>JAABUN010000731.1_pt1 | contig 81597 bp, 70 predicted proteins | sample 5559311 | NCBI WGS metagenome assembly JAABUN01 (sample SAMN10711877, study PRJNA513370) | rock metagenome | isolation source: Antarctica rocks | place: Antarctica: Victoria Land, Siegfried Peak sud | reverse complement strand
TTGATGGATTTCAGAAGGTTAGCTCGTTCTTCGGGAGTTAGGGTGACAAGGTATCGCTTTGTTGGCATACCTTAGACCCTAAACTACACCTCGGTGCTGTATCAATAATAGGATGACAAAGTACTAGCTTGGAAGCAAGCGTTAGGAAGCAAGCATCAGGAAGTAAGGATTAAGAAGTAGGAATATGAAATCTGGGGCGACCATCTACGCTTCGAGGTTTTCCCAAGTAAAATACACGCCGTAAAACTGACGAATACGGGTCAATCGGTGCTCGCAGCGACGGGTTCACGTACCGGCAAGCTCGCAGCTAGGGCGGCGGTCAAGATAAACGCGCCGCCTAAAAGTCCCCACGCGCCCAAACGTTCACCGAACAAAAGCGCGCCGAGGAGCGCCGCGACGACCGGTTCGACGCTCGCCACTAAAACCGCCTTTGATGCTTGGACGCGTTTGAGACCCGCGTAGTAGAGGCCGTAAGCGGCGTAGGTCGATAGCGCGGCGAGCAGGAGCAGAAGACCCCACACTGCCGGGGTTTTAGCTGAAAAGTTGACGAACGGTAACAGTCCGAGTGCGCCTAGAGGCATCACGAACGCGTTGATCGTTACCGGGCTGTAACGCCCCAGCGCCCATTTGCCGAACAGGTAGTAGCTGCTGTAACTGAGCGCCGCCGCGAGTCCCCACAAAAGCGCAGGTCCCGAGATCACCACCCCTGCGCCGCCCCCATGCGACACGAGCACTACGCCCGTCAGGGTGAGCGCGAGCAGCCCAAGTTTGCGGCGCGTCAGCGTTTCGCGGAGCAAAAACCACGCAGCCACGGCGACAAAAGCCGGAGCGCTGTAGAGCAAAATTGACGCCAAACTGACCCCGCCGTACCCCACGGCAAGAGCGTAAGACGCGTAAAAAAGTACGACGCCGACGAGTGAAAAAGCGGCGAAAGCGAGCAGGTCACGGCGCTGCTCAACGCTGAGCTGCCGGGTCAGACCCGCGTGCGTGACGAACATACTGCCCGCTAGGAGTGCCCGCCAAAAGGCCAGCTCGAGCGCTCCTACGCCCGACGCTAAAATACTTTTGGAAAAGACGCCGATCAGTCCCCATAAGACTGCCGCCAGAAAGATGAGCAGGTAGCTTTTCACCTGCTCAGCGTACCGTGATGCGTCTAGTTAGGCGACGGTGACTTTGCTTTTATCGAACGCCAGATGACCGGCAATCTCTTTCGCGGCTTCTTTCGGCTCCGGATACGACCAGGCCGCGTCGTGAATCTCCTCGCCGTCTACGGTGAGGTTGTAGTACGCCGCTTTGCCCTTCCACGGGCAGGTGTAGGGCGTCGGGCTGTCTGAAAACAAATCCAGCTCGACGCTCTCGCGGGGAAAGTAGTGGTTGCCTTCGACGACGATGGTGTTGTCGCTATCCGCCAACACGGTTCCTTGATATTCAGCTTTCATAAGTCATCCTCCTACAACAAGTTACTGCACTTGCAACCTAGACACCACAGGGCTTCTTACGCTTTACGGGTACTGCGGCGCAGCTCGAGCCCCCGCCGCTCGGAACGGTAAGTCACACCCTCGATCACAACGGCAACTGTGTTGATGCCGTAAATCCCGGCGAGGACGAGGTAAAGCGTCATGGATGAGGTTGCTCCGAGACCAAAAAGCCCCAGCGCGGCAGCGCCCAGAACCGCCCACGGTACGAGCAGAAAGATGCCCCACATCTCGTCGGCCAGTCCGGTTCCGGGGAAGAGCAGCGCCAAAAGGTGATAGACCGGGCCGCGCGGTGCGCCGCGCGCGCTACGTGGACGCGGGACGAATAAAAAGGCGAGGTGAACGAACAAGGCGAGTAAAAAGGCGAGTTGTAACGCCCGCCAAAGAACAACGTTAAAGCCGTAGGGCGGGTTGCTGAAGACGCGTTGCGGGTTCGTAAAGACCTCACCCAGCGCCGCCTGTGGGTTTCCTGATGCGACCTGAAAGTCGTTCGGCGTCGGGAGCGCGAGGGCGGGGCGGTCAGGGTCGTATTTAGCCTGAAAGGGGAGACGTGTACGGTCGCCGGTATTGTAACGGGCGGCGGGGAGGCCCGGCTCGAGCGCGAGCGCCCGCCGGTAAAACGCGTCGTCTCCGGTCAGCACGCCCAGATTGTTCAGCGCCGGGGCGTAGTTTCCGGCGCGGCGTAAACGTGACGCAGCTTCCTTGGGACTCGAAGTCGCTTGCGCCGTACCCCGGATGAACGCGGCGTGCGGGCCGCTCAGCGCCGCCTCGCCCAGATAAGCCTGCACCGCCCGGTTCCCTAGGGTACCCGAGCCGATCACCGGCGCGGGCGGTCTGTCGCGCGCGGCCCAACTCCCTAGCGCCGCCGACACGAGCGTAAGCGCCAAGATAAAGAGCAGCACGAGCTTTTCGCTGACGGTGTCGTAACGGAGCGCGAACAACCAGGGTAAACGTCCGCCGATACGGTCGCTACGGCGGGCGCGGGCGTATTTGGCGAGCAGTGTCAGGTGGAGCGCGGCAAAGGCTGCGAGGAGCGCGGGGACAATTTTCCAACCGGCGCGTGCCAGGGTCAGGCCGAGGCGCTGTGCCGCAGCATTTGCAGGGTTTGGCGCAGCGCGCCCTTCCCAGAGTGCAGCCGCCTTTAGTGTGGCGGCGGGTGTCCCGACGCGCCGGAGGAGCGCGGCGTACCTTGCAAACGCGTCTGCGGCTCCCGGCACCTGCGGCGCAGCGAGCCACAACCGCTCGGCCCAAAACCCGGCGCTGAGGTCGTCGCCTCTCTCGAGCGCCCTTCGCAGCGGCCCTAGCGGAAAATTATAGGCGGCCGAGAGCGCCTTGTCGGTCAGGAGCCGGGGGTCGTAGCCCCGCACGGCAAAGTCTCCGAGCGCCCGGTCGAAAGCAGCTTCGGCGAGTCCGCGCTCCCCCTGAGCTTCTAGCACGGTCGCAAGTCCGGCGAGGTCGTAAAACGTTTGGGCCGCGCCGAGAGCTTTGCGGTAGCTCTGACGTGCAGCCACCGGGTCATTTTGCTCGAGTCCCTGCGCCAGATAAAGCCACGGGTTGGTCGGGTCGCGGCGGAGCCGCGCGGCAGGGTCGGGGACGTTCGCCTCAGCGCGGAGGTACGAAAACGTCCTGGGGTCTACGCCGAACCTGACGGGTTCTTGTAATGCTCCTTCTTGTAACGTCCCGCGCCGCAAGGTAAAGCGTTCCAAGAGCGCGTCCGAATGCCGCACCGTCACCGCAACCGTGGTGTCGTTGACCCGCTCCAGGCGGGCGACGGGGCCTGAGACGAGCCAGCGTTCTAAAATATCTCCGGTTTGAAGCCCCAGTCTGAGCACGCTGTTGCCGTGCCCCAGATAAAGTTGCGGCTCGGCTCCGGCTGCGCGCTGAACAAAAGGTGGCGTCGTCGCGCCGCTGCCCGGTGGAAACGTCAGCGTCCAGAGGGGTGTGTCGCCCCGCGTTGCGCGCACACCATTCTCCGTACGCGCTACCCTAAGCGCGGTTTCAGTGCTGAGCTGTACACGCTGCGCGTGCCCGCAGGAGACGAGTAGGGCACAGCAGGTCAAGGTGAAGCCTAGCACGGATTTTAGTATCGGCTTGAGAGGCCGCCACGGGGTCGGCAGAGGAGGCTGCATAACCGTATTATAGGCGGCGCGTCGGGGCTTAAGCTTTTGGGCGAAGCGTCGGGTTTGGCGCGAGCTTTCTGGCCTCGAGCCCGTCAAAAGAGCCAGTTCCAGAGGGTCTAAACCCATTCGCCGAGATAAACGTAACTCACGCGCACAAATGTAAAAAAGCCCGCCCGACCCAGGGGCCGTACTGCCGTTATACTGTGCTCTGTGGACGCTATCCCCAGGGACGCCCTCGCCGCTCCCTTTTCCCCGGCCGACCTGCTCTGGCGCGTCGTCAGGCTTTCGCCCGACCGTCTGAGCGCACAGGTACGCCCGCAACTTCGGGCCGAGGCGGTCGCGGCGCGTTTCGACGCCGTGCTCGGTATCGGCGGCTGGTCGCAGACCTTCGCGGCGCTCGGTGAACGCGGTCTGGTCTGCACGCTGGGCGCTCTAGGCGTCTCCAAAGCGGCTGTCGCGCCCTACACCACCGAAGCCGATTTGGGCGACACCGCCGACGACGCCCTCGCCGCCGCCGCTGCGCTTTTCGGCTTGCGTCCGGCAGTCATCTTGGACGAACTGCCGTGGGTCGATTACGACCCGGAGCAGCGGCAACCCCTTTATGAACCGAATTTGTCCGGTGCAGAGGATGGAGACGAGACGAGCGTGCAGGCGGCCCCCGCGTCACGACCCGAGCCAGCCGCAGCCCAAACCGAAACGCCAGCGGCCGCTCCGCCCGCCACAAAACCTGCTGGTCAGCAGGCCATCGACAAGCTCATCGACCGCCTCAAAGCCGACGGTAAGGGTCTAGACGCGGCAAAGCTGCTCAACACGTACGGCGGTTACGGGGGTGACCCGAACGCGGCGCGTGAGCTTTACGCCAAACTCAGGGAGCTACTGCGCGACGGTTCTACGCCGTGAGGTCGGGGTACAAGCTGTCTAAGCCGCGCTGCAACCGAGGTACAGAAGCGCGCGAACGTATGAGGCCCTTGTGACGGACGCGGGTGGCAGCGCCCTAACGCCCGAAGCCTTTAGAATTCTCGCGTTCGGTGACGTTCACGGGCAGTGGGCCGAGCTGTGGGGCGCGCTCCGGGCTGCAGGGATGGCGAGCGACGTCGGTGAGCCGACCGCGCCGGTACTGGAAAATACGGCCGAGATCATCTTAATCGGTGATCTGGTGCACTATAAAGACGCCTCGAGCTACGCCTACGCTGTCGGTGAAGACGTGTTCGACGCGGACGACCCGAAACAGTTGCGGCGGGCTGCCAAGGCGCAAATCCGCGAACTCTACCGTTTTAAGGACTATATGGAGCGTGCTGGCGGCTGCGTCAGTGTGATTTTGGGCAATCACGACGAGGCGGCCCTGACGCACGCGTACACCCTGACGATGCGGGGGGGGCTGGAGCACAACGAATTCGACCCCGCCAAAGGTGGTTTGCCGCTACCCGACGATCTGAAGGCGTGGATGACGGGTTTCCCCCGGCAGAAGGTGATCGGCGACGTCCATTTTGCCCACGCCGGGCCGCTGCCGGGGATGCAGTACTACGACGACTTTTTTTATCACGACCCCGATACCAAAAGGTGGTGGCGCGATAAACCCGAGTTGGCGCAGCAGTCGGGCTACCGTTTCGGGGTTTACGGTCACACAGTGATGCCGGAGGGTATCTTGCTCGACAAAGTGAACCTGTTTGCCATGATCGACGCGCTTTCCAAGCGGCAATACTTGGAGCTTCAGCTCCGCAGCGGCGACCTTCACGCCGAAATCAAAACGTTTTAGCGTGACGGCTTAATATGACGGTTCGGGTTCGCGCCGTCAACTTTAGCGCGGCGCACACGCTCGGCAAAACCCCGGCCTCCTCGGTAGAACTCGTCGCCGGGCTCGGCGTTGCCGGTGACGTACACGCCGGTAAAACCGTGCAACACCGCTCACGCGTTGCTGCCGACCCCACCCGACCCAACCTGCGACAGGTGCACCTGATTCACGAAGAGCTTTTTACGCTGCTGGGGGCTCGAGGCTTTACCGTCGCCCCCGGACACCTCGGTGAAAACATCACCACCACGGGGCTTTATCTCTTGGCGCTGCCGACCGGGACGCGGCTCCACCTCAGTGAGGTCGTCTTGGAGGTTACCGGACTCCGCAATCCGTGTACCCAACTTGACAGCTTTCAAAAGGGTCTGCTGGGGGCGGTGCTCGAGCGGGACGCTGGGGGTAATCTTTTTCGGAAAGCCGGAATTATGAGCGTTGTTCTGGTGGGTGGTGAGGTGAGACCGGGGGATGAGATCGGGCTCGAGGAGCCGCCGGAACCGCACAGAAAATTAGAACGCGTTTAGAGCGCTGCCCAGGCGTGTCCACCCAAATCGACACGACCGGCCCGCTCCGCCGTTCGCCGCGCCGGGACGTTAACCTCACCAATCGTTCCAAATAACAGGGTGTCTTTATCTACGTTACTTTTGACAAGCTCTGACGCGAGGTGGCGCTGTACGGCGCTACCCAATCCCTGGGCGCGAAACGCTTTTGCGAGAGCGATTTCCATGACACAAAGCCCGCTGAGGCCGGTTTGAACGTCATCTTCAAGTGCTGTGATCCCAGCCCAAAGGTTATCGACAAAAATCTCGAATACGTAACCGTCGTCGAGGTATCCCTGCATATCTTCTCGGGTCTCGAGGCTCACAACCTCCTCGAGTTCCGGGTGTTCAGCTTGCAGCTCTTTGTAGACGGCTTCATAGTCGGCGTAAAACGCCAGCGACGTTGCCCGCTCTAAACTCACGCGGCGCAGCGTCTCAGGTCCGGGTTGCGCCAGCATCACTCCTAAAGGTGCGGCGAGAAGGCGTTTATCACCGCCTTCTGAAAAGCGTGGGAGGTGTGAAGGGGCATAAAATCGTATTCTCTTAGGCTGAAAGATATCGAATTCTTTGTGGATAGCCTCTTTGATACTACTAAGTTGTTCAGGTGTAAGGACAGGTTCGCTGCTGTACAGCACGTCAACAAAGGGCTTTTGCATATCGAGTCCGAGAAAGCGGATACCGGTCAGTAACGTAAGCCCATGCACCTCGAGTACCCGGTTTTTATAATCGTCTGCTTTAGCCCCTGTGACCGGGCAACCGTGCTGAAACCGAGCGGCGAGCTCGCCGCTTCGGAAACGTTCTAAATCCTCGTCTACCTCGTTTAGAAGGTTCTTTTTGACCGTTTCGGCGCTCAGCCACGCCCTCACTTGCGGATGAACTTTGTTTTGCGCGTACCATAAAAACTTGTCTCTCATCCCTTCAGGATAAGCCACCCAGAGAGCCTGACAGGCTGTGATAGCGTAAACGGATGGACACGCTCCAATATGATATCCACACCGATACCCTGACCCGCGCCGGAACGTTGCAAAACTGGCAAGCCGACGGCCGGACTTTTCGCGCCACCTTTGAACGCGGCACCCTGGAACTCACCAGCATGTTTGACGGCGCAGTTCGTGTGCGCTTCGCGCAAGGTGAGTTTGCTCCGCGCCGCTCGTGGGCCGTCACCGAACCGGCCGAAGCGTTTGACGCCCCCGATTTTACGGTTGACGCGGGCGACACGTTCACCCTGAGGTTACCGTTCGTCACGGTTTACTTGAGCCGAGACGGAACTTTGAAGTTTGAAAAAGACGGGCACACCTTCGCCGAAGACGCAGCCCCGGCAGGGTGGGCGGCAGCGAGTATCGACGCTTCGACGATGCGCGTACGTGAAGGCGACGCGCTCCCCGAGGGTCCCGCCAGTGAAGAAGTGCAGCTTTTCAAACGCCTGCAAGAAGGTGAATCGTACTACGGCTTCGGTCAGCGGACAGGGATGTTAGAACGTCGTGGCCGCTTATTCACCAACTGGGCGTTCGACCCCGATTGGGGTCACGGACGGCATCAGAGCAACCTCTACCAGTCGCACCCGGCGTTTATGGCGGTGCGAACCGGCCTAACATGGGGGATGTTTCTAAACGTAAGCTACTACAGCCAGTTCGATGTGGGCTACTCCGACCCGGACACGCTGCGCGTGACGGCGCACGGCGGCGAGCTGGACTACTACGTGCTGACCGGCCCGACCCCGGCAGCCGTGACGGGTGGTTTGACCCGCCTGACCGGACGCCCGCTGATGCCGCCCTTATGGGCGCTCGGCTACCACCAGTCGCGTTGGGGGTACCGATCCGAAGCGGAGATGTGCGGTCTGGTCCGTGAGTTTCGTTCGCGCAACATCCCGCTCGACGTGCTGCACTTCGATATCGACTACATGCGCGACTACCGCGACTTTACCTGGGACCCGGAGCGCTTTTCCAATCCTCAAGGGCTGTTAGCCGACCTCAAAAAAGACGGCGTTCGGGCTGTGACGATTCTCGACCCCGGCGTCAAAAACGACCTCGAGAACGGTTATGCTCCGGCGGACGACGGGGTAGCGAACGACGTCTTTATCAAAAACCCGGACGGTTCACGTTTTAGCGGGTACTGCTGGCCCGACGAGGCTTTATTCCCTGACTACACCCGTAAAGATGTGCGGGCGTGGTGGGGCGAACAGCTTCGGGCGAGTCATACGGAAAACGGCGTCGCCGGAATTTGGGTCGATATGAACGAGCCCTCGATCTTCGACCGGCCTTTTAGCGAAGGTGTCTCGCTGCAAGCGCCGATGCCGCTCGGCAACCCGCAGGGCGGCGACGAGCCGACCGTCCACGCCGAAGTGCATAACCTTTACGGACACCTGATGTCCAGAGCGACCTACGAAGGATTGCAACGCAACCGCCCCGACGCTCGTCCGTGGGTTTTGACGCGGAGCGCCTTCGTCGGGACGCAGCGTTACGCCGCCTCGTGGATGGGCGACAACTCGTCGTGGTGGGAACACCTCGAGATGAGCGTGACGCAGCTCGCCTCGATGAGTTTGGTCGGCGTAGCGTGGAGCGGCGTCGATATCGGCGGGTTTTTTGAAAACTCGAGTCCTGAACTCTACGCCCGCTGGATACAGCTCGGTACCTTTTACCCGTTTATGCGCACGCATACCTGCGCCGGAACCCACGCCCAGGAACCGTGGTCGTTCGGCGAAGCGGTCGAAGAGATTTCGCGAGAGGCGATCAACTGGCGTTACCGTCTGCTGCCGTACCTGTACACCCTGGCTTTTGAGGCTCATGAACAGGGCACCCCGCTTTTTCGCCCTATGGTATTTGACTTTCCGGACGACGAAACAGCCCGTCATATCGGCGATCAGGCGATGATCGGCTCCGGTCTGATGATCGCCCCCGTGACCCGTCCGGGAATGCGGCAACGGGCGGTTTATCTACCGGAAGGTACCTGGTTCGATTTTTGGACCGGCGCACAGCTCGAGTCAAGCTATCAAATTATAGACGCGCCGCTGGAGAAGATTCCGGTCTTCGTACGCGGCGGGTCGGTGGTGCCGCTCGGTAACATCCGGCAATCTACCGCTGAACCGCTTTCTGAGCTGACGTTTCGCGTGTATCCGGCAGGGGAGAGCAGTTTTACGCTGGTAGAAGACCCGGGTGACGGTTTCGGTTTCGAGCAGGGCGAAGTTGCGCGGACGACGGTCAATATGACCCAAACCGGCGACGGTGTGCGGGTAGCGGTGTCGGCCCCAGAGGGCGCTTTTACTCCGGCAGAGCGGGAGGTGGTGCTCGAGGTTTACGTTTCCCAAAGCCCTGAAAAAGTTACGCTCGACGGTCAAGCCGTAGACCTAAACATACAGAACAACGCCGTTCGGGTCAGCTATCAAGACGACGGGGAAGAACATGTGCTCGAGCTAAGGCTCAAGTAGTTGTCTTAGTTTCTGGGCTAGAATTCCCAAATGTCTAGCCTTCCTATCAACTTCGGTGCAGTTTTTGTCGGCCTTTTCTCCCTCTGGCCCTTTTTTCTGTCGCTCTGGTTTGTCATCTCGACAGTGCGCTTTTATAGAAAAGTAAGTTACCAGCTTGGGGAGATTAGCCGCAAGTTGGAGGGCTAGGTCAACTTTTCCGGGTGAACCTTCTGCCAGTAACGCTTCAATCCCATCACCGTCATCACGTCGTTACTCGTAATGCTGTGCCGCTCGATCGTTCCTGCCGACGCGCCCTCGGCGAGGAGTACCTCGCGGCTCAGTACATTGACCCGCGCCGCTAGCGCCGCGTCGTCTTCACCGGCGTTCATGCCCTCCAAGATACTCTCACTCCAGACGCGGTGCTGGTGCTCGAGTTCCCGAAAATGCCCTTCCGCGTCCTCCACCGGGCCAAAATGCGTGAGCAATAGCTCATCCGGTTCAACCTGGAGCATCGCCTGAACCGAACGCCGCCACGTTTCCAGATCGATTTCGGGCGGCGGCAACGCGGGTCTTACCGTAGCCGCTCCCGGTAAGCGGATGCCTGCCGCGTCTCCCGTCAACATCCGGGTTTTGTTCAGCACGTAACTCACATGGTGCGAGGCGTGACCGGGCGTATAGAGCACATCGAAGCGGTGCCCCAAAACCTCTACCGTGTCGCCGTCTCTGACCGGACGCAGGAGGTTTTGCGGTACTCCCTCCATTTCGCCCCACAGGGTCTCCATCTGGTCGCCGTAAATGCGGCCCGCGCTCGCCAGTAAGCGACCCGGCTCGAGCAGATGCCCCGCGCCGTTTTCGTGAACGAATACCTCGGCCCCGTAACGCCGCGCCAACGTCCCGGCAGCGCCCGCATGGTCGAGGTGAATATGTGTGACCAGCACGCTGGTCAATTTTTCGGGGCTGAAGCCTGCTTCTTTGACCCCGGCCAGTACGGTTTCCAGCGTTGACCCCGGCCCGGACTCGATGAGCGCAAACGTTCCGGCAGCACCCGGCAGCAGGTAAACACCAACGGTTCCGGCGTAGCCCATATGCTGTGTGTCTAAAAGAAACAGCCCGCCTAAATCCTGCACGGCAGGAACAACGGGTTCGCTCATGGGACGAGCCGTTCGGACGCCTCAACAAAGCACTCGAGCGTCCCGATGCCTTCGACCGTGACCGCGAGTTTATCCCCGGCTTGCATCGGCCCCACCCCGTCCGGCGTCCCGGTCAAAACCAAGTCGCCTGGTGAGAGTGTCAAAAATGATGAGATATAAGACAATATTTTGGGTACTGAAAAGATTAAATCTTCGGTGTTGCCGTCTTGCTTCACTTCGCCGTTGAGTCGCGTCTGCACGCTTAGAGAGCTTGCGTCCAGGTCGGTCTCGAGCCACGGCCCTACCGGACAAAACCCGTCGGCAGATTTGCCCCGCGCCCACTGCAAGTCGCTCCGCTGTTTGTCGCGGGCCGTCACGTCTACCGCGCAGGTGTAACCGAGCACATGTGCTAAAGCGTCGGCCTCTGCTACGTCCCGCATCTCCCGACCGATCACGACCGCCAGCTCGCCTTCAAAATGTAGGTTGCTCGTCCAGCTCGGATAAGGAATGGGGTCGCCGGGGTTGGCTAGCGTCCCTAGCGATTTAATAAACAAGCCCGGTTCTTTGGGCAAGTCCTCGGCGCTGCCGCCCATCTCGGCGATGTGCTTGGCGTAGTTTTTACCGACACAAACGATATTTTTGGGTTCACACGGCGTGAGCAGCGTCACCTCGGAGAGCATTACGGTGTTGCCGCTGCGTTCACCCAGCAAGCTCGTTAAAGGGTAGACGGTGCCGCCCTCTAGTTCTCCCCAACTGACGCCGTTTTCGCCTCGGTATCTGATCCGTTTCATGATTCACCTCTTCAAGTAGCGTTCACTATGGTGCAAACACGCCTAGTTTAACCTCATCCCTCGGTCTCTTGCCTTAAAGCGTTGCGTTCCGAAGTCGGCTGCTCTCTTCGGATAAAGCTAGGCGGCTTGGCTACGGTGTAACGCCGTTCGCACCTTGCTCGGCAGGGGATGCTTCGCTTGCGGATTGACCCATACGGTCAAAGGGTCACTCGCGTTCCGCGGCAGCGTACAGACGATGATTTCGCTCAGCCGCCTGTAGCAGCCGAAGAAATCTCCCCGGTCTCGAAACCTTTTGAGGCTAACGTCCCCGCGTTCGGCCCGTCCCTGTAACCGGGTCATGACGGCGTGCAGATCGGGTTGGGTAAGGGGCGTTGGGGACCCGATCAGGAGCACGTTGCTCCGCTGCGGCATAAGCTGACCCAGTTTGCTGCAAACCGTATCGGCAAGACGCTCCGGCTTAAAGGGCAGCTCGGTTTGCAGCCGCAACCTTGTGACCTCGAGCATCAGCGTATAGTGCGTTGTATAGCTCACGGCAAAATCGGGTCGGCGCGGCTGTCCGGGAATATTCGGTTCGTAGTCGATACCGAAGGGGCGTTCTTGCAGGAGAAGATAGGCCGTTTCTAGCTCGAGCCGTAAATCGGCAGCACTTTCCGGGTCTTTTGCGGCGCGGAGTTTTTTTGCGAATTTTGCTCTTCGCCGCCGTGACAAAGCTCGTAAAGCGGCGTGAGGTGCTCAGCCAGCTCATCAGCTGCAGCTCGAGGGGGTGAGGTTCCCCGGAGAACAGGTAGGTGTGCAGGGTGTCAAGGTTCATCGGCGTGTGTTGTGAAGTCGTCCCTTTTGTTGGATTTTTGTGTGGCTCGAGTTCTCCAGCTGACGCCGTTTCCGTTGCGTTAACAGATACGTTTCACCGTTTACTTCTTTAATTTGAGACAGTAGATTAGCTCTGTACAGTGTAAATAGATAATAGCTGTAACTGTTATGGGGAAGTATAGATCGTCATCAGGTCATCGCCTTTTACCCCTTCTCTCCACGTACTGCATCACTCTTCCGCCAATGAATACGGCTACCGGAGCTGCGAGAGCTGTAATAATTGTTGCCAAACCTCCTGCGTCGCGCCCCGTCGCTATCAGATAAGTTCCGCATCCTAGAGCCGTGAGCACTAAAATCATGCCGTATAGTGGACCTCGGTCTTGCTGCCGAATGTTACCCTCGACAACTCTTTTCTCCATCTCACGCCGGTGTTCGGCTTGGGCTTGATACTGTCCTAAGATAAGATCAACTGCGCCCTCTCTTAAATTTCGATTTTTGCCAAGTCGTCAGGGTCAGGCAATTCTGATAGGTAGCGCCGCTCTTCGTACTTGCCAGAAAAAGACACCCCTCGAGACGCGTTCATCTCGAGGGGCTCTTCCGGCAGTCGGTTTGGTTTTTGTCTCTGTCTACTCTGTTTCGCCATTCTCTATTCTAGCTTTAGCTGCGTCAACCGCGCCTCTAAAGTCTTGAAGCGTCATGTTCCAATCACTATTTGCAGCCCGTGCGTCAGCTTCTCCGGGAGAGCTAGATTCGTTGTAGTCATCGAACGTGCCGAACAAATCGTAGAGACGAGCTACACCTGAAAGGAGCGACGGCTTTGCTGCTAGAAAATCAGTTGTATAGTGCTTTTCATCCATATGTTTACCTAATGGGTAGCGTGAACGCGCTACTAAGGGCTGTAGCGTAGCACGTCCACAATGAAAGCAGCGTAACTTTGTCGGCGACTCACAAATTCTGAGCTACCTGCATCCTCAATCTTTAACGGCCCCCGCCGTAATCCCCGCAACGAAAAACCGCTGCAAAAACAAAAACAAGATCAAAAACGGTACGGTCAGCAGCACAGCCCCGACCATGATGCCGCCCCACGACACCCGCGTCAACCCGATCAGCGTTCCGAGCGCGACCGGCGCGGTGTACATCGTTTTTTCGGTCAGCATCAGTAAGGGCCAGAGGTAGTCGTTCCACGCGGTTAAAAAGAGAATGATGCCCAAGGCGGCCATCGCCGAGCTGACGAGCGGCAGGGCGATCTGGAAAAAGATGCGGTACTCGCCCGCGCCGTCTACACGAGCAGCGTCGAGCAAACTCTGCGGTAACGACAAAAAGTTTTGCCGCATAAAGAAGATCCCGAGTGAGTTGGCTAAAAGCGGCAACACCACGCCGATATACGAGTTCGTCAGCGAAAACTCGCGGGCGACCAAAATGTACTGCGGAATGACGACGACAAAGTACGGAATTGTAAGGGTAGCAATCACGAGCGTAAAAATCGCAGTTCGACCGACGAACTGAAAGCGGGCGAAGGCGTACCCGGCCATACTCGTCAGTAACAGCGATAGCAGCGTGTAGATACCTGAAATCACGACGCTGTTCAGCAAGGTGCGGAGAAAGTTCGTATCGGCTTGCAGGTCCCTGAGGTTCGTCATAAACTCGCCGCCGGGTAGGAGCGGGACGGGCGTGCTGAAGATTTGAGGCTCGAGCACCGTTGAAAAAACGAACATCAGCCATAGGGGAGCGAGCCACAATAGCGCCAGCGGTGTCAGCAGCAGGTGCAGCCAGAAGCGCGCGATAAAGTTCGCGCGTTTCACGAGGGGTCGCCGCCGAAAATCCGCAGTTGCAGCGCTGAAAAAATAACAGCTAAAAGCGCAATCGCGTAGCCAATCGCCGAGGCGTAGCCGAAGTTAAACGACCGGAAGCCCTGCTGGTAGAGATATACGCCCAAAGTCAACGTCGCGTTGCCGGGGCCGCCGCCAGTAATCAGGAACGGTTCGGTAAAGAGTTGCAGCGTGCCGATGACCGATAAGACGAGGGCGAAGAGGAGAATCGGACGTAAGAGCGGTAGCGTAATCCCCCAAAACTGCTGCCAGGGGTTCGCACCGTCGATTTTGGCGGCCTCGTAAAGCTCTAAAGGGATATTTTGCAAGCCCGCCAAGATGATAATAGCGTTGTACCCCGTCCAGCGCCAGGTTACGGTCAGGATGATCAAAATAAATGCTGGAACGGGCGAGTTGAGCCAGTCCACACGGGGGAGACCGAGGCCGCCGAGCGCCGCGTTGACCGCCCCGTTCTGGGTGTTAAACAGAAGCCGAAATACCGCCGAATATGCGACCGAGCCGACGACGACTGGGGCAAAAAAGGCGAAGCGGTAGAAGCCTTTGAGTTTTAACAGCGGTGAGTTGAGGCCGACTGCCAGCCCGGTTGCCAACAGGAGCATCGCCGGAACCTGCACGGCGAGCAAGACGACGGTGTTGCGAAACGCCTGCCGAAAAAATGGATCGCCCAAGATACGGCCCCAGTTGGCCGAAGGCTCCCACGCCCAGGGAAAGCCGCGCGTATCTAAAAACGATAGATAGACCGAATAGATAATGGGCCACGCCCAAAAGAGCAAAAAAATCGCCAGATACGGGAGCAAAAATGTATAGGGAACGAGGCGGTTACGCTGCATAAGACCTCCGCGAAGGATGAGTTGTGGTGCGCTTTAGTGTACTCGAGCCAAACCGTCGGCACCCCGTTCTGCAGGTGCCGACGCTCGAGTAATCTATCTGAAACTATTGACTGAGCTACTGACCGGCAACAGGTAAACCGGTCGCCCCGGCAATCTGCTCGGCGGCGTTGTCCATCGCTGCCTGCGCGCTGTCGTAGGTGCCTTCGGTCAGGTACTGCGACAAGGTGTTGGTGACAATCTGCCGCGCTTCTTGGAAGTACTGGGTGCCGCGCGCCTGCGGAATTTCGCCGAGCGTCGCCAGGATGTCTTCCCAGATAGGCTGGTCGCCCCAGTAAGCGACGCCTTCTTTAACGTAAGGGTCGTCTAACGCCGGGAGGAACGAGGGTACCAAGCCGAAGTTCTCCAACATCCCGACCTGACCTTGTGTGGTTGCCAGCGCATAGTCGATAAACGCCATCGCCGCTTCGGGGTTGTCCGAGGAAGCCGGAATCGCTAACGCCGAACCGCCCAGGTTCGCAGCGCGCACGCCGCCCGCTTCACTTGCGGGCATCGGGTAGACGCCCCAGTTCCCTTTTTGCTCGGGGGCGTTGCCCTGAATCGTCCCGACGTACCAACCGCCGAACACCGCGCCTGCCAGATTGTTGTTTTTAATCGCCTGAATCGCGCCGTTCCAATCGACGATATTGACGACTTTGGCGTCGTAGAGTTTTTTCATCGTTTCCATCGCCGTGACGCAACCCGGTTGATTGGCGGTGATGTTCTCGCCCGCGTCGTCGAAGTAAAAGCAGCCGTTTTGGTTGGCTAGTTCGCGCCACACGCCGTCGTCGGAAAAGTCGAACCAGAGCATCTTCGCGCCCGTCGCTTCGTCGAGCTTTTTCCCGGCGGCAATAAAGTCGTCCCAGGTTTCAATATCGTCCGCGTTGATGCCAGCTTTTTTGTACAAGTCACGGCGGTAAAAGGTCACCACTGGGCCGGAATCCCACGGCACCGCAAAGACCTGATCGCCGACGCTCAGCTCCGTCCATTTGAAATCGGGGAACTCATCACGAATGTCACTTGCGCCCATCGTATTGAGGTCGGTAAAACAGCCGGGAAAACGGTTCCAAAAAACCTCGGCTTCGTTGTTTTCGACGGCGTAGACGTCGGGCAGGTCGGCTCCCCCGGCGGCGCACCCGGCAAGTCCACGGTCGTAAACCTGCTGATTGCCCAAGTTCTCAACCGTCACGTTGACGTTCGGGTACTCTTTATTAAAGCCTTCGACGGCACCTTGCAGGGCTTCGGCGGCAACGTCCCAGGCGGTGACGGTGATGTCACCGGAGAGGTCGGTATTTTGCGCTGTGGCTAGGGGTAGCGCAGCGCTACCGAGTAAAAAAAGGCTGGCGGCGAGTGTTTTTTTCATGTCTTGCTCCTTGGGGTGATTTGAGGTGAAAGGCCGGGCGTATGGTGGCCGCGTCAGTCCATCTGAGCCTCCTTTATAGGAGCGGCTTGGGCCTTCTGCGTACGCAAAAAGCTGACGCCATAGGGGGGCAGGGTAAGCTGCTTCATCGCTTCGCCGCGAACGAGGTCAGCGGCTCGTTCGGGCAGTTCAAGCTGCACGTCGGCCGCAGTGTGGTTGAGTAGCACGAGATAACTGTCCTGCTCAGAAGTGCGCCGCACGACCTCGACGCCTTCGGGAAAACGTTCTCGTGTTACGCCTGCCTGCTGACACGCTTTTTCTAACACCCACGCCGTACCCGCTGCGTCCAACCGGGTACCGAGGTAGAAGCTCGAGCCCTCACCGAACGCGTGCTGCGTGACAGCCGGACGACCCGCGTAGAAACCTTCCGTAAAGGTGGCGAGCGCTTCAGCGCCCTCGAGGGTCATCACGTCGGCCCAGAGGTCGGCAGAAAACTCGCGCTCACCTTTGACGGTATTCGTTGCGCCGACGGGCAACGCGTCGAACTCCTCAACCTTTAACCCGAGGAGATTTCTAAAGGGTGCCGGATACCCGCCCAAGCGAATCTGATCGTTTTCGTCCACAATGCCGCTAAAAAACGCCATAACAAGCGTGCCGCCGTTTTGGGTATAGCGCTCCAAATCTGCCGCTGCCTCATCTCGGGCGAGGTACAAATTGGGAACGACGACCATTTTGTACCCGGACAGGTCGGCGTCGGGTTTAACGAAATCTACGGTGATATTTTGCTGCCAGAGCGCCCGGTAAAAGCTGTAGACCTGCTCTAAGTAGCGCACGTCGTGGCTCGGTCGGGCGTCGAGTTCCAGCGCCCACCACGTTTCCCAATCGAAGATAACCGCGACTTCGGCGTGGACACGGGACCCCAGAACCTCTCCTAATCCTTGAAGCTCCTGACCTAACGCTTTAATCTCACGCCACGTCCGCGTGTCGGTGCCCCCGTGCGGCACCATCCCGCTGTGAAACTTTTCGGCCCCAGCTTTCGATTGCCGCCACTGAAAAAACATCACCCCGCGTGCGCCCCTAGCTACTGCCTGCAAGCTCCAGAGCCGCATCACACCGGGCGCTTTGAGCGAGTTGCGTCCGCGCCACTGCACCTGATTGGGGGCCTGCTCCATCAAAATCCACGGCGTACCCCCTTTAAGGGAGCGCATCATGTCGCTCTGAAAGGCCGCGTAAATCCCGGCCTCAGCGCTGCCGGGGTCGGGGTACGCGTCGTTCGAGACCACATCGAGGACTTCGGCCCAGCGCCATTCGTCGAGCGGTTTGTGAACGCCGATAAAGTTGGTCGTTGCCGGAACCTCGGGGGTGACCTCGAGCAAGATGTCGCGTTCCATTTGGCACAGGGATAGAAGCGCGTCGCTGCAAAATCTGCGCCAGTCGAGCTGCTGGGTCGGGTTGATAAAGGTCGGAGCAGCAGCAGGCGGCGACACTTCGTCCCAGGCGTAGTAGGTTTGGCTCCAGAATGATGTCCCCCACGCTTCGTTGAGTTTCTTGACGCTGCCGTAACGGTCTTTTAGCCACGTCCGAAACACCGCTGCCGAGTCTTCGTCGAACGATTCGTAGACGTGGCACCCGTACTCGTTGTTGATGTGCCAAAGCTCGAGCGCCGGGTGGTCGCCGTAACGTTCAGCAATCTTTCGTACGAGCTTTGCCGCAAGACGCCGGTAGTCGGGACTCGAGGGGCTGTACTGCTGCCGCGACCCGACGCCCAGCTTCACGCCGTCTTTGGTCACAGGTAAACTCTGCGGGTACTTGCGGGCGAGCCACGGCGGAGGTGCGGCGGTCGCGGTCGCCAGACACACCCCGATATTGTTTTCGTGTAACAGATCGAGAAGTCTATCCAACCAGCCGAAGTCGTGACGGCCCTCTTCGGGCTCGAGCTTCGACCAGGCAAAAATGGCGACGCTGACCAGATTGACGCCCGCTTCTCGCATCAGCCGGACATCTTCGTGCCAGACCGCTTCAGGCCACTGTTCGGGGTTGTAGTCACCACCGTAATAGATATTCATAGCTATCAAAAACCTCGGTTGAGGGTCAAGTTTAGCGTTTAGCAAAACTAAAGTGACCGGTCACTTTTTAGATATATTTAGGGTAGCACGCCGCTGTCATGCTGTCAATTTGGGGTGATCTAGTGAGGCGTCGCCTGCCGGGTTCGGCGCAGACGGAGAACCGCCGAAAGCTGTAGGTTGATTGGAAACAGTCTTTCGAGGAGCTAGCGCTGGGGCTCGAGTCGTCCCTATTTGAACCCCTTACAACCCTTAGTTATTAAGGTATACTGGCACGATTTTGTGGGATTTTTGTGATTCTGCGCCCCGGAGGGTAAGAGATGGCCGAAACGCGCATAACCGTTAAGGGTGCCAAGCACCACAACCTAAAAAACATCGACGTAACGATTCCCAGGGACAAACTTGTGGTGATTACCGGCGTCTCCGGTTCGGGTAAGTCGTCGCTGGCCTTCGATACCATCTACGCCGAAGGGCAACGCCGCTACGTCGAATCGTTGTCGGCCTACGCGCGGCAGTTTTTAGGACAGATGGAAAAACCTAAAGTGGACTACATCGGCGGCCTCTCTCCGGCGATTGCTATCGAGCAGAAGACGGTGTCAAAAAATCCGCGTTCGACGGTGGCGACCGTCACTGAAGTGATGGACTATCTGCGCGTGTTGTACGCGAATATCGGGACGCCGCACTGCCCCAACTGCGGGCGCGAAGTCTTCGCGCAAAGCGCCGAACAGATTGCGCAGCAGCTTGCAGGATTGCCGGTCGGAACAAAGCTCCAACTCCTCGCACCCGTCGTCCGCAACCGTAAAGGTACCCACATCGAGGTTCTGGTTGACGCCCGCTCGAGTGGATTTGCCCGCGCCCGTATCAACGGCGACACGGTGAGTTTGAGCAGCGAAGTCAAGCTCGAGAAAAAGAACAAACACACGGTCGAGATTGTCGTTGACCGCCTCGTCATACCGGAAAACGTACGTGATGACGCGTCTTTTTTGTCCCGTCTGACCGATTCAGTTGAGATCACGCTCAAAACCGCCGACGGCCTCCTGCTCGCCAACTACAACGAGACCGACCAGCTGATGAGCGAACACAACGCCTGCCCGCACTGCGACGTGTCGTTTCCCGAACTCAGTACCCAGATGTTTTCGTTTAACTCGCCGCTCGGGATGTGCGAAACGTGCCACGGGTTGGGGGCGAGCATGGACGTAGACCCGGCGCTCCTGATCGCTGACGAAACCCTGAGCTTAAACGACGGGGCGCTCCGCTATTACGGCGAACTTAGAAAAAAAGAGGGTTGGACGGTCTCGACGGTTGAATCGATTGCACGGCATTACGATTTCAGTTTGGATACGCCGTGGCGAGAGCTATCGGAAACGGCGCGGAACGCGCTCTTGCACGGCTCGAGGGGTAAACCCGTAGAGTTCACCCATCGCACCGCTAAAGGCTATACCCGCCGGAGCCGCCGCCCGCTTTACGGCGTCGTCTACAACATCAAACGGCAGTATCAGGAGACCGCGAACGAAGACACCCGCGAGTGGTACGAGCAGTTTATGCGCGAACTGCCGTGCGAGAGTTGCGGCGGGGCGCGGTTGGCCCCGGCAGGGCGGAGCGTCACGGTCGGCAGCACCTCTTTGCCTGATTTGAGCGCGCTGAGCATCGGCGAAGCGCACGCCTGGGTTACTCGGCTCCCGGAGATTTTAGACGCGCATCAGAACGAAGTCGCCGAAGAGGTCATTAAAGAGATTCGGGAACGGCTCGGCTTTATGCTCAACGTCGGCTTGCACTACCTGACGCTGGCGCGTAGAGCCGGGACGCTTTCGGGCGGTGAAGGGCAGCGTATCCGGCTGGCGTCACAAATTGGCTCGGGTTTGATGGGCGTGTTGTATATCCTCGATGAACCGTCTATCGGGCTACATGCTAGGGACAACGAAGCGCTGATTCAAACCCTCGAGCGCCTCCGCGATATGGGCAACACCGTGCTGGTCGTCGAACACGACGAGGAGACGATGGCGCGCGCCGACTACATCCTCGACTTGGGGCCGGGGGCAGGTATCAAAGGCGGCGCGTTGGTCGCTGCCGGAACGCCGAAGCAACTTGCTAAAAGCAAAAAGAGCTTGACGGGTAAGTATTTGAGTGGTGACTTAGTTATTCAGCCGCCGCACCCTGAAAGAAGGCTTGGTAAGGGGTGGCTCGAGCTTTCCGGTGCAACCTTGAACAACCTGCGGGGCGTCAGCACCCGCCTGCCCCTCGGGACGCTGACGTGTGTCACGGGCGTGTCGGGTTCGGGCAAATCAAGCCTGGTAACGGGGACGCTCTACCCGGCGCTGGCGCGGCTCTTAAACGGCGCAGTGGTGACGCCAGGGCCGTACAAAAAACTCGACGGTTTAGAAGACCTCGACAAAATCATCCACATCACCCAAGACCCGATCGGGCGTACCCCGCGCAGCAACCCTGCGACCTACGCGGGCGTCTTCGACAACATCCGCGACGTGTTCGCACTCCTGCCCGAAGCCAAAAAACGTGGCTACCCCAAGGGACGGTTTTCGTTTAACGTCAAGGGAGGGCGCTGCGAAACGTGCGGCGGGCACGGCTCGATTCAGATCGAGATGCACTTTTTAGCTGACGTGTGGGTCACGTGTAAAGATTGTAGCGGCAAACGCTACAACCGCGAGACGCTTCAGGTCAAGTACAAGGGTAAGACGATTGCCGACGTTTTGGATATGGACGTACAGGAAGCCCTGACCTTTTTTGAGGCGCACCCGAAGATCAACCGGGTGTTGCAGACGCTTTTTGACGTGGGGCTCGAGTACATCAAACTCGGGCAGTCCGCGCTGACCTTCTCCGGCGGTGAAGCGCAGCGTATCAAGCTCGCCAAAGAACTCTCGAAGCGTGCGACCGGCAAAACCGTCTACATCCTCGACGAACCGACGACCGGCCTGCACTTTGCCGATATTCAAAAGCTTTTAGAAGTCTTGCACCGCCTCGTAGACCAAGGCAACACGGTTATTGTCATCGAACACAATATGGACGTGATCAAAACATCGGACTACCTGATCGACCTCGGGCCGGAAGGGGGTGACGGGGGCGGGTTGTTGGTGGCGCAGGGAACGCCGGAAGAGGTTGCGGCGGTAGCGGGGAGTCATACCGGGCGGTTTTTGCGGAAGGTAGTGACGCCCTTAAGGGAAGAGGTGGCAGCGTAACCTCAAATGAAGTGTTTGTAGTTTGAAGGGACCACTATGCTTGAAGAGCGCTTAGACGGGTATCAACTCATTTATCTTGACGTTGGATTTATTGCTGATTTGTACGATGCAACCGGCGATTTAGGTGTGCCGACAACTATCTCGAAGACTCAGGGGAGTGGTGGAGGCGTCAATATTGGGTTTGTCAATGCAGGTATTCAAGCCACAGAAACAAGGCAGTACAAGTTGACAACGAAGGCCATGTATAGAGATTTGCAGTATCAGCTTGAGCAATATCCCACTCTCGAACAGCATCCAGTAGATAATTCGCAACTATTCTGGCTAGATGGTCGCCTTGAAGCTCGCACGATTACGAGTACCACTCGAAGAGGCAGTGAGGTCACCGGACAAGAGACCGGCAAATACTTTTCTCTGGAGGGCGGTTCTACAAGTTTTGTTCTTCTCGCCTCACCAAGTTATTTCTCTTAACAACTACGCATCAATCCTTGACCAGTTTTCCGGCATAAGGAGCGAGTTTGCGCTAGAAGTTCGTTGCCTCATTAAGCCAATCAGCGAGACTAAACGAGACCTAAGAGCCATAGAAGTAGACTTTATAGGTTCTCCGCTCGTTATGTTGGAAAAACCAACGGAGTTTTCCTAACTAGAAAGCTCTTAAAGCAGCAAAAAGAGGCACCCCTGAACTGGGGTGCTAGCGAAACAATTTTCACAGCTTTAATGTACTCACTGCTTAGTCAGTAGCAATTGCGAAAGCGCTTGGAACACAGTTAGGAACGGCGCTAGCCTCGAGCTATCAGAGGACTAGAAGTTGCTAAAGTCTTCTCACAATACCGAACCAAAAATAGACAGCTTGTGGATGTGGTGACGGCAGCAGAATGACTCGCTCTTACGCGCCGCAAATTTTTTAGGTCGCGCTGACATCACCAAACCGTCTTTACGCTGTACTTCCCGATGTTGGCGTCCGCACTCAGCAGCACCATATTTTCAGCCACGGCTTGCGAAATCAGCAGTCTGTCAAAGGGATCACCGTGATGTTGCGGGAGGTGCAAAAGGCCCTGACAGTGCGCCTTTTTGATGTCAAGCCAGCTGATGCTGTTGACGGCCAGCTCGGTGTCTAGGATTTCCTGCCAGCCGAGTGCCAACCCCAACTTGCCCAGGCTTTGCTTGATACAGATTTCCCAGTAGCTCGCCGCGCTAAAGAACAGCTCGTTGTCGCGCTCTAAAAAGATGGCTTCGGCCTCCCTGCTCACGCGTTTGTCCCCCTGGATAAGCCATAAAAACGTGTGGGTATCGAGTAGTACCTTCACGGTTGATAGTCCTTGAACACCTCTAAAGGCCCATCAAAATCCTCAGCCATGTATTCGATAAGTCCCTCTGCGCCACCGGTTCGGCGTGCTTTACGCTGTTCCGGTAACGGGACGAGTCTGACCAACGGTTCTTTACCTCGAGCGATGATAATTTCTTCGCCTTCCAACGCCTGTTTGATGAGCTTGGAAAGTTGAGTTTTAGCTTCGTGAATGGTGACACGGGTCATGAAAGTAGCTTAGCTAAGCCTTAGAGCTAAGTCAACCGAGTGATTGGGCATTAGTCTTAAACTTTCGCTCAGCCTGAGGACAGGAATCGTTCCAAGTCCTTTCCTCGGCCTATAATCGCCCTGTGACTACCACTCAACTCGGTAACGAACACTGGGCGTGACAACGCACTGGCAAGATTATACCGCCGGACTCGAGCTTAGCCTCAACCCATACGAGTGCGCTCTACTTGTCATTGATGTTCAGGACATGTTTTGTTCGCCCACAGGCGTCACCGGACGTAAGCACGCCAACACCCGGATGCAGGCGTTACCTGCCAAGATCAACACCTTCGCTGAAACCTTTCGCAAAGCGGGCGGTTTGCCCATCTATATCCGCGCCGTCACCGATGCGGAGAGTCGGCCCCAAAACATGAAGTGGCTCGACAAAATTAAGGGAGCCAGCTTTCCCACGAACCCCGACCACAGCGATTACAGCTTCTATGGACTGGATATTCCTAAAGACGCCATAACCCTCGAGAAACGCTGCGGCGACGCCTTTACCAGCACAGACTTGAAGCAGATTCTGGACGCTCACAGCATCAAGAATGTGCTGCTGAGCGGCGTCCGTACGGAAATCTGTGTGCGCCGTGCCGCTGAACGTGCGAGCGGCGAGGGGTATTTCGTACTTGTCCTACGTGACCTCTGCGCGACACGCGACGCCTGCGCCGAACACGAAGATCAAGCGCTGATGTTTCTTAACGCTTACAGCGGGTTGGTAACAACGACGGAAGAGATGAAAAAAATGGCTTAAGAGCTAATCAAAATAGGAGTTTTACACGTGAAAGATTACCCAGACCTCTACTTCGCACGAGCAGACAAGCCTTACGTTTTTCGTGATTTAGAAGGGTTTTCTCTGCATATCAGCCGTCTTGTCTTCATGCTTGATTACGCTCGTCGTAACACGTTAGCCAGTGCTCAAGGTTTGAACGTCGGGCAGCTCGATACGTTGGTACTAAAGCAGGGCAACACAATCGGTATGTTACTGACGCATATTGCACAGGTCGAAGAGACCTATCAGTCTGTGACGTTTTAGGGCGTTAGACCTACGGGAAGGGTTGCCGAAAATATTCTCAGTGACGCGGGCCGCGAGAAGATTAAGGGAAACGAGTTGCAGCACTACCTCGAGCATCTCAACACGGTGCGTACCGAAACACTAACGGAGTTGCAAAAAAGAGATACCGGCAGATAGCTTACACATGCGGTCAAGCTAGGGTCATTCAGCGGCGTTACGCTCGTAGATACGCCTCGAGACCTCCGCAATCAGCATCATCCCCTCTTGTTCGAAGTGAAAGCGTTTGTCTTTAGACCCGCTCGTCATAACCACTAGCGCGTAAAGCGGCTGAGCGTCCCGAAAGATAATCCCGGCGTCGTGCCACACACCGCTCAAGCACCCACTTTTCGACGCGACTTCGACCAACGGCGTGTCGAGTTCGGGGTCGGTCGGCAAGTAACGGGCCAGCGCCTCGGTAAACTGCTGCTTTTTAAGGATGCTGAGCGCCAGTTCGGTTTCGGGCGGAGGTAAGAGGTCGCCACGCACTAAACCCAAAAGTAACCCCAACATATCGGCGGCGCAGGTGGCGTTGCGTCCACCGCGCCGCTGCGCTTCGTTTTGATCGGCTTTGGAGAGTTGCAACTTACCGCTGAGGGTCGTACCCCTAAAACCGTGCTGCTGACAAAAGGTGTTGACCGCGCCTATACCGACGTGCTCGATCAGCATATTCGTCGCGGTGTTGTCGCTGACGATAATCATGAGCATTAAGAGGTCGTGCAGCGTAGGCTCGAGACCTGCTTGAAGCGTGTGCAAGACGCCGGAACCCGTCACCTGATCGGTCGTTTTTAAGGGGATGCGTTCGGCTAGCTTCAGCTTTCCCTTAGAAACCTCCGCGAGTACGGCCAGCAAAATCGGCAGTTTGATGAGGCTCGCCGACAGCATGGTTTCAGTAGCGCGGTAGGTGTAGGTGTCAGGGCCGTTTAGCCGCGCATACGCGACGCTGACCTGACCGGAAAATTTGTCAAAAAGCGGGGCTACTGTAGCAACAGAGTCACTCACACTCGAGCCTCCATAAATCTTCAACCGTTTCGCGTTCGGTCACGAGCCGCACCTGACCTTCGGAAAGCACCGCTTCCGCCGGACGCAGCGACGAGGCGTAACGTGAACTCATGCTCAGCCCGTAAGCGCCCGCTTCGGATACCGCCAAAAGGTCGCCGGGGCCGACCTCGGGAAGCTGCACGCCGCGCCCCAAACGGTCGGCGTTTTCGCACAGCGGGCCGTCAACGTCTACTGTCTCGAGCGGGCCGTCTTTACCTAGTGAGCGAATTGGATGGTGTGCGCCGTAAAGCGCCGGGCGCAAAAGGTCGGCCATACCTGCGTCGCAGATAAGGTGTTTGACGGGGCCGTCTTTGACGTGCAGAACTCTGGTTAAAAGCGTTCCGCTCGCCGCGACTAGAAAACGACCGGGCTCGAGCAAAAGCCGCCGCGTCCCGACAAACGGTGCTACCTTCGTCGCAAACGCCGCCAAGGGAAAGTCCGGTACGGCAAAGCCGCCGCCCAGGTCGAGCGTCGTGACGTGCGGAAACCGCTCTAACAGTGCCCTTAACTGTCTGAAAACCTCGTCGTAAGGGCTCATTTCGGAGATTTGTGACCCGATGTGGACGTGAAACCCGGCGAGTCTTTCGCCTAACCGCTCGGCGACATGGACGGTTTCAGCGAACGACATCCCGAACTTTGAACCGGCTGCGCCCGTCGCCAGATGCTCGTGGGTGCGCGGGTCCAGGGCCGGGTTGAGACGGACGAGAAACTTTGTGGCTGCATTTATGGCTGCGGGGTTTTGCAACCAGCTTTCGGCTTGAGACGTGCTGTCGAGGCTGACCCAGTTGATCTGAGCGGCCTTCGCCGCCTCAGTTAGACCTGCATCTTGCCGGGGGCCGCCTAGGAGGATACGTTCAGGCGGGATACCAGCGCGGAGCGCTCTGGCTAGTTCACCTTCGCTGATGACCTCCGCGCCGAGGCCGAGGTTGGCTAAATGCCGCAGCACCGCGCCGCAAGGGTTGGCTTTGACGGCAAAAAACAGCTCGGCGACGGGAAAGGCTTGCCGTACCCGCTCGACCTGAGCGGTGATCGCGGCTAGGTCGTAGAGGTATAAAGGCGTACCGAAACGGGCGGCGGCGTCCCCTAACAGGGCGTCCGGCGGTGACGACGGATAAGGTGGCGCGTCTATCATGCTCTATATCGTAAAACGTTCACGCTGCAAGGTGTTTATCTAGGTTTGACATTTCCCCTGCTGTCGTCGCCGCGCCGTCGCCGTGTTGAAGGCTAAGTTTCCAGGACGCCCTGCCCGGTAAACTGGTCTTATGAACGAAACAAAAATCGTCGTCATCGGCGGAGTTGCTGCCGGGATGAGCGCCGCTGCGAAAGCCAAGCGGAGCTGCCCTGAACTCGAGCTGACCGTTTTTGAGAAAAGTCACTACATTTCTTACGGCGCGTGCGGGCTTCCTTATGTGATCGGGGGCCGTATCGAGAGTTTGGACAAGCTCATCGCCCGAACACCCGAAGAGATGGCGGAGCAAGGGGTGACGGTCAAGGTGCGGCACGAAGTGACCCAAATCGACCCGGACGAGAAAACGGTCATGGTCAAAAATTTAGCTGCTGGCGAGACCTTTTCGCAGCCTTATGACAAACTCGTTCTGGCCACCGGCGCGGTGCCGGTTAAACCGCCGCTGCCGGGAATCGACCTCGGCGGCGTTCACGTGTTGCGGCTTGTCGAGGACGCGGCGGCGATTCAGGCGACCATCCGGGGCGGCGCGAAAGAAGCGGTCATTATCGGCGGCAGCTATATCGGCCTCGAGCTCGCCGAAGCGCTCGCCCAAGCCGGACTCAAAGTGCGGGTGGTAGAGCAGCAAGACGTACTGCTCGGCAACTTCGGGCCGCTGCCGTCGAAGCTGGCGTTAGACGAAGTGCAAAAAAACGGCGTAAGCGTGCAGTTGGGGGTCAAGGTCACTGGGCTCGAAGGGGACGCGCACGTGCGCGAGGTCGTGACTGAAACGGAGCGTTTTCCTGCCGATCTGGTTGTCGTCGCGGTCGGGGCGCGGCCGAATAACAAACTGGCGAAGGGCTTGGGTTTAGAGCTCGGCCCTGCCGACGCCGTTGTAACCGACGACCACCTCCGTACCAGCCGCTCCGACATCTACGCTGTCGGCGACCTCACCGCCGTCCATCACCTCGTCACGGGCCAACCTGCGTGGCTCCCGCTGGGCGACACCGCGAACAAACAGGGCCGTATCTTAGGCAACCTTCTGGCAGGCCGAGAAGACCGCTTCCTGGGGGTCGTCGGTACGGCAGTCACCAAGGTTTTCGACCGCGCCTTTGCTACGACCGGACTTACCCTAAAGGCCGCTCAAGACGCCGGGTTTGACGCCTGCACAAACGATATCGACACGACCGACCACGCGGGTTACTATCCGGACAAACGTCCTTTAAGCGTCACCCTCGTTTGGGAACGGGGTTCAGGACGGCTTTTAGGCGCTCAAATCGTCGGCTACGGCGACGCGGTCAAACGTATCGACGTGCTGGCAGCGCTTCTCTTTCAAAAGGGCACGCTTCAAGACCTCGCCGACTTGGACTTCGCCTACGCGCCGCCTTTTAGCAGCGCCCGGGACGCGCTCTTGGTCGCTGCCAACGTCGCCCTCGGTCAGTGACCCTAGTGCGTCAAACTGAAGTGCGCCAAACCAAAGTGCGCCAAACCAAAGTGCGCCAAACCAAACGGCTGGATGCGGTAGGGTAAAAGGATGAACAGGCAACTCAAACGAGCCAACGAAAAGTCCGACAAACGCCGCGAGCGTGAGCAGGAGCGGCGTAAAGAGCAGCGTCGCGAAACCCGGGTGCGGGCTGTACAAACCAAACGTACGTCACAACCGAAAAAAGACGGCGGCAGCAAAGCCTCTCCTCGAGAGCGTCCGGTACCCGGTATGGGCAACTCCCGCTTTGCCGGGGCGTACTTAATCTTTGTCATCTTCGTCATCGTTACCCAGGCCCTCGTCCCGCAACGTACCGACGTGTTCTCGCTCGCTATCCACGCGCTCTTTTACCTGATTTTAGGTTACTTTCTCGCCCTCTACTTTTACCGCCGAGGCGTCGAGCAGGCGTTCGTGATCACCCTGGCTGGTGGCCTCGGTCTGGCTTTAGGCGTTGAAGGGCTCAAGGTTTTACTCCCTCAACTGGGACTGCCGCAAATGACCGCGCCCCCGGGTACGACCTCGGCTCCCAATCTGCTCTTTGTAGCGCTGGCTGCGCCGGGGCTTTTTCTCGGAGCATGGCTAGGGCGCTACATTTTTAGGCGTGGTTAGACAAAATTTACTCACTTTCGCGCCACTTCAAGCCGCTAACTTTTTCTTGAAGTGGCTCTCGTTGACCTCGAGGGATGGCACCGTTCAAGCTCATCACTGATACTGCCGCCGACTTTTTAACCTCGCCCAAGACGCGCAAGCTGCTCAGCCCCTTTACGGAAAAAGCGCGAAGTATGGCTGAGGCGGCGGCGCTACTTGAGATGAAATTTTCGGCGCTACACCGCCGCGTCCGGCAGATGGTCGAGTTGGGGGTGCTGGGGACTACCCATCAAGAAACACAGGCAGACACCTCATCAAGTTTTACGGAGCAATGAGTCCGGATATCGTCCCGCTAGAGGCGACGCAGAATATCGAGCTCGAGACCTTCGTAACTGATGGTTCTAGAGGTTCAGCAGAGGTTTTAGGCTGGGGCGTCGCCTACGAAAAGCACCTTTCGCTCGGCCAAGCGGACGAGAAAGCCTTATTATTTCCTCTTCGTCGGTTTTACGCCTGTCTGAGTTTTTAAGTTCGGTATGGAGCTCTGTTCTAAACTAAGCTGTGGACTTAACTACTCTTACGCCTCTGCTTACCGATCTAGACGCCGCTCAGCCTGAAGCGCCGCGTCAGCTTGGGGCGTGGCATGTTCGGCGAGTCGCGGGGGGTGCAAACAATCTTGTCTATAAGGCGAGGGGTGCTGCTGGAAAGGTCGCAGTGAAGTTTTGTATTAAAGACGCACGTGACCGCGCGGGCCGCGAGTTCGGAGCGCTTACGGCGTTGCAAGCAGCAGGCTCGAAGTTAGCGCCGAAGCCCTTGCTGCTCGAGCGTGAGCGTTACACGCGCCCTGTCGTCGTTCAAGAATGGCTGGAGGGAGCGGTAAGGTCCGCCGCCTGAGGATGATAGAGCTTGGGCGCAGCTGGTACGGCACTACGCTGCGGTTCACCAGTTGACCCCGGAGAATACGGAGCAACCGCTACCTGGCGCGCGCTTTTCAACGCGAGCAACCTCTTAACCGCAAAGCAGCTTGTCGCTCAGCAGCTTAGCTTTATACCCGCCGCAGCCTATCCCGAAGGTCTTTACAGGCTTACGGAGCGGTTCATGGCCTGGGAAAGCCCCGCTTGGCCCGACCCGCACGTCGCTTTGTGCCGCGTTGACGCCAACACGACCAACTTCGTTCAGAACGCAGGCCGTTGGCAGTCTCTAGATTGGGAAAACAGTGGCTGGGGCGATCCTGCCTTCGAGCTGGCCGACTTGATGTTGCACCCGGCTTATCTGGCGGTTCCGGATATGCGGTGGACACAAGTTGTTGAGCTTTACACGCAGCTTACCGGAAACGAGGTGGCGGAACGCCTCGAGGTGTACTACCCCGCCCTGCTGGTTTTTTGGGCCGTGCGGTTTGCGCGTTACCTGTACGAGGTGCCGAGAGGCTTAGACCTACGTTTGGTCGCACGGCCGACCGACTGGCATGCTGATTTTAGGCGCAAGTATCAGAAGTATCTGGAAAGGGCAGTTCAGCGTTTTTAGAGGTGACAAGAAAAGCGAACGAAGGTCAAGCTTTACAGCTCTTTGATTCGTATCCGGTAGCGTTTTAACTCTGCTCCTGTATGCCGCGCCATTGTCTATCTGCGTGTTTCGGTCTACAGTCAAGGACGTAAAACCGCATTGCAAGCCGGGGGGCAACGCGAACCTCACCTACAGGGAGTGTTTTGTATGCCTTTTCTTAAGATCGAAGGACAAAAGACCGTCAGCCTTTACTTTGAAGACTACGGGCAGGGAAAACCGATCATTTTGATTCACGGCTGGCCGCTGAGCCACCGGATGTGGGAGTATCAGGTTCCGGCGCTGGTAAACGCGGGCTACCGCGTGATTTCTTACGACCGGCGCGGTTTCGGCGATTCGGATAAACCGTGGGACGGTTACGACTACGACACCATGTCGGCGGATTTGCAGGCGCTGATAGGGGCGCTCGAGCTTCAAGGCGTGACGTTGGTCGGTTTTTCGATGGGCGGCGGCGAAGTGGCGCGCTATATCGGACAGTTTGGTTCAGGGCGTTTAAGTAAAGCGGTGTTCGTCAGCGCGGTGACGCCGTTTATGCTCAAAACGGATGACAACCCCACGGGCGTAGACCAAAGCGTTTTCGACGCGTTTAAGCAGAACGTCAAAACCGACCGAATCGGGTTCCTCGAGGGCTTTAACAAGATGTTCGTCAATCACGACAAAGGGGTCGGGCCGGACGGGACGCCGGTCAGCGAAGCGGCGCTCGGTTACACCCTGAATATCGCTTCGTACGCGTCGCCGAAAGCCACTTTAGATTGCATCACCGCGTTTGGCGAGACCGACTTTCGCCAGGATATGACCAAGATAGACGTCCCTACGATGTTCGTTCACGGCGACGCCGACCAGATCGTACCGCTCGAGGTCAGCGCAGAAGAGGCGCACAAGCTTGTCGAGGGGAGCCGGTTGCAAGTTTTCGAGGGTGCGCCGCACGGCCTGATGTTTACCCACGCAGACAAGCTCAACGAGTTGCTGCTCGAGTTCCTCCGCAGCTAAACTTTCAAACCCATTATGTAAAAGCCCGGATACGTTCCGGGCTTTTCTTTCACGCGTTTCAGCGCCTTCTTAAAGCTCGACTTGTGCGCCCAACTCGACAACTTGTCCCGCCGGTAGGTGATAGAACGACGAAGCGGAGAGCGCGTTACGTGACATCGCTGCAAACAGCTGTTCGCGCCAAAGTGCCATGCCTGGACGGTTGGTCGCAAAGACTGTCTCTCGTCCGACGAAGTAGGTCACGTCCGAAAGCGCGATCTCAGCTCCGTTAGGCCACACGCTCCGCAAAACGCGCGGGACGTTGGGCTGTTCCATAAACCCAAAGCGCATCACGACCTGATAAAACTCGTTGCCTAAAGGCGCTAGCGTGACGCGCTGCGACCGTTTGACGCGCGGCACCTCCTCGGTTTTAACCGAGAGTAAAATCACCCGTTCGTGCAGCACCTTGTTGGTTTTAAGGTTTTGGGCGAGCGAATAGGGCGTATGAATCGGCGAACGAAACATAAAGATGGCCGTACCCGGAACGCGGTTCGGGGGGTGTTCGGTAATCTCATCTAAAAACTGATTCAGCGGTTCAACGCGTTCGTCGAGGCGCTCGGAGAGGATCAAGCGTCCGCGTTTCCAGGTGCTCAGGAGCGTAAATACGATCGCTGCGATGAGAAGTGGAAACCAGCCCCCTTGAGGAACTTTTAAGATGTTCGCACCGAAAAAAGCCAGATCGACGATCAGCAGTGAAACTGCGAGCAGCCCCGCTTTAAGGATATTCCAGTGCCACTGTTCACGGGCAACGACGAAAAAGAGAATCGTCGTAATGACCATATCGGTCGAAACCCCGACCCCGTACGCCGCCGCCAGGTTTGATGACGAGCGAAACCCCAGCACCAGGCCGATGCACGCGATCATCAGCACCCAGTTGATCGACGGGATGTAGACCTGACCGAACTCGCGCGATGAGGTGTGGCGGATTTCCAGACGCGGGATGTAACCGAGCTGCACGGCCTGCATCGTGAGCGAAAAGGCTCCCGAAATCAGTGCTTGCGAGGCGATAACTGTCGCCATCGTCGCGAGAATGACGACCGGGTAAAGGCCCCACTCGGGGACCATCCGGTAAAACGGGTTGTGAGCGGCTTCGGGGTCGGCGAGGATCAAAGCGCCTTGACCGAAGTAGTTGAGCAGCAGGGCGGGCAGCACCAAAACGAGCCACGCCAAGCGAATCGGGCGTTTGCCGAAGTGACCCATATCGGTATAGAGCGCTTCGCCGCCCGTGACGACCAGAAACACCGACCCAAGGACGAAAAAGCCCAGCGCGCCGTTTTGCAGAAAAAACCGCAGGCCGTAAAAAGGATTGGCGGCAACCAAGATGTCGGGGCGCTGCACGATCTGCGCGACGCCTAAAACGGCGAGCGTTGCAAACCAGACGATCATGATGGGGCCGAAAACCCGGCCGACGCTGCCGGTGCCGAAACGCTGCGTTAAAAAGAGCAGTACGAGAATAACGATGGTGATAGGAATAAGGTAGGGGTCGAAGAGCGGTGTTGCGACGCTTAAACCCTCAACCGCGCTTAAAACCGAAATTGCCGGGGTAATCATCCCGTCGCCGTAAAGGAGCGAAGCGCCGAAAAGCCCGAGGATCACGAGCAGCCAGCGGCCCCCGCCGCGTTTGACCTGGAGCGGCGTAACGAGCGAGGTCAGGGCTAAAATACCGCCTTCGCCGTGGTTGTCCGCGCGGGTGACGAAGCTGATGTATTTAATCGTAATGACGATAATCAGCGCCCAGAAGATCAGCGACAAAATACCTAAAACATTACCGGGCGTCGGCAACAGGCCGTAGTTCTCGCCGAGCGACTCACGAAAGGCGTAGAGCGGGCTCGTCCCGATATCGCCGTAAACGACGCCCAACGCGCCGAGTGCGAGAAGGTAAAGATAACGGCCCTTAGGCGTTTTTAAGTGAGCTGGATCGTCAATTTTATGCGACATTGGTACCCCTTACCGCTCACGACCCTAACACATTGCTCAGGTGCTTGGGGGGCGTTACTACACGATTTTGAAAGTGCGCCTCGAGCATCCCTGCGCCGCCGTCAAAACAGCGTCGCGCAGGTGCTTTCTGCTGTACTTTGTGCGATTCCGGTAGCCCTACCTCAAAGAGCCCCAGCCTTTTACTGCGCCGGGACTCTCAGCTTCGCGGAACTGGTGGCAAAAGGCCGAAAGGCGTATCGTAAAAGGATGCGCGCTACTCTTCTATCGTTGGTTCTACTAGGTCTCGCCGGAACGCTGCAAACTGCTGCAGCTCACGCGACGATTGTTTTGGGGCACTTGGAGGTTGCGCCCGCCCGCCCCGCCGAGGGCGCGCCGCTGACGCTGCGGTTAAGGCTCGAGGACCCCACGCAAGTCCCTACCGAAGACGCTGTAGTCTTTGCCGAGTTGCGTCCGGCGAGAAGCTCTGCTGCTCAACCAGCCGCCGAACCCGTCCGCGCCGAGTTCAGCGAAACCGCGACACCCGGAATTTATGAGGCTAAGACGACCTTGGCGCAAACCGGGCCGTACCGAATCTTGCTTCGTGACCAGACCTACCGCCAAGAAGAGGCGACGGCGGCGCTCACTGAACCCTTGCGGATCGGCGGCGCGAATCCTGCGCAGGACTTTAACTTTCCGCCGACGGCGACCGGCTCGGCGGGGTGGCAGACCTGGCTCTTATGGCTGATCGGCCTGCCGCTTGTCGCGGCGCTGCTGGTTACGGTTTTGGTGCTGACACGCGGCGACGGCAAAGCGTCGGGCGAACCCCCCGAAAAACCTGCGCCCGGTCGAACCTCACCGACAGAACCGCGCCGATAAACCTCTTAAGTGAGCCTCTTTGAACAGACCTCTGGAACGCTGCTGAACCTCGTCACCGTCCTCGTCGGGTCGGCGCTCGGGCTGCTCTTGCGGGGACGTTTACCTGAAAGGGTCGTCGGGACGACGATGCAGGCCATCGGCCTAACCACGCTTTTTATCGGCATCGACAACGCGTTCGACCTAAACGAAGTGAGCCAGCCGCCGGGGATTATCCTGGCGCTGGTGGCGCTCGCCCTTGGCGGGATTTTAGGCGAGTGGTGGCGGTTGGAGGAGGGTTTGGAGCAGCTCGGTGAAACGCTCAAACGCCGTTTTAAGGGTCAGGGCCGGTTTACGGAAGGGTTTGTAGCCTCGAGCCTGCTCTTCTGCGTCGGGCCGCTGACCTTGATCGGCTCTATTCAGAACGGACTCGCCGGGGACAATTCGTTTTTGGTCTTAAAATCAACTTTAGACGGTTTTGCTGCGCTCGCCTTATCCGCTACCTTTGGTTTCGGCGTAATCTTTTCAGCGGTCGTGATCGCGCTCTATCAGGGCACCCTTTCACTCTCTGCCGGACTGTTCGCCTCGCTCATCCCCGACCCGGCCAACGACCCGCGCGTGCTGCTCATCAACGGCGTCGGTGGGCTGATGATCGTCGGGCTCGGCATCAATTTGCTCGAGCTTAAACGCATCCGGGTGGCCAGTTTGCTGCCGTCTCTCGCACTGGTCGTCATGCTCTACTACTTAGGTCTGCGTTTTTACTAAAGTACTCATGACACACTCATAATAGGTAACAGAGATTCATGGACGCTCTTGCGGCACTGTTTTTTGAGCTGTCATTTGGAGGCAAAAAGTGAAGCGTTTTATAGCTTGTGGACTGTTTTCGGGCTGTTCTCGCTAGCAGAGGCGCAACTTGACCCGAGAGCCGCACCCTTTTTAGATTACGGTAGTGCGCTGCAACGTGCGGAGAAGCCAGAAACTCTAGCGTTTGCCCTCTGCACGACTGTTTACCAAAACGGCAAGCCGCAACCTGAACTGTGTACACGTAGCGCCGTAGATTACCGCCATAGACGGATGGTAATTCATACGGCTATAAAAGGGGAACCCCTTTATGACAACGTGTAATCTACCGAGACGGGCACGTTTACATAACGGACTTTGAGACGGGCGAACTTCGGCAGCTGCCACCGGCGCAGGCCAAACCAAACCGGTCGAGAAGATGCTGGAAAAAACCTTTGACACAGCTCTGCAAGGAAATTTTGTACCGGACTAATTTGAGCGCACCCACTACGACGGCCCAGTCAGCTACGGCAACATTATTCGCGGCGAGCAGGTGAGTGCTACTGCCAAGTTTCCTGACCTGAAAAGCTCAGCGCCGAAGCCGACCACTATACGCCTTATTTTCGGCAAGAAAAAAGTGTTTCTTGGAACGATTACGCCGACTCCCGAAGGGGAGCTGCTAGCTGTTATCAATCATTCAAAAGTTAAAATGACGTTGGCTCAGTTTTTTGGTACGACAAACTACCTGCTCAGAGGCAAAAAACCTGTGCTCATGAGTGAAAACCGCGCCGTTCAGTTTCAGTTCGACAAGCCGCTTGCCGAAAAGCTTTTTGCCGTCCCACCTAAAGGCCAGCAGAATTAGCGGCAACGAAATAGACGCTCTCAGACAGGCCGACGAGCGTCTTTCTTGACAGTAGCTGCGGTTAGAGCGCTTTACGGCCTCTGAGAATAGGCGGCAGCAGCGTCATAGCAAAAACGATCATTAGTAGCAGCGCTACGATAATCACCAGCGGGTGGCCCCACTGCCCTATCGCTATCGCCAAAAACGTCCAGACGAAGACGCCGCCGTAGACCGGGTCACGCCAGTTCACCCTTACGGTGAGCCCGATAGCGGTACCGACGAGGAGCATGATAATTGCCCAGAAGGGTACCCAGCTTGTCCAACCGGATAAGAGGAGGGCGCTCGAGGTGTTGACAATCGTCGCCAGCGTCAACCAACCCGCGTAGATGCTTACCGAATAGCCGAGCCAGCGCATCACGCCCTCGTGCTTGACGCCGATACCGAACGCGTAACGCAGCGCCAGAGCGGTCGTTAGCAGCGCAAAGATTGTCACGACAGGGAGCCAGAGGCGTCCGTCGGCGACGGCGTAAAGCCAAACCGCGTTAAGGACGGCGGTCAAAGCCAACCAGGGCCGAATTTTTTGGAGGCGGGGATCGTTTTCTTGGTCGGGCAACGCTTGATAGACGGCGAGTGCCAGCAGCCCCAGATAGATGGGTACCCAGATTAAAAACGCGTAGGGGGACGGCGTGACGAGAGGCTCCAAGCCGTACGTGTCGGCGGCCCCACCGGGGGTAAAGTTCCTTACCGCCGTAGAAAACGGCACGATGATACCAGCCCAGGTCACGACTAAAACAAGGATTTGTTTGATTCTTTCACTCATAAACCGAGCATAGTGTATAAGCGCACGTTTCAACCGTAGCGAGAACGCCCAAGTGCTGGGGCTCGAGCTGATATAGCCAAAGTGGGGGAGAGGGTTGAGGCTGACGTGAAAAAGAATAGAGAAGGTAAAATAAGACGGTTCTATACCCCTCCTGTATTCTGTTTCCTCCCTTCTATTTAGCAGGTAGCATCTGGTCGGCAACGCCGCTCCGCTTAAATTTTATCGATCAGCACACACATTCTGAAACGCTTTTGGTAGCAGTTTCTTTTGGAAGTGCTATATTGTTCGGTTTTGCAATAACTTGAATCCTTACAACGTTCAGCAGACGCGGTAGACTGATTTATGCTTAGCGACGCCCAAATGGCCCACCTTAAAACGCTCGCCCGTCTGGAACTCTCGAGCGAAGAAACGCAGAGGCTGAAAGGCGACCTCAACTCACTGCTGACCTATTTTGAAAGCTTGTCGGAACTCGATACCGAGGGTGTTACCGAACTCGCGCGCCCGCTCGAGCTGCGTAACGTCTTCCGCGACGATACGGTTCACCAGGGGCTCGAGCAAAAAGACGACGAGGCTCTCGCCGTCGAGTCTGAAAACGGCTTTTTTAAGGTGCCGCGCACGGTTGACAGCGGTGAGTAGATTGAGCCTATTTCATGAAACTTAAAGGTTTTTTCACCCTTCCGGCGGGTAAACTGGAGTTTGCTTAACACTTTTGCGGAGGCATCATGAAACGAACTTTTTCCCTGCTGCTCCTCGTTCTCCTCAGCGCGTGCGTTCCGGCGACGCGCCTCTACCCGCCCGATACACCGATTCTTTACCCGACAGGCTACCGCAACCTGTTCGCTACGACCCTGCAAGAATTGACGGCGGCGTATGTACCCGACGGCCTCGACCGCCGCACCTTTTCGGTCACGCAGGCCGACCTCAAAACGGGCCTGATTACCGCTGTACGTAACGAACGTGGGCCCACAACCAATGTTCAGTACCGTTACCGCTTTCCTGAAGATGAGGCCGATATCGGTGAACGCCGTGGGTCTTACAGCTTTTTTTCCGGTCTGGGTCTTGCACTTAGCTTGCCGGTACAGACCTCGAGCTCCGAACAGACGATTATCACCATCGTGATCCGGCGGGTCGGGCCACAAGCTTCTTTGATCTACTCGACGCAAGGCCCCGACGGGACGAGTTCAAACGACGGCACGTGGCTGATGCGGGGCGTTATCGCCGATCTCAACGCCCGTTTTTTAACGCCGGAGACGACGCTCGAGCCTGTCAATCCTTAAACCCGGCAGTAAGCCGCAACTACAAGCTGCAACCACGAACGCGTAGTTGCGGCTTTACTCGAGCCGCTCTTTACCGACAAGCGGCCTTAAAACCCCCGGTACGACGACGCTGCCGTCCGCCGCCTGATAGTGCTCTAAAAGCGCCGCCACTATCCTGAGCATTCCAAACGCGCTGCCGTTAAGCGTGTGCACGAGTTCGGTTTTGCCCTTGCCCTGTGCGCCGCCCTCACGAAAACGCGTTTGCAAGCGCCGCGCCTGAAAATCGGTGATGTTCGAGACGCTACTGACCTCGAGCCACCGTCCCTGCCCCGCGCTCCAGACCTCAAGGTCGTACTTTTTTGCCTGGGTAAAACCGATGTCGCCCGTACACATGTCGAGCCTGCGGTAGGGGACCCCCAACGCGTCCAGCAACCCTTCAGAAAGCGCCGTCATCTCTTCCATCGCCGCGTAAGAGTCTTCGGGGCGGGTAAACTGCACCATCTCCACCTTGTCGAACTGGTGGGCGCGGTTGATGCCGCGCACGTGCGCGCCGTAACTCCCCGCCTCACGGCGTAAACACGCGCTCGCCGCCGTGTACTTGAGCGGCAGCGCTGCCGCGTCCAAAATCTCATCCCGGTGCATTCCGGTCAACACGAGTTCCGACGTAGGAATCAGGTAAAACCCGTCGGTGACGCTGTACATCTGCCCCTCTTTATCGGGCAGGTGTCCGGTAGCGCTGGCGCTCTCGGGCGTGACGAGTAGCGGTACGGTGACTTCGGTATAGCCTGCGTCTACCACCGCGTTGAGGCAATACTGAACCAGCGAGCGCAAAAACCGTGCGCCGACACCCTTAAAGATGGGAAAACCGGCCCCGCTCGTTTTGACGCCCGCCGTGAGGTCGAGCCAGCCGCGTTCGGTCGCGAGTTCCCAGTGCGGTTTCGGTTCAAAATCGAAAATGGGTTTCGTTCCGCGCTCGAAGGCGACCTTATTGTCGTGTTCGGACTCGCCGTAAGGCACGCTTTCGTCGGGTAAGTTGGGCAGCTCGAGCAACAACTCACTGAGCTGCGCGTCCAAGCTGCGGCTCTTCTCTTCGAGTCGCTTCACTTCATCGCTGACCGCGCCCATCTCGCGGATCAGGTCGTCGGCGTTTTCGCCCCTGCGTTTAAGCTGACCGATCTCTTTGCTGCTGGCGTTGCGCGCTGCTTGTTTGGTCTCTAAATCACTCCGCAAGAGCCGGTGTTCTTCGTCAAGAATAATCACCTGGTCGAGTGCTCCTAATACGTCAGGCATCTGTTTGGCGCGAACCGCGCGCCGCACCGCCTCGGGGTTGTCACGGATAAGCCGTAAGTCGAGCATTTTTTAAGCGTACCTGAAAGTTCAGACCTGAGCCTCAAAAAGTCCGGACGCCTGGGTGATGTGAACCGCGCCTTCAGCTCTAATCCTCTCTCTAATATGGCGCTTGAAATCTCTAAATTTCTCTTTTTGAGCGGCGGTCGGTTTTTCTCTGAGTTGTGCGGCGGCTGTAGCTGAGAGGATAAAAGCAAGGAGCGGTTCGGCTTCAGTGACTTTGAGCGAACTCTCACGCCTGTGCAACGTCACTTCGCCAAAGTAAGCCGAAAGCATCTCTAAGCCGTCCTCGAGCCGGAAACTGTTGAGCGTATGTGCCGAGCGGATTTGTCCCAATGTTTCCCCTCCGGCAAAATGTGCGGCTAAATCGCCGATTTCTTTCATGTGCGTTCGTCCGTTGGTCGAACAACCACCTGTACCAGTTCAGCTTGTTGGTGCTAAAACGGCTGTGCAGCGCGATGCGGGCGTTTAGATTAGCGGCGCTGCGGTACTGCTCGGTGAGGTTAGGCATAGATCATTGTACCTGCGGAATCTCCGCTTCTTAGAAAAAACTTAAACTCGAGCCTCGAACAACCCGGTCGCTCTCGTAATTCGCACCTCGCCGGACTCTGCAAACGCTTGTGTTACCCGCTCCCGCAACGCAGACATCTTTTCGGCGTCTCTTTTGGCGTCGTCTGGCGTGACGGACAAGATATAGGCGACGATGGGTTCAGCTTCGGTGACGAGCAGGTCGGGGTTGCCGTCAGGACGGTGCAGCGTCACTTCGGAAAAGTAAGGGCGAAAATAGTCGGGGGCGGTCTCGAGCGTAAAGTCGGTCACGTGAGCAGTCTCAGAGAAGAGCTTTACCACGCCACCCTCGACCAAATCTTGGGATAAGTCATCTAGCTCACGCATATGGTTTTCACCGTTCGTCGCCGCAAAAAGCCGCCCACCGGGTTTGAGCACCCGCTGCACTTCGCTCAGAGCTTTGGACAAGTCGGGCACATGGTAGAGCATGTGGTTGGCGACCACCGCGTCAAAAGTTGCGTCGGCAAAAGGAAGCGCCTGCGCGTCGGCTACAGTAAAAGCAAACGAGCTTGGCAGGTTCGCTTCGGCTTCGCGGATCATTCCGGCTGAAAAGTCGGTCAGCGTTATGTCCCACTGCGGAATACGGTCAAGGTTCTCACGCCAGAGCCGCGCCGGGCCGGAGCCCAGCTCGAGCACCCTCGCCCCGTCGGGCAAGGTGAAGTGGTCGAAGACCCAGCGGTTCCAGTTCACCCGGTTGAGGCTAAAACGGCTGTGAAGCGCGGCGCGGGCGTTTAGGTTCGAGGCGTCTCTATACTGCTCTGCAAGCTCGGTCATAACCAACTTTAACCGAACTCACAGCAATGTTTTTGCGCAGCTCTACCTATCTTTACCGCTCCTGCACCTGCATTTTAATACCCTGTAGCGGCCCACCCGTTCCCTGGTACACCTGCCTGACGTCTTGCCCCGGTTCCGGGGTGAGCTCAAAACGCCTGAGGATGGTCGCCGCCACCGCTTTAATTTCGACCGTCGCAAAGTTCATCCCGATGCAGACCCTCGGCCCGCCGCCGAAACCGACGAGCGCGTAGGGGTGACGTTTGTCCTCTTCTCGAGGTGGTGCAAAGCGGTCGGGGTCGAAACGCCCCGGCTCATGCCAGACGTGCGGGAGCAGGTGACTCGCGGAGATCGAGTAGAGCACCCGCTGGCCTGCCGGGATGGTGTAGCCGTGAAAGGTAAAGGCTTGCGTGTTCCCGCGTGGCCCGTTCGCTACGGGTGGGTAGAGGCGTTCCGCTTCGGAGAGTGCGTAGCCCAGGTTTTTCATCCCTTTGACGGCCCCCAAGTGCGGCTCGTTGTCGCCCAATACTTCGTCGATCTCTCGCCTGACCCGTGCCAGATACTCGGGATGCGTGCTGAGCAGGTATAAAAGCCAAGCGCTCAGACTTGTCGAGGTTTCGTGACCCGCGACCAGCAAGATGTTGAGGTGGCCCAAGAGCTGCGCGTCGGTGAGGGCGCGGCCTTCGTCGTCCCTGGCCTGCACCAAAATACCGAGGATGTCGTGGGTCAGCTCCGCCCGGCGTGCTTCGATTTGCTGTTGCAACAGCGGCATCAGCGTGTCGCGGGCCGCAAGCGACGAAGCGAAGTATTCTTCTTCTGACCTAGCGTTCGGGTCGCCTTGCAGTAGCGTTACGAACAGCTCGCGAAACCGGTCAACCTGTGGACCGGCGGCGAAACCTACGAGCGCCTCAGCTGCGACGTCGAAGGTGATTTTGCGGGCTTCGTCGTAGAGGTCGATGCTGCCCCGTTCACCCCAGTCGGCGATACGCGCGTCTATCACTCGGTTCATAATCGGCAGGTAACGGTCCATGTAGCGGGTGGCAAACGCGGGGTTCATCATCTTGCGCTGGCTGTCGTGTTCCGGGCCGTCCATGTTGAGGAGCCCTTTACCCATCATGTGACCGATCATCGGCGTCCAACCGAGGTCGTGCGAGAACACTTCGCGGCTACTCAGCAGCATAAAGCGGTTGGCTTCGGGGCCGACCATATACACGACCCGGTAGCCGGGCCAGTCTGCTGTGAAGATCGGGCCGTACTTTTCATAACAGTCAGCTAGAAAAGGGCCGACCCGAAAGGGGTAGTCGTCGGGAATCGTAACGTAAGGCAGGTCGTCAATCCCTTTGCGGGGCTCGGTTGTCATATGCGCCTCCTCCTTAAACGGTAGAGCGAAAAGGTGAGAAGCGTATAGGGATAAGGGATAGCGGCAAAGCTCCTGCCCGACAAAGAGCATTTCCGAGAGAGATTGACCCAAGTATCACTTTAGAATGTGCGGGCCAGTCAGTAAAACTCGTATTGAGCGCGTTGCTTCGCAGAACTTCGTACATTCCGACCAGATGCTACCTGCTAAAAGAGGTAAATCCGATACCGCTCGAGGTTCCGGTCACAGCCTTTGCGTCTAAGATAGCGGGTTATTCGTTCCGCCGGAGCTGTTTAAGCTGCCCGAGCCAACGGTCGAACAGCGGTACGACCGGGTTGTCGCGGGCTGTCACGATGTCGATATGGGTAAAACCAGGGATAACGTAGCTCGAGAACAGCGCACTCGCCCGCAGGTTGCTGTACGCCGAAAAGCCGTCCAAACTTGTGACGAGCCCGCGCCCCGCCCCAACCGCCAGCGTCGGCACCGTAACTTCACTGTGCGCCGTAAAATCGTCTCGGCCTGAGAGGTTGAGCGGCAATTCGCTTATATCGACGAGCAGCCGGAGCGGAAAGTACCACTCGTTGAAGTTGCTCTCCGGCGTGGTGCGGGCGCGGAGGTACTCAGACATATCGGTGTATTCGCGCTCCGGGTCGCCGGGGCTCCAGCTTACTCTGTCAAATCCGTCCGCGACCCCGGCGACGGTGCGGCTCGAGCTGCTCCCAGGGCCGTCTATGATAAACGCTGCCAGGTTCCCGCCGTAACGCGCCCCGACCGCTTTACCGAGCGAGGCGCTAAAGGTTGCCGAAGGCGCGTAATCTTCGTCGGCCTGAATACCCACGCGGGCCAGATTCGTCACCGGAAACGCCGTGTCCGGTGCAAGCGCGTCAGGCTTAAAACGAGCCATGAGCCCCCGCGCTTCCTGCGCCGCGTAAAAGTCCGGCCCCAGCCCAACAGAGATGAACGGCGTTCCCCGACCGTCGTCGTAGCCGGTCGCGGCGGGGATTAGCTCGAGCCCGCCCAGCGACAATCCAGCGGTCAAGCTGAACGCCCCGGTACGCCCGACGGTGCCGTCGAGCAGCAAGAGCCCGTCAAGCTGTTCGTCTCCTAAACCCTCATCAAAGCGGTACGCCGCGTAAAAGCTGGCGATGCTCGCGCCCAACGAGTGCCCGCCTAAAACAACGGTTTCAGCCCGTTCGTTGGCCCGCGCTACGACCGCGTGCAGGTCGCGGAGATGCGTAACGAGCCCCCAGCGGCGCATAAAACCCAGCTCTTCTTCAGGGACAGCGTTAAATCCGGAGGGTGTTCCGGCGTCCTCAACGTAGTAGCGGTAAGCGGTGTCGGGGTTGCGCGTGCGGAGGCTTTTACGGATGGCGCTTCTGTCCTCGAGACCGTTCGCCCGCCGGTCGATGGCCCAGACCTCGAGCCCTGCGCGGCTGGCGACCAATTCGCGCGCCAGCACCTCGAAGCTCGTCGCCCCGCCAAAAATCCCCGGCATCAAGATAAGGATGGTGTCCGGGTCTTCATGAGCATCTGGGTGAGCTTCCGGCGCGTAGTAGCGCAGATAAAGGGCGCGGTTCAACCGTTTGGGCGTCCCTACAGTGTTCTCGCCCGGTAGCGAAACGTACTGCGTTGCAACCTGCTGTGTTCCTATCCGCTGCGGCGCTGCCGGAAGGTTCAGGTCGGCGCGCAGGTTGGGAATCGGCAAGCAACCGGCAAGCCAGGTCAGGGCGAAAAGTACGGATAACCTACACATCTCTACAGCTTATAAAACAACCTTCGAAGAAACGGTGATGACAAAGAGTGTTGGGGAATTCCTCCAGTTTTTAGCTTTCCCTTTCAGGTCAATTTCGGGTCAACTCGAGAGGACAAGCCGCAGGTCTCTTGAAAATTCGTAAAACGCGCCGCACCAGCGAGCACATTTTGAAATACAGCTGGGTTTGACGGCTTCCGAATATGCTACTTGAACGCGCTTACATGCTTTACGTGTTGAGCGAACCTCGAGGCACTCCCTGAGAGCAGTGCTACACTCTCCCTATGGAACCAACCTGGGTGCGCGGCATTCGCGGCGCGACGACGGTCGCACAAGACGAACCCGAACTGATTTTGGCGGCGACGAAAGAGCTTTTAGAGACCATGCTCCGCGAGAACGACGTCCGCGATTTCGAGGTTATCGCCGCCATTTTTTTTACCACTACGCCCGATCTGACAAGTACCTTTCCGGCAGAGGCGGCCAGGGCCCTCGGAATGAACTTCGTACCCCTGATGTGCAATCAGGAGATTCCGGTACCGAACCGTTTGCCCAAAGCGGTGCGGATTATGCTTCAGGTCAACACGACCAAAACGCAGCGCGAGATGCGGCATATCTACTTACATGAGGCGGTTAAACTGCGCCCTGATTTGGTCAGCGCACAGTAAAGAAGTTCTAACCCAAAAACTTCTGTTCAGCAGTATACAGCGTGTCCCCAACGGGTTCGGGTAGCTTATCGCCGCCGCGCCCTGTTGTATCGTACAGTTTACCGGCCTAGCCAACGCTGCCAGTTGGTCGTCACAGCGTCCAGATTCAGACTGTCAGCGCGAAAGGCAATATAGGCGTCGGGCCTGAGTAAAAACACCTCTCCGGGTTGCGCAGCGAGTTTCTGCTTGAATTCGCCTTTGTAATCTGTGAGGACGTCGGCCTTGAGCTGGTGCTGACCGGGGAGTCCGGCGTCCAGCACGATACGTACCACTACGCCGTCTTGCACTGCAAGCGTCAGCAACTGCTGCAACGCTGTGCCCTCGTCGTTGACCCTTTCCGGCGAGGTGTAAACCATCAGGGTATAGCCCGGTGTGCGCAGTAGTTTGTAGAGTCGCACCGAGCCGAAGTCGGCGTCTCTAAGCTCGATGTCTGGAACCCGCGCTCCCGCTAGTGCCCCGGCATCAGGGGGCGCAGCGTAGCCGATGCCCACACCAGAAAGGCTAGAGCTGAGCCTACGCTGTACGGACGGTAGCGGCACGACTAGGCTAAAAAGCGTGTCACGAACGCGCCGAAGCGGTTTGTTGCGAACGAGCAGGCTACGCAAGATCAGATCGCTTGTGTGCAGCGCCTGTCTGCCGACCGGATGACGCTCGGCGTGGTAGCTCTCGAGCAGCGCTTCGGGTGCACGCCCCTGCACCACTTGCGCGAGTTTCCAACCGAGATTAAACGCATCTTGAATCCCGGTGTTCATCCCCTGACCCCCTGCTGGACTGTGCGTATGCGCGGCGTCACCGGCAAGAAATACGCGGCCAACCCGGTAGCGCGGTACCTGCCTGAGTCCCGAGTTCCAGCGAGCCAGCCCCTGCGGATTACGCAGTGTGATCGGTCTTTCTAGAATAGCGCGGGCAGATTCTTGCAGCTCAGCTAGGCTTAGCTCACGCCGCTGCGGACCCCCCTGATGAGCAAGGTCGATAGTGATAATGCGGACGGTTCCGTCTGCGAGGGGCAGCACCAGGGCTAAGCCGCGGTCGCTCGAGTATTGCTCGGTGCCCCCGGTCACGACGTGTCCGTCCATCACAACGTCGCCCAAAAAAGCGTTCCAGACGTAGTTAGACCCCTCGAAGGGTAAGCCTAACGTCTGGCGGACGAGGCTGTTGGCCCCGTCCGTACCAACGAGGTAACGTGCCTCGAGACAAAACTCCTCTCCGTCTTGGCTTCTTACCTGCGCTTTAACTTTATCCTGACCAACCTCGAAACCGGTAAGTTCTTTGCCGCGTTCGAGCTGGATACCGAGCTGGTTCAGGTGATTTTCGAGCAGCGCCTCGGTTTCTGCTTGAGGCAAGATCAGCACGAAAGGAAACGCCGAATCGAGGTGATGTAGGGTCGCTTTGAGCGGCCGCCGGGCGTTCGCCCTGAGGCTGAAACCGGGTGAGGTGTAGCCGCGTCGCACAAAGTCGTCGGCTAAGCCGAGCAGGTCGAACAGCTCGAGGGTACGGGCGTGTATCGCCAGCGCCTTACTGCGGGTCGAGCGTGCTGTTCGCTTCTCGATGAGGCGGCAGGCGACACCCCGGCGCGTGAGTTCGTTGGCGATGACCAGGCCAGTGGGACCCGCGCCCGCGATGAGAACATCCGTATATTCGGTTATAACGCCTCCTCTCACCAGATTATGGACGCCGTCTGCGAGCAGCGGCTATACAAAGACGTACACCTTCAAATAATGTGTGATCAGGAGATTCCGGTACCGAACCGTCTTCCCAAAGCGGTGCGGGTGATGCTGCAGGTCAACACGACCAGAACGCAGCGTGAGATGCGGCATATCTACTTGCGCGAAGCGGTCAAACTGCGCCCCAACTTGGTCAGCGCGCAGTAGTGAGACCCGGCTATAAAAACTCAGCCGAATGCAGCTCGTCCCAACGGGGTTCGGCGACCGTTTTACCATCTCTGGTTGTGATGAAGCCGTGTGTTTGAAGGTAGCGACCATAGGTTGACCACACCCCCGGGTCGATAACGCCCCACGGCTTACCGGTGCCCTGGTAGTTGGGGCTGGCGAGTCGCTGACTACGGCTCCAGAGTTCGGCGTTCAGGTTAGGGTAAGTTTTCAGCACAGCTCGGGCCGCCCGCTCAGGTTCAGCTGCAGCCAGCTCATAGCCCTTGGTCGTCGCCTGAACAAACTTTCGTAATTCGGGTTCAGACCGGGCAAACGTTCGCTCGGCAAAAAGTACGGGCGTGTAGAGGTCGGGGATACCGTAATCGCGGAGCAAAAAAGTGCGTAAGGGTCTCCCTTGCAACTCGGCTTCGGCACCTTCCCACGCTGGGAAAATCCAGGTGCTGTCGGCCTCGCCGGTATAGAGCGCCGCCGGAACGGTCGGTTTGGGCAAAATACGTTCTTGGACGCTGCCTTGCCCGCCGTCGGCACGTACCATCTCGCGCACTACGTGCATCTCGAAACGTGCGCCGTATGAGGCGTAGCGCGTACCGTCCAGGTCTCGTGGACGGGTGATAGAGCTTTCGGCCAAAACTGCCAGCGCTGAGGGATTATGGGCGTTGATCGCGGCCAAGGCTAGCAGCGGCGTGGAATCCGCGTAGGCGATGACCGTTTCTTGCGGGCCGAGACCGACCTGCGCGTCTCCGTTCAAGACCCGTTTGGCGGCAGTGGGTCGGTCGGTGTAGGGGAGAAGCTCGAGCTCTATCCCAACCTCGCCGTAAAACCCCAGCGCCTGAGCCACGATAAAGCCGGTGTGGTTGGTGTTGAGCGACCAGTCCGGGGCTAGGGTGATTCGGTTCATCGGGAGAGTAGCGCGTTGGTAAAGAGTGAACCGCCCTCGACCGCGCTGCGGACGGTCTCGGTCGCGTCGTCAAAGACTCCTGCATCTAGTAGCAGGGTCGGATAGCCCGTCCACATTTCCGGGCGCTGCTGCCCCCACGTTTGACCGTCGGCAAGGTAAAAGCTCGAGACCAGCTTCTGTGACTGACGCACCAAACCGGGGTCGGGAAAACTACCTGCAGGCGCAGCTTCGATGAGCAGCTCGGCAGCTTCAGCGGGATGTTTGGCGGCGAACGTGTAGCCTTTCGCGGTCGCCGCTAGAAACGCCGTTAGTGCCTCTGGGTTGTTCTGAATCCCATCCGGGCTAGCCACCAAGACAGGGGTGTAGTAGTCGGGGACGCCGTAATCTTTGAAGTTAAACAGCGTCAGCGGGATACCTTCACGCTCGGCCTGAACGCCCTGCCAACCTCTAAAAATCCAGACGAAATCGGCGCGGCCCGCCAAGAGTGCGTCGAAGCCCGCGACGTTGAGGAGCGCACTCCGAAACTCGCCCGTACCGCCGTCGCTGCGAATCACGGCGGCAATCGTCGGGTCTTCGTAGGTACTACCGAAGGCGGCGTAGATTTTGCCGTCGAGTTCACTTGGTCGGGTGACGCCGCTATTTTTGAGGACCGCCAGCGCCGCCGTATTGGTTGACAGCATCGCGGCAACCGAGACGACCGGTTCACCCGCTGCGACCGAACCCAGCACGCCTTCGGTGCTCGAGACCGCGACCTCGGCTTGACCGTTGGCGACCAGCGCTTCAGGCGACACGCTGCCGTAGGGCAAAATCTGTAGCTTGACGCCAGCCTCTTCGTACCAACCTTTGGCGAGCGCGACGTAGATACCGGTGTGGTTGGTGTTCGGTACCCAGTCGAGCGCCAAACGGACGGTTTGGGTTTGAATTTGTGTTTGCGCCGATGCGAGAGTAAAAAGTGCGGCCAGTAACGTAAATAAACTTTTCATTGAAACCTCCAGGGCATGGTGAGACGCTCGAGTAGCCGAACTCCGGCGACGAGCAGCGAACTGAGCAGGGCGATAATGACGATGGTGGCAAAAACGAGCGGAGTGGCGCGTGAGTTGGCAGCGGTTTGCAGCAAAATCCCGAGACCCGAAAACCCCCCGACGTACTCGGCAAAAATAGCTCCGGTGACGCTGTAGGTGAGGGTAATCCGGAGACCTGCAAAAAAACTCGGCAACGCGCCGGGCCAGCGTAATAAGTAAAAGGTTTGCCACGGCGAAGCAGCCAGTGAACGCATCAGGTCGTGACGTTCGGACGGCGTTTGCGCCAAACCCGAAAGCGTCGAGAGGACGATGGGGAAAAAAGCAAAAAGGGCGACGAGTAGAACTTTAGGTAGAAGTCCGAAACCGAACCAGAGGAGCATCAAGGGGGCCAAGACTATAATCGGGACGGTTTGCGAGGCGACGAGATACGGCAGCAGCGCCCGCTTTAGCAGCTCGGATTGGTCTAGTAACAGCGCCCAGACGAGCGCTGCGACGACCGCCAAAAGTACCCCTAAAGCCGTTTCTAAAAGCGTCGTCAGGCTGTTGTTCCACAAAAGCGCGCGCTGCTCGAACAGGGTCACGAAAACAACCCACGGCGACGGCAAAAAGCTCGCCGGAACACCGCTCAGTGACGCCCCGACCTGCCACACGCCTAAAATTAGAATGCCTGCGGTAAACGGTGCCAGGACGCCCCCAAACCGCTTCACCCTGTTAGCACCGCGTCGTAAAACATCTTTTCAAAGTCGTAGCACACTTCGGCGGCTCTCGTGACTGCTTCTTTCTCCGCGTCGGTCGTGACGAGGGGGCGGAGCATCTCGGTGGTCGCGCGTTCGGCAGGCTCGAGCGCTTCGTGAAAGCTAAAAAATTCCGTAGCTTCTTCCGAAAAGCTGTACTGCCGGAGCGGAGCGTCGATCCGACCACAGATTTCTAAAAAGATCGTCTCGCTCGCGCCGAGACACGCGACCGTTTCAGCAAACGAACTCCGCGCCAAATGATAGTAAAACTGCGTGGTCAGCGCGAGACAGGGCGCTAACGGCTGCGCGTTGGCAAAATCCTCCGGGGTCAAACCGACGGCCTCACCGAACCTCAAAAGCGTGTCCGCCGCCCCCGACTTGGGCGTCAGCTTGGCGATCAGCGCGTCGGCCGCTTCCGCCGTCGGCGCTTTGGCAATCGTAAGGCTGTCGAGGCGGTACACCTCACGGATGAGGAATATATCTTGCAGCGCAAAACGGGCGAGTTGCTCACGGGTCGTCGTCTGGTCGTAAATACCCGTCCAAAGTGGATGACTCAGGAGCACTGCTTGTTTCGGGCGCAGGTCTCGAGTGCTCAATCCGGCTAAAAAACCTGTCCCGACACCTTCACCATAAGCTGGGCTCGTGCTGTCTTCGCTCACAAAAAAACCTCCCGGTTGCTTCACCAGGAGGCGCAAAAGACTGAACAACGTTGTCGGCGCGTCACGCTTCCTCCGCCGGTATGATCCGGGTCAGGTTCTAGGGTTGAGCTGATGGTTATAAAAACCCGGCGCTCTCTCAGCCTTTCGGCACCCCTGGTGAGGAGGCTAGTATACACCTGTTTGGTTCAGCTTGACCGGAGGTAACTAGATGAACTTCAGCCGCACCTATACGACCATCGACGCCCACACTGCGGGCGAACCGCTGCGCATCGTCACCGCCGGTATTCCGCGACTTCCCGGTCGCACGATTTTAGAAAAGCGCCGCTGGGTAAAAGAAAATCTGGACGACGTACGTAAGGCGCTGCTGTGGGAACCCCGAGGCCACGCCGACATGTACGGCGCGTACCTTACCGAGCCGGTGACACCGGAGGCCGACCTGGGCGTCATCTTTATGCATAACGAAGGCTACTCCGACATGTGTGGGCACGGCATTATCGCGCTCACCACCGTGGCGGTGGCGCAGGGGCTCGTTACGGTAAAAAGTCCGGAGACGCGGCTCGGTATCGATTCACCGGCGGGTTTTATCGAAGCGTTTGCAGAGTGGGACGGCGTTAAGGTCGGGCGGGTACGGTTTAACAATGTGCCGTCGTTTCTCTACCGGCGAGACGTAAAGATTCAGACCCCTTCGTTCGGCCCGGTCACGGTCGATGTCGCTTTCGGCGGCGCGTTTTACGCGTATTTAGACGGTGCTCAGGTCGGGCTTTCGGTGACGCCGGAAAACTACCGCTCGCTTATCGTTTTAGGTGACGAGGTAAAAAAAGCGGTGAGCGCGGAGGTTGAAATTCAGCACCCGCTCATCCCCGAACTCAACCGGCTTTACGGCACGATCATCGACGGGCCGCCGCAGCGCCAAAAAGGTCATACCCAAGGTTCAGCGCAGGCGAACGTCTGTGTCTTTGCCGACCGTGAAGTAGACCGCTCGCCGACGGGCACCGGCACGGCGGGCCGCGTCGCGCAGCTTTACGCCAGAGGACGCTTAAAAGAGGGTGAGGTGCTCGTCAACGAGAGCATCATCGGCACTATTTTTACGGGCCGGGTTGTAGGGCACACTAGAGTCGGTGACTTCGGCGCGGTGATTCCTGAAGTGAGCGGCCGCGCCGCCATCACCGGGTTTAATCAGTGGGTCGTCGATCCGGGCGACCCGGTAGGGGCAGGGTTTTTTCTCAGGTAGACCTAAACTAGGTTTTAGATGATCGGCACGCCGAACGCCACGTGCGCCGCCGCAAGGTCGAAAAGTGCGTGACCGACGCTCTTAAATAGAGTTGGGCGGGCTACTCGAGTGGGTTCGGCCAGGAGGGACTCGAGCCCCACTACCTCAGGCCACCCCAAACGCCCCGCTGCCACAGCCTGAATGAGATCGCCCGCTTCGGTCTGGGCGGCTTCTAAGGTATCGACCACCACCCGGCTTCGGCCGATGACGTCAACCGAAACCTCGGCGGTTTCAGGTTGAAACGACCCGACCGCGCAAATCAGCGTATCTTGCCTGACAGGGCCGCTCAGGACGGGCGTCCGGCTCGTCGTCGCGGTGACGATAAGCGGGGTGTCGGCCGCGACTTCGGCAGGGTTTTCAGCTATCCGCGCGTCCACGCCGAGAGACTGCGCGTAGGTCACGAGGTCGGCAGCTCTCGCCCGTGTTCGTGAGGCGATCCATACCTTCTGAACGCCGAGACCTGTGTGAAACGCCTCCAAGTGTGCTCTCGCCTGTGCTCCGGCTCCGAAGATAAGTAGGGGGCCGTTCGGTACGGGCGCGAGCGTTCGGGCCGCGAGGAGTGAAAGTGCCGCTGTGCGCCGCCCCGTCAAGACCCCAGCTAACGTGCCTAACCGAACCCCGGTATCAGTACGCATGACTGTTACTTCACTCTGGACGGTCGGCAGGCCCCAGCCTGGATTGTCCGGGTGAACCGTGACGAGTTTGGTAATGGTCAGCTTGCGGCTGGCGGCAGGCATCAGCAGAAGGCTACGACCGTGCTCCAAAGGGAGCACGCTGCGCTCCGGCGCGGTTATCTCATGACGCCTTAGAAGCACCTCGGCAATCGCGTCAGCGAGTTCGGGGTAGGGGAGGCGCGCCGCTGTTTCTTCGGTGCTCAACTGCATTTAGTTCACCGGCTTCCAATGTTTTCGCAGAAATATAAACACACTCGGCGTTACACCTGGAAAACTTTTCCTAACTATCCTCGAGCAAGCCTACCTTTGGAAATTCAACCATTGAATCCGAATCCCTTGCAGCGCCCGGTTAGAACGCATTTCTCGTTTCTCCGCGCCGCCAGCTAAAAACGAGTGTCTGCGAGCCGTCTTCCTTGTCTCTAAGTTCTGCGTTAGACGTGCCTGCTTTGCTAAGGACGCGTTGCGACGCCAGGTTTTCTGGATAAACGGTAGCGATAAGGTGAGTGAGTCCATGACGACGTTCTGCGTGCTTAAGAAGTTCGGTCACAGCCTCTGTTGCTAACCCCTGACCCCAATGCGTGTGAAGAAAGGCGTATTTGACCTCAGGCTCTCTCTGAGCACCAGGATGCACAAGCCCACAAAAACCGACAACTTTGCGACTTGCTCTCTCTACCAAAGCAAACATGCCGTAGCCTCGCGTGCGATAGTTGTTTTCCGTTACCTCAACCCACGCGCGCCCCTCTGCCTCTGTTAAGGGTGAACCATCACCGACCCAGAGCATGGCTTCGGCGTCGCCGTAGACTTCGACGAGTGAGTCTAGGTCTTCTGCTGTAAGCTATCGGCACTGTAGTCGCTCTGTCTCAAAAATACCATCTGTCATTCAACACACCTTATCGTAGCAGGTATACCCCTCTGGGGCACCTGGGGGGCACATGTCATTTGGTCGGCAACGCTCCCCGTCTAAGTCTCTTCGACGCTCACACACATTCTGCTACGCTTTTTGCAGCAACTTTTAATGGAAATGCCATCGGTTTGTGCCTTAACATTTGCGCCTTAACATTCGCGCCTTAACATTTGTGCTTTAACAATGGTCACGCGCTTACTGCCACTCCTTCACCGGAATCAGCTCGCCGCCGTCCACGGTGGCATTTTTAACGCGGTGGCCCCGGCTCAGCGAGACCTCTAACACGGCTTGGTCGAGGCTGCTCGAGCCTACCAGCGTCTTCCGGACAAAATAGCCGTTACCTTGCAAACTCATCTCGCTCGTTTTGGAGAGCCGGACGGGGATAATCTCACCGTTTTTGTCGGTGCGAACGCGGGCCAAAAGAAAACTGCCCTCTTGCTTGAAGTTGGGATTTCTACGAAAAAACATGCTTTACTTTAGCACCGCTTGGTTTTAGGCGTCTTTAGTCCGGTAAAGGGCCGCTGCTCTCCCGGACGATCAGGTCGGGTGCGAGCACCGTCGGTTCAGCGTTTTGTGCGTTCAGGCGCTCGAGCAGCGTCTGCACGGCGCTCACGCCCAGCTCGCGTTTGGAAACGCGGAGCGTGCTGAGAGGCGGGTGTACCCACCGGGCCATCGGGATGTCGTCGTGTCCGACCACGGCAACCTCGTCCGGTACCCGAATTCCGGCGTCGAAAAGCGCCCGGAGTGCCCCTGCCGCCATCACGTCGTTAAAACAGACGAGTGCGTCGAAAGAAAGGCCCTTGCGAGCGAGCCGAGCGATGAGGTCGTAACTCGCCTCACTGCTCGAGTCTGCCTGCAAAACCTGCGCCGCCGAAAACGTCCCGCGCGCCGTTTCCGCTTCGGTAAACGCCTCCCGGCGGACGCGGCTGCTGCCGAAACGCTCCGGCCCCGCCAAAAACGCGACGCGCTCCCGACCCGACGCGTAAAGCCGCCGTAGGGCCAGCCGAATACCTGCTGCGTCATCAACGACGATGCTTCCGGCAACTTCAATCGGTACGGTTCGGCCGATGACGACCGCCGCCTTAAACCGTGCTAAAAAGCTCGAAAGTTGCGCGTCGGGCAGGCTCGGGGTATCTACAATAACGCCGTCCGTACCCCGGTCGCCAAGGGACTCGAGCGCCGCCGCCTCGCGCGCCGCGTCGTAAAAGACGTTGCTTAAAAACAGGTTGTAGCCGCCCGCCCACGCCGCCCACTCCGCGCCCTGCGCGATTTCGGCGTAATAGGGGTTGTCGAGCGCCGGGACGATCAGGCCAAGGGTAAAGCTCGCGTTCGTCGCCAGACTCCGCGCCACCCCGCTGCGGCGGTAGTCGAGTTCATGGATCAACCGTTCGATGCGGGCGGTGGTCGCCGCGCTCGTATGACCGGTCCCGTTTAAGACCCTCGAGACCGTCTGTTTCGAAACGCCCGCCGCCCGCGCTACGTCCGCCATCGTGACTTTAGGAGTTGGCCTAGACACGTCACAGTGTAGCGCAAGGGGAGACCGCTCAGCCGAGGCTGAGCCACCCGCAGCTAGCCGAGCGCTAAAAAAACGACCCCGACGACTAGGCCACTTGCGGCTAGAAGCCGCCGCCGAACATCCCCTTCAGCGAGAAAACGCGCCCCCAAAACCGCGCCGATGAGGATACTGATTTCTCGAGCGGGCGCAACGTAGCTGACGGGGGTAAAGGTGAGGGCGCTTAATACGAGGATGTAGGCTAGGGGGCTGAAAACCGCGATGATAAGGGCCTCGAGCCGGTGCTGCCGCCACGCGTCCCGGAGCTCTTCAGGGTGCCTCAGCACACTCGGCGTCAGGAGCAGCGTCCGGCAACACTCGGAGAGCCACATAAAGATCAGCGGTGGGGCTGCGAGGTGGCTTACCGCGTAGCCGTCCCACACGGTATAGACCGCGATACTTACACCCGTTGCTAGACCGTAAAGGACTGCTTGCTTTTGCCCGCCACCAAAGGCTCGCCGCCCACCCGTAAGCATAAAAACGCTTACGACGATGAGCAGTGTGCCGCTTAACGCCAGAGCGCTCGGGTGTTCGCCCAACAGCAAAATCGCGCCGAGCGTTGCGAGTAGCGGGCCGGAACCCCTCGCCAAAGGGTAGACGAGCGACAAGTCTCCGGTGCGGTAGCCGCGCTGCAACATCAAAAAATAAGCGAGGTGAATAACGGCGCTTCCCGCGATAAAAAGGAGTGTCGGAGGGTCTAACGTTACCTGCTGCTGACGCCAGTAAAAGATACTGATAGGCGCGTAGATCACGGCGGTAAGCGCCGCGAAAAGCCAAGTAAAGACCGCGCCGCCCCCGGCACGTTTGGCAAAAAAGTTCCAGCCCGCGTGCATAAACGCCGAAGTGATGACGAGGGTGAGCGCTAAAGAGGTCAAGGTGCTCCAAGTCTACGCGGCCTGCGCCTCGAGCTATCAAGATTTGAAGCACCGGACGGCCTTTGCCGAGCTTAAACCGCAGAACCTGTTGCCATAACGGAAGACTGTTTCGCCTCGAGTGCAGTTCGTGTTTGCGCTAAGCTGCGTAGCGCCCTATCCAGGCTGGCAATTGCAGGTAGAACTACTGAACAGCGTCGCCTGAGCGGGTGAGGCTTACAACTTAAGGAGGAACGATGAAATACCGCACACTAGGCAAGACGGGCCTGAACGTTTCTGTCATCGGTATCGGTACCTGGCAGTTCGGCGGCGAGTGGGGGCGGTCTTTTAGCCAAAGTGAGGCAGGCAGGCTGTTAGGCAAGAGCAAAGACCTCGGTATCAACCTCATAGACACCGCTGAATGCTACGGCGACCACCTGTCTGAGTCGCTGGTCGGGGAGGCCATCAGGGGCGACCGCGAAAGCTGGTTTGTCGCGACCAAATTCGGGCACAAGTTTCATAACAACTTCGAGCGTACCGATCGCTGGGGGCCGAGTGAGGTTGTAGCTCAGCTCGACGCGTCGCTCAAAGCCTTGAAAACAGACTATATTGACCTCTACCAGTTTCACTCCGGTGGGGACGAGGTGTTTGACAACGACGAGCTCTGGGGAGCGTTAAACGAGCAAGTTGAGGCGGGCAAGATTCGGCATCTGGGCATTTCGATCGGCAGCAACGACAACCTTCATCAAACGGCAAAAGCTGATCAGGTCGGGGCCGGAGCGGTTCAAGTCGTCTATAACCGCCTCGACCGAGCCCCTGAAGAACGGGTTTTCCCTTCTTGCTTGGCGCAAAACCTCGGCGTGCTGGCCCGGGTACCCTTAGCCAGCGGCTACTTGAGCGGTAAATACAAACCCGGCAGCGTGTTCGATAACCAAAATGACGTGCGTTCGAGGGAGGACGCCGCCGCCCGAGAGAAAAAACTCGAGCAGGCTCAGCAAATTCAGCAAGACGAGGTTCCGGATGGGGTCGATATGGCGACCTGGGCGCTCGCCTGGTGTTTGCAGCACGACGCCGTTTCGTGTGTGATCCCCGGCTGCAAGACGGTCGAGCAGGTCGAGGCGAACGCTCGAGCCGCCGACCTCGATATCGTCCGTGATCACCCGCAAGTGCGCAGCTAACCCCCTATTAACTTAAGAGGAGAACCATGAATTATCGGAATCTTGGTCACACCGGGCTTAAGGTCAGCGAACTCTGTTTGGGCGCGATGACCTTCGGGCGTGAATCGACCGAAAGCGAAAGTCACGCGATATTGGGACGTTTTACCGAAGCGGGCGGCACCTTTATCGACACCGCCGACGTGTACAGCCGGGGCGTCTCGGAAGAGATTTTGGGGCGCTGGTTGGAGGGGCAAGACCGCGACGCTCTTGTTGTGGCCACCAAAGTACGTTTTCCGATGGGCGACGATCCCAACGAGGTCGGTCTGGGCCGCAAGCACATCATGCGGTCGGTCGAAAGAAGTTTGCGCCGCCTGAAAACCGACTACCTCGACCTCTATCAAGTTCACGGCTTCGACCCGCACACCCCGCTCGAGGAAACGCTCTCGGCGCTAGACGACCTCGTTCGGCGCGGTTGGGTGCGCTACTTAGGCGCGAGCAACTTTACGGGTTGGCAGTTGCAAAAGGCGCTCGAGCTCTCCAAGCAGCGCGGGTGGGAACCCTTTAGGTCGTTGCAACCGCAGTACAACCTCTTGTGCCGCGCGACCGAATGGGAACTGATGCCGGTTGTACTTAATGAGGGGCTTGGAGTCATTCCCTGGAGCCCGCTACGTGGGGGCTGGCTGTCAGGCAAGTTTCACCGGGGGATGGACGCGCCCCTAGCAGGCAGCCGTATCGAACGTGCTGAAAAAGAGGGGTGGGGCGAGTCGTGGAGCGCGTACAACAATGAAGACACCTGGCGGGTCATCGACGCCTTACTCGAGGTTTCTGAAGAAACCGGCAAAAAACCCGCGCAGGTGGCGATCAACTGGCTTTTGCAACGCCCCGGCGTGACGGCTCCGATTATCGGTACCCGGACGATGGCGCAGCTCGAGGACAACCTCGGCGCAGTCGGCTGGGACCTCGCTCCCGAACACCTCGACAAACTCGATCAGGCGAGCGCGCTCAAGCCGCCCTACCCTTACGATGCTCTTTAGCACTACCGGCACTACCCTGATCTCGGCTTCTGCAACGTTAGGCGGTCGGTAGATGTCCGGAGACCCTATCCGCGTGTGTTTGGTCGGTACGGCGGCCCGTTCGGATTACCTTTACGGCCCCATCCTCAAAGCGCTCCCCAACGAAGCCGAGTTGGTTTCGGTCTGGGGGCGTAGCGAGGGCTCGGCGGAGCGTTTGGGCGAAAGTTTAGGTGTCCCCCGGTACACCGACTTGGATAAACTTATAGAGGAGACAAGCCCCCAAGTCGGAGTCGTTTCGGTCGCTTACGGGGCCAACGGCGAGGTCGGCTTGATGGCGGTCGAACATGGGCTTCACGTGCTTTTAGAAACCCCGATTGCTCATGACCTAAACGAAGCCGACGCCATTATCGCCGCCGCTGCCGAACGCGGCCTCAAAATCGAGGTCGCCGAGCAGTTTTACCGCCGCCCTTCGGAGCAGATCAAACTCAAACTCCTCGCTTCCGGACTTTTTGGGCAGGTCCACACCTCGTTTAACGATTTCGCCGGTCACGGCTACCACGGCGTCAGTGTGCTGCGGAGCTATCTGGGTTTCGACGCGAAGCCCGTGCAGGTTACAGGGCTCGTACGCGAGTACCCGTTGGCCCCGCACTGGGCGCGTTTATCCGACACCTACGGCGGGCGGACGGAAACCCAAGAGCACGGCATGATCGCGTTTGAAGGCGGGCAGCTCGGGTTCTTCCACTGGACGGACGTCGGTTACGATTCGCCGCTGCGCTGGTGGCGGAGCAGCCGTTTTCTGGCGGAAAAGGGGATGGGTGTTACCGTCGGCTTCGGTCTGGAAACAGACGAAAAGCTGAGCTTATTGGCTCCCGGCGGCGAAGCGCCGCGTTTTGTAACGCTCGAGCGCCGCTTAGAACGTAACGACGGTGGAGCGCTCGCCGCTATCTTAGCGCACACCGGTGACCCGGACCTGCCCATCGTCCGTTGGGACAACCCTTTTTTGGCGGCCAAAAAGGGCCACGGGGTAGGGTGGCACGACGACGAAATCGGCGTCGCTTCGTGTTTGCTGAGCTTGCTAGAGGCGGTGCGCAGCGGCGGCGAGCCCGATTACGGCCCACACCAGGCGCGACTCGATCAGGAGATCATCCTGGCGCTACGCCAATCATCGCTGCAGGGCGGACAGCCTGTGGCGCTACCGCTACGGTCTTCAGATTCCTGACAGGAACGTTAAGCGCCACTTACAGGAAAAGCTCACCGGTAACGCAGCTTGATAGCTACGCCTTGAACGGGAGTGTATTTCCACGGGACGTTGCTACAGACGTCGTTTTTACGTGCTGGTCGGTAGAACTTGAGCGGAGAGAGTTGCCGACCTGGTGGATAATACCCGTTAAGAATTTGTAACCTCTATCTACTCTGCACTTCTCAAAGTCGGCTATGACTGGGTTGTTCGGTCACCGGTAGGCAAAATTAGTTGTAAATAGTCGGCTGAACTTGACATAAAGGCCGAATCACTTCTATCATATGACTGTCACACATAAGAAGGTCGCTTAAAGCCCTAAGCAGCCTGTGGCCGAGGTGCGGTAAGTGAGGTTGCTCTAACGTCACTCGGACGAACTGTGCTCACGCGATCTACCGATAGGGGGTAACGGTTGAAGGTCAGATCAGGGGGTGTGGCGAGCACAAACGGTCGCATCTGCGGGCAGGTTGCGTGACTATCTAAAGGAGAAAGTATGCGTTTGAAACTGTGGTTAGTCGGAGCGTTGATCAGTTTGAGCGGTCTGGCAGCGGCCCAGACCGAGGTCGTCTGGTGGGACTTTTTAGGCGGTGGTGACGGCGTCCGGATGAAGGCAATGATCGAAGCGTTTAACAAAGATCATCCCGATATCAAGATTAACGCCACCACCCTAGAGTGGGGTACGCCGTTTTACACCAAGGTGCAGACTTCGGTCGCTACGGGGCAGGGGCCGGACATCATGACGTACCACCTCTCGCGTTATCCGCTGGGACTCGAGCAGGGTGTCCTCAGCCCCATCACCGATGAGGAACTCTCGAGCGTCGGGCTTTCTAAAAGCGACTACCCGGAAAATCTGGTCGAGGCGGCGACTTTCGAAGGTCAGATGTACGGCGTTCCGCTCGACGTACACTCGATTATTCTTTACTACAACAAAGACATTTTGAAAGAAGCGGGGCTTTTAGGTGACGACGGGCTGCCTACGGGTTTAGACGGTATCGACAACTTTAACGCGGCGCTGGCAAAAATTGCCGAAACCGGTAAGTTGCCGCTGTCGATGTCGAACTCGGCTGACTCGGGTACGGTCTGGCGCATTTTTTACTCGCTCCTCAAACAGCAGGGCGGCGACGTGATCGATGGAGAAGAGGTCGTCTTAGGTGAGCCTGCCAACGCCGCACTCAGCACGATGGACAACTGGGTGTCTGAAGGTTACGCCAGAAAGAATGTCGGCTACCCCGATTCCGTTGCGCTGTTTACGCAAGGTGAGGCGGCCTTTATGATTAACGGCGTTTGGGAAGTCCCGACGATGGTCGATTTGGCAGCTAAAGACGAGTTGTTCGAATGGGGCGCGGTTCAGCTCCCTGTACTTTTCGAGCAGCCCGCAACCTGGGCTGACTCGCACACCTTTGCCATCCCTAGCGGCGACATGAGCCCCGAGAAGCGTGCGGCGGCTTTAGAAGTTATCGCCTGGATGAATAAAAACAGCATCATGTGGGCCGGTGCCGGTCATATTCCTGCGTACAAGCCTGTGGTGGACAGCGCTGAATACCAAGAGCTCGAGCCCAACGCGACCTACGCAGTACTGGCCGACACCGCTGTATTCGACCCGCGTTCGACGATTGCCGGTGTCGCGTCGCCCCTTTACGACGCGGTGGGTAACTTTTTGGAACCGTCTGTCAACGGGCAGTTGCCGGCGGATCAAGCGGTGCAGATGTTCAGCGAAGAATTAGCGGCGCAGCTCCGCTAGCGAACCGAGACGGTCAGCCTAACCATGTTCTACTTCAAACTACAATTTGGGGTAGAGCAACTTTTTATCCCTTGGAGTTGAGATGGTACAAACACAGGTGCAAACACGGGGGCGGTCCCGAAAACGGCCTTGGCGGATGTGGCGTGCCGCTTTTTTACTTATCGCGCCCTTTACGCTGCTCTATCTGGTTCTTTTTATCTTTCCGACTTTTAGAGTGTTTCAACTGTCGTTTATGAAAGCGCCGCTTATCGGTGCAGGCGAGTATATCGGGTTTGAAAACTACCGCAACCTCTTAACCGATTCGCGGTTTTGGGCCTCGCTTCGCCATACCTTTTACTTCGTTGCGCTGACCGTTATCCCAAATACCGCTTTGGGCCTCCTTTTCGCCGTGATGGTGGTGCGGCTCAACCGGCTTAAAAGTTTTGTGCTGGCCGCCTTCTTTCTGCCGAACATGCTGACGGTGGGCGTCGTCGTTCTGATCTGGCAGTGGCTCTTAAATGCTCAGTTCGGCATTCTACAAGGTGTGTTCACCCTGTTTACGTCAGAGTCAGTAGCTGTGTTTAGCAATCCGAACTGGGCGATGCCGATGGTTGCTTTTATTACCATCTGGTGGACGGTAGGGTTTAACATGCTGCTCTTTATCGCAGGTTTGCAGGGTATCGGTAAAGATTACTACGAAGCCGCCGCGCTCGACGGCGCGACCGGCCTCCAAATCTTTTTTAACGTCACCTGGCCGCTCCTCTGGCCGATTACCAGCTTGGTACTAACCTTGCAGCTTATCGCGCAGCTTAAAATCTTCGATCAGGTCTACCTCTTAACCGGCGGCGGCCCTTTTAACTCGACGGTGGTGACCTTGGAGTATATGTACAACGAGGCGTTTCAGGGGTTTGACGGCGGTTACTCCTCGACGATTGCTGTTGCGCTCTTTATCATCATCCTAGTCGTGTCGCTTTTTCTCGTCCGGGTTTTGCAAAGTGGGCCGCGATGAGCCGGGTCTCGAGCGTTCAGGTTATTGCCGACTCCCAAGACCGAGCTGGAGCCACGCGCCGGGGAAAGCGCCCAAACGTCCCCGGCGTCATCGGCACATTGTTTACCCTTTTTATGGCGCTGTTGTGGCTTTTTCCGCTTTACTGGGCCGTTGCGACCTCACTTAAAAGAGAAAACGATGTGTTGGTGAATCCACCTTCTTGGTTGCCGATACCCTTGACCTTTGATGCGTACGTTGGGGCGCTACGTCAGAGTGGAATCTTGAGGTGGTACTGGAACAGCGTCTTTACGGGCGTCGTCATTACCTTTTTGGTTGTGCTGCTCTGTATGCTCTGCGCCTACGCGATTTCACAGCTTTCGTTTCCCGGTAAGAATTTGCTTTACTGGGCGCTGCTGGCAGGCTTTATGATCCCCGGTCAGGCGCTCACCGTCCCGCAATTTATCCTGATGAACGACTTTAAGGCGGTCAACTCTTACGCGGGCATCATCTTGCCGCAACTTATCGCTCCGGTCACGATCATCATCTACAAGCGGTTTTTCGACGCGGTACCGCGTGAGCTGCGCGAAGCGGCGGTGCTCGACGGGGCGAGCGAGGCGCGTATCCTTTTTAGTATCTACTTGCCGATTAACTTAGGGATCACCTGGGCGCTGGCGATTACGACCTTTATCGCAACCTGGAACGCGTTTTTTTGGCCGTTTATCATCACCACCTCCGAGTCTATGATGACGATTCCGGTCGGTATTACCCAGGTCAACGACGCTTTCGGGGTGCAGTACGCGCGCACGATGGCGGTCGCGGTGCTTGCCGGGCTACCGGTAGTCGTGGCGTATTTGGCGTTTCAAAACCGCATTACCGAGGGCATTATGGCAACCGCCGGGCTTAAGGGGTGAGTTGGCAGTACGGTACTACGGGCTGATGATGGGTTTGTCCGCGCGTAAGGGGGTAAAAACATGCGAACTTTCAAGAGCGTTTCAAGAGGTGCAGCGGTACCGTTGGAGAGAGTTTGTGCGACTTAAACAGTTGGTGTTCATTTGCCTTTTTGCTGGTGCGGCTACGCTGGCTGCTTACGCCCAGCCCGCAACTTCTACACCTACGACTACCCCTAAAGCGGCGCTGCTGCGTAAGAGCGTGGGGCTCTATCCCAGGGTCATTCAGCTGACAAACGGTGCAGCTAACGGTCATATCCTTGCCGGTGTTGTCACCTTTGAAAATAGTGACGGTTTGGGGGCAATCTACGAAAGTACCGACCGTGGTAAGAGCTTCGTTCAGGTGGGTACGGTCGCCGACCCTGAAGCTGCCGATGGTCGGGGGCTCTGCTGCGCGACCCTTTATGAGGTTCCTCAACGTGTAGGTAATACCCCGGCCGGAACGCTGCTATGGGCGGCTTCAGTTGGTCAAGACTCCGGTCCCGAACGGCGTATGGCGCTACGTATTTGGCGGAGTAACGATGCGGGGCGCTCGTGGCGGTATTTCTCGAGCTGCGCCGTCTCGCCGAACGCCGGAGGTCTCTGGGAGCCTGAATTCTCGGTTGATGAAGAGGGTAGACTGATCTGTCATTTTGCTGATGAAACGCAGCAGCCTAACTATAGTCAGTTTCTAGCGCGCACCCTCAGCCGGGACGGGGGCAAAACTTGGGAGAAAAAGGAAAAAACGGTGGCCCGCAGCAACGGCTACAGGCCGGGAATGCCTATCGTGCGAAGGTTGCCTGACGGGACCTACCTGATGACCTACGAAATCTGCGCTCTGCCGGGTCAGTACGACTGCGCTGCGTTCCTCCGAACGTCTGTAGACGGCAGCCGCTGGGGGAAACCTACCGACCTCGGTCGGCGCGTCGTCAGTAACACGGGCCGTTACTTTACCCACACGCCCGTTCTCGCGCTAAGCCCGGACGGAAAAATTTTGCTAAGTGGTCAGCTTTTGCAAAACCCCGACGGCTCGAGCTCTAAGGGTAACGGTACGACGCTGATGGTCAACCTTGCAAACGGTCGTGGTAACTGGTATGAGGTGCCCGCACCGGTTAAAGTTCCAGACGCCTACAACAACTATTGCCCAAACTACAGCTCGCCGCTTTTGCCTTTGGCGGACGGGCGTAAGGTGTTGGAGATAGCGACCGACCGCGACGCTGGGAAGTGCCGAGCTTACTACGCGACCGGGCCTATTCCTAACACGTTTTCTGTAAACGACGGCGCGCTCGGCCTTGGAGTTGGTCAGTTTGACTACAGCGACCTGTGGAGTTACGGCGCTGCCTGTTCAGAGAGTTGTTTCGGGGGGGACGATCACTTTACCAACGTCGCCGGAGCTGTAGTTAAGCTGCGCTTTTACGGTTCGCAGGTTACGCTCTACGGCGCTCGCGATCCCGAGCACGGAAGGGCCGAAATCTCGGTTGATGGCAGGGCGAAAACGCTAGTTGATTACTACGCACCGTTCCGCCAGGATCAAGCAGCGGTTTATAAGAGCCCCCCCTTACCGCTAGGCGAACACATCCTCGAGGTCAAGCTGACCGGAACGAAACACCCGGCTTCGGAAAATACTTTCGTCACCGTTGACCGCGCCGACATAAGGTATTAGGTTCTATATGAGTACAGATACCAAACACGCTGCTGCAAGCAACAGGCTACGGTTCATAGCAACTGTGCTTAGCCTTCTGCTCAGCGTCGTAGGCACCTCGGTAACCGCGCAAGCCGCTTGGCAACCCCAAAAAAGCTCGCTGACGACGCGCTGGGCAGCGGAGGTCACGCCGAAAACGGCGCACCTGGAATATCCCCGCCCGCAACTCGTACGAGACATGTGGCTTAACCTGAACGGTTTGTGGGATTTTGCGCTAACGCCCGTGTCGCAAGTGGAACTCGAGCCGCGTTCGGCCGCGTTCGACCAAAAAATTCTCGTCCCGTTCCCGGTCGAGTCGGCGCTTTCGGGGGTGATGGCGCGCGTAGACGACAAACGCAGTTGGTATCGCCGGACGTTCTCCGTCCCGCACACGTGGAAAGCTCAGCGTGTGCTGTTACACTTCGGCGCGGTGGACTGGGACGCGACCGTATGGCTTAACGGGATACGACTCGGGCGGCACCAGGGTGGCTACGACGCGTTTTCGTTTGACGTCACAGACGCGCTGAAGGGCGATACTAAGCAAGAACTTATCGTCAGCGTGCGCGACCCTTCGGACGCAGGCACGCAGCCGCGCGGTAAACAGGTGCGGCGGCCCGAAGGCATCTGGTACACGCCGAGTTCGGGGATTTGGCAAACGGTGTGGCTCGAGCCCGTCCCCCAAACTTATCTAAAAGGGTTAAAGCTCGAGCCCGACATCGACGCAGGCGTGCTGGGCGTTACTGCAGATACGGCTGGGGCTGAGGGCACATACACCGCCGAAGTCTCTGTTTACGACAGCAAAAAACGTGTTGCCAAAGTGACTGGTAAAGTTGGCAAGAGCCTCGAAGTGCCTATCCCTGACGCTAAGCTGTGGTCGCCCGAAACTCCCTTTTTGTACGACCTCGAGGTTCGTTTGCTCCGAAACGGCAACGTCATAGACCGTGTGACGAGCTACGCCGGGATGCGTAAGTTTTCGCTCGGTAAGGATGACGGAGGCGTCACCCGTTTCCTCCTCAACAACAAACCGGTGTTTGTGTTCGGCCTGTTAGATCAAGGTTTTTGGCCGGACGGTCTCTACACCGCACCGACCGACGCGGCGCTGCGTTTTGATTTGGAAACGGCTAAAAAGACCGGGTTTAACACGGTGCGTAAACACGTCAAGGTCGAACCGGCGCGCTGGTACTATTGGGCGGATAAACTCGGACTTTTAGTGTGGCAAGATATGCCGAGCGGCGACGCAACGATGGAACCGGGTGAGGGCGAGTTGGAACGAACACCCGCTTCTGCCGAGCAGTTTGAGCGGGAGCTAAAACGTATGGTCGATACCCACGCCAACAGTCCGTCACTCGTGATGTGGGTCTTGTTTAACGAAGGCTGGGGTCAGTACGATACGGTGCGTTTAACGAAATGGCTTAAAACGTATGATCCGACGCGACTCGTCAACAGCGTGAGCGGTTGGAACGATCAAGGTGTCGGGGACGTGCAGGACGTGCACCATTACCCCGACCCGGCAGCCCCGCCGCCGGACCGTGAGCGTGCGGCGGTCCTCGGTGAGTTCGGCGGTTTGGCCTTGCCGCTGCCGGGCTTGACCTGGCAAGATGAGGCGAACTGGGGGTATCAAGCGTATGAGGACGCGGCGGCGCTGGGGGCGGCCTACAGCGATCTGCTCTCGAGTGTACGTGACCTGAACGTGACACAAGGGTTGGCCGCGGCCATCTATACCCAGACCACGGACGTTGAAACCGAGGTCAACGGGCTGATGACCTATGACCGGAAGCTGGTCAAGCTCGAGACCCCGCGTCTCAAGTACCTCGCTGGCGACCTCTACAAACCGGTGCCTACCTTGCGGGTGCTTTCGCCGACTTCGGAAACGAAAGCGCAGTGGCGCTACACCATCTCGGCACCTGCGGAAGCTTGGTCCGAACCCGGTTTCGACGACGCCGCTTGGTCACAGGGACCGGGCGGCTTCGGTCAAGCCGACACATCCGGCGCGGTCGTGGGTACCCCCTGGACAGCCCGCGATTTGTGGCTCCGCCGAGATTTTACGTCAACAGGCCGCTACCTAGACCCTTACTTGCGGGTTTATCACGACGAAGACGCCGAGATTTACCTCAACGGTCAGCTGCTTGCCGACTTGCCCTACTACACGACTGAATACGTCGATATTCCGCTAGACGAGGCGCAGCAGGCAGCCCTAAAACCGGGACGTAACACGCTGGGCGTCCACTGCAAAAGGGTGGCCTTCGGCGGCTTTTGTGACGTAGGCGTTTACGGTTTTGTGGAGGGGAAGGCCGAATGAAACTTACGCCGTATCTACTTGTCACCGGTTGCGCCCTGCTGAGCGCCTTTTCGGGAGCGCAGGGCCCTGGCCCCCTTCAAGCTGACGCCCTCTTTACCGATGTAAGTGAAGCTGCGGGTATCCGCGCGGGCCACCGCGCCGTCTGGGACCCCGAAGGGCTCGGTGAAGGCTACCTGGGCGTCGGGCAAGCGTGGGGCGACTTTGACAACGACGGGCTTTTAGACCTCTACGTGACAGGCAACAAAGACCTCAATATGCTCTACCGTAACGTCGGTGACGGCACCTTCGCCGTCTCGCCCGAAGCTACAAAGGTGAGTTTGCCGGAAGCCAAAAGCGGCGGTGCGGTCTGGGCCGACTTTGATAACGACGGCTGGCGCGACCTCTATGTACTGAACGCCGGAGCCAATGTGCTTTTTAGAAACGATGCGGGGCGTGGATTTACCGACGTGACCGCTAAAGCAGGCGTCGGTGATACCGGAAAGGGCGAATCGGCGACCTGGGGCGACTTTGATAACGACGGTTTTTTAGACCTTTACGTCGTCAACTGGTCGTGTCTGCCCGAATGTGATCCGGAAAATGTCCTGTTCAGCCGTGACCGTTTGTATCACAATGAGGGGAACGGCACCTTTACAGACGTAACCGCTTTACTGCTGGAGGAAAAAACGCTCGGCGCAGGCTTTGCCGCCACGTTCGGCGACTTCGACAACGACGGCGACCCCGATCTATTCGTCGCCAACGACAAGATGGCCAACCCTATCGGTAACGTGCTGTGGCGTAACGACGGCCCCGGTTGCGGCGGCTGGTGTTTTACAGACGTCGCCGAAACGTCGGGAACAGCCGCCAAGCTTCACAGCATGGGCGTCGCCACTGGCGACTATGATAACGACGGCGACCTGGACCTCTACGTCTCGAACATGATGAGCCCGATGCTGCTCCTTAAAAACGAAGGTTTGGATGTGTTTGCCGACGTGACGCAAACTGCGGGTGTCGGCGTCAACCCACCCGGTAACGCGGTCGGTTGGGGAACCGCTTTTTTTGACTTCGACAACGACGGGCTGTTAGACCTGTATTTGGCCTCGAGCGCTATGGCTCCGGGGCCGCCCGGGTTTTACGGCGGCAGCGCGCCCAATATGGAAGATTTTCACCACCCCTACGCCGACGTACTCTTTCGTAACCGTGGTGACGGCACCTTTGCCGCTATGAGTCAAGCTTTAAGGGACGATGACAAACCGACGATGGGTTTCGCCTACGCAGACTACGACAACGACGGCGATGTAGATTTTGTCAAAGGCAACTGGAATGAGGGCTACCGGCTTTTACAAAACAGCGGTGTGGTGGGTCACAACTGGCTTACGGTGGAGCTCGTCGGCGGCGGTTCGGTCAACCGCGACGCGGTCGGGGCGAGGGTTTACGTCACAGGCGAAAACGGACATACGCAGATGCAAGAGGTCGGCTTGGGCTCGAGTCTCGGTGCAGGCCACGACCCCCGGCTGCACTTCGGCCTTGGGCGTTTTGGGATAAAACGTGTCACGGTTGTCTGGCCGGGGGGCCTCAAACAAACCTTTAACAACGTCCAGCCCAACCAGTTTTGGACGCTGACGTACCAAAACGGCGCTGACGATGCGCGCGTCGCGACGCGCTGGTTCGCTCTGGCGGAGCGGCTCGTTCAGACGAGCCCCGGTTTCTCGCCGCCGGTCGCCTCGCGCGCGCTCGGCTATCTGGGCGTGACGCTTTACGAAGCTGTGCGACCCGGTATGACGGGTTACCGGAGCCTAGCTGGGCAGCTAAACGAATTGACGACGCTGCCGCAACCTGCAGCAGGTCGGACGTATCACTGGCCGACGGTCGCCAACAGCGCTCTTGCGAGTATGTCCCGGCATATGTTCGGCCCGGCGGCGGGGGAAAACCCAAGCCGGATAGAGGCGCTCGAGGCGACCTTCGCCAACCGTTTCAAAACTGAGCTGGCTCCGGCTGTGTTTGGGCGCTCCGTCATCCAGGGGCAGCGTATCGCCGAGGCGGTCTACGCGTGGTCGCTAACCGACGGCGGTCACGAAGGCTACGCCCGCAACAAGGTAGTTTATGAACCCGCCAAAGCGCCGGGTTCGTGGGTCGGTACGCCGCCTGACTTCGCTAGCGCCCTGCAACCCGGATGGGGCGAAAACCGTCCTTTTACCTCTGGTAGTGAGTGTCCGGTAACGCCGCCCCTGGCCTATTCGGAAGACCCTACCTCGGCCTTTTACGCCGAGGCGCTCGAGGTCTACAAAACGGTCGCTACTCTTTCTCCTGAGGGGCACATAATCGCCCGCTACTGGGCGGATAACCCTACCGAAACGTCCACCCCGCCCGGTCACTGGACAGCGATCCTGACACGTTTTCTCACTGAAGGTGGCTACAGTCTGGAGCGGGCTGCTGAAGCCTACGCGAAGCTCGAGCTGGCGCTGGCCGACTCATTTATCGTCTGCTGGCGAGACAAGTATCAGTACAACGTAATGCGGCCCGTTTCTTATATTCAAAAGGTTATCGACGCCTCGTGGAACACGTCGGCTATCACCGACCCGGTCGTAACGCCGCCTTTTCCCGAGTACCCGTCGGGTCATTCGGTGCAGTCGGCGGCGGCAGCGGCGGTGCTGACCGCAGAGTTCGGCGTTGTTCCTTTTACCGACCACGCACACGACGCGCTGGGGTTCGCGCCGCGTACGTTCCCGTCGTTTTGGGCCGCAGCTGAGGAGGCCGCCCTCAGCCGACTTTATGGCGGCATCCATTACCGCGCCGCTATCACAGAGGGCCTCGAGCAGGGGCGCTGTATCGGTAAGCGGATCGGCGCGCTGCGGTTTGAGCGCTGACGCCGAGTGAGTTCTTGATACCAAGGCTGTTTAGGGGGACAGAAACAATATGACGCAATTTCGTCTACTTTTTTTACGAAACGTTCGTTTGGGGATGAGGGCGTGGGCGTCAAGTTCGTTCTTTATCGTCATGTTTTGCGCCGCGGTTTACGTCGCAGCACAAACCTACACAAATCCGGTCGCGACGCCCGTTGCCGCCGACCCGAGCGTCATCCTTGCGCCGGACGGCGCGTATTATCTCTACGCGACCCAAGACGATTGGGCCGACGGTCAGGGAAACCACTACTTACCGATCTTTAGGTCGAACGACCTGGTGAACTGGACGTTCGTGACCGACGCCTTCTTATCGTCTCCAGCTTGGAAAGACAGCGGCGGATTTACCTGGGCACCCGATATTTCTTTTTACCGGGGCCGATATTACCTCTACTACGCCGCGTCGTTATGGGGCGACCCGAACCCGTGTATCGGTCTGGGAACCTCGCGAAATCCGGCAGGGCCGTTCGAGGATTTGGGTAGGGCCGTATTTTGTTCCGAAGACGTCGGCGTAGCGAATTCTATCGACCCGTTCGTCTGGCAAGAGAATGGCGTGCGCACGCTGGTTTGGGGCAGTTTTCACGGCATTTACGCCGTCAAACTGAGTGACGACGGGACGAAAGCCGTAGGGGAGACCACGCAACTGGCCGACACCCGTTTTGAAGCGCCCTACATCGTAAGGCGTGAAGGCTACTACTACCTCTTCGTTTCGGCGGGGAGTTGTTGCGACGGCGAGAACAGCACCTATACCCTCTACGTCGGCCGTTCAAAAAACCTTACCGGCCCCTATGTAGATGCGCAAGGGCAGAGTTTACTAAAAGGCGGCGGGAAGGTCGTGCTGGCAGCGAACGAAACTTGGGTCGGACCGGGTCACAACTCGGTTATTCAGGACGACGCCGGAACGGATTGGCTCTTTTACCACGCGATTCCGCGCGACAATCCACGGTTGACGAACGGCGTCAACCGTCGTCCGGCGCTTGTTGACAAAATTACCTGGCAGGATGGTTGGCCCGTGGTTAATGGGAGTGCAGGGCCGAGTACCACGGCGCAACCTATACCGACAGTTTCTACACCTTAATCCGTAAGCGCACCTGACTTAATCTAACTGGAGAAACGATGTCAAGCACCATCAAAATCGATTTAGACCGTACCCTCGGTACCCTTGACCGCAACATTTTCGGAGGGTTCGCCGAACACCTGGGCCGCTGCATCTACGGCGGTATCTACGACCCGGACTCGCCACACGCTGACGAGAACGGGTTGCGAAAAGATGTGTTGGAAGCGCTGGGGCGGCTCAATATGCCCAACATCCGCTATCCCGGCGGTAACTTTGTCTCCGGCTACCGCTGGCGCGACGGTGTTGGCCCGAAAGAAGACCGTCCCGCACGAATGGAGCTGGCCTGGTTCGACCTCGAGCCCAATACCTTTGGTACGGACGAGTTTATCGACTTTTGCCGGAAGCTGGGTACCGAGCCGTATCTGGCGGTCAACTGCGGCGACGGTGACATGCGTGAGGCGCGCGACTGGCTCGAGTACTGTAACGGCACGCAAGATACCGCGCTCGTCAAGCTCCGCCGTAAACACGGTTACGACGCGCCGCACGGCGTCAAATACTGGGGTATCGGCAACGAGGTGGACGGCCCCTGGCAGATCGGTTTCAAAACGCCTGACGAGTACGCCCGCGCCTATACCGAATACGCCAAAGTTATGAAGTGGACCGACCCGAGTATCAAACTGTTCGCCTCGGCGGTATCGGTGTGGGACCGCGATCTGGTCGAGCGGGCGCAGCTGCTGCTAGAGCAAGCGGGCAACTTAATCGACTATATGGCGCTGCACTGGTACGTCGGCAACGACGCGGAGCGCGGCTACCGGGACAATGACTTCGCCTCATACATGGCGGTGTCCGAAATTCTAGAAGACCGCCTCAGCAGCTATGAAGGTTTGATCCGGGCGCTTCGGCTGGATAGCAAACTCAAAGACCCCGTTCACCTTGCCGTAGACGAATGGAACGTCTGGTACCGCACCGGCAACGAAGAGAAGTTGGAGGAGGTCTATAATCTCGAGGACGCGCTGATGACCGGCCTGCAAATGAACGCCTTTATCCGCCACGCGGGGAGTGTCAAATTCGCCAACATCGCGCAGATTGTCAACGTGATCGCGCCCATCCTGACGCGCCCCGACAGTCTAGTGCTGCAGACGATTTTTTACCCGTTCGAGGTCTACAGTCGCACAGCTGGTGACAAAGCCCTAGACGTGTTCTGGTCGGGCGACACCTTCTCGACCCCGGAGCACGACGCGGTGCGCTTTTTGGATGTGTCGGCGACACTCGATACGGAGGCGAAAAAGGTTTCGGTTTTCATCGTGAACCGTAGCCCCGACCAAGAGATTGAAACTGAGGTGAAGCTTTCAGAAGGTCAGTTTGCCGGGTCAGGGCAAGCCTTCGTGATCAACGGAGCCGACGTAAAAACGACGAATACCTTCAGCGCGCCGGACGGCGTAACGACCCGTGAGCAAACGCTTCAAGCCAAGGGGTCGTCGGCAAGCTATACCTTTGAACCACATTCAGTGACGGCTTTGGTATTTAGTCTCGCCTGATATACAAGGCTCGGGCAAAGACCAAAGTCACTAGAGCCGTGATCAGGCCCGAGCCTCTTCTTGCCAGGCTTCTTAAGCCGAATCACGCTGCACCAGGTAGCACGGGATTTTATGTACTGTGTGAGGTACTGCGGGTTCTAAAGCTTGCCCCCGAATAGCCCCGATCAGCAGCTCACCCGCCAGCTTGCCCATCTCTCTTAGGGGGAGCGCGACGGTGGTCAGTGGGGGCCGCTGATGCGCCGCGAAGTAGCGGTTGTCAAAACCGACTAAGGCGACGTCGCCCGGCACGTTTAAGCCCGCTTCTTTAACAGCCTCTAACGCCCCGACTGCCAGATGATCGCTCGAGCACAGCACCGCGTCGGGCGGCTCAGGCAGCGCCAAAAGTTCACGGGTCAGGGTGTACCCGCTGCTCTCGTTCCATTCAGCGACGCGTACCAGCGCCGGGTCGAAAGGGAGACCCACAGCTTCTAAAGCCTGACGGTAACCTGCCAGCCTTGAGAGCGTCGCTTCGTAGCGGTAGGGGCCGTTGAGCAGCGCGACGCGGCGACGCCCCTTTGAAATGAGATGATCTGTTCCTAGTGCAGCCCCACCAAAATCGTCGGGGAGCACGCACGGCGCGGGCAACTCCCGCGTGTACTGGTAGAGATAAACGACTGGAACGTTTTGCAAAGGGAGTGCGGGGGCCGCGCGGTTTCGCACCTTGTACCCGCTCATCAAGATCACGCCGTCTACTTGTTTGTTGAGGAGCACCTCGAGGTGTTGCCGCTCACGCAGGGGCTCGCCGTAACTGTTACACAAAAAGACGCTAAACCCTTGAGCGCTCACAGCTTCTTCAACCCCCCGCATCATCGACATGGTAAAGACACCCTCGAGGTCGTCGGTCACGAGACCTATCGTCGCGGTGCTTTTGAGCTTAAGGCTGCGCGCGACGCTGTTGGGCCGGTAGTTGAGCTTGCTGATGGCGGCTGAAACGCGTTCCTGAGCGCTGCGGCTGACGTGCGGCGCACCGTTCATCACCTTTGAGACCGTTGCTGGTGACACGTCGGCGAGTTGGGCGACGTCACGAATCGTAACCTGAAGAGGTTCGTCACTGTTAGATTTTTTAGTCACCAATTCACCCAGTGCTTAGCCCTACCCAGCATATCCAACACCCTTTCGTGCGTCTGTTATAGCATAACCGAAAACGGTTTACTAACATTCTCATTTTACGATCAATGCTATTTAACCTATACATTCCTGATTGACACAGGCGCTAAAGGATGCTAGCGTAATCCAAACCTAAATCGGTTTCGGAAAGTTTTTTTTGCAACAATAATATTTTCCGAGAAAGGCGAAGATGTGACGCCAAAGGCAACCTTTCACACGCACGCCAAAACGCCCTCTGCGCTAAAGGAGCAAGCCTTGAGCCCGTTGCCGCTCGGCAGCGTCGCACCGAATGGTTGGCTGCGGGCGCAGCTCGAGCTGCAGCGAGACGGTCTTACGGGTCATTTAGACGAGTTCTGGCCCGACGTTGCTGACAGCCGCTGGATCGGTGGCGACGCCGAAGGGTGGGAGCGCGGCCCTTACTGGCTGGACGGCGCGTTTCCGCTCGCGTATCTGCTCGGTGACGAACGTCTCAAAGGTAAAGTCCAACATTGGGTGGAGCAGATTTTAGCGGAGCAGCACGAGGACGGTTGGCTCGGCCCGGTGCTCGACGCGAAGTACGGCTACGAGCACGATCCGTGGCCACTGTTTATCGTCTTCAAAGCGTTGACGCAGTATTCCGAGGCTACCGGCGACGACCGTATCTTAGGCGCGATGACGCGCTGTTTGCGCAAACTGCAAACACTTTTGGAAACGCAGTGGCTCCGCTCTTGGGCGCGGTTTCGCTGGGCCGACCTGGTGGTGAGTATCTACTGGCTCTACGAACGCACCGAAGAAGCGTGGCTCTTGGAGCTGGCTGAAACACTTAAAGAGCAAGGCTTTAACTGGCGTGAGCACTTTGAACCTTTTCCGTTTAGAACCAAACTGAGCCGCGCCGAATGCGATCTGTCGAGCCACGGCGTCAACGTCGCGATGGGCCTTAAAACTTCCGGTGTCTGGTTTCGGCGCTCAGGCGACGCGGCCGACCGGGAGGCTCCGCTGGCGATGATAGCGACGCTCGAGCGTTATCACGGTCAGGCCAACGGGATGTTTTCGTGCGATGAACACCTCGCAGGTAAGAGTCCGGTTCAAGGCAGCGAGTTATGTGCGGTCGTCGAGTATATGTACTCTCTAGAAGTTCTTTTCGCCGCTCTGGGTGAGCCTGCGTTTGCCGACAAGCTCGAGACACTCGCCTTTAACGCCCTGCCTGCGACGCTCAGCCCCGACGCGTGGTCACATCAGTACGACCAGCAGGTCAATCAGGTGCTCTGCCGTTCGGCCAAAGACCCCCCCTGGCGGGCCGAGGGCGAAGACGCCGATACTTACCCCTGGACGAGCAACGGTCCTGAAGCGAACTTGTTCGGGCTCGAGCCCAACTACGGCTGTTGCACTGCAAATATGCACCAAGGCTGGCCCAAGTTCGCCGCGCACCTCTGGCTGCGTACCCCGGACGATGGACTGGCCGCCGCCGCTTACGCGCCCTGCACAGTCAATACGACGGTTAGAGACGTACCCGTCACCATCAACTTAGTGACCGCCTACCCCTTTGGTGAGACCTTGCGGTTTGAGGTTCATACGGGTGCTCCGGTAGCGTTTCCGCTCCGTCTGCGTATTCCCGGTTGGGCGCAGGGCGCAACCGTGCAGCTAGATGACGATGTTCAAAACGCCGAGCCGGGGAGCTTTTATACCGTGCAGCGCGAGTGGCTGGGGGACAGCGTTGTGACCCTCGAGTTACCGCTGCGCTGGCGCAGCGAGGAGCGGTTTGGTGGGGGCGTGTCGCTCTACCGGGGGCCGCTGCTTTTTGCGCTCAAGATAGGCGAAGACTGGCGACAGCTGCGGGGCGACGCGCCGCACGGCGACTTTGAGGTGTACCCGGCGACGGCGTGGAACTACGCGCTCGCGCTGCCCGCTGATCTCGACGCCGCTATCCGGCTCGAGACCAAAACCTTTAGTCCCCAGCACTTCTCACCGGAAGAAGCCCCCATCGTCGCCAAAGTCAAAGGGCGGCGGCTGCCCGAGCAGGGGCTCACTCACAACTCGGCAACATTTGTACAAAGCCCTGCTCACTCCGAGGAGTCTTTAGAAGAGCTGACGCTGATCCCTTACGGTTTTACCAACTTACGGATCGCCGAATTCCCGCTGCTGGGCAGTTCTGAAGGAGGTTTATCAGAAAATATGTGAAATAAACGCCGGTTTACGCCCTGACTAAAACCCCTGTTCCTTGAGGAGGCAGTCTAAGATGACATCGTTTAGGTTAATCGTTTGTGGCTTTACCCTTCTTTCAACCTTCGGCTAGGTGTGGGCTCAGCCTGTCACCCTCAGCAGTTAGGCTCGAATTTCTATAAATTTATAACCCTCTTTTTTAGAAAGGATGTGCTAACCGTGAAGCAGCTCAAGAGCAGTTTGGAAAACAGTTTGACCAGAGGCGCTCTCAGGCAGTTACTGCTTGTTGGAATTTGTGCCGGACTTATAGGTTCAGTAGCACTGGCGCAACAGGCAGAACTCCTCTTTACCTACTGGGGATCACCGCAAGAGAAAACTGCCATTGAAAGTATGGTCAGTAGTTTCAATGAACAGCACCCAGACATCAATGTCCGGGCACAGTACATTCCCAACACAACCTATGTCGAAAAGATAAGCGCGATGTTAGCGAGCGGCAACCCGCCCGATGTGGCCTATTTGAGTGAAGGTCAGGCATTTCCGTGGGCCAGTGAAGGGACACTTCTCGACCTAAGCAGCTACTTTAAGGAAGACGCCGAAGCCAGTAACCGCTTACCTGCTACGTATTACAACTACGGCGACGGCAAGACGCTCGGAACCAACACTGCTGGCGAAACGATGATTCTCTATTACAACAAGGCGCTTTTTGAAGACGCTGGGGTTGATCTGCCGCCAAGTGAAGCAGCGGATGCCTGGACGTGGGACGAGTTTGTCGAGGCAGCCAAAAAGCTGACCAAAGACCGTAACGGCAACGATGCCACGAGTCCCGACTTTGACCCCAAAGCTATTCAGACCTACGGCATTTCGTTTCCGCAGTGGTGGGGGGGGTATCTGCCGTTTGTTTACAGCAACGGTGGCGATCTTGCCAACGAAGCCGGGACTGAACTGCTCCTCAATCAGCCTGCAGCGGTTGAAGTGCTGCAGAAGATGCAAGACCTGATCTACGTTCACCATGTTGCCCCTACTCCGGCGCAGAGCCAAACCTTTCCTTCAGCGGATGTGATGATGCAAACAGGTAAGGTGGCGATGACGATAGACGGGCAGTGGAAGGTACTTGACTTTAGTCAGCTCGGGATGGACTGGGGGATGGGCGTACTGCCTAAGTTCAAAAAACCTGTAACGGTTATGTTGGGAGCCCCGACGGTCATCTTTGCCGCTACAAAGTACCCGGACGCGGCGTTTGAATTCTACAAGTTTCATAACAATCCCGAGTACGTCGATCTATTTGAAAAGGGGTTGTGGATGCCCCTACAAGAGTCGTACTACAAAGACCCTAAAAAGACCGCTGAGTGGCTCGACGGTCAAGAGGGTGTCTACCCACCCGAAGCAAGAGATGTGCTGGTTGACTACACGCTTAATGGCACCCCCAAACAGCCGCCGGCATACTGGCTTAAAAACTTTGGTCAGATCGAGAGTGACGCGCTTACTCCGGCGCTCGAGCAGCTCTGGAACGGCTCATTAACTGCTCAAGCCGCGATGGACCAGGCGGCAGCCAAGGCCAAACCGCTACTCGAGGGACGCTGGTAACTGTTTATAGCTGACGCGGAGTCACGCAGTATTTAGGCGTGGCTCCGCTTAGCGAGGGGAGATAGTGTGGCAACGACGAATAGATCACTCGTACAAGGCGTCAATAAACCTGGCCATAGGGGCATGTCGCGGCAGCGTCGTAACGAAGCGCTGTGGGGCGTACTCTGTGTCGCCCCAGCTGTTTTAGGCTTCTTGATCTGGCAACTCGGCCCGATTGTGGCGAGCTTGCTGATCGCCTTTACTGACTGGAATATCGCAGGTAGTCCGAACTGGATCGGCGTGCAAAACTTTCAACGGATGTTTACGCAAGACGCACTCTTTTGGAAGTCGCTCCGAGTCACAGCAGTCTACACGCTGGGCAGTGTGCCGTTAAGTATCATCTTCGCTTTCTTTCTGGCAGTGCTACTCAACCAAAAGATCAAAGGCTTACCTGTTTTCCGTACTATTTTTTACCTACCGGCAATTGTCCCAGTTATTGCGAGCAGCATCCTCTGGCTCTGGCTCTTTAACCCCGACTTCGGACTGTTAAACGCCGCTGCCGACCTGTTGCACCTACCCCGGTCGCAGTGGATTTACGGCGAAGGCTCGGTGATCCCGTCTCTCATCCTGATGAGCCTCTGGGCCGTCGGCCCGATGATGATTATCTTTTTAGCCGGACTACAAGGGGTATCCCGGCAGCTCTACGAAGCGGTGGCGATTGATGGGGGAAACGCGCTCCATAAACTGTGGCATATCACGGTGCCGATGGTGACGCCGACGATCCTCTTTAACCTGGTGCTTGCGATTATCGGCGCGATGCAAACCTTTACTCAGGCGTACATTATGACGCAGGGCGGCCCGAATAATGCCAGCTTGTTTTATGTACTATACCTTTACCGTAAGGCGTTTCAAGACTCTGACATGGGCTACGCCTCGGCGCTCGCCTGGGTGCTCTTTATCATCATCGCCGTCTTAAGCTTTGCCGTACTCAGGACGTCAAACCGCTGGGTCTACTACGAAGGGAACAGCTGATGGCGCTCAGCCGCGCTTCGTCGCCGCAGAATCGTAGAAGCCGCCGTTCCGGGCGTGCGTTTGGAAAGTTTATTATCTACCTGCTCTGTTTGTTGGGGAGCGTGCTGATGCTCTTTCCACTGCTCTGGCTCGTGCGCAGCTCGGTGATGGGGTTGGGTCAAATTTTTACCTTTCCGCCTGAATGGATTCCCAATCCCTGGCAGTGGCAAAATTACCCTGAAGCCCTCACGACGATTCCGTTTTTTCTCTACTTCCAGAACACTTTGACCATTCTAATCCCTACGGTGATTGGCACGGTGCTGACCTCGGCGCTCGCAGCTTACGGCTTTTCAAGGCTACGTTGGCCTGGCCGTGATCTAGTATTTAACGTTCTGCTCACTACGCTGATGCTGCCCTACGCCGTTACCCTGATTCCGACTTTTCTCTTATGGGCGAAACTTGATTTGGTCAACACTTTTTGGCCGCTGATCGTCCCGCACTGGTTTGGCGGTGGTATCTTCTCGGTATTTCTCCTTCGCCAGTTCTTTCGCACCATTCCCAAAGAACTCGACGAAGCGGCGCTGATTGACGGAGCCAACCCTTTACAGATTCTTTGGCGCATCATCGTGCCGCTTAGCCGTCCGGCGCTGATCGCGGTGGCGATTTTTGCCGCGCTTACCTCGTGGAACGACTTTTTAGGTCCGCTTATCTACCTTAACGATTCGCGGCACTTTACCCTGGCGATAGGTCTAGCCGAGTTTACCGGACTCTACAGCTCGCAGTGGCACCTGCTTATGGCGGCTTCGACCGTCGTGATCGTCCCTGTGATCGTCCTCTTCTTCTTCGCCCAGCGCTACTTTATCGAAGGGATTGCGCTGACCGGCAGTAAAGGCTAGCCAGCCGTTCTTAGACCCTCCGTTCTAGCTGCAGAACTACACGTTCTTGCTTTTAAGGATTTCTATGACTCAGACTCAAACTCCAGCTGCCAAACAAACCACTGCGCCCGTCGTAGACACGACCTCGAGCCCCCACGCAGAACTCCGCCCCGTCCCGCTCGGCAGCGTGACGCTCTCTGACACCTTTTGGGCACCCCGGCGGCAGGTCAACCGCGACGTGACCTTACCGACCCAGTTTCAGCACCTTGAGGACACCGACCGAATCAACAACTTTCGGCGTGCTGCGGGCAAACTAGACGCGCCTTTCGTCGGGCTGTACTTTAACGATTCGGACGTATACAAGTGGCTCGAGGCTGCCGCTTGGACGCTCGCTGAAGGGTCGAACCCGCAACTCAAGACGATGGTCGATACAGCGATCTCCGAGATAGCGGCTGCGCAGCGTCCGGACGGGTATCTAAATACTTACTTTGCTTTAGAACGCGAAGGCGAACGCTGGACGGATTTCGATCTGCACGAAATGTACTGCGCGGGGCATCTTTTTCAGGCGGCCGTCGCGCATGTCCGGGCAACGGGGGAGACCACGCTCTTAGAGGTGGCGACGCGCTTTGCCGAGCACATTTGCGAGACGTTTGGGCCTGCGTCCAAAGGTAAACGCGAAGCCGTAGACGGCCACGAAGAGGTCGAACTCGGGTTGGTCGAACTGTACCGCGCGACGGGCGAAAAGCGGTATTTAGAGCAGGCCCAATATTTTGTCGAGGCTAGGGGGCGCGGCCTTTTGGGAAAACCTTATGGCGTCTGGTCGCCCGAGTACGCTCAAGACCACGTTCCCGTCCGGGAACTGGACGCGGTCGTTGGACACGCGGTGCGAGCACTCTATTACAACGCTGGAATCACCGACGTGTACGCTGAAACCGGCGAGGCGGAATATCTTACAGCTTTGGAGCGCCTTTGGGAGAATATGACCTTAAAGCGCATGTACGTCTCGGGCGGTCTCGGTTCGCGTTACGAGGGTGAAGCGTTCGGTAAAGACTACGAACTGCCGAATGAGCGCGCCTACACCGAAACCTGTGCGGCCATTGCCAGCGTGATGTGGAACTGGCGGCTGCTGGCGCTTCGCGGCGACTTGCGTTACGCCGACCTGCTCGAGTGGACGCTCTATAACGCTGTGTTGCCGGGGTTGTCACTTGATGGTCAAGCGTACTTCTACCAAAATCCGCTGGCCGACGACGGGACGCACCGCCGTCAGGCGTGGTTCGGTTGCGCCTGCTGCCCGCCGAACGTGGCGCGTCTGTTAGCCTCACTACCGGGATACTTTTACAGCACGCAAGAAGGCGCGCTCTGGGTGCACCTTTACGCTGAAGGAAGCCTCGAGGCTACTCTGGAAAACGGTCAAAAGGTGGGGCTTAAAGAAACGACCCGTTATCCGTGGGACGGCGAGGTTACGCTCGAGGTTCAGACTGAAGGTACGTTCACCTTAAAACTTCGTATTCCGGCTTGGGCTGAAGGTGCGACCGTTACGATAAACGGTGAGGCGGCCGATAATGTGACGGCGGGCAGCTACGCGACCCTCAGCCGTGAATGGCGAGCAGGCGATACGGTTCGGCTACAGCTGCCGATGCCGGTACGTTATTTGGAGGCGCACCCCTACGTATTTGAAGCTGCCGGGCGCGTGGCGCTGGCGCGCGGGCCGCTGCTCTACTGCGCCGAAGGGCTAGGTCACGACGCCGCTATAAAAGATCTACGGGTGCCGGAGAAACCGGAGCAGTTTGAGGTAGTGCCGTCCGACGAACTCGGCGGCGTGGTTTTACTTCAGGCGGAGGCTTCGGCCTTGGAGCCCGAAGCGGGCTATCTCTACCGCACGGTGAGGGCTCGAGCTGACAAGGCCGCCTCTAAGACGCTTACCGCCGTCCCGTACTACAGCTGGGCCAACCGCGAGGCGGGTCCTATGCAGGTCTGGTTACGGCGACCCGGTTGAAGACGCTCTAAGCGAAGGTTGGTTTCATCTCGGCGAGCCCAGCGATTAAACCTCACCGAAACGTCGAGGACGCCGGAGCAGGTTTTGCTCTAACCCGAACGCGTGGTGCGCCCGAGTACCGCCTCCGTCAGAGACGGCGTGGGTTTTGCCTTGTTAAACGTCAACTATCGGCGTAACTCAGCGTTCAGAACCAGCTGCTTTGGCTTGCTCGAGACGCCCCGATAGGCCCGAAACCTGATCAACAAAGCAGTACGGGCTGGCCCAATCCAGACCGATAAGGCAGCGTCGTAAGGACGTAGCGCTTCTGGGGTAAATTTAAACTGATGATAGCCCGCTACAGCACCCCCGAAATGACCGCCTTATGGAGTGAGACCCGACGCTACCAGACGTGGCTGACCGTTGAACTCGCTGCTACGGGAGCGTGGGAAGCTTTGGGCGACGTACCCGTAGGTACCGCCGACGCCCTGCAAAAAAAAGCCAATGCTGCGCCGCTGGATGACGCCTTCGCCGAAAGGGTTGCCGAGTTGGAGGCCCAGACCCGTCACGACATCGTGGCCTTTACGCGCGCGCTTTCGGAGCGTTTCGGTGAGGACGCGCGTTTTATTCACCTGGGGTTGACGAGCACCGACGTGGTGGACTCCGCCCAAAATCTCGTACTGCGCGACGCTTTAACGCTAATTTTAGCCGACGCACAAGGGTTGGCCGACGCGCTTAAAGAAAAAGCCGTGACGTACAAACATACGCCCTGTATCGGACGGACGCACGGCGTTCACGCCGAACCGATGACCTTCGGGCTCAAGTCTTTGAACTTTTACGCGGCGCTCGAGCGCGACATAGAGAGGTTGGAGCGGGCCAGAGAATCTATCTCCGTCCTGATGCTCTCGGGTTCGGTCGGGACCTACGCGCACGTCCCACCGGAGATCGAAACGAAGGTTGCGGAAACGCTCGGCCTGACGCCCGACCCGGTGACGAACCAGACGGTCGCCCGCGACCGCCACGCCGAGGTGTTGAGCGCCCTGGCGATTTTCGGCACGACGTTAGAACGTATTGCGCTGGAAATCCGCCACCTGCAGCGGAGCGAAGTCCGCGAAGCGCAAGAGGGGTTCGCTAAGGGGCAGACCGGCAGTTCATCCATGCCGCACAAAAAAAATCCGATTGCGACGGAAAATATTACCGGAATCGCGCGGCTGTTAAGGAGCAACCTGCAAGCCGGGCTCGAGAACGTCGCCCTGTGGCACGAACGCGACATTTCACATTCGGCGGTCGAACGGGTAATCTTGCCCGACAGCACCACCTTGGCAAGTTACGCGTGCCGCCGCCTGAGCCGGGTCGTCCGCGAGCTGATCGTCTATCCGGAGGCGATGCTTAAAAATATGGACGCTCTCAACGGCCTCATCTATTCACAGCGGGTCTTGCACAACCTTATCGCAGCGGGGTTGATGCGCGAACGCGCTTACGACATCGTGCAGCGCGCCTCGCTGACGACCTGGGAAACGGGTGAACATCTGCGCGAGGTGCTGGCAAAAGACCCGGACAATACGCTCAGCGCTGAGCAGCTGGGGGAGGCGTTTAACCCGGCGTGGTATTTGCGGCAGATAGATGCTATTTACAAACGATTTGGACTGTAATTTAGCTCGAGTAATAATTCTTAAGAACGCGGCTACTTATTCACTTCAGAGAGGACGTGTAAAATGGCGTCAATGTAGGGGCCATCTATCTCTGCGGCAAGGAGCAGCTCATGTAAGTCATCAACGGCGTCTTGAGCTGTACGCGCTTTAGTCTGAATAGGGTCGCCTAACCCAAGTCGGTTATAAACGCATACCTGCGTTGTCTCTTGTAGTTCTTCGATGACCGCTGCCCAACTTCCGCTTTCAGCCCCGGGTTCTGTGAATCCCGCCTCGATAATGATGGACGGTGCACCTTGCCCATAACACATCATTAGCAAGGAGTAATCACCTATGTCAACTTTTTTGGCGAAGGTAGGCTGCATCAAGCAAGTAGACCTCTTGCAAAAGTAGGTCAATAGGGCTGAAAGTAGGGCATGAGGTATGAAGCGATCAGGGAACTTAAACCGGAGGCGTTCAAACGGTTAACTGGCGTGAAGCCGCGAGTATTCAGTGAC
>JAABUN010000729.1_pt1 | contig 81657 bp, 68 predicted proteins | sample 5559311 | NCBI WGS metagenome assembly JAABUN01 (sample SAMN10711877, study PRJNA513370) | rock metagenome | isolation source: Antarctica rocks | place: Antarctica: Victoria Land, Siegfried Peak sud | reverse complement strand
GCTCGCGTTCGTCCGGGACGTGCAACGCCGCAATTACGCGGCGGCCTGCGCCCATCGCAAGCGGCGGTTGCGCCTGCTCCAGCGCTTGCTCGACTCCTCCTGAACCAAGTCACGTTGTAAAACTAGTACGTACGCGTATTTTTGCGGCATAATTGCGCTGTGAAACGTCTGTATTTTTGGGAACGAATGTTCTATAATAGCAGCGCAAATTTATGTGCCCGGAAGTCTCCAGGTGCAGGCGCGCGGCTAAGTTAGGGAAGGCGGTAGGCATGGCCGACATGCAGAGTCCATTGGATTGCATGAGCCGGGACGAGCTGATTCAGCGCGTGCAGGACTTGCAAGAAGAGCTCCGCATGGGTCAGGCCTTCGCTGGCTTGCCTGAGGTTGCCGCGAATGATGCGGTGCTGCACTCCATGATTGACGACAATGCTGGAGTCGAACGATGAGCGACACTAAGGGCGGGCTGCCAATCCTCGCCTTCTCGACGCAGGAGGCGTGGGAGGGGTGGCTGGCGGCGCAGCCGCGCGACGCGCGCGGGGTCTGGCTGAAGCTGGCGAAGAGGACGAGCGGGATCGCATCGGTCGCGCAGGGCGAGGCGATCGAGAGTGCCCTTTGCCACGGATGGATCGACGGCCAACTCGGCAAGTACGACGACGATTACTGGCTGATCCGCTTCACGCCGCGGGGGCCGCAGAGCCGATGGTCGGCGATCAATCGTGACCGCGCGCTGGCGCTGATCGAGTCGCGACGGATGCAACCGGCGGGACTGGCGGAGGTCGAGCGTGCGCGGGCCGATGGGCGTTGGGATGCGGCCTACGCCTCTCAGGGCACCGCCACCGTGCCTGACGATTTCCAAGCGGCCCTCGACGCCAGCCCTGAGGCCGCTCGCCGATTCGCGGCGCTCGACCGGGTTAATCGCTACGCAATGATCTACCGCGTCGGCGACGCGAAGAAGCCGGAGACGCGCGCCCGCCGGATCGCGCAGTTCGTCGCGATGCTGGAGCAAGGCGAGGTCATCCACGAGAAATCGTGAGGCGTGAGTGGTGCCAAGACGACAAACAGGACCGGGGCGACTGCGGGGCGATTCGCGCCGAAGCCGCGTCGTCGGGCGTGGTCGTGCCGAGCATTGCCTCCGGTGACAGCGATTGCGCCGTCGCCTGGTGTGCCCGCCGCCAGCGGGACCAGCGCACCCGCGCCTCGTACCGATCCGGCGGCGCAGCTGGGGTCGCCAGCAATCGCCGCACCTCCGGCACCATCAGCGGGGCGAGGAGATCGTGGCCGCATTTTCGTCTCTGGTTGCGTCGGTGGCGCGAGTGGCGACGAGGTCAATGTGCGTGAACAACGCCAGGATGACATAGTGCTGCCAATCGTCCCAGTGCTGCAATTCGTTGTCGTCCAGCCTGACAAGCCATCAGGAGCTCCCCTACGCGGCACCGCGCTCACCGCTCCCCTGGTTGTAAATCGCCGAGGTGTCGCCGAAGAGGCGGCCACACGCGGGTTCCGCCGCCTCGGCCTGACCGAACCGCTCCGGCAGGTCCCGCCACGCGATCCCCGCCCGGAAGCGGTACAGCACGGCGTCCACGAACAGCCGGTTGTCCGCCGCCGTCCCGCCCACATACCCGGCCCGGCCCGGCAGCAGGCCCTCGATCCGCGCCCACTGGTCGTCCCGCAGCGCATACCGCCGCGTCGTCATCCCGCCCCCGCCGCATCCATGCCCGCTCGTCGCGCCAGAAGCCTACCACAATTGAGGACACGCCCCTATACTACAGTTGTAATTAAACGTTCGTACTAGCTTCCTTGATCGTGGCGATTGGTGCTGTGGCAGCGTTCGTACTAGTCGCCCGGCTAGCTCGCCCACTAACTACCACTGTAGTACCTAGCTGCGGAGCGTCCTCCCCCGGCGCGTCCCAGTCTGCCAAATCTTCGAATCGACTATCGACCGTTGCCGATCGGTCTCGTTGCCGACGCTTCTTGTTGGCCTTTTGTTGCACCCGTTGATGCGCGATGGATCCGTCTCCGAATCGTGCGCGCTTCATATCGTCGTTCCAGCGCGACATCTTTGCGTCGGGACGTCCGGTTCCTTGATTGTTGCGAACTGACACAGCGAGCCTTTCATGTGGGCGTTCGGTCGCTCATCGGCGCGTGAGTAACGCAGGGACGCTCCGGCGGGCACATACCGTGCCCCTCCCCACAACATCGCGGCGGGCTGGTACTAGAGCAGTGACGACCACCGCCCACCGACCACCACCCCGGCGAGTCCACACAGCGGGGACGGCGATCACGGGAGTACGTCGCCGACGAAGCCGCTGGGCGGACCGGAGAGCAGCTCCGTCGCTCGCTGCACTTTGGGATCCTGCACGTAGGTGGCGAGGACGGCGTTCGCCTGCGCACGGGTCCCCCAGCGGGTGCTCACCAGCAGATGGCCCGGATCGGCAAAGTCCTGAATCACCTCATGGTCGAGGTAGCCGTCTAGAGGCGGCATATCGTTCCCGATCGCCTCGCAGAGGCGATGGCCCTCGTCCCGCGATACGGCGGAGAACTTGAACTCGAAGATCGATTTGACGCTCACGATCCCTCCCGCTCTTTCCTGTACTGTCCGCCGTCGGATTCACGCTCGGCGGCCCTCTGGGCCGCAGGCTGGGCACCCGCCCCGCCGCATATACCCTTGCGCGAGTATATCTGCGATAGTATATTTTCGCTAGTAGGCACCTGGAAGTACCGTATATACCAAAAGGATACCAGGGAAGGTGACATGTCGCGGCGGGATGACGTCATCTGCGAGGTCGAGGCGACGCTGCGGGTCATCGGAGGACGCTGGAAGCCCATGATCGTGTACGCCCTGTTCGACAGGCCGCACCGCTTCGGCGAATTGCGACGGCGGATACCGGGCGTCACCCCGAAGATGCTGACCCAGCAGCTCCGGGATCTGGAAGCCGATCGCATCGTGTATCGGGAGGTGTTCGCGGCGGTGCCGCCCAGGGTCGAGTATTCCGTTACGGCATTGGGGGAAACGCTGCGCCCCATCATGGAGGCCATGTATCGCTGGGCGGCGGTCTACCGCCAGGTGCTCGACGAGGGGAGCACTGCGGAATGAGCGCGGCGGACGCGCGCGATGCCCGTGCCCGTTCGATCGCTATGAATTCACTCTGCCGTGCCACGCGGCACGTTCGGCACGAGATTACAACGGAGCAGTGATGGCCGATCGCACGCCGCGCAAGCTCCCGCGCGCCTTCTACGATCGCCCCGCGCTGACCGTGGCGCGCGAGACGTTGGGGATGGTGCTCGTCTGGGAAGGTTCGCACGGTCGGCAGGCGGGGCGAATCGTGGAGGTGGAGGCGTACGACGGGCCGGAGGATTCGGCCTCGCACGCGCGCTCGGGGCCGCAGGGGCGTGCGGCGACCATGTTCGGGCCACCCGGCTATGCCTACGTCTACCTGATCTACGGTATCCACCACTGCCTCAACCTCTCCACCGGGCCGGAGGGTTACCCCGCCGCGATCCTGATCCGGGCACTCGAACCGCTGGAAGGGATCGCGGGCGGAACGAACGGCCCCGGTCGCCTCTGCCGCGTCCTCGGCCTCGACCGCACCCACAACGGCTTCGACCTGGTCGGCGATCAACTCTACCTCGAAGATCGCGGCCTCGCCGTACGCGACGAAGATGTCGTCGAACGCCCGCGCATCGGCATCAAGTTCGCCGGGGAGCCGTGGATCTCGCAGCCCTGGCGCTTCTACGAGCGCGGCAACAAGTGGATATCGAAGAAGTAGCGAAAGATCACTTGCTGAAGATGGAGCAGCGTAACCACACCCCGTAACCACACCCCTACGATGACCATCCACAAAACCAAACGTGCCGCATAAGGGATATGTCTCATTGGGGGTTAGCAGGGATGAAGTCGAACGTCATCCCTGCTAACCCTCAATCCCCACCGCCGACGAAATGCACGATCTCCAGCTTATCCCCCGCGCTCACGGTTACATCGGGGAAGTCGCCCCGGCGCAGCACCCGCCCATTGTGTTCCACCGCCACCATCGTGGTATGCACGCCGCGATGCTCCAACAAACCCGCGATGTTCAGGCCAGCCGGAACCTCGGCTTCGCGCCCGTTGATCGTCACCGCGATCGTCGCCACAGTCATAGCCCCCGCTCCTTTCCCGCGTCATCGTCACACTTCAGTGTCGGTCGGTTCGCGTTAATCGCCCTGATGATCCCGCACATCCCCGATCGTCGCGCATAGACGCCTGACCACCTCTGCCGGATCGGGCGCCCCCAGGATGCCGGACATCACCGCGATCCCCCACGCGCCCGCCGCGATCGTCGTCGCCGCGTTCGTCTCGTCGATGCCGCCGATCGCGATGATCGGCGTCGGCACCGCCGCCACGACCGCGCGCACCAATGCCAGTCCGGCAGGCGGACGCCCTGGCTTGCTCGCCGTGGCGTAGATCGTCCCCACGATCAGGTAGTCGGCCCCTTCCGCAGCGGCAGCCCGCGCCCCCGCCACATCGTGGACCGAGCGCCCGATCAAGGCTCGCGGGCCGAGCGCCACCCGCGCCGCCGCCACGCTCCCCGCCGTCTCCGGCAGGTGGATCCCCGCCGCACCGATCGCGCGCGCCACACCGACCGCGCCATTGACGAGCAGCGGCGTATCGCCGAGCACGGCTCGCAACGCCGCCGCCTCGTCGCGCAACGCCCGCTCATCGAGATCCTTCTCGCGCAGTTGCACCGCGCCGAGACCGCCACGCGCCGCCCGCGCCACGATCGCCGCCTGTGCGCCTGGTGGGCAGAGTTGCCGATTCGTCACCAGATGCAGGCGCGGGATGGCGAGACGCGCGGACGTGCTCATCGCCTCACCCGCGTGCCGCGACGATGCGCGCCTTCAGGTCGCGCGCCGCCGCCTCCGGATCGTCGGCGGACACGATCGCGCTGACGACCGCGACACCATCGCCACCCGCCGCGATCACCTGCGCCGCGTTCCCCGCGCCGATCCCGCCGATCCCGACCATCGGCAGTTCGACCGCTCCCTTCAAGGTTGTGATCAGGCCCGGCCCGACCGCCGCGCCCGCGTCGGCCTTCGTCGCCGTCCCCCAGATCGGGCCGACGCCGATGTAGTCCGCGCCATCGTCGCGCGCCGCCCGCGCCTCCGCGATCGTCGCCGCCGACACCCCGACGATCTGTCCTGGCCCGACGAGGCGGCGCACTACGTCAGCCGGGAGATCGTCCTGCCCGACGTGCACGCCGTCCGCGTCGAGCGCCAGCGCCAGATCGACGCGATCGTTGACGATGAAGAGGACACCCGCCTCGCTCGTGATCATCCGCAACGCCCGCCCGATCGCCAACTGCTCGCGGATCGGCAGTTCCTTGCCGCGCAACTGCACCGCATCGACCCCGCCCCGGATCGCCGCGCGCACGATCTCCGTCGTCGGACGCCCCCTCGACAACCGCTCATCCGTCACCAAATAGAGCCCGAGTTGTAACCCCTGACGCATCGCCATTCCTATCGCTTAGGGGACGTTGGCCTCAGAGACGCAGAGACACAGAGAACGAAAGGAGAGAAAAACGGGACGCGTGAAGAACGGAGGACGGTAGCCACAGAGTGCACAGAGCGCGCAGAGCACGAGGGAGAGAAGCACGATTTGAGGGGCGCGGCGCTGGTGAAGGCAGTGGCCGGGCGATGGACGAAGACTGTTACGACGCCTCCTACTAACTCCCTATTCCCCGTCCCCTCATCCCTTCTCTCCCTCGTGCTCTGCGCGCTCTGTGGCTACTCGTTCATTCCTTCTCTCGTCGCTCTGCGTCTCTGTGTCTCCGAGGTGACCCCGTCCCTTCGTCCTCCCTATCGCACCACGCCGTCGAGCGGGCTGCTGGCCGAGGCGTAGGCTTTCTTCGGGATACGCCCGGCACGGTAGGCCAGGCGTCCGGCCTCCACGCCCAGCGCCATCGCGCGCGCCATCGCGGCGGGGTCTTGCGCCAGCGCGACCGCGCTGTTGACGAGGCAGGCGCTCGCGCCGAGTTCCATCGCCAGGGACGCATCCGACGGGACACCGAGCCCCGCGTCCACCACGACCGGCACCGTCGCCTGCTCGATGATGATCGCGATCGCGCGGCTGTTCGGGATCCCCTGCCCGGAGCCGATCGGCGAGGCGAGCGGCATCACCGTGGCGCAGCCGACCTCCTGCAAGTGCCGCGCGAGGACCGGGTCGGCGTTGCAGTACGGCAGGACCGTGAAGCCCTCCTTCACCAATTGCTCGGCGGCGCGCAGGGTGCCGATCGGATCGGGCAGGAGATACTTCGGGTCGGGGATCACCTCCAGCTTGATCCAGTCGGAAAGCTCCATCGCGCGCGCCATCTGCGCGACCCGGATCGCCTCCTCGGCGGTGGCGCACCCGGCGGTGTTCGGCAGGATCGTGTACTTGCGCCAGTCCACATCTTCGAGGACCGAGCGGCTCGCCGGATCATCGAAGTCGATCCGACGCAGCGCCACGGTCACGATCTCCACGTCGGCGGCGGCGAAGGCGGCGAGCATCTCCGCGCCGTTGCGGTACTTGCCGGTGCCGAGCATCAGGCGCGACCGGAAGGTTTTGCCGGCGATCATCAGCGGATCGTTCGTGGCGGCGGCCGTTGGTGGCGCTTGCTCGATCATCGTCCCTGTCCTTTCTTCCCTTGCCCCGCTCGCCGCCCGCGCGGCGAACTGCTGCTCACGGTCACTTTCGGCTTCGCGATCGGGGTCTCGGGGGGCATCGTCCGCGGCGGTGGCGACGGTGGCTGGATCGGTGGCGGTAGATCCATGTCGGGCGGGCGCTGTGTCGCCCGCAGCATCCAGGCCAGGATCAGGCCGATGACTCCCATCGCCGGGCCGACGTAGAGGCCGCTCCCGCGCGTCAGCAGCACTTCGCCGAGGATGATCCCGAGGATCAGCCCGCCCCCACCCAGAATTAGATAGAGGAATAACGCGGAATGACGCATCAGCCCTCCTCCCGCTCGCCCGCACGCGCCGGTTCGGGCGACCACCACGCAAAAAAATGGTTGACCGGGGAGTGTCCGGCCCCGATCCGATAGGACGCCTGTAACGCCGCCGTCAGGTAGTCCTTCGCCCCGCGCACCGCCGCCTCGGGTTCCAGCCCGCGCGCCAGCCCGGCGGTGATCGCCGCCGCGAAGGTGCAGCCGGTGCCGTGCGTGTTCGGCGTGTCGATCCGTGGCCCCGCCCCGATGGTCGCGAAGTCGCGACCGTCGAAGAAGAGGTCGATCGGATCGCCCGCCGCGTGCCCGCCCTTGACGATCACGAAGCGCGGGCCATAAGCGGCGATCCGCCGCGCCGCCTCCCGACGATCGTCGTCGTTCGCGATCGCCATCCCCGCCAGCGTCTCCGCCTCGGGGATGTTTGGCGTCGCGATCAGCGCCAACGGCAGCAACTCCTCGCGTAGCGCCGCCACCGCCTCCTCGCGGAGCAGCCGGTCGCCGCTTTTCGCCACCATCACCGGATCGACGACCAGCTTTGTCAGGCCATGTCGCCGCACCGCCGCCGCGACCGCCCCGATGATCGGCGCGCTAGAGAGCATCCCGGTCTTCGCCGCGTCGGCCCCGATATCGCCCAACACGGCGTCGAGCTGGGCGGTCACGATCGCGGGCGGGATCTCATGGACCGCCGTGACCGCGACCGTGTTCTGCGCGGTGATCGCAGTGACCACGCTGCTGCCGTAGACGCCCAGCGCGGCGAACGTCTTGAGATCGGCCTGGATCCCCGCGCCCCCGCCCGAATCGGACCCGGCGATCGTCAGCGCCTTGAAAACCATCGCCCTATCCTTCCCCCGCCCAAGTCTGGCACGCGAGCGGTGCCCGAGCATTGATTGTTACTTCGGCAAATAGTCCGTGGTGAAACAGTCGTTCACGGCGACATCCTTATCCAGCAAATTGCGAGCGCGCAACCAGTCGGCGTACCCCTGCCAACGCGCCGCCGTCTGCTCCCCGTAGCGCGACACGCCGGCGGTCCAGAGGGGCGCGAGCCGTGCCAACCCCGGCTCTTCCACCTTGCGATCGGCGTCGGGATACCCGGCGAGCAGGGCGTCGAGCGCGGCCCCTTGCTCCCGCTGCGCATCCGCGTAGCCCTTCGAGACGGCGCGGAGGAACTTGCGGACCGTCTCGGGATTCTCCTTCAACATCGCGTCGCTCGAGACCAGGGCCAGTTCGTAATAGTCCGGCACGCCCCAGTCCTGCACCTTCATCACGTTCACCGGCTTGCCCTGCCGCTCCGCCAGGATCGCCTCGTGGACCTCGTAGCCGCCGATGATCGCGTCAACCTTGCCGCTCAGCAGCGCCGACATCAGATCGAAGCCGACGTTGATCTGCTCCACCTTATCGATGCTCGCCCCATCGGCCCCCAGCATCGTCTGGAGGAGCGGCGTATCCGAGGGGACACCGGGTACACCGACCTTCTTCCCTTCGAGACCTTTCGGACGGGTGATTCCGGAACTTTGCAGCGACATGACCGTGTTCAGCGGGTGCTGCACCATCGCGGCGATCGACTTGACCGGGATCCCGGCGGCGCGCGAGGTGAGGACATCGGTCTGGTAGCTGATGCCGAAGTTGTCGGTCCCGGCGGCCACCACCTTCAGCACATCCTCGGGATTGCTCGGCTGGTGGATGTCCACCTCCAGCCCCTCCGCCTTGAAGTAGCCGCGCGACTGCGCCAGATAGAGACCGGTGTGATTCGCCCACGGATACCAGTCGAGCACGAGCGACACCTTGGTCAGGCCGTTCGTGCCGGTCGGCAGGGCACCCCCGCGCGCTCCGCAACCGGCGAGTAACAACGTCACAACGAGCAGGGCCGCTAGCCCACGATACGTCCTCGACATCCCTATCCCCTTCATTCCCCGGCGGTCGCCGCTGAGCCGCCCGATCTACCCGACCGCACACCCTCCCGAGGCGTGCGGCGCGTCTAATTGCCCGCCGATGGTGCGCCCTTCGCCCGCGCCCCCACTTTCCGGCGCGGTGCCACACGCTCGCCCTCGCCGCCCTGCTGTCCGCGTCGCCACGGCAGCGCCAGCCATTCCAGCCCACGCACCGCGCCGAAGAGTGCGATCCCGAGCAGCATCAGGATGATCGTCGCCCCGTAGACCTCGGCGGTGTGGAAGAGCGGCGTCTCGTGCCGCACGTAGTAGCCGAGCCCCGCGCTGCCGCCGACCAGCTCCCCGAAGACCGCGCCGATCACGCTGACCGCCGCCGCCACCCGCAGCCCGGAGAAGAAGAGGGGCAGCGCGGCGGGCCAGCGCACCGTGCGGAAGATCTGCCAGCGCGACGCCCCGAAGGTCCGCAGCAGGTCGATCGTCTCCCGCTCGACCCCGCGCAGACCATCTACGGTGTTGACGACGATTGGGAAGAAGCAGATCAACGTGACGAGCAGGATCTTCGGGGCCAGCCCATAGCCAAGGAAGATGATCAAGAGCGGCGCGAGGATCGGCAGCGGCACCGACTGGCTCGCGACGACGAGCGGATAGATCGCGCGCTCGATCAGCGGCGAGAAGGTGATCGCCACCGCGACGAGGACCGCGAGGGCCGTGGACACCAGCAACCCGAGCAGCACTTCCTGGGTGGTGACTAGCGTATGCCGCAGCAGATCGGCGCGATCCTGGACGATCGCGCCCGGCAGGGCGCTCGGTGGCGGCAGCAGCCAGGGGGGGATCTCGCCAAGGCGCACGGCCAACTCCCACGCCAGCAGAAGCAGGGCGAGCAGGGCCAGCGGCGGCATCCAGCGGCGCACGATACTCATCGCACTCCTCCGACTGTCGCTACCAATGTCGCTGCCAATCCGGTGGTCGAAGTCACCTCGCCGGCGCGGAGGGTCGCCAGGATCGTCGCCTTCAACGCGATGAAAGCCGGGTCGGTCAGCAAGGCGGTGGTACGCGGGCGCGGCAGATCGACGGCGGTGGTGAAGGCGATCCGGCCCGGTCGCGGCGTCAGCACGTAGAGGCGATCGGCCAGGAAGATCGCCTCATCGACATCATGGGTGATGAACAGGGTTGTGCGCCGCTCGCGCTCCCACACATCGAGCAGCCACTCCTGCAACCCCGCGCGCGTCAGCGCATCGAGCGCGCCGAACGGCTCATCGAGCAGCAGCAGCGCGCCATCGGCAAGCGTGGTGCGGAGAAAGGCCGCGCGCGAGCGCATCCCGCCGGAGAGGGTCGCGGGGTAGGCGTCCGCGAAGCCGTCCAGCCCGAAGCGGGGCAACAGCGCACGCGCACGCTCCCGCGCCGCCGCGCGCGGCACGCCACGAAGCTCCAGCGGCAGGATCACATTGTCGATGATCGTGCGCCACGGCAGGAGGAGATCGCGCTGCGGCATGTACGCCACCCGCCCCAGGCGCGCGCCGTTGATCTCGCCGCCGAGGGTGATCTGCCCCGCGTCCGGCTCGTCCAACCCCGCCAACAGATTGAAGAGGGTGCTCTTCCCGCAGCCACTCGGCCCGATGATCGTCACGAACTCGCCGGGCGCGGCGTCGAGATCGAGCCCGACCAGCGCACGGACCGGCCCTCCCGGCGCGACGAACGAGCGCGTCAGCCCCCGGATGGTCAGCGCGGTCGGGGCGCTCATGGTGCCACCTCCAGCCCGCACCACTCGGCGATCAGCCGCGCGTAGACGCGCGCGGCGTCTACCAGGTCATCGACCGCGATCGACTCGTTCGTCGTGTGCGCCTCGGCCAATTCGCCGGGGCCGTAGATGATCGTCGGGATCCCGGCGCGCGCGAGCCACCCGGCGTCGGAGACCGAGGGCCACATCGTCGCGACGGGCGCTTCCCCGTGGATCGCGGCGTGCGCGCGGCCCAGCGCGGCCAGCCCTGGCGCGTCGGGGTCGAGCGCGACCGCCGGGAAGATCTCGCCGCGCTCCGCGATCATCGAGCGCCCGCCCCAGGCGAAGGTCGGCGGGTGGTCGCGCAGCCACGGGTCGGCGGCGGCGGCGCGGCGCAGGTGCTCCTCGATCTCACCGGTCACGTCCTCCCAGCGCTCGTCGGGATAGAAGTGGACGGTGATCCAGAGGGCGCAGCGATCGGCCATGAACGCGGGGTGCCGCCCCCCCTCGATCACGGCGGGGTTGATCGTCGTCGCGCCCGGCGCGAAGCCGGGGTACGTCTTCGTGACCGCCCAGTGCCGCTCCAGATCGTTGAGCGCGGCGAGCAGGCGCATCATCTTCTCGATCGCGTTCGCCCCGACCAGGCCACCACCGGCGTGGATCGTGCGCGCCCGTACGCCGTCGTGCAGCGTCTGCGGGCTCTGGATCGTGACCCAGCCGGTGATCACGCCCCCCTGTCCGCACGGTCGCAGCCCGCTCGGTTCCGGCACGATCGCGAGGTCGGCACGAAAACCGCGCTCGATGCACGCGACCGTCCCCCACTCCCCCGATTCCTCGCCGATCACCGACTCGATGATGACCTCGCCGCCGGGCCGCGCGCCGCACGCCCGCAGCGCCTCCAGCGCGAAGATCGCCGCCGCCAGCCCGCCCTTCATGTCGCCCACGCCGCGCCCGTAGACGCGGCCCTCCCGTTCGGTCAGCGCGAAGGGGGGGGACTCCCACCCCTCCTCCGCCACCTCGGCCACATCGATGTGCCCGTTGAAGAGGAGGGAGCGCCCGGTCGCGCCGGTCGCGGCGGGCCAGCGCCCGACGACATCGCTATCGCCCGGATAGACCGGCAGCCAGGCGACCTCGCCGCCGAGTTCAGCGAACCACGCGGCGATGGCGCGCTGCGCGATGTCGGTATTGCGCCCTGGCGGGCTCGGGGTCGGGAAAGCGACCAACGCCCCGACCCGCGCGAGCAACCCCGCGCGATGCGCGAGCAGCCAGCGATCAATCGCGTCCAAGAAGCGGGCGTGTGTTTCGTTGTCCATGCGCCCTCCGCTCCCGTCCCCGATCAGTCCTGGCGTCCGGCTCGCAAATACAACAAGGGGAAGATTGGAGGGTGCGCCCCCAGTCTTCCCCGCTTCTGCGATGGCGATTCATCACAGCTTCGGTGCGCATCCCTCCGCCGGTATTATCCGGATCAGGTTCGACGGTCGGCGACGGTCTATGGTCGCCCTCTCAGCCCGGCTCTCCCAGGCCCCCGCGGCATCGTTCGATTGTCCGCAAACAGTAATACCAGAGCCGCAGTAAAGTCAAGTCGCCGCTCGTGATCGGTCATGAAGGAGGGCCGACACAGGTGGCACAGAGGCTACAGAGGGCAAAAGGTGTGTGAGCGTTTCGGGGCGTTGTAGGAGCTATGGGCCTGCCATCAACACCCGGCCCGCACCAGCGCCGCGCCCCGCAAATCGCCCCTTCCCTCCCGCATGCTGAGCGAGCTCAGCGGCCCCGTGGCTCCCGTCCTTCTCTATCGTTCGCGCCCCATCCCCCGCTGTGCCCCTGCGTCGCCTATTCCGTCTCTTCTCCCGTCGTCACCTTCCGTCCCTTGGCGATGATCACCCCGCGTAACTTCACCGCGCGGTCTGCGTTGTACTCGTGTTCGGTGGTGCAGCAGGTACACCCGCCCTTATCATGCGTCGACCTCATCATGCGTCGTCGATAGGCGCGCGTGCTATAATCCCGCGCGGCGACCGTATCGGGGGAGCGCGGTCGTACCCTGCAATGCAATCACCGGTGTACACTGCGGGTCCGGCCCGGATCGCGCCACGCGCAAGCAACGAACACGCCAGCGGGAAACGACGCGATATGACGGAGTAGTGGGTGCAGGTGCCAGGCAACGACCACCAGAAGCCCGCCCGCCCGCGACGGCCACAGCGGCCCTACTTGGTGTCCCTTTGCCTCGTTTTCCTCCTCCAATCGGTTAATCTTGCCATCTTCGGGCCGCTCGATCATCGCCCCCCCGCCCCAGTTGTGGAGGCATCCACGGTCACCATCCCCTACACCAACGTTAATCCATACGGGGCCAACACCTTCCTCTCGAAAGAGGTGGAAAGCTGGAAGCGCGAGAAGACGGTCACGATGATGGCCGACGCCGGCCTCGGCTGGATGAAGCAGCAATTCCCCTGGTCCGAGATCGAGCCGAAGCAAGGGCGCTTCTGGGACGACAAATACAATCAGAATAGCTGGGACAAGTACGATCGCATCGTCGATCTGGCCGAGAAGAACGGCATCCGTGTGATCGCCCGCCTCGACAACACACCGGACTGGGCGCGCGGCCCCAATACCACGCCGCAGACGCCGCCCACCGATCCCGATCGCTTCGCCGATTTCGTGGTCGCGTTCATCACGCACTACAAAGGGCGCGTCCAATACTTACAGATCTGGAACGAGCCGAATCTGAAGGCGGAATGGGGCGGCTCGCTCGACTCGGTAGCCTACGCCACGATGCTTCGCAAGGTCTACACGAAGGCTAAGGCCGCCGATCCCACGGTGGTGATCCTCAGCGCGCCGTTGGCCCAGACGCGGGAAGAGGGCGACCGTGGCCTCAACGAACTGATCTTCCTGCAACAGTTGTACGACGCCGGGTTCGGTAACAGCTTCGATATCCTGATGGCGAATGGCTACGGTTTCGATCAACCACCGGATGCCCCGCCGGACCCGCAGACACTGAATCTCCGGCGTGTGGAATTGCTGCGCGCGATCATGGAACGCAACGGCGACGCGGATAAGCCGATCTGGCTGAACGAGTATGCCTGGAACGCCTCCCCGCCAAATCTTCCGGCGAGCGAGGTGCCCTGGCAGCGCGTCACCGAGGAGCAACAGGCCACCTACACCATCGCGGGGATCCGCTACATGCGCGATCATTGGCCGTGGCTCGGCGTGGTCAACATCTGGTATTTCCGACAGGTCGGCGACGTACCCGACACGAAGGGCGAATTCTATTTCCGCATGGTCGACCCGGAGTTTACCCCGCGCCTCCTCTATACCGAGGTCGCCAAGGCCACCGCCCTCCAGCGCCTGGCCCTGCCCGGTCGCTACACCGCCCTCTCCGCCGCGCTGCTGACCAAGGGCCGCTGGAGCACCACCCCGGCGGCCGGGCGGGTGATCGCGATCCAGAGCGCGAGTCAGGGGGACACGATCGACATCCGCTTCCAGGGGAACACGCTCGTCCTCGAAGGGATCCGCCACCCGCAGGGGGGCCGTCTTGGTGTGCTGGTCGATGGCTCCACCGACGCACTCCAGGGCTTACCGCAGGACGAAAAGGGGCACCGCTACCTCGATTTCCGAGGGAGCGGCGGCGATCCGACCACGATGACGGTGGTCACCGGCCTCGATCCGTTCGGCACGCCAAGCGCCCATCGGGTACAGCTGACCACCCTGCCCGGCGGCGATGGCACGACGGGGCCGGTGGCGATCACGGCGATGGAGGTCGGCTATACCCGCTCGCCCCTCGTGTTCCTGATCATCTCTGCCTTCGCTGCCCTCCTGACGCTTGGCGTGTTGGCCCGGATCGTCGGGCGCTTCGCCGGGCGGCGGCGCATGCGAGTGGCGACATGATCAACCGCTTGCGCGAGCTACGCGCACAGCCGCCCACCAGGGTCGGAACAAGGAATACTCCTATCGGCAGCGCCCGCCCCCGCACTACCCTGGCGGTCCTCGCGCGCATCGGCGGCACGCTCCTCCTGATTGGCCTCTCGCTTAGTCTCGTCATCTCCAGCGTCGGGCTCGATGGCTTCCTCAATCGTGGCGTCGTCTACGGCACGCCGGCGATCGATGGCGGTGGCGGGCTGACGCTGGGCATGAACGTTTTCCTGGAGAAAGAGCCCGAACGCGCGAATGTCGTCCGCTCGGTGCAGTTGCTCAAGGATGGCGGCGTCACCTTCGTTCGCCAGAGCTTCCCCTGGCAGGACATCGAGCCGAATCCGGGCGATTTTCGCAATGCGCAGGGCCAGAGCAGCTGGGCGAAGTACGACTTCATCGTCGATCAGCTCAGCCAGGCCGGGATCGGCATCATGGCGCGCGTCGATACGATCCCGAGGTGGGCGCGCCCGCCGACGGATGATTTTACCGCCTGGGATAAGGGGCCGCCACAGGATTTCAACAATTACGCCAACTTCGTCGGCGCGCTCGCGGCCCGGTACAAGGGCCGGATCAATCACTTCCAGGTCTGGAACGAGCCGAACCTGGACGGCGAGTGGGGTGGCAAGCCGATCAGCCCGGAGCAGTACGGCATCTTGCTGAAGTACACCGCCGAGAAGGTGAAGGCGATCAGCCCGACCGCGCTGATCGTGACCGCCGGACTGGCGCAGACGACTGAAGACGGCGTGAAGACGAATAATCTCAGCGAACTGGCGTTCATCGATCGGCTCTACAAATCCGGGGCCAGGCCGTACTTCGACATCCTTTCGGTGATGGATTATGGACTTGGCGACTCGCCGGAGGATCGCCGCGTCAGCCCCGACCGCGCCAACTTCTCGCGCCTCCTGCTGGCGCGCGAGGTGATGGTCCGCAACGGCGATGAACAGAAGCCGATCTGGGTCTCCGAGTACGGCTGGGTTTCCCTGCCAACGGACTGGCAAGGCTCTACGAAGACGACCTGGGGACAATCGGTCGATGCGGAGACCCAGGCGCGCTGGACGATCGCGGGGCTTGAGCGGATGCGGCGCGAGTGGCCGTGGGTCGGCGCCGTCTTCGTCTGGGGCTTCCGCTGGGTCGAGCGCCCGGAAGAAACCGGTGCCGATCCGGCGCGCTACTTCGAGGTCGTCGATCACGACTTCACCCCCCGCCCGGCCTATCTCGCGCTGAAAGGGTGGTCGGCGCAGCAGCGCGTGGCGACGAGCGGCGTCCTGCCGATCCGCGATGCCCACCTCGTCTGGGATGGGGAGTGGCGCGATCAGACCCTCGGCGGGCAAACGTACCGGGTCACGACGCGCGCGGGGGCGACGATGCGCGTGGCCTTTCAGGGGACGGAACTGCGCCTCCGCGCGCGCGCCGGTTCCTCCGAAGGCCAGCTCTACGCCACGATCGATGGCCAGCCGATCGGCAGCCTCAAAGCGGACAAGGACGGCTCATATCTCCTCCTGCGCGACGGCCAGACGGCGGTCCACGACACGGAGTTCCCGCTCGCCTCGGGGCTCAGCGACGAACAGCACCTGTTAGAGTTGCGCTACGGCGGTTTCGGGGAGGTCGCGCTGAGCGGCCTCACGATCGGTCGGCAGCGCCCTTTCGACTGGACCGGCGCGATCCTCTTCGTCAGCGGCCTCGTCGGCACCTTCGCGGGGCTCATCCTGCTCTCACGTACGCTGCTTCGTGCGCTCGGCTGGCAGCGGCGGCGCGAGGTGGAGGCACCGTCGCGGCGGACTCTCGCCTGGTGGCAGACCCGTGAGTGAGCAACGCACCGGTGCGAGCGGTGCCATGAAAGGCGCGATCCTCTCAATCCGCACGCGGTTGCTGGCGGCGGTGGAAGCCGTGGGGCGCCAACGCCTTCTGGGATTCGCGCTCCTCCTGCTCCTGCTCGCCTCGCCGTGGGCACCATTGTCGCTCATCGCGCTCATCGCCTACGCGATCGTCGCCTTCCGCGATCCCGGCCTCACGGTCGCGCTCCTGCCGCTGGCCGCGCCATTCGCCTACCAGCCGAAGCGTTTCTTCGGGCCGATGTTCCCGGTCGTCGAACTCCTCCTCGTGCTGGCGCTGGCGACGAGCGCCCTCCACCTCCTCCTACGCTGGCGGCGTGAGGCGCGCGCCGGGACCGGCGCGGCGACCTTGCTCGATATCTGGGACGCGACGCGGCGCTTTCTCCTGGGGCCATTCGGTTTGCCCGCCCTCGCCTTGGGGCTGCTCGGCGCATTCTCCTTGGTGACCGTCGTCGATCCGTCGCATCTCCGCGAGAGCATCCGCGAGTATCGAACGGTGGTGATCGAGCCGGTCATCTACTTCTTCCTCGCGCGCGCGTGGCTGCGCGAGCAGGCGTTGCGCCGGATCGCGATCCGGGCGTTCGTGGGCGGGGCGACCCTGGTTAGCCTCCTGGCGATCGGACAGGTGGCGACCGGGCACGGGGTCGTCGCCGTCGAAGGGGTGCGTCGCGCCCTCGGCACCTACGATCATCCGAACGCGCTGGCTCTCTTCCTCTTGCGCGCGGGCACGTTCAGCGCGGCCTTCCTGGCGCTCGGCGCCGCGCCGCGCCGCATCCGCGCTGGCTGGCTCACGCCGCTCCTGATCGTCGTGGCGATCTTCCTAACCTTCTCGCGCGGCGCGCTGGTGGGGCTGGCGATCGCGATCATTCTGCTCGGCATCGTCATCGGGCTGCGCCGCGCCGCGCCCGCGCTGCTGGCGACGGCAGTCATCGTCGTGGCGATCCTGGCGCTGGCCGGGGCGGGCCTGACGACCCTGCGCGAGGGAAGCGGCAGCATCGGGCTACGCCAGATGATCTGGGCGTCCACGCTGGCGATGCTCCGCGATAACCCGGTCTTCGGCGTCGGCCTGGATCAGTTCTACTACCAGTACGCCCCCCGCTACGTCGACCCCGCAGCCTGGGGGGAGCGCTTCACGTCGCACCCGCACAACCTTTTCCTCGACTTCTGGACCCGCCTGGGTATAATGGGTTTCGCCTGGCTCGTCTGGACCCTCGGCACACTCGCGACGGTTGCCGCGCGCGGCTGGCGTGCGAAGAATGGTGAGGGACGCCGCCTGCTCTTCGCCGCGACGATCGCGGCGGCGGCGGCGACAGCGCATGGATTGGTCGATAACTTCTACTTCCTGATCGACCTCGCCTTCGTCTGGTGGTTTCTGCTCGCCCTGATCGCCATCGCCTCCGACGAGATCGGCGCGGAGCAGGAGCAGGCCGAGGACGACGAACGACCAGCCGGGCGCACCAGGCGGCGATCGGCAACGCGACGGGAACAGGCGCGGGCGCGCCTGCTCGCCGAACAGAAGGGTTAAGGATGCGCGTCGTAGTAGCGGGCGGGGCTGGCTTCATCGGATCGCACCTGTGCGACGCGCTGCTCGCGGCGGGGCACGAGGTCTGGGCGCTCGATAATTTCGCCACCGGACGGCGCGATAATGTGGCGCACTTGGCCGGTGAAACGCGCTTCCACCTGATCGAGGCCGACGTCACGCAGCCGCTGCCCCCCGCTCTCCCTCCCTTCGCGCGCATCTACCACCTCGCCAGCCCGGCCTCACCGAACGCAACAAGCCCCCGCAGCTATATGCAATTGCCGCTGGAAACGGCGGCGGTCAACACGATCGGCACACAGCTCCTCTTGGAGCGCGCCCGGCACGATAACGCGCGCTTCCTCTTCGCCTCGACCTCGGAGACGTATGGCGACCCGCTGATCCACCCGCAACCGGAGACGTATCGCGGCAACGTCAGCACCATCGGGCCGCGCGCTGTCTACGACGAGGCCAAGCGCTTCGGCGAGACGCTGGCGAGCGCCTACTGGCGCAAGTATGGCACCGATGCCCGCCTGATCCGCATCTTCAATACCTATGGCGAGCGGATGGACCCCGCCGATGGCCGCGCGGTCGTCAACTTCGCCGCCCAGGCGTTGCGCGGCGAGCCGTTGACGATCTACGGCGATGGCAGCCAGACACGCTCCCTCTGCCACGTCTCCGATCTGGTGCGTGGCATCGTCGCGGTGATGGAGGGGGAGGGGCTTGGCGGCGAGGTCTTCAACCTGGGCAATCCCGATGAGCGCACGATGCTCGATCTGGCGCGCGCGGTCCAGGCGGTCTGCCGGACCGATCTCCCCTATCATTTCCACCCGATGCCAGCCGATGATCCGACCCGGCGCTGCCCCGACATCACGAAGGCGCGCCAGCGCCTCGGCTGGCAACCGACCGTCCCGCTCGAAAGTGGCCTGGCGCGTTTGATCGGTGCCTTCCGTCATGAATTCGCGCATGCGGCTGATGCAAACGACTAACCTGCGGCAGAGCATACCGCGCGACCCGGCGACCTGGGCGGTGGGCGTGGCGGTGATCCTGGTCGCCGGGCTGCTGATCGCCCTCCCCCCGCTCCTCGGTGCCGCCCTGATTCTGGGCGCTAGCGGCGCGGCCTTGGTCATCGCGCGGCCACGTTGGGGGTTGTATCTCCTCCTCCTATCGATCCCCGTGCAGGACATCGGCGCGCAAGGGGAGGCCACCCTCACCAACGCACTCTTCGGGCTGACGCTGCTTGCCTGGTTGCTCCACCGCGCGGTCTTCGGCGGCGAACGCCTGCCATACGCGGCGGTCGGGCCGATCTTCGCCATCTTCGTCTGCGGCCTCGCCCTCTCGCTGGTCGTGGCGCGAGACATCGCGCCGGGAATCGGCGCGCTCTTCCAGTGGGTCAAGGCGCTGCTCGTCTACTTCCTGGCGCTCGATTTTCTCCGCACGCGGCGACAGGCCATCGGGGCGTTGATCGCCCTGGTGGTGGCGGGGAGCGGGGAGGCGCTGCTCGGCCTCGCGCAGTACGGCGGTGGCGCGGGACCGGCCAGCTTCGCGATCGGCGAGCAATTCTCGCGCGCCTATGGCACCTTCGGACGTCCGAACTCCTACGCCGGCTACCTGGAGATGATTTTTCCGCTCGCCCTCACCTTCGGCTGGTGGGTCTGGCAGCGCCGCGACCGCAACGCACCACCTTTCCAACGTGTACTCTCGCTGGCGGCCCTCGGTGGGGCGCTGGTCATCGGGCTCGCGATCCTGGCCTCGTTCTCGCGCGGCGCGTGGCTCGGCACGGCGGGCGGCCTGGGGCTGATGATCCTGCTGGCGAGTCGCCGCTCACGCGGCGTGGCGATCGCGCTCGTCGCCGCGGTGGGGCTGCTGGCCGGGCTTGGCGGCTATGCGCTCCTGCCGCAGAGTATCCGCGACCGGGCGGACAGTATTCTTGGCAATGCGGCCGCACCGGACGTGCGCACGGCGTATATCACCGCCGAGAACTTCGCGGTCGTCGAACGTCTGGCGCATTGGTGGGCGGGGATCAGGATGTTCCAGCAAAACTTGCCGCTCGGCGTCGGCCTCGGCAACTTCAACGTGCGCTTCGCCGAATTCACCATCAGTCCCACCTTCCTCGTCTCCCAAGGACACGCGCACAATTACTACATCCACGTCGCGGCGGAGGCCGGGCTGGTGGGACTGACGACCTATCTGCTCCTGCTGGCCGTCCTGATCGGCACGGGGCTGCGCGCGTTACAGCAATTGAATGGGCCGGGACGTGATCCCTTCGCCCGCGCCCTGACGATCGCCGTGCTCGGTACGATCGCGGCGGTCGGCATCCACAACATCTTCGAGAATCTGCATGTCCTCAGCCTGGGCATCCAGTTGAGCACGGCCTGGGCACTCCTCACCGTCGTCACTCAGCCATCCTGGGACGGGATGGCGCGGCGCGGCACCGGCGACGAGGCAACATGACACAGCACGCCCCCGAGATCGATGAGTCGCGCGACGGAACAGCACCCGCCGGGGAGACGGCGATCGGCACACCCCCGGAGATCGGTCGGCGGATCTTCCAACCGCGCACGATCATCGGCTTCCTGATCGCCATCGCGGCCCTCTACTTCTTCTATCGACGCGGCTTCAACCTCGACTTCGGCGAGGTTTGGGCGAAGATGCGGAGCGCCAACGGGCTCCTCCTCATCCTCACCTTCTTCGTCTACTACAGCTCCTTTATCTTCCGCACCCTGCGCTGGCAAATGCTCCTGGGCAACGTCGGCTACAGTCGCAAAGCGGGGGTGCCGATGCCCTCGACGCTCGGCCTCGGCGAGATCCTCTACCTCTCCTGGTTCGCCAACTGCGTCACCGTCGCGCGGCTCGGCGACGCCTATCGCGGCTACATGCTGAAACGGAGCGCCGGGGTCTCGTTCACGGTCACGATGGGGACGATCCTCGCCGAGCGTCTGCTCGATCTCGTCGTCCTCGCGGGCTTGATGGCCGTCTCGGTCTTCGCGGCCTTCCGCGGGTCGTTGCCCCCGGAGGCGGAGTCGGCGCTGATCGGCGGCGGCGTCCTGGCGGCGGTGGGGCTGATCGGGCTCGCCTCGCTGCGGCACCTCCGCCCGCTGATCGAGCGCATCCTGCCCGCACGAATTTTCCAGCATTATCACGGCGTGGAACGCGGCATCATCGGTTCGTTGAAGGGGATCCCGCAACTGACCGGCTTCTCGATCGCCGGGTGGGCGATCGAGGCGATCACCCTCTGGCTGACCGCGCGGTCGCTCGACGCCCCTCTCAGCATCGTCGGGGCACTGGTAGTCGCCCTCGTCGCCTCGCTGCTGACGACGATCCCCTTCACCCCCGCCGGACTCGGCTTCGCGGAGAGCGGCATGGTGCTCGTCCTGGGGCGGTTGGGGCTGGATCCGAGCCTGGCCGGTGCGGTTGCCCTCCTCAATCGCGTGATCAACTACTGGAGCATCATCGTGCTCGGGACGATCCTCTATCTGTTCAGCCGCAAGAAGTGAGCGCTAGAAGCATGCGGATCGGAATCGATTACACCGTCGGGGTCTATCAGGGGAGCGGCGTCGGACGCTACACGCGGACCCTCGTGCACGCCCTGGCGCATGTCGACCGCGCGAGCGACTACACCCTCCTCTGGGCGCGCGCCTATGACGACGCTGGCGCGGAATTGCCGCGCCTCGACCACGCCGCGAGCTTCCCGGACAACTTCCGCGCGCGGCGGCTGCCGCTGAACAATCGCCTGCTCACGGCGGCGTGGCAGCGCCTGCGCCTGCCGCTGCCGATCGAGGCGTTCAGCGGACCGCTCGACATCCTGCACGCCCCCGACTTCGTCGCGCCGCCCGCGCGGCGCGCCCGGCGGATCGTCACCATCCACGACCTCACCTTTCTCGTCGTGCCGGAATACGCCCACCCTGCCCTCCGCGCCTATCTCGGCGAGGCGGTCCCGCGCAATCTGCGGACGGCAGATCACGTCTTCGCCGATTCCGAGGCGACCAAGCGCGATCTCCATCGCCTCTTCGCGCTGCCCGACGAGCGTGTGTCGGTCGTCTACGTCGCGGCGGAGTCGCGCTTTCGCCCCTTCAGCGCCACGGAGAAGGACGCCGCGCGGCCAGCGTTGCGCGCGGTGGGGGTGCCATCAGGCCCGTATCTCCTGATGGTCGGCACGATCGAGCCGCGCAAGAATCACATCGGCGCGTTACGCGCCTTCGCGCGCTTGCGCGCGCGCGGCCTGCCGCACAAGCTCGTCATCGCAGGGAAACGCGGCTGGCTCTACGAGCCGATCTTCGCCGAGCACGCGGCGCTGGGCCTCGGCAACAGCGTTGTCTTCCTCGATTTCGCCGCCGACGCGCTGCTGCCCGCCCTCTACGCCTGCGCCGATCTCTTGCTCGCCCCATCGTTCTACGAGGGGTTCGGGATACCGGTCCTCGAGGCGATGGGGGCCGGAACACCGGCGATCATCAGCGATCGCCCATCCCTGCCGGAAATCGCCGGTGGGGCGGCGCGGATCGTCCCGCCAGACGATCCGGCGGCGCTCGCCGAGGCGATCTGGGCGCTCCTCCACGACGATGCCCAACGGGCGACACTACGCGCGCGCGGCCTGGCACGAACCCGCGACTTCGCTCCCGAGCGGATCGCCGCCGATGTTCTTGCGCGCTATCGTGCGATCGGGTAGCATCGCCGATACGTCTGCCGACGGGGGGGCCACGCGATGAGCGATCAAGGGGCTGCATCGAGCGTTGCCGACGCGCAACAGAAGCCTGCGGACGAGCTCGATGGGCGAACGAGCGCGCAATTGCGTGCTCCCTTACTGACAGGCTGCATCGCCTACGCGATCCTGATCTGGATGCTTATGGTCGTTATACTGATCTACGCCTGGAAACTTTTCGGTTCGTGATATGCCCACCGAGCTGACGATCGCCGGTGGAGGAGGGCGAAGGCTGCGTGAGCATCGAAGGGGCGGCGCACGGCGGAACGATGGCGAGGACCGAGACGGCCACGAAGCGAACATTCGTCGTCCTGCCGACGTACAACGAGCGGGAGAATCTGCCGATCATGGTGGAGACACTCCTGGGACTCGGCATCCCCGGCCTGGAGATCCTGGTTGTGGACGATAATTCTCCGGACGGCACCGGCGATCTGGCCGAGGAATTGCGCGCGGAGTACGCCGCGCGCTTGCCGATCCACGTCGCCCATCGCCCGCAGAAGATGGGGCTCGGCCCGGCCTACATCGACGGCTTCGGGCGGGCGCTCGCCCTCGGTGCCGACTATGTCGTCGAGATGGACGCCGATTTCCAACACGATCCGCAGACGATCCGCGAATTTCGCCGCTGGATCGAGGAGTACGATGTCGTCGTCGGCAGCCGCTACATCGCCGGGGGCAGCGTCGAAGATAAATGGAGCCTCGCCCGCAAGGTGCTCAGTCGTGGCGGCAGCGTCTACGCGCGCCTGATCCTCGGTCTGCGCGCGCACGACCCGACAGGCGGCTTCAAGTGCTTCCGGGCCAGCGCCCTGCGCACGCTCGACCTCGGCAAGGTCCGTTCGAGCGGCTATACCTTCCAGATCGAGATGAGCTATGCCTGTCAGCAGGCAGGGTTGCGCGTGAAGGAGATACCGATCCGCTTCATCGACCGCGAACGTGGCACCTCCAAGATGTCGGCACGGATCGCGATCGAGGCGACATGGCGCGTCTGGGACATCAAGCGGCGCTATTGAGCGCCCCGACGATCGAGCGCGAGCGGGAAGAGCAAGCGCGACGATGAACACCGCCCAGCGTGTTGCGCGCAATAGCGCCGCCCCGCTCATCGCCCAGTTGATCAATAAGGTCGTCGATCTTGGCTTCGCGCTCGTCGTCCTGCGCCTGCTCGGCGTGGAAGGGAATGGGCAGTACGCCTTTGCGGTGGTCGTCTGGTCCTACGCCAAGACTTTCACCGACTTCGGCCTGGGAATCCTCGCCACCCGCGATGTGGCGCGCGATCACGCACTGGCGAACGAATACCTCGGACTCACGACCCTGCTGCGCCTGCTCCTCTGGGTGGCTGCGCTGCCGATCGTCGGCGTCTTCACGCTCGCCTATCGGCAATTCGGCGGACTCACCACCGCCAGCACGGTCGCGATCGTGCTACTGATCGCCTCCATCCTCCCCGACAGCTACAGCGACGCCGCCAATGCCATCTACAATGCCTTCGAGCGGATGCACATCCCGGCGGGGCTGACGCTGATCAAGAACGCCCTGAAGGTGGCGATCGGGCTGGGACTGGTCCTGGCGGGGTGGGGGCCGATCGGCCTCGCCCTCACCGCCCTACTGACCAACCTCATCACCGCCTGGCTCTTCCTGGTCCTGCTGCGGCGACTCGGGGTGCGGGCGCGGTGGACTTTTCCGGGGGCGCAGGCGCGGCGGATGCTGCTCGACGCCTGGCCGTTGTTCCTCAACACCTTGCTCGCCGGGCTTTTCTTCCGCTCGGATATCTTCGTCCTCAAACCGACCTGGGGCGATGCTGTGGTCGGAAGCTACGACGCGGCCTACAAATTCTTGTCGCTCGTCCTGCTGATCCCACAATACTTCACGCTGGCCCTCTTCCCGCAGCTCGCCCGCCTCGCCGCTGCGCGCGACGCCAGCTTCGCGCCGATCTACAACCTGGCGCTGAAACTGCTGCTGACTCTCGCCCTGCCGATCTGCGTGATCACCGCCCTGCTCGCGCCGCAGTTGATCGGCATCCTCGCCGGGGCGCAGTACCTACCCGATGGCGGCACGGCGCTGCGAATCCTGATCTGGCTCCTACCATTCAGTTATGTCAATGGCCTGGTCCAGTACGTGCTGATCGCCGCCGGGCAGCAGCGCGCGCTCACACCTGCGTTCGCCGCGACCTTCGCGTTCAACCTGGGCGCAAACCTCATCTTCACACCGCGTTACGGTTATTCCGCCGCCGCCGCCATCACCATCGCCTCGGAAGTGGTGCTGATCGTTCCCTTCCTCTTGCTCGTGCGGCGGCGTGTCGGGCCGCTGCCGACGCTCGGCATCATCGCCCGGCCCCTCGGCGCGACTATCGTGATGGGCCTCGTCGCAATCGCTGCCGGGCGCGGCTTCGCCAGCCTGGGGACCGGCGCGCTCACCCCCTGGCTCGCGGCGGTCGTGTCCGGGATCGTCTACCTGATATGCCTGATAGCGAGCGGCGGTATCGGCCAGACCGAGCGCGGACTGGCGTTGCGGCTCCTGGGCCGCGCCCCCTCCTGACCGAGCATGACCCCTGACTCGGCGAACAAGCAGCGGGTTGAGTCTTGAAAGCGTCCCTACGCCGTCGCTGTCGGGATGGCGAAACGAATCCGGGCCAAGCACGAGCGGGCCGGGGATGATTTCCCGGCCCGCTCCCGCCGCAACGCTTCGTCGCGCCGTTACTTGATCGTCACGTACCCCTGCGTGCGAGCAGCCTCGACGCCGAGACGACCGAGCAAGACGTTATAGGGATACTGATTGTCGGGATGATACTCGAAGCGGTTGCGCTCGAAATACTGCACCAGATAGCTCTTCCCATCGTCCCTGCTCACTTCTTGGAAGGGCTCGGAGAGGGGATAGCCGAAGACCGCGAGGCCGCCGTTCGCGCGCCAGTATTGCAAGAAATCGCCGGAGAGCGAGTGTTGCGTCGCCGCGAAGTACGCCCGCGTATCAGTGCTATCGAATGGTGCCAGCGCCAGGTCGAACTTCCGCCCCTTCGTCACATCGTTGCCGAGTAAGCCCAGCAACACCTCGTAGGCGGTGCCGGCATTCTCGGGATGATACTCGAAACGGTTGCGCTCGAAATACTGCACCAGATACGGCTTGTTATCGATCTTCGATACCTCGGTGACCTCCTCGGAGATCGGAAAGCCGAAGATCGCCAGCCCGCCGTTGTTCCGCCAGTAGCGCAGGAAGATGTTCCCCAGCGTATGCCCCGTCTCGGCGAAGTAGACCTTCGTGTCCGTACTGGCGATCGGCGGCACCCGGTCGAACGCCTTGGTATTGACCGAAGGTTGAACATCGAACGTGGCCCCGGCGGTCCGCTTGCTCCGCTCGCCGTAGGCGGTCACGATCTGCTTGCCGACCGCCAGCGGATCGCTCTTACTGAGCGAGAGGCGCAGTTCGCCCCCGGCGCTGGCATAGGCCTGCGCCGTGTTGAGCTTGCTGAAGTAGCGATAGGTGCCGTCGGGCTGCGTGAGCCACAGGGTCACCGGCTCGTTCGGCTCGAAACCGGTGGCGGTGAAGAGGTAGGCATCGGTGTCCTTGCCGGTCGCGGGGGTCACCGCCGCGCCGGTCAGGGTCGGGTCGGGGGCCGTGGCGATGATGACCGAGTGGAGCGTATCGAGCCGCCCGTATCCCGAGCGCGGGTCAAAACCGGCGCTGTCGATGTCGACCGCAGTCGCGCGCAGGATCTCGCGCACCATCTTCGGCAGCAGCGTCCCGCGTTGCGAGAGCATCAGCGAGATCGTACCGGAGACGTAGGGGGTTGAGGCCGAGGTGCCGCTCAATTGGGCGTAGGTGTCGCCGTCCTTGTAGTAGGTGCTGACGATATCCTGGCCCGGCGCGGCGAGCCAGACATAGGAACCGTAGGAAGAGAAATCGGTGATCTTGTCATCGATGGTCGAGGCGCTAACCGCGATCACATTGGGGTACGCCGCCGGGTAGTTCGACACGCCATCGGCCTGATTGCCGGACGCGGCGACGACGATGATCCCCTTGCCGATCGCGTAGGTGACCGCCGCCTCCATCGCCTGCGAGGGGATCGGGATCCCGGCGCTGACGTTGACGATCTGCGCGCCATTATCGACCGCGTAGCGGATCCCCTGCGCGAAGGCCGAGACCGGCCCGCGCCCATCCTGATCGAGGATCTTGACCGGCATCAGGCGCGCGCCCCAGTTCATCCCCGCCACGCCGATGCCGTTGTTCCCGGTCGCGGCGGCGATACCGGCGGTGAAGGTGCCGTGCCCATTGTCGTCGGAGGGGTTGGCGTCGTTGCCAATGAAATCGTAACCGGGGCGCAACCGATCTTTCAGATCGGGGTGTGTGGGCGAGACGCCGCTATCGAGCATCGCGATCACGATCGGCCCGCCGGTCGTCAGCGTGTTCCAGGTCTGGTCCGCGCCGATCCGATTCGGCCCCCACTGCTGCTTGTAGTTTTCGTCATTCGGGACCAGCGGGCCGGTCGATGCGGCAACAGCGCCGGTCGTGCTCACCGTGCCCGTGTCGTACAGCGTGAGGATGTAATTCGGCTCGGCGAACGCGACGTTCGGATCGCGCAGGAACTGCTGCTGACGAGCACGCAGATCATCGTCAGTGGCGAATTGCAGGCGATAGGTGAAGCCATCGCCGAGGGCAGGACTGGCCGCCTGCACCCCGGATGCCGAGAGGTAACGGTCGAACGCGCCAGTGAAGCTCCCCGCGCCGCCGAACGTCGTCCGATCGCGGAAGCCGACGAGCAATTCCCCGCTGACATGATCGTACGACCAGACGTCACGCACCACCGGTACGGACGCCGGGGCGGCTTCGGCGTGCGGGCTGCCCAGCAGCACCAGGGCGATCAGCGCGAGCAGCGCCAGGATTCGCTGAGACAGACGCACGTGTTTCTCCTCCGCAGGCTGCGACAACCGACCGATCCGGGGGCCGGGGGACCACGCGCGATGCGCCATCGACCGCGTCAGTGAGAGTGAACAAACGTTCACCGTACCCGCCGGCACCGATATAACGCCTTTCTTGGTGAAAAGTTGCTTGCCTGGAGGAAACTCGCGCGGAGAAGCTGCGACGGCGAGGGGCGCGCGTACCACCGAAAGGAAGTATAGTATTTTACTCCGCCTTCGGCACAGGATCAGCGCCGCGCCTTAACGGGCCGCGCCCCGGCCCCAGACCCAGCCGATCGTCGCGCCACACAGCGAGGCGATGAAGTTCACCACGTCGTTATCGATCGCGCGGAATCCGCCGACGAGCACGGTCGGCGTGCCGCAACGATGAACCGTGCGCTCGGTGGCAACGCCGCAGCGCGGGCAACGGTAGCGCGCCTGCACGGTCGCGCCCAGCAGGCTATCGGCGAACGCGCCGCCGAGGCCGGCTACGATGCCGAGGGGCAACAGCCCGCCCGCCCGCCCGCCCGTCAGCCGTTGTCCTACGCCGGCGACCATGCCGATCAGCGCCGCGCCACCCGCCGCCGCGCCGGTGCCGAGCGGGGAGATTGCGCCCGACGTGCCGGGCGGCACCGTGCGCCCGGTGGTGATCAGGCGCGGCGCGCGCCGATTTAGCAGCCCGATCTCGGTCGCCCAGGTATCGGCGTTGGTCGTGGCCAGCGCCCCGATCAGTGCCGGGAGCCAGGGCGACGGCGGATAGACCCGCCCGACGAGCACCAGCAGCGCCGCCGCGCCCCCATTCGCCAGCGTCTGGGCCAGATCGCGCCGCGCGCCCTTCTCCGCTTGGACGATCGTCGAGTCGGTCTTGCGGCCCTTCCGCCAGTGCGACAGGGCGCTTGAACTGACGAAGAAGGTCACCAACAACGCTGCGGGCGCGATTCCACCCCCGGCGAAGATCGTCGTGCCGGTCAGCACCGCGCCTGCGACACCGCCCCGGCTGAGCGAGCCGCGCCGGTAGGCCAGCGCGCCGATCGCCCCGCTGGCCGCGAACCCGCCGAGGATCGCACTCGGCGCGGGCAACACCCTCCTCCAGTCCACGCCGCTCACATCTCCTCCAGCATCAGGCACCCGTCACCATCCCGCGCGACGCCATAATCTGCGGCACGACGATCGTCCCCCAGTGCGCCCGCACCGGCTCGCGCAATCGCTCGGTGGCGACGATGCGGATCAGGCGGCGATACTCCTCGTACCGCTTGAAATCGTCGTCGCGCAGCCCGACCACGTCCTGCCAGTGCATCAGCGGTTCCATCCCGACCGGCGGGCGTCCGAAGCGGACCCACACATCGGTCTTCCACTTCTCCGGCTTCGGGATGTCGATCAGCAACTCATAGTCCGCGATCGGCTCGCCGGTTGCGCCGGCGAGCGCGCGGACGAGCGCCAGTTCGGTGGCACGGCGCGCGCCGGGGTCGTACCAGAGGGCGCTCAGCGCGTCGTACAACTCGCCCGCGCGCGCGCTCACCTCGATCGCCCGCTTATGGACCTGGCGCAGTCGCAGCATGTCCACCAGCGCCCCGGTCACCGGGGGCATCGCGCCGTCGCCGAGCAGCGCCAGCAACGAGGCATCGTCGTGGCGCGTCAGCTGCGCGGGACGCACCGCCCCGGCGAGCAGGGCTTCCTGCACCGCGCGCAGGAGCATGATCATGCAGGCGCGATTGGTGTGGTGCCAATAGACATTGTCGAACATCTCCTGGCGGGCGTTGATCAGCGAGTGCAGGGCGCTGACCCCCTTCTCCTCCACGATGATCCGTGGCTGCCCTTCGACCGGCGCGATCGTCAGCGCATCGATCAGGCGCGGCGTATCGACGCGCCCGTAGGGAACGTTGCACGCCTTGGCGTCGCGCGGGAGATAGTCGAGCTTGTCCATGTCGAGGGTGCCGCTCAGCAGGCCGACGAGCAGGCGATCGATCGGCGACAGCGCCTCGCGCGTCTCGATCAGGTTCGCCACCCGCGCCGGGTCGAGCCCCCAATCGCGCTCCAACGTCGCCGCGACCGCGCCGCCCTCGATGATCGCCCGCCCCACCGTCTCGTGATGCAACACCGGCGGACCCAACTCCTCGATCGCGTGGGAGAAGGGGTAGTGGCCGATGTCGTGGAGGAGGGCGGCGGCGGCGATGGTATCCAGATCGGTCTCCGTCGCCCCGAACTCTCCGATCAGGATCGGGCGGAGGTGGCCGAGCGCCCGCCGCGTCAGCGCGAAGACGCCGAGCGAGTGCTCGAAGCGGCTGTGCTTCGCCCCCGGCCAGACGCGCGAGACGAAGCCGAGCTGCTTGATGTTGTCGAGGCGCAGGAACTCCGGCGTGCCGAGGAGCGCCGTGTCGCGCGGGCGCAGGGTGATCCGATCGTAGAGGCTGTCGCGGATCGTCGTCTCTCGCGCCGCCTCGTGCATTGCCAACCCTGCGCCCATCTCATTCATCATCGCGTCTATCCTCGATCGCGCACCGCGTCACCCGCATCGACCGAGGAGTGTACCAATTCGCCCCCGGTCATGCCGCCAGGATCGCAGCCGCCAGGGGGCCGATTCTCCCGGCAAAGCGCGCTGCTATACTGCCGCTACCGGCGCAAACCGCAGGTATCCGACGAGCGCGAGGAGCGAGAGACGATGTTCGATACCGGTGCCTATCTGACGCGCATCGGCTATGCCGATCCGACCGCGCGACCCTCGCGATCCTTCGGGCGCTCCATCGCGCCCATCTGCTGATCACAGGCAGCGCGCGCCGGGAAACCACCTTATTGGTCGGCGAAAGCACCTCGATGACGGCTACCACAGCATGATTGCGGCCATCCCGAATTTCCAGATAACGCTGGTGCAACTCGTCTGGGAAACGAGCTGTCACCCGCACCGGCTGCGTGAACGGGCGCTCCGCGACGACGGTCGGCGGAGTATTAAATGATCGTTCGGCATCGACCAAGTACACGTCCGGCTCCACCGGGAGCGCGGCGTGACACCGAGATCGACGATGTAGACCGATAACTGTTCCTCGACGTAGAAGTGTGGCCGCACCTGAGCGCTCAGCGCCTCATCGAGCGCGTCGATATAGCGATTGTGGGAGCTTTCCCACAGGTGCGCCTCTTCAAGGAACGGGTCCATGCCTGGAAAAGGCGAGGCCATACCGTCAACCCTTGTCTCCGTGCCAAAACCAGCTTGGGCGAGCGGGACACACTCAGCGCACAACCGAACATAACAGGGCCGATCGGAAGCTGGCCCGTCACCCCCTTCGCTATGGGGGCAGCAGTTACAGAGCCGGCATTGCTTCACCGGCGTGTCCGCGCGATCGCGGACCTCGCGCCAATAGTGCGGATCGACTCGTCCGAAGCGCCCGCAGTGGCACCAGCCGATCCATGAGCCAAACGCACCGGTCTCGTCACCCCTTGTCGCCCGCGCCGAATGCCGGTACAGCAACGGTATCCGGTATACTAGCGCACAAGGATGAGTACACCGAGGCAACAACCGAGGCGGCGGCGGGGGCTGTCCGCAGGGATGGAAGAGAAGAGGGCATGGCGACAACCGCGAATTTGGCCGATGTGCGCGCGCAAGAACGGGCCGCGCCCGGCAACGCCCTGCTGTACCTGGCGGTGTTCATCGGCGGCGTTTCCTCGATCGGCATCGAGATCACCGCCTCGCGCCTGATCGCCCCGTACTTCGGCAGCTCCACGATCATCTGGGCGACGGTGATCGGGCTGACCCTGCTCTATCTCTCGCTCGGCTACTACATCGGCGGCAAGCTCGCCGATCGCTTCCCGAGCGAGCGCTTCTTCTACAGCACTTTCGTCGTCGCGGCGCTCGGCACGGCGATCATCCCGCTCCTCTCGCGCCCGATCCTCAACGCCTCGCTCAGCGCCTTCAACAACCTGAACGTCGGCGCGTTCTACGGCGCGCTGCTGGGCATCCTGGTCCTCTTCATCATCCCGATCACCGTCCTCGGCTGCGTCTCCCCGCTGGCATTACGCCTGCGGCTGCGCGGCGTCGAGGAAGTCGGCGGGACGGCGGGGGCGCTCTACGCCCTCTCCACCGTCGGCTCGATCGTCGGCTCCTTCCTGCCGGTGATTGTCCTCACCCCCTACTTCGGCACCCGCTGGACCTTCTATATCTTCGCCCTCGCCCTCGGCATCATGGGGCTGATCGGCCTGCTGCGGGGCCGCAACCCCCGCTCGATCGGGGCCACGGTCGCGGCGCTCATCGTCGTCCTCGCGCTGGCCCTCTTCGGGCCGAACGGCAATCTGCGCGGGGCCGAGGCCGGGCAACTCCTCTACGAGGGGGAATCCGAGTACAACTACATCCAGGTCGTCCGCAACGGCGACGAGGTCGGGCTGGTCCTCAACGACGGCCACGCGATCCACTCGATCTACAACCCGAATCAACTCCTCACCGAAGGGCCGTGGGACTATTTCATGATGGGGCCGTTCTTCAACCAGAACCAGCAGCCATCCGCTGTCCGCTCGCTGGCGCTGATCGGCCTCGCGGGCGGCACCACCGCCCGGCAGTACACGCAGGTCTACGGCTCGTCGGTGCAGATCGACGGCGTGGAGATCGACCCGGAAATCGTCAAGATCGGGCGCGAATACTTCAACACGACCGAGCCGAACCTGAATGTGATCGTCGAGGACGGGCGCTATTTCCTGCGGACGACCACGAAGACCTACGACGTGATCGGGGTGGACGCCTATCGCCAGCCCTACATCCCCTTCCAGCTGACGACCAGGGAGTTCTTCCAGGAATCTTACGATCACCTCAACGATAATGGGGTGATGGTCCTCAACGCGGGCCGTTTCGGCACCGACTACCGCCTCGTCAACGCCATCGCCTCGACGATGCGCGCGGTCTTCCCGAACGTCTATCTGATCGATGTCGGGCGCTTCTCGAACACGATGGTCATCGCCACCAAGGACCCGACGCAGGTCGGCAACTACGCCGCCAACATCGCCAAATTGCCACCGGGCTCGCCGCTGCGGACGATCGGCGACCTCAGCCTGAACACCGGCAACGTGCGCGAATGGACCGGTACCGATATGGTCTTCACCGACGACCACGCGCCGATCGAGTTCGTGATCGACCGCCTGATCGTCGATGCGGCCCGCAAGGAGACGGAGGGCCGGTGAACGCGCGCACGCACACGCCAACGGACGCGCCGAGGGCGCTCGCCGCCCACCCACGCCCTTTCCGCTTCGCCACCTTCGCCGCTATGCCCGGCGTGTGCCACGGCATCACCGGGCGCGCAAAGGCGTTGTGGCGAGAGGGCGATATCAGCTACGCCACGGGCGGCGATCCGGCGGCGGTCTTCGCCAACCGCGAGTATTGGGCCGCGAGCATCGGCGTCCGCGCCGACGCGCTCGTGGCGGTGCGGCAGGTGCATGGCAACACGGTCGACATCGTGACCGCGTCTGCGCGCGGACGCGGCGCGCGCGGCCTCGACGCCGCCACCGTTCCCGCCGCCGACGCCCTCCTGACCGACGCGCCCGATACCCCACTCCTGCTCGCCTTCGCGGACTGCACACCCCTCCTCTTCCACGATCCCCAGCACGGCGTCGTCGGACTGGCCCACGCGGGCTGGCGCGGCACGGTGGCCGACATCGCGGGGGAGACGGTGCGCGCGCTGGTACGCCACTACGGCTCCGATCCGGCGGGGATCATTGTCGGGATCGGCCCGGCGATCGGGCCGTGCTGCTATCAGGTCGACCTGCCGGTGATCGCGGCATGGGAGGCGCTCGGCGTGGTCGATCACGCCGTCGCGCTTGAGGTTGAACCGCGCGAGGGACGGCGACAGTGGCGCTTCGATCTCGCGCGCGCCAACCGCCGCCTCCTCGAACGGGCGGGGGTCGCCCCCGCCCACATCGAGGAGGTGGCGCTGTGTACCGCCTGCCACGTCGCCGCGTATCCGTCGCATCGCGCGGAGGCGGGGCGAGCAGGACGCTTCGCGGCGATCATCGCCCTGACCGGGAGTGGCGAGGGAGGGGCAGGCCGATGACCGAGCGGCCGATCGAGCAGACCGATACGCCGGCGCTCGCCGCGCGAATCGCGGCGGTGCGGGCGGGGATCGCGGCGGCAGCCGGGCGTGCGGGGCGCGATCCGAGCACCGTCACCCTGGTCGGCGTCTGCAAGACGGTCGAGCGCCCGACCGTGGACGACGCCTATGCGCACGGGCTGCGCCACTTCGGCGAGAACCGCGTACAGGCGGCGCGGGCGAAATTCGGCGCGGAGCGGCCCGACGATCTGGTCCTGCACTTGATCGGCTCGTTGCAGACGAATAAGGCTCGCGAAGCGGTCGCGCTCTTCGACCTGATCCATTCGGTCGACCGCCTCGGCCTGATCGACGCGCTGGCGAACGCCGCTGCGCGAGCCGGACGCCGCCTGCCGATCCTCCTACAGGTGAACATCGCCGGGGAGGAGAGCAAGCAAGGCTGCGAGCCGGGTGAGGCGACCGCGCTGGCGGCGGCGATCGTCGCTCACCCCACTCTGGAATTGCGCGGCCTGATGACGATGGCCCCCTACGTGCCGAGCGCAGGGACCCGACCGGTCTTCCGCGCCCTGCGCGCGCTGCGCGACGAGTTGCGAGGGCGTCACCCCGATCAGCCCCTCCCCGAACTCTCGATGGGCATGACCAACGATTATGCGGTCGCGATCGAGGAGGGGGCGACGATCGTCCGCGTGGGTCGCGCCATCTTCGCCGAGTAGGCGGGCGATCAGGACGCGGCACCGGCGGATATGCCACATTCATACCGCACGACAAACACAGGGAGCGGGGCGCTTCATAAACCGCGCCCCGCTCATTGACTTCGCGCTGATCGGTTTTCGGGCGTTACCCCTCGAAACCGCCGAAGTCGCCGCCCATGTCGTCGAAGCCGCTGTCGAAGCCGGGATCCTCGGCGGCCATCGTCTCGGTACCGCCCTCGTCAACCGGGGCATCGGTCCCCGCGTCCGCGCCGCCGTCCGCCCCGCCATCGAAGCCGGTGTCGTTGGCGAAGAACTGGCTGGCGATCGCCGTGCCGATGAACGTTCCGGCGATGCTACCCAGGAGCGTCCCGGCGATCATGCCGCCCATCCCCATGCCCATGCCGCCCATGCCGCCAGCGCCCATGCCGCCGCGATTGCCGCCGAACGAGCGCTCCAGCGTGCCCGGCTGGCGCATCTCGGCGCGTGTCGCCAGCCGCGCCAGGGACTGCGGATCGCTGCTCGCCCCGGCGCGCTCGCTCTCCGGCACATTCGTCGAGAACTCTTGCAGCGCCAACTGGCGCTGTTCCGGCGTCAGCTTGGCGAACGCCTCCGCATGCGCCCGTTCGATCGTCTCCGGCGGCGCGGTGCGCAGCATATAGCGATACCGCTCCACCGCCTGCTCGTCCTCGCTCATCGGCGGGCGCGCGGGCTGCCGCCGCATGGTGTCATAGCGTGGCGTCTCCTCGCCCCCACCGAACAGTCGCTTGAAGAAACTCATGGCTTGGTGCTCCTTCTCTACCTGGCCGACCAATTATGTCCGTTATCGTACAGGCCACCTACACGGAGGTACGCAAGAGGCGTACCGTTGGTGACACAGCGAGAATCCATAGTCCGTGATCCGTGGTCCGTAGGGGCGCGGTGCCAACGATGGGCAATACCGATCGGTCACCTCTCCACGGACTACGGACTACCGACCACGGACCGCCCTCTCACGACTCGTCACTGTCCCGCGAGTTGTCGCAACAGGCGTTCCATCTCGGCGAGTTCGCTGCCGTAGGTGGCCCAGTCGCCTTGCCGCAGCGCCTCTTGCGCGCGGTTGTAATGCACGAGCGCCTGCGCCGCGATGTCGGCCTGCGAGCCGGTCCCCCCGCCGGAAGGGGGTGTGGGTGTCGTTGTCGAAGGGGTGGTGCCCGGCTGTGCGAGCACGATTCCTCTCCTACCCTGCGCCAGGGCCACCAGCGCCGTATCGAGGCGATCGCTCATCACCACGCCCTGATTCGGATTGGAGGACGTGACGAGGATCCGCTCCAACTGCGGCAATCCGTTCGTCGACGCCTGCAAATAGAGCGGCTGCACGTAGAGGAGTGCGTCACCGAAGGGGATAACGAGGAGATTCCCCCGGATCACCGATGAGCCGCGCTGATCGAGCAAAGTAAGTTGGGAGGAAATTTCCGGATCTTGATTGATGCGGGCCTCGATCTGTTGCGGGCCGTAGATGAGCGACCCTTGCGGAAAGGTGTAGGCGCGTAGCTGCCCGTAGTTCGTGCCATCCGAGCGCGCCACCATCCAGGAGACCATGTTGTCGCGGTTCGCCCCCGCCGGGGTGAAGGGCAGGATCAGCGCGAACTCCTCGCGACTCTCGCCGGGCAGGCGGATCGTGACATAGTAGGCCTGCATCCGCTGCACCCGCTCGGCGTAGGTCTCGCGCGCCACCGCCCACAGATCGCCCTGATTATAGAATGCCTGGGCATCGGTCATGTGATAGCGCAGGTAGCGATCCGCCTGGATATTGAAGAGATCCTCCGGGTAGCGGAAGTGCGCCGCCAGCCCCGCCGGTGCCGCGTTGAGCGGGGTGAAGAGGCCGGGGTAGATCTTCTGGTAGGTTTTCAGGATTGCATCCTGCTCGTCGATCGCGTAGAAGCGCATCTCGCCGGTGTACGCATCGACCGTAACCTTGACCGCATTGCGGATGTAATTCAGTGAACCGTTCGCCGTGGCGGTCGGCGCGGAATACGGGAAGCGATCGGTCGCGGTATAGGCGTCCTGGATCCAGATCAGGCGACCGTCGAGGATCACCAGGTATGGATCGGCGTCGAGTTGCAGGAAGGGGGCGACCCGCTCGATCCGATCGGCGATCGTGCGGTGGAAGAGGATCCGCGAGTCACCGGTGAGGGAGCCGCTGATCAGGATATTGGTGTCGCCGAGCGCCGCCGCGAAGAGGAGGCGATTGATCGGTGACCCGAGCGGCACCCCGCCCGTGCCGGTGTAGTTCGCGTACTCCTCGCTCCCACCGGCGGTGCCGGGGCGGTCGAACTCGCGCTCCCGCGTGTTAATGATCGCGTAGTCGCTCGTCAGCGCGCCGTAGTAGATCTGCGGGCGACTTAGCGCCAGCGGCCCGTCGCCGACCGTCGGGATGTTCCGCAACACCAGTTCGGGCTGCCCCTGCGAGGTGAAGCGATTGGCCGGGTTGACCACCGCGCCATAGCCATGCGTGTAGACGAGATGGCGATTGCGCCAGCTTTGCGCGCGCGGATCGAGCAGGTTGATGTCGAGCTCGCGCGCGGAGAGCATCGTCTGCGTCGGCGGCCCGCTGGTGAGTTGATAGCGGTCGATATCGACGTCCGCGAAGTCGTAATACTGGCCGAAGCGTTGGATCTGCCGGAAGGTCGTCAGCAACGGACGATAGTCCCAGAGGCGCACGTCGTTGATCGCCGTGGTATTCGCGGCGATCGTGCTCGCGTCGAACGCCGCATCCCCCTTCAGTTGCCCGGTGGCGATCTGGTCGAGGCCATACGCTTCGCGGGTCAGCCGGATGTTGTTCTCGATGAACGGTTGCTCCTGCCGGAACTCGTTCGGGCGCACGAAGAAGCTCTGATACGCCGCCGGTGCCAGAACGCCAACGACGAGCGCCGCGACCGCCCACGCCCCCACTGTGACAAGGAGCGGGCGCAGCCGCCGCGCGAAGATGTTCCAGAGGAGCAGCAACGCCGCCAACGCAGAGAGTCCCATCAGGATATAGTTGGCGGGCCGCTGGACGACCAGGTCGGTGCGCCCGACGCCGGTGATATAGCCGCGCTCCGAATAGAGGAGCGCGAAGTTCGCCAGCCAGTAACTGAACGAGAAACAGGCCAGGAGCAAAGCACCCAGGAGCGAGAGATGCCCGCGTGTCTCGCGTGGCAGGCTGAATTGTCGCTGGATCGCCACCTGGCTGTAGCGCAGGAACGCGAGCACCCCGACCGCGATCAGCGTGAGGAAGAGCAGGCCGATAACCCAACCGCGCGCTGCATCGAGCAGCGGCATGGTGAAGACGTAGAACGCGGCGTCGCGCCCGTAGATCGGCTCGGTGATGCCGAAGTCGGTCCGGTTGAGGAAGCGCAGGACCGTGCCCCACGCATCCGAGGCACCGAGACCGAAGAGGAAGGCGACGATGATCCCGCCCGCCGTCGCCGCGAGGGTGACCAGGCGCGGGGCCAGCATCACCTGGCGACCCTGTGCCCCCACTGGCGAGCCGAGGAGCTGCCGCCCGGCATAGCGAACATTGAGGGCGAAGAAGAGCCCGGACAGGAGCGCCCCACCCGCGAAGAGCGCCGCCTGCGTGACGTAGCGCGTCAGCAACACGTCGCGCAGCGCGAGCGAGCCGAACCAGAGCCAATTGACCCAGAAACTTGCCGAGAGCACGAGGATGGTCAGGATCGCCGCGAGCACACCTGCCACGATGATGATCGTTCGCCGCACCGCCAGCCCCCTTCCAAGAATCACGGCATGGCAATGGTGCCACCCGGACAGCAACGGCCCGTCGCCGACAGATACGCACGCACACCGCGAATGGCGTCACCCGACACCGAGGATTGCGACCCGACCCTTGTTGTCGTCCGGGCCGGGTGCTACTATCTCAGAATCGAACGTACGCTAGAGCGGGGGTGCCGCGATCCCTGGCGCACGGGGCGACGGGGGAGTTGGCGTGCAAGCGACGAGTCTGGCGAGCGGGAGCACCGGCAACGCCCTGGTAATCGAACACGCGGGGGCCGCGCTGCTGGTCGATTGCGGCCTCGCCCCGCGCAAGCTCGCCGCGTTGCTGCGCGAGGCCGGGGTCAACCCCGCCGAACTCAGCGGCGTGCTGATCACCCACGAGCACAGCGACCATGTCGCCGGAATCAACGCGATCCCCCGCAAGGCCGATGTCCCCTTCTACATGACCATCGGCACGCACCGCGCCAATCCGCGCGTGGCCGGGATCGAGGCCTTCGCCAATCGCCCGATCATCGAGCAACCGCTCGGCAGCACCCGCTCGGTCGGCCCTTTCGAGGTAACCTCGTTCCCGGTCTCCCACGATGGCGCGGAGGTCTGTGGCTATCTGATCGAGGCGGCGGGGCGCACGGTGGCGGTCTTCACCGATCTCGGCGTGGCCGAGTCCCACCTCTACGAGCCGCTCGCCCGCGCGGAGCTGCTGGTGCTCGAGTCGAACCACGACGAGGGGATGCTCTGGAACGGCCCCTATCCCTGGCACCTGAAGCGGCGCGTGGCAAGCCCGCGCGGCCACCTCTCGAATGTGGCCTGCGCCGGGCTCCTCGGCGATGTCCTGCCGCCGACCGGGCGCGAGATCTGGCTGGCGCATCTCTCGCGCACGAACAACCGCGCGCCGATCGCCAGCAGCGCCGTCCGCAGCACCCTCAACGCCTTCGGCATTAAGGATGACGCGCACACGATTCGCGTCCTGCCGGAGCAAGGGACCGAACTCCGCTGGCGACCCGCCGCACGGCAGCTGGCGCTCGGTATCTAGCGGCTCGGCGGTCGAGTCCGCAAACCCGCCATCGTGACATGCTGCGATGCTTCGGCGCGATCGCACGGTGACGCGAACGCGATAAGGCTGGGACTCACGCAGTTGAACATGGATTCGGGGCAAAGTTACGCCTGATTTGTGCTCGAGTTCAGCGAGTAGGGTCGGCGCTGAGTTCCCGCGCATAGTTCGTCAGAGAGCGCCGATAGCGCGGCAGATGGGGCACGAGCGCCGCCAGAGCGATGCCGACCGCTTCGCGCTCGCGCCCGGTATCCACGAGCGCGAGCGCGAGGAAAGCGCTGACCGCGTCGTCCAACTCGTCGGCCCCGGCCTCCTGCTCGGCCCGCAGCAGTGCGACCCCCTCCGCCGCCTGGCCGACGTTCCGCAACGAGCTGGCGAGTTGGATCACGGCCCGTCGCCGCCGTCCGCCGTCTAGCCCGAGATCGAGCGCCCGACGATAGTGCGCCACCGCTCGCTCCTCACGGCCGGTCGAGTCCAGCGCGCCCGCCAGCTCGAACGCCGCGATCGGGCTGTCTGAGGGCAGCTCGGCGACGAGTGCTTCCATCGCATGCAGGAACGCCGCTTCGCTATACGCGGCCATTGAAGCCCAGAGAGCATCCAGGCGCTGTTCCCAGTCCACGTTGCCCTTACCTTGTTCCTGTGCTTGCCTACGGGACAAATCAGCAGCCCTCATCGCTACTCAAGGTGTAGCACCGCCTGGGCAGTGTGTCGTGTCTGCCCGCTCGCGCAAGGCTATCGCGCAATCACTGAACTGAGCGGAATTGCGCGGCGAGGCTACTGACGTCCGGCAATGGCTCGGGACACCTGCCAGGCGGCGCGCGCCGCCAACCACTCGTCGCGCAGGAGATCGAAGACGAGCAGATCGCGATAGACGCCCCCCTTCACATCGAACCGGCGCAGCCGCCCCGCCGGGCGATACCCCTGCTTGGCAAGCGCCGCCGAGGAGCGCGTGTTCGCCTCGAAGACGGTCGACATGATCGCGTGCAGATGGAACACCTCGAAGCCGTACTCGATCAGCAAATGCTTCGCCTCCGTGCCGAGTCCGGCGTTGCGGAACGCCGCGCCTAGCATACTCCCCGTCTCACCCGTACGGTTGATCCAGTCGAGGTCGTCGAACCCCATCTGCCCGATCAGGCGGTCGTCCTCGCACAGGCAGACGGCGAACTCGACGGAGCGCGGCGGCTGCACCTTGTAGGCATCCGCGATCCACGACGCGAAGATGAGCGGGCTCAGCGGCTGCCGACCGCGATACATGAACGTGTCGGGCTCCTCGGCGGCGAAGCGTGCCAACGACTCCGCGTCCTCGACCTCCAACGCCCGCAAGTAGACGCGCTCGCCACGCATCATCGGATTATGCATCGGCCACCCGCCACGGCGCATTCAACGCCTGATACAACAAGCGATCCACTCGATTACCGGGACGTGCGATGAACTCGCGCAGCCGCGCGCTTTCCCGCAAGCCGAGCTCTTCCGCGACCGCCCTCGTCACCGCCTCATCCGCCGCCAGGTAGAGATCGAGGGTCATCAATTCCAGATCGTCGCGCACCCACGGCACGAGCAGACGTAGCGCATCTGCTCGCAGCGCGTCGGCATCGTCGAGCCACGGGGCCATCGCAAAACGCAACTGGCCGCGCCGATTCTCGCGCACAACCAGCGACACGCCACCGATCGGCGCGTCGTCTTCGACGCGCACGATGGTCAGATAACGAGGCTTATTCGCCCCCCAGGCATCGATATGCGCTTCTTTGAGCCAGCGCTCCCCCTGCGCGGCGTTGCTCGGGAACGGGCCGGCAAACCATGTCGCCGCCATCCCCTTGTCGTCCGCGATCATCGCCCGCAGATAGACGCGCTCGCCGGTCAGGTATACGGCACGCATCGCCACTCCTCAATCGCCAGCCGCGATAACCCATCGACGTATGCGAACCAACGCCTATCACCCAGGATGATCGTAGCCGATCGCGCGACAGACGACGCCGATCGAAAGTACGGGACAGTGCGTATGGCCGCTGTCTATTCGGACAGTTCGACACGCTTGCAAGCGTGCGGCACCGCTCCGAGCGGATGAAGCACGCAGAAGTGCCCATCCCCCGTCACCCCAGTGGCGACAAGAGACAGGCATTGGCCGGGTATTCAATTCGTATGGCGATTCGCTCAGACGGAGTGGCGCGCCTGACGCGCGGGCTTCACCGTCGGATCGAGCCAGGTGGCCAGTTGTACCAGTCCGCGCGCGAGTTGCGGGCGCACCGCGCGCTGCTCGGCTTCCTGTCCCTTGAAGCGGCGCGACTCCGCCGCCTCATCAAGCAACTGCTGCCAGTGATCGCGCCCGGCGGCGTGCAGATCATCGACCATCATCGTTTTTTCTCCATCCGTTGTTGTGTCGCGCACCACAGCACGACACGCACGTGTCTCTCGTGCAGTACCGACCGCCTCGCCGCGCAACGCGGCGCGCCGAAACCCTGTATCGTGCTGCTATCACGGATGGAGTGGTGGTGGGGAGCGTGGATCGAGCAAAACGAAGGGAACCATGAGGGCGCACTCCTGCCGAACAGTATCGGCATATCCGGTCGCACCATGTTCAGCATGGCGCGGGCCGGTTTGTGCGCTTCGCGAACGCCTGCGGGGTTAGCTGTCGGATTCGGGCGGGAAGCGGTCATCGCCCTACGCGCATCGCGCGATTCACCCCTGTGTGATGGTTCCCCCACCCGGCACGGGGCCGGTTCGGCGTGGTGTCATTTCCCGCCGTTGCGGACAGATGACCTGAGCCAGTATAACGCCGCTGACGTGAAATTGTTCCCGCTTGCATAAACTTTCGTACGCTTCGCGGCGAGCAGAGGCGAAGGTCGGCTCAGTCCGCCGCTTCCTCGGAGCGCCACTGCATGCTGTAGAGATTGTAGTAGTAGCCGCGCTGCGCCAGCAGTTCGTCGTGCGTGCCCATCTCCACGATCGCGCCGTGCTGCATCACCACCACCTTGCTCGCCTCGCGGATCGTGCTGAGGCGGTGCGCGATCACGAACGAGGTACGCCCCTGGAGAAGACGGCGCAGCGCCTCCTGGATGATCCGCTCGGTCTGGGTATCGATGCTGCTCGTCGCCTCGTCGAGGATCAGGATGCGCGGATCGGCGAGGAGGGCGCGCGCGAACGAGAGCAACTGCCGCTGCCCGACCGATAGGCTCACCCCGCGCTCGTGGACCTCCGTCTCGTACCCCTCCGGCAGCCGGGTGATGAAGTCGTGCGCCCCAACATCGCGCGCGGCCCGCTCGATCTCCTCGGCGCTGGCCTCGGGCCGCGCGAAGCGGATGTTGTCGCGTACGGTGCCACCGAAGAGGAAGGTATCTTGCAAGACGATCCCCAGCTGCGAGCGCAAGGAGCGCTGGTTGACCGCGCGCAGATCGTGCCCGTCGATCGTCAGCGAGCCGTCCCAGACATCGTAGAAGCGCATGATGAGGTTGATCATCGAGCTCTTGCCCGCGCCGGTCTCGCCGACGAACGCGACCGTCTCGCCGGGTCGGACGTGGAGATCGATGTCGCGTAGGATCGTCGTCTTGCCGTAGCCGAAGCTGACCCGGTTGAAGTCCACCTTGCCGACGATCGGTGGCAGCGCGATCGCATCCGGCGCGTCCTGCACCTCCGGCTCCACGTCGAGCACCTCGAAGATCCGCTCCCCCGCCGCCATCGTCGCCTGCAAGACGGTGTACTGCTGGCTGAGGTCGCGGATCGGTTCGAAGAAGCGGTCGATCAGGGCGATGAAGAGGACTAACTCGCCGATCGTCAGCGAGGTGTTGAAGACCAATCGCCCGCCGAGGACGAGGACCAGCGCCGTGGCGACCGAGCCGACGAGCGAGACGATCGGGAAGAGGATCGAGGAGAGGCGCGCGGCGTCCCGGTTGGTGTCGAAGTTCGCCCGATTCAACCCATCGAAAGAACGCAGATTCGTCCCCTCACGCGTGAACGACTGCACCACGCGCATCCCGCTAATGCTCTCCGCGAGGTTCGCGTTCACCACGCCGATCGTGCGCCGCGTCGCCCGATACGTCCCCACGGCCAGGACGCGCCAGCGCCCCATGAAGACCGCCATGATCGGCAGCACGACGAACGACAGGAGCGCCAGTTGCCAGTTCGTCGTCAGCATCAGGACGACGATCCCGACGAGTACCAGCATGTTGGCGATGATCCCAGCGATCCCGTCGCTGAAGAATTCGTTGATCACGCCGACATCGTTCTGGATGCGCGTCATGATCGCCCCGACACCGCGCCGATCGATGTAGGACATGCTCAGCTTCTGGAGGTGGCGGAACATCGTGTCGCGCAGATCGTAGACGATCCGGTTGCCGAGCCAGGCGGTCAGGTAGAACTCGCCCCACCCGCCGATGAAGCGGACCGTCAGCGCGATCAGGAAGGTCGCGCCGAGCATGTTGAGATGCCCGATACGCTTGTAGAGAGTCACCTCGTCGATGCCGAGGCTGAAGAGTTTCGGCAGCAGCAGATCGCTGACCGCCACCACGACCATCAGCGCGACGATGGCGAACGCCCGCCGCTTGTACGGCACGACGAACCCACCGAGTCGCCGCGCGATCCGCGAGTCATACGCTTTCCCGAGCAGATCGTTGGGGTCGACGTTCATCATCGAGAGTCACTCCCGTGGTACATGATGGTGAGTGGGCCAGTGGTGCGGGGTGGGCGAGTGGGCCAGTAGAGAGACCGAAGGAACACATAAGCGCATCGGCTGTCTACATCACACCCTTCTTGCCCCACTCGCCCACCCGCACCACTTCGCCCACTCACTTATCGTCCGCGCTCAGCGCGTCGCGCATCACGTCTTCCTGGTCGCGGAGCTGGAGATCGTAGATCTCGGCGTAGAAACCGCTATTTTGCAGGAGTTGGATGTGCGTGCCGCGCTCCACGATCCGGCCATCCTGGAGGACGAGGATCTGATCGGCGTCCTTCACGGTGGTGAGGCGCTGGGCGATCACGAACGAGGTGCGCCCCTGCATCAGCGTGGCGAGCGCCTGCTGGATCTGGTACTCCGTCTCGCTGTCCACGCTGGCCGTCGCATCGTCGAGGATCAGGATGCGCGGGTTGAGGAGCAGGGCGCGCGCGATGGCGATGCGCTGCTTCTGCCCGCCGGAGAGGTTGACCCCCCGCTCGCCGAGTTCGGTGTCGTAGCCCTCCGGCAGCGCCGAGATGAACTCGTGCGCGCGCGCCGCCCGTGCCGCCGCCACAACCTCCTCGTCGGTCGCCCCGGCACGCCCGTACGCGATGTTCTCGCGCACGGTGACCGAGAAGAGGAAGGTCTCTTGCAGCACCGTGCCGATCTGGGAACGCAGCGAGGCGAGGGTCAGGTCGCGGACATCGTGTCCATCGACGGTGATCCGCCCGGCAGTCACATCGTAGAAGCGCGGCAGCAGATTGATGATCGTGCTCTTGCCCGCCCCGGTGGGGCCGAGCAGGGCGATCGTCTGCCCCGGTCGCGCGGTGAACGAGAGATCGGTGAGGGCATCGCGACCCTGTCCGGCATAGCGGAAGCCGACCCCCGCGAAGGCGACCTCGCCGCGCATCGGGTTCAGCGCGATCGCGTCCGGGCGCTCCACGATCGTGGACTTGGTATCGAGCACCTCGAAGATGCGCCCCCCGGAGGCGATCGCGCGCGCGATCCGGTTGACGATGAAGCCGATCCAGCGGATCGGCTCCGAGAGGAGGACGATATAGCGATTGAATGCCACCAGTGTCCCGATCGAGAGGGTGCCGACGATCACCTGATAGCCGCCATACCAGAGGATGACGCCGAGGCTGAGGCCGGAGAGGAAGAGGACCGAGGGGAAGAAGAAGGACCAGAGCTTCGCCGCGCGCAGATTGCGCGAGAAGAGCCCCTGCAACTCCTGCTCGAAGCGCATGTTCTCGCGTTCCTCCTGCGCGAAGGCACGCACCACGCGCGCGCCCGCCACATTCTCCTGCAAAACCGTGGTCATCACGCCGAACTGCTGCTGCACCGCCGCGAACATCGGGCGCACCGTGACGCCGAACTTCAGCGACCACCAGACGAGCAGCGGCATCGACGCGAGGGAGATCAGCGCGAGCTTCCAGTCGTAGCGGATCAGGAGGACCGCCACCGCGATCAGCATGGCGAAGGCGAGGACCAGCGCGCGCAAACTCATCATCAACATGCCACGGATGTTGTTGACATCGTCGGTCACGCGCGACATCAATTGCCCGGTCTGTGCCTGATCGTAGTAGGAGAAGGGCAGACTTTGCAGCTTGGCGTAGAGCTCGTTCCGCAGATCGTAGCCGACCATCTCCGCCAGATACTGGAAAAGATAGGAGCGCAGGAACGTGAAGACCCCTTGCAGGACCGCCAGGCCGACGATCACCAGCGCCGCGTCGATCAGGAAGCGCATGCTGCCGCCCGCGAGGCCATGATCGATCACATTGGCGAGCACCTGAGGGATGTAGAGTTGCAAGCCGAGCGCGGCGAAGAGCGCGAAATAGGCGATGCCGAGCCGACGCCAATACGGCTTGAGATAGCTGAGGATGCGGAGGGTGATCTTCACCGTGGCCTCCTTACCGACCGGCGCAGAGCGGCTGACATTGCTTGCGGTGTCGGCTCCGTGGGGGTATGTGGGTGATGCCGGGGACGACCGTACCCGCACGTACGGCGAGGGCAACCGGCACAGTGTAACATCCCTGACAAGGTGGGGGTATGGTCATCGCTACAGGGGCGGGCTGCACTTTCGTACAGCCCGCCCTCGCATTTTTCTTGCCAAGTGTATCAGGCGACTACTGCCGGCCAGGATGACCTGGTCACCCGTGGCGGAGCACGCCGTCAGCGCTCACTTCGGCATCGCCTTGATCGCCTCGAAGGCGGGGCGATTGCTCCAGTCGCCGCGCAGGACCGACCAGGCGTACTTCTCATCGCTCGGCTGGATACTCGGCGTCGCGGCGTAATTGAGGTTCCAGAGGAACATCGCGCCCATCCACGGCCACTCCGCGCGCGCGATCGCGAACGCGCGCAGGATGTATTGTGCCTGCTGCGCCTCGCTCGTCAGCGCGCAGTACTCGTAGCCGTTCGGCGCGGGGAGCCCGCCCTGGCAGGAGTCCCAGCCGAACTCGGTCAACCAGACCTGCTTCGGCGCGTCCCCGACCTCCACCATCACCGCGCGCTGGTCCTCGACCCGCCGGAAGTAAAAGTCCGGTCCGTTCTTCCAGCAGTTCCCTGCCTGCGCGGCGTACTTCGGCGGGCAGGCTCCGCTACCCGGATTCTCCGGGAACGTCGTATCCGGCGGATTGGCCGCGCTGCCGGGGTGCGCGGCCAGCACATCGAAGTAATTGCGCCCCTCGCCATCCCGATAGGCATAGAACTCCCGCAGGTAGGCGACATCGTTGACCGCCACGGCGGGGTCGTTGAGCCCGGTCGGCGTCAGCCCGCCGAAGAGGACGATAGCATTGGGGTCGACCGCCTTGACCGCGCCGTAGCCCGCCTTCAGCGTCTCGAAGTACGGCGCGACCGCGACCCGCCCGCCGACCTCACCGGCCAGGTTCTGCTCGTTCCAGATCTCCCACGCCCCCACCGTGCCGGAATAGCGCGCCGCGAGGTAACGCATGGTCCGCCCGAAGGCGGCGGTGTTCTCCGGCAAAGCCCCCGGGTGCGACGGCGACGCCCACGCCGGAGCCTTCACCACGCTCACCAGCACGTTCGCGCCGCCGTTCGACGCCGCGCCGATGATCGTATCGTAGACGGCGGTGTTGTAGTTCCCCGGCGACGGCTCGAATTCGCTCCATTGAAGTTGCACCCGCACCCAACCGAATCCGGCCTCGCGCACCTTGCCCATCGTCCGCGTGTTAAAGCCGGCCCCGCCGCTATTGCCGGCCAGGAAGACATTGAAGCCGTAGGCCAGCCCGTCCGTGCCGAGCGGCCTGATCGCCAGCGGCGGCGGGACGGGGGTCGGCGGGATCGGCGTCGCGGTCGGCGGCGGCGGCGGCACGGTCGGGGGGATCGCTGTCGCCGTCGGCGGGATCGCCGTGGGCGGGATCGCCGTGGGCGTGGGCGGGAGGGGCGTGGCGGTCGGGCTGACGAACACCACGGTTGGTACGATCGCGTTCGCGACGGTGCTGGGCGTGCCGCCACCGGCACCAACCACCCCAACGGTGCGACTGGCAACCGCCGTTGCGACGGCGCTACCGCCGCGCGTGGCGGTGGCACCACCGCTCGCGGTGGTGGCGCTCGACGAGGGCAATGCCGCCGCACGCGAGGCGACACCGCCGGATGGCGTGGCAGCAGCCGACCCGACGGTCACCGTGCTCGTCGAGGCGCTACCGGCCTCATTCCGCGTCCCGGTGTTGCGCTCGGAGAGGAAGAACGCGCTCGCGCCGAAGAAGATCAGGATCGCCACCGCCAGGATGATGTAGGGAAGGGTCAGTAACCGCCGCATCGAGACACTCATTTCATATAGCCGCGCCGCGCATCAACTCCGCGCCAGCGGCGTCATAGCACCGTCGCGTGCGTCCCGCTCGCATCATTCGGGATCGCACCGCCGTCGTTGGAACGCACACCGCGCGATCCGGTTGTACCCCCGGACGGCGCGAGCGCACATACCGCGCCGCTGCTTGTCCGATCTCCGCAGCGGAGACTATACTGCCCCGTCACCAAAATAACAGCCTTGGGGAGAGCGGCACCGGGGCGCAGAGGGGGAGCAAGCATGGGCGGCGCGGCGGGCGGGCGGGCGGGACAGGAACAGCCGAAGGGGCTGGGCTATGCGGTGCATGGCGACCGGCGCGGCTCCTTGCCGGTCTTCGAGCGGCAGTGGCAGGAGATGCTCTCCGCCGAGGCCGAGCCGGATTTCGGCCCGCAGGAGCGCCTTTTCGCCGAGCGCAAGATCGAGGCGCTGAATGCGATCCTCCCGCCCGCCCCCGCGACGATGCTCGAATGCGGCTGCGGCAGCGCGGAGGTCTCCGCCGCGATGGCCGCGCAAGGCTACGACTGTACCCTGCTCGACGCCTCCCCCGCCGCCATCCACGTCGCGCGGCGGCGCTTCGAGCGGCGCGGCCTGCGCGCGACCTACACCCTCGGCAACGTCTACAGCCTCCCCTTCCCCGACGACACCTTCGATGTGCTGACCAGTTTCGGGCTGCTCGAGCACTTCGCGGATGTGGAGAAGGTGATCGCCGAGATGACGCGCGTGATCCGTCCGGGCGGGATGTTCTTCGCGGACATCGTGCCGGAGCGCTTCTCGGTGCAGACGGTCGGCACCGTCTTCAACGCGGGCGTGCGCCTCGCCTATTACGGCTTGCAGGGCGCCCCCCGGCGAGGGGCCTACGAGGCCGGACGCCTCTTCCGTCCCGACTTCTACGAGAACGATTATCCGCTCGCGCGCTATCGCCGGTACATGCACGACGCCGGGCTGCGCGGCGTGGTCATTCGCGGCAATCGCCCGGTCCCGGTCCTCACCCTGCCGGGCCTTGTGGAGCGCCCCTACGTCGCCGCCCTGAAGCGCGGCGCGAACCTCTGGCGGCGCTTCGACGAGGCGGGCTCCCCGCTCACCAACTGGTGGGGGGCGGGTTGGTGGGCGTGGGGCGTGAAGCTGCCCATGAAGGCCAGATAAGGTTCGCTGTATCGCCTCAATTAGCCGAAAATTTCAGTCCGAGCTTCGAGGCGGCTTCAGCGTAAGCTGCCTCAAGCGCTTCCAATACATCCGGCGTAAATTTATTCGTCGCATTCCCTTTCCCTAATTTAACCGGATGAAGGGCTTGTTCGACTTGGGGGATACTCAACGGGGCAAAGCGCTCGAATACCGAGCGATAAACCGTGATAGCGGGGCCACCATCATTCCAGATAGTTATCAGGCCGGCATCGTAACCTAAGAGTCGCGGCAGTAGCGTAAGCCGCCCACTTTTCCCGTGAAAAGTTGAAAGCTTCACCCAACCCTTGCTTTCCAGTTTCTTCGCCCAATTGCATAGCAGTGTCAGATGCTCCCGATGCTCGGTTGGCGAGGTAGCGATCGCCGCTGCAAAGTCATCGGCACCGCTCGCCAGCCAGCCTTTTTGCGCTGATTCGAGGGTAGGCGTCAGGCTTAGAGATGATTGGGCAGGAAGTTTCTCTAGCTGGGTGATCTCGATCCGTTGCGGTACGAGCGCCTGAGCACCATTGATGGAATAGGCGGAAACGGTGATCAAGTCGATCACCAGTTTATCGGTCACCGCTTCCAGATAGCTCACCAAGCGGATGAGATCGGGCGGAGCCTGATCGAGCACGAAGACGAGGCGGAACGCACCGAATGCGAGACCCTCACTCAGCTCGCCACCAAAGGTTGTAGCGTCGAGCGAGCCCTCCTGGTCATCCGTGGAGGCTGCGTCGAGCAGGCTTGTAAAGCCACGATAATTGAGATGTTTTTGCAAGACTTGCTGTTCAAGTTGCACCGCGTCCCAACCGTGCAGGAATGCCGCGTAGGCAAGTACCTGGGCGACGACCGCGCGGCGCGACTCGGCATTGTTCGATAGCTTGATCTCGATGATCGCCAGCCGCCCGGACGCTTCGATCGCGAGGAGATCGGCCTTACCATTTCCGAGTACCACCTCACGCCCGACGATCGTTAACTTCGGCGAACCGGAGAGCGGGAGCATTTGCGGTGCCTGCTCCACGAGATCATGGAGCGCCGCCTCTGCGGTGAAGCCACTCGGCGCGACGAGTTGCCACTGATCGCCATCATTGTGCCAGATTGCAGTCATTCACTCCCCCGGCAGATCGTCGTTCCCACATTATGCGTTCGTAGTGTAGTACTGATATCTCAACTTGCAAAGAGCACTCTCGTGGTAAAAACGGACTATCTTCATCATCTGGAATCGCTTACCAGCCGAATGCCGCTGACCGCAATGATTCTTTTCTATCGCGCGCCACTTGCCAGATCGGCACCGAACGGCTATTATGTACGTACAGTACATCCGCCGGGCAGGATAGGGACAAGGGTGGCAGCAGCGGGGGACACGCGATGCACCATGAGCAGATATTGCAGATCATCGACGACCTGACCGAGGTCGGGCGCGAGGTCGATGAGTTCAGCGTCGCGGTGGCGTGCGGGGCGATCCCGGCCAAACTGCCGCGCCACGCCTGGGTCCATCACCCGCTACGCGGCGACCTGATCCAGATCATCACCAATCTGGAGCGCGAGAAGCTGATCTACACCACCAGGCGCGGCTTCTGGGGGATGTACATTACTAGGCTCGGGCAGCGCACCCTTGCGGCCCTCGCGGCGACCCCGCAGGCGGAGATGACGCTGGATACCCTCGAAGTCCTCCCCGCGCAACCGGAACCGATCGCGGAGGAGGCGTGGGCGACCCCGCACCCGGCAGCACTAGCGCCCGCGCGGCGTCACGACCACTTCTACAGCACCCTGGCGCTCGCGATCGCCGGTCTCGGCGCGCTGCTGATCTTCGCGTTCGGGCAGAGCGCCTACAGCCCCCTCGCGCGCGACAGCGCCGCCGCACCGATCGGCACGGCGGCCACCCCATCGATACCGATCGTCCTGCCGATCGCCACCCCCGTCACCCCGGTCCCGACCGCCGCGCCGACCGTCCCGGTCGCCAAAGTCTACGTCGTGGCGAATACCGGTGGCGAGGGACTCTTCCTGCGTCAGGCACCGAAGACGGGCACCAAGCTGTCGGCCTGGGCGGAGAAGACCAGGCTCGAAGAGATCGGCCCGGCGCAACAGATCGCCGAGGCCAACTGGCTCCATGTCCGCGCCCCGGATGGCGACGAGGGCTACGTCCCGGCGCAGTACACCGCCCCGGCACCCTAACCCTTCTCGCGCAAGCAATGGATCACGGCTGCGCCGGGCGATGCGCTGGCGCAGCCGTGACCCATCGTGTTCCTTCGCCGCTCGTTCGCGACCGCGCCGCCCTGGCGCGGCAACGCGATCATCAGCACAACGCAAATGCATGAAGGGCGGGCCGTATCGAGCGGCCCGCCCTTCATGCTGTGGTGGAGGTGAGGGGATTCGAACCCCTGACCTCTACAGTGCGATTGTAGCGCTCTCCCAGCTGAGCTACACCCCCACAGTTCGTCGCCCATCCGCCTCGAACGAGCGCAACGGAAGTATACGTATCGCCCCCCACCCTGTCAACGGTCCCGCGCAAACTTGCGGATCCCGTACCCGAACGGACGAATAGACCACCGGCTTACGGTGCCCAGCTCGTGCCGGAGATGCCCTCGGCATCGGTGAAGTCGCCGAGGCGCTGCGGCTTCCCGGCGACGATCGTACCGGTGGACTGATCGAGGTCGATGGTGTAGAGGGCGAAGCCGTTGTCCTGCTGCCGCAAGAACGCGAGCTGCGTCCCGTCCGGCGACCAGCTCGCCCCGCGATCCTTGCCGCCATCGGTCAGGCGCTGTCGCCCGCTGCCATCGGCGTGCATGATGTACAGGTCGGTCTCGTCAACCTTCTCCGCGCGAGCGGAGTAGACGATCCACTGCCCATCGGCAGACCACGCCGGGTCGTACGCGCCCTTCTTCTCGTTCGTGATCGCCCGATACGCGCCGGTCGCCGGGTTAAGCGTATAGAGCTGCGTCTCGGTCGCCCCGCTCGCGGCGTCGGTGACCGGGGCGACGAAGGCGATCGTGGCCCCATCGGGCGAGAGGGCCGCGCCTTCGATATGGACGCCGAGCGCCTTGGTGGCGTTGATCGACACCGGTTTCCCGCCGACGCCGCTCACCATCGCCAGATTGAAGGCCCCGCCCTCGCGATCGGTGCTATAGACGATCCGGTCGCTCCCATCGGCCAGACGCGCCCAGGTCGGCCCGGCGAGCAAGAAGCTGAGACGCACGTAGTCCGCCGACTCGATCTGGTAGCCCTTCGCCTGATTGTCCGTCAGCGCGCGCGGGGTCTGGGCGTTGGCATCGGCGAGCATCAGGTTCATGTAGCTCTCGCCGACTTGCAGATAGAGGATCGCGTCGCCACCCGGCGACCAGCGCGGCTGGCGGATACTCCCCGCAGCGGTCAATTGCGCGCCCTGGCCGTCCTGCCAGAGCCAGATATTGCCGCCGCGCACGAAGAGGATCCGGCCCGTGGATGGCGCTGCTGCGGCCACCTCGGCGACGGCGGGGGCCGCCAGATCCGTGGGAGTCGAGGGGTGGGTAGTCGGCTGCCCGCAGGCGACGAGCAGCACGGCGAGCAGTGCCAGGCTCAGCCCGTGCCAACGGCGCTGCAAACGTCCTGTCAGCGCCGTCATCCCCCGCATCGCCCACTCACTCATGCTTGCCCCCGCCATAGCCACGCGCCGTCAATGCCCGTCGCACCTCCGCCGCCTCATCCCACGGGATCGTGCGGTCGGCGTAGACCATCGTATTCTCGTGCCCCTTCCCCGCTAGCAGGATCGTATCGCCCGGCGCGGCCCCGGCGATCGCCCGTTCGATCGCCGCACGCCGATCGGGTACGCACTCGTACTCACGGCCCGCACGCCAGCCCGCGCGCTCCGCGCCCGCCGCGATCTCCCGCAGGATCGCCAGCGACTCCTCGCCGCGCGGGTCCTCGTCGGTGAAGATGGCCGCGTCGGCATGGTGAGCGCAGACCGCGCCCATCTGCGCCCGCTTCGCAACATCGCGCTCCCCGGCGCTGCCGAAGACCGCGACGAGCTTCCCGGCGGTCACCCCGCGCAGCAACGTCAGGATCTGCGCCAGCGAGTCGGCGTTGTGCGCGAAATCGACCACCGCGAGGAACGGTTGCCCCGCCTCGACCCGCTGCACCCGCCCCGGCACCCCCGCGAACACCGCCAGGCCGCGCGCCACGGTCTCCGGCGACAGTCCGGCGAGCAGGCACGCCCCCGCCGCCGCCAGGATGTTATACACATTGAAACGCCCGAGCAGCGGCGTCTGTATCCGACACGCCCCCCAGGGCGAGGTGAGCAGGAAAGCGAGGCCGCCCTCGTTCGCGGTGATCTCAGTGGCGCGGATGTCCGCCTCGGCGCTCAGGCCGTAGGTCCACTCCGGCGCACCGACCGTCCGGCCCAGCAGCGAGGCCGCCCCCGGATCGTCGCGATTGATGATCGCGCCACGCGACCACTGCCCGCCCTTCGTCGCGGGCGGCGCGATGCGGGCCAGCAATTCGCCCTTCGCTGCCAGATAGTTCTCGTAGGTGCCGTGAAAGTCGAGATGTTCGTGTGTGACGTTGGTGATCACGGCGATGTCGTAGGCGCAGCGCTCGACCCGGTGATTGACCAACGCGTGCGATGACGTCTCCAGGATCGCCCACTCGACCCGTTCGGCCACCATCTCGCGCAGAAGGCACTGCACATCGAGCGATTCCGGCGTCGTCTGGTGGACCGGGTTGCGCCAACGACGCGGCCCCACCTTCAGATCGACCGTGCCGATCAGCCCGGTCGCGACCACCTGCCCGAGGATCGCCTCGATCAGGAAGCTGGTCGTCGTCTTCCCTTTCGTACCGGTGACGCCGATCAACCCGAGTTCGTGCGACGGCTCCCCGTAGAAGGTCGCCGCGACCTGCGCCAGCGCGGCGCGACTGTCGGGCACGACGACCACGCACCGCGCGCGCGGATCGGCGTCCGGCTCCTCGGCCAGGATCGCCGCCGCGCCACGATCGATCGCCGTCCCGATGAACCGGTGCCCATCGAACGCCGCGCCGCGCAGGGCCACGAAGAGGCTCCCCGGCCCCGCCGTGCGCGAGTCGTAGGTGATGTCGCGTATCGGCACCGCCGCGTCGCCGAGTACCTGGGCCACGCCGTGGAGCGCGGGCGTGGCGGCGAGCAGCGTTTCAATCGTCATGCCCAAAAATCTTCTACCTTTGTCCGGCACAGTACGCGCGGGGATCCGCACCGCCGACGCATGCCACGGGCACGTACGAAACGTCCAGCACCCGAGGCCCCTCTCATCGATCATCGCAGAGCGAACGATACCACGCGCTCGCCCTCGTTGGACAGGCGAAAGGGAACGAAACGGGCGGCGGCGGACGCCCCGCGCCCGCCGCCGCCCCACCCGTAGATGCAGACCTACCCCGCGAGCTGCTCGCCGATCACCTCGCAGAGGGTTTGCATACCGCGGGTCGTCTGCTCATCGTCCGCGTAGCTGAACGAGAGGCGGATATTGCGCTGTCCCTCGCCGTGGAAGAAACAGGCGGTGCCGGGGAGGAACTCGACGCCGCGCTCGCGGCACACCGTCAGGATACGCGTCGAATCGAGCCCTGCGGGGAGCTCGAGCCAGATGAAGAAGCCGCCCTCGGGCACGCGCCAGGTGACCCCCTCCGGCATCCGCTCGTTCAGTTCGCCGAGCATCAGGTCGCGCCGGTGGCGATAGAGGGCGATCAACTCCTGGACCCGCGCCTCCAGCACCCCATCCTTGCAATACTCGTAGGCGATATGGGCGGCGAACGGGCTGCCGCCATCGACCTTCAGCACGCCGAGACGATCGATCAATTCCGCGTCCGCCACCAACCAACCGATCCGCATCCCCGCCGCGACGATCTTAGAGAAGGTGCCGAAGTAGGCGACGTGCGATCCGCCCGCCAGCTCGTAGAGGGTCGGTAACTGCTCCCCCTCGAAGCGTAGGTCGAAGTAGGCGTCGTCCTCGAAGATCACGAAGTTGTACTCGCGCGCCAGCTCCACGATCCGCCGGCGACGTTCGAGACCCGTCGTCATGCCGCCCGGATTCTGGAAGTTCGGGATCATGTAGAAGGCTTTAGGGGCGATCCCACGCGCGTGCAGGTCGCGCAGCTTGGCCTCCAGCACATCGACCCGCGCCCCGTCGTCGTCCAGCGGGATCCCCTCGACGTTGACGCCGACATTGGCGAAGGCGCGCACCGCACCGCTCCAGGTCGGCACCTCGCTGAGGATGGTGTCGCCCGGATCGAGGAAGAGGTCGATCAGCAGGGCCAGCGCCTGGGAGCCGCCGGACGTCAGGAGCAGATTTTCCTGCGCGCACCGGATCCCCTGATCGCGTCCGAGCTTCTCGATCAGGAGATCGAGCAGGCCGGTGTAGCCGCGCACGGTGCCATACTGCAATGGCCCCTGCTCGTGCGTGCTCATCAGCCGCCCGGTCGCCTCCGCGACCCCCTCATAGGGGAGATGCACAGGGTCCGGGAACCCGGCGGTAAACGAGATCATCCCCGGATCGCCGCCGCGCTCGCGCGCCTCGCTCGCGTTGCGCCCGCGCACGCTGAACAGACCCTGGACCCCCGCCGTCGCCGTCATCGCCGCCCTCTCTCAGCCGTCGCGCGCGGCATTGCCCCGCCCACCGGTCACGATGCTTTCGCCCAACGGCGTCATTATCGCCGATCGGGCAGTCAGCGGGCGACCCCTTCCGGGATCGCCCGCCGCCCGTATCCTTCTGACCACTGACGACCGACGACTGCCGACTCGCCCCCTACTCGCCCGCCCGCCCGCGATCGAGCCGATTGCCAACCCCGATCGGATTGGTCATGAACGAGGCTTCGTCCAGGGCCTCTTCCGCCGCCTCGCGGACGGTATCGTCCTTGGTACCGGCGAGGCGCTTCAAGATGCGAATCGAGGCATCGCCGCCGATCCGTCCCAGCGCCGCGACCGCCGCCAGTTGCACCTCGCGATCGTCGTCGCCGAGGAGTTCGAGCAACTGCGGCACCGCGCGCCGGTCGCCGAACTCGCCGCTTGCACGGGTCGCCTCGTAGCGCAGCCCCGCCTCCGAGCTACCCATCTCCTGGAGGATCGTGGCCAGCCAGCGTTCGTCGAGGTTCCGCCCCATCGCGTAGAGGGCGCTCTCGCGCAGTTGCTCGTCGTCGGACTCGTACGCACGCCTGATCTCGGTCGTGACGTCTGGATCGTCGGTGTAGACCGCGAGGGCTTCCAGCGCTCGACGGCGCACCTCGGTCGAATCCTGCCCGCGCACGAGTTCCAGCAACTTCGCGCGTAACGGCGTGAACCAGCGCGGCGACAGCTCCTCCTCCGCCAGCAGTTGCGCGAAGCGCCCGATCGCGCGGGTCGCCTCCTCGCGGACGATGCGGTCGGGGTCGGTGACCCCCTCCTCGATCAGGTACGCCAGGATATCCTCGCTGTCGTCTTCCCAGAGGCCGGTGATGGCCTGTGTGCGGATGGCGGGGTCGGCATCCCGCAAGGCCACCTTCAGCACGCGACTGAAGTTGTATTCGATGTTCTCCTCGCCGAGCTCGTTCATCAGCGTGACCAGTTGCCTGCGCGTATCGAGCGGCAGGCGTGGCCAGGCGCGGCGGATAATCGACAGCTTCGCGCGGTCGAGATCGGAGAAGATCGTCACCTCGGTCACCGTCGCCTCGCCGAGGCCCTCGATCCGTTGCGCGAATTCCTCCGCGCTCAGTTCCGGGCGCGGAGTCAACGCATCATCTTTGTCTATCATCTGTTTGCATGTCCTCGCCCCGCACAGCGGGGCCTTGCCTACGAAATGCGGCTGCCGAACCCTGAGGCTGACAGCCGCGCGTCGGGAAGTGGGGTCGCCCCGCGCCGGGATGCGCTTAGAACTCCTCGTCCTCGTCCAATTCCTCTTCCTGGTTGCGTGCGGAGCGTTTCTTGCCGCCGCTCGCCGCCTTCTCCTTGATCGGCGGCTCGTAGAAGAATGCCCCGGGCGTATCCGCGTCCGCGACGAACTGCGGATATTGCGGCGACTCCATCACCTCGCGCAGGGCGCGCAGGCTGAAGGGGCGCTCGATGTTGACGACCGGCAGCAACTCTTCGGGGGCCGACCAGTAGCGCGGCTCTCCCTTGGTGCCGACATTCTCCGCTGCACGCTCGAAGGCGGCGCCGACCACCACGTCGGCACGCCGCCGCTCCTTGTCGTCGAGCGGCTTGACGTTGTTGAGGTTGGGGTAGCGCGCCTCGCTGAGCAACCAGCCCGCATCGACCTCGGTGGTGATCTGCTGCGGGCGGAAGACGTAGCGATTGCGGCGCTCATCGATTTGCAGCGTGCGCTCCTCGCGGGCCGGGACAGCGCTGTAGCGGATGATGAACTGCCCGTTGTTGTTCGGCGTGCGCTCGATCGTGAGCACCGTACCGGGGAGCACATTCTCGCGGTAGAACTCGTCGAACCCCGCCAGATAGCCGCCACGGCTGCCGGTGGGATAGCGCAACTCCGCCAGGAAGGTGGCGTACAGCTGCGGCACCTCGAAGCGGATCGTCGCCGTCTTCTGATCCTCGAGATATTCTGCCGGGAAGAATCCGACCAGCGCCCCATCGAGCGGCAGCAGGCCGTAGGCCCACTCGAAGAAGGTCACGACGTGCGTCACCGACGCACCGGCCTCCTCGGCGGGCTCATCGAGCAGGAATCGATAGTCGGTGCCGAGCTCGCTCGCCTTGCGGAGGGTCGTGCCCAGCGGCGCGAGGCCGACCGTCGACCAGAGGCGTGCGTCGCGCGTGCCGACGAACTCGAACTCCCGCTTCTCGCGCGAGAGCCGATAGTTGATCGAGAAGCGCGCCGCGTCGTACGACGGGTCGTTCGTGCGCCGATTGAAGAGCCCTTGCAGGAGCTGCTCATCGGAGAGCGGCTCGTTCGTCTCGACGATGTACTCACGGACGCGACGCAGATCGCCACGGCTGTAGCGGTCGACCATCTCCTCCGGGAAGAAGCGATCGCCGAACGCCACGAAACGGTCGTCGGTCGCCAGTCGCGCGGCCAACGCCGCGCGCACCGCGTCGGCAGGCTGCGCGGCGAGTGCCACCTCGACCGGGGCTGCCGGGGCCGCGAGCGGCACATCGGGGGCCGGGGACGGTGCCGGAACGATCGACTCGGTCGGCAGCGGGGTCGCCGCCACCAGCACGTCTTCGCCGCCGGTCGGGATGACCTCCGGCTCCAGCGCGGGGATGCCCGGCGTGGCGGTCGGCGCGTCCTCGATCTCGGCCACGGTGTCCTGCATCGCGTCCGGGCCGTCGAGGTCGTCGGAGAGATCGGTGAAGACCGGGCGCTGCGACCACCCTTCGGCGATCATCGGGGCCGGCTTCTTCGGCGCGACGGGCGGCGGCGGCGGGGCCGCGACCGGGTCCATGAACCGCTTCCGCAGCGTGTGGCCGAGATCCTCGATCTGCTCGACTGGCGCTGTCCCCAGCGCCGTGGTGATGAAGGTCACGACGCCGTCATCGGTCTCCGCGCGCGCGAAGATCGCCGCGTTCTTGGTCATCGCCGCATCGAGCCGCCGCCCGAGGCTTTCCGCGTCCACACCTTTGTGCTGCGACGCGAGAAAGGCGAGGAGACCCTCGCGCCGCAGCGCGATCGGCGCGGTCGCGCTGAAGTATCGCCCGTGGAAGCGGGCCTGCGTGAAGACCTGCTCCGCGATCTGTCGTTCCTCGTCCGATCCCGCATAGGTCAGCGTCGACTGGGTGGCCTGCATGCGCTCCGTCGCCCTTCCGCTAAGCGTCCCTGTACACATCATTATTGGGGTGACTCGACACCCGCTCGTATATCGCTGTCAGCCGACTGTATGCCGCGACCGGCACGCCCCAACGAGACAGCCGGAAGATTACCCCTGCCGCAGGAGTTCGGTCAGCTCGTCCAACGTCTGCGGCTTCAGCCCGCGCCGGAACGCTTGGAGGAGTCGTTGCAACATCGCCTCGGTGATTTCGATCTGGCGCTCGTCCATCCGGTCCCTTCTCTCTGCCGCACAACGCAAACCGGCTGGCATCGCCAACCTGGTCGAATGCAAGTGTACTCCATGAGTGGGCGAGTGGGCGAGTGGGCGAGTGGGCGAAGTTGTCCCTATTCCAACTCGGGGCATACCGCCGATGCCAAGCGGCGCATCCTTGGCGCTGGACTGTAGCTTGCTACGATGAGAACGGGGGGCTGGCGCAACCGACCGAATGTTTGTCCGTTCACCCTATGTCGATGCGGCTGGCACCACGGCCCGGCCCCGTGTGGGGTCGGCGGCGCGATCCATGTATCCACATGTATCCATTCATGTGAGGAGGTTCCGATGCGACCGGCACGACTCGCGCGCGTCCTGACCCTGCTCGGCCTGCTGCTCGGCGGGGTCGCGATCCCCCCATCCACGGCCCGCGCCGCCGGTGCGGCCCCGGTGGAGCAGTGCTTCCCGCCGACCGGCTTCTGCGCGCAGGGCCGCTTCCTCGCCTACTGGCAGCAGCACGGGGGGCTGGAACTCAACGGCTATCCCCTCACCGCCGAGCGCCAGGAGCGGCTGGAGGACGGCAACACCTACACCGTGCAGTACTTCGAGCGGGTCCGGCTGGAGTACCACCCGGAGAACGCCGCGCCCTACGACGTCCTCCTCGGCCAGTTCGGGCGGCGCGTCCACCCCGCCGACCCGCCCGCCAAGCCGGACCCGGCCGCGACCTACTTCCCCCAGACCGGCCACAACCTCTCCGACCTCACCCCCTGCACCAGCTCGCCATGCGCGCGGTTCTTCGTCGAATTCCGCACTTACTGGGAGCAGCATGGGGGCTTGGCGCAGTTCGGCTACCCGATCAGCGAACTGCGCCAGGAACGGCTGGAGGACGGCAACCTATACGGCGTGCAGTACTTCGAGCGGGCGCGCTTCGAGTATGGGGGGGCCGGGATCACGCTCGGCCAGCTCGGGCGGCGCGTCCTCGCCGAGGTCGATGCGGGGCGCTAAGAGGCGCAGGCGCTGAACTCGCGCTACAGCACCGTACACAATGCTTGGCCTGGGTGCTGCGACGCCACCCAGGCCGCGCAGGCGGGCTTCGCCGGTGCCGCTTATGGCTCCCCGCAGCCGGGGGCATTGTCCCCCGGAGGCAGTGCGCCCTTCATGGGTATTTCAAACCCCGCCGCAACGGGCTAAGCATATTGCGCCCTGCTCGAGCTCGGCACAGGCCCAAGGTTCGGAGCGGGCCTGCCAGCATAGCCCACGCCCGATGATCGCTCGCTCAGTTCACGCGGTGGACCGGCTCGCCGCCGAGGAGCACCTGCGTGATGTTCAGCAGGGCCAGTTCCAGCGTCCGCGCGTCGGACTCGCGCGTCGCGCCGCCGAGGTGCGAGGTCAGGATCGTGTTCGGGAGGTCGCGGTAGGGGTTCGCCGGGTGCGGCTCGACCTCGAAGACATCGAGCCCGGCCCCCGCAATCATCCGCTCGCGCAGCGCGCCGACCAGCGCCGCCTCCTTGACGATCGGGCCGCGCGCGGTGTTGATCAGGAAGGCGGTCGGCTTCATCCGCTCGATCGCCGCCTCGTCGATCATCCCGCGCGTCTGCGGGGTCAGCGGGCAGTGGAGGGATAAGAAGTCGGACTCCGCGAGGAGGCGCGGCAGCGGCACGTAGCTGATCGCGTGCTGATCGGCGAAGGTGACGTCCCACTTCACATCGGTCGCCAGCACGCGCATCCCGAAGCCGCGCGCGATCAGCGCCGTGCTCTTGCCGACGCGCCCGAGGCCGATGATCCCGATCGTCTTGCCCCACAGCTCCGTGCCCACGAGGCGCGGCCACTCGCCGTCCCGGACGCTGGCGTCGACCGCGCGGACCTGCCGCGCCAGCCCCAGGATCATCGCGAACGCGAGCTCGGCCACCGAGCGATTATTGCCCCCCGCGCAGGTACAGACCGCCACCCCGCGCCGCGTCGCCTCCTCGACATCGATGTGGTCGTAGCCGACCCCCTGGGCGCTGACGACGCGCAGGAGGGGCGCGGCGTCGTAGAACTCCGCGTTCACCGAATCGAGCGAGGCCAGATAGCCACTCGCATCGCCGATCAGCCGCAGTACCTCCGCCCGTTCCAGCAGTTGGCTGTGATCGTGCTCGATCAGCTCGCAGCCCCGCTCGTGCAGGAAGGAGCGCACGAAATCTTCGCGCCCGCCGACGCGCACCGAGTTCATCAGGATCTTGTGTGCCATCGGCCAATACCCCCTCGTTTCAGTGCCGTCGCCGCCGCCCTACGCATCATCGGCGCATTGTACGCCAGCCGTGATCCCCGCGCCTGCGACGTTTCCCCTCGGTCGCGCGTCACAACAGGGCGGGTACGAATGCTGGCAACGCCGTATCCCGCCGCATCGTCGAAAGTTCCCCCGTTAGTACCGGCGCGCGGGTGGTAGAGGGGATCGCAACATTGGTAGAATTGGCGCTATGGCGATACACGAACCACCAGCCCCGGTCGCAGCCGACGCAGCGACACCGGCCCCACGTCGTGCGGCGCGGCGCTCGCCCCTCCCGGCGATCCTCCTGGGCCTGATCCTCCTCATTGGCGCCTTCTTCCGCTTCCAGGGGCTGAACTGGGACGACGGGATGCTCCTCCACCCGGACGAGTTGCACGTCACCGACGTGATCGCCAACCGCATCCACGCGCCCGACCTCGGCCTCCTCTTCGATCCCGATCGCAGCCCGCTTAACCCGCGCTCGGTCGATCCGCGCGCCTACGACCCGAATTCGGGGGTCGCGCCGCGCCCGCGCCCCTTCGCCTACGGGAGCCTGCCCCTTTTCGCCACCGACTTCGTCGCCTGGCTCTGGGGGCAGGTCACCGCGCAGAACTGGAACGAGTTCTGGTCGATCTTCCGCGTCGGGCGCGTCCTGAACGGCATCGTCGATCTGATCACCGTCGCGCTCACCTTCGGCCTCGCGCGGCGCCTCTACGGCACTGCCGCTGGGCTCTTCGCCGCTGCCTGCGTCTCTGTGGCGACGATGCACGTCCAGCTGGCGCACTTCTTCGTCATGGATACCTGGACGGCGATGTTCGTCACCGCCGCCCTCTGGGCGATGCTCGTCGCCACGAAACGGGGCGATCTCCGCTCGTTCGTGATCGCCGGGTTCCTGAGCGGCTGCGCGGTGGCGACCAAGGCCACGGTCGTGATCCTCGCGCTGCCGCTCGCGATGGCGGCGTGGCAGGCGGCGCGGCTCGACGTCGCGCGGCGACTCTCCGCGCGTGCCGCGACCGCCGACGCTGGGGAGACGTTGCTCCTGCCGCCAAGGCTCGGCGAGATCGTGCCCCGCTTCGCGCGCGCCCTCCTCATCGCCGGGGCAGCCGCGTTCTTCGCCTTCCTGATCTTCGAGCCCTACGCGATCCTCAACCCGAGCATCTACATCCGCGACATCAGCGAGCAGAGCGCGATCATCGGCGGCAAGCTCGATGTGCCCTACACGCGCCAGTACATCGGCACCCTGCCGCTGATCTATCAGGCCAAGAATCTCGTCGGTTGGGAACTCGGGCCGCTCCTCGGCGTCACCGCGATCGTGGGCTTCGCCTGGGCGCTCTGGCGCACCGCCCGACGCCGCGACCCGCTCGAACTCGTGACCCTCGCGTGGGTCGTCCCCTACCTCTTCCTGCTGGCCCTGAACGAGGCGAAATTCCCGCGTTACCTGCTGCCGGTCGTGCCGGTCTTCTGTGCCTGGGGGGCGAAACTCCTCCTCGATCTCGGCGCGGGCACCTTCGCCCGACGCGGTGCCGCGCGCGCGCTGCATGCCCTGCCCCGACGCCTGCCCGCGTGGCGCGTCTGGGGCGCGACCGCGCTCGCCGGGGTCGTCCTCCTCGGCACCTTCCTGACCACCGTCGCCTTCTCGGCGATCTACGGTCGAACCAACTCGCAGATCGCCGCCTCGGCCTGGATCTACGATAACGTGCCGAAAGATTCGTCCCTCTCGGCGGAATACTGGGATCGCAACCTGCCCCTGCCCCTGCCCGGCGGGCGCGACAGCGGCTATTACGGCTACCGGGCCATCTCATTCGACTTCTACAGCGACACCCCGGCTTGCGACCGCTCGAACGGGCGGACCCCCGATCCGCGCCTCTGCCAACCGAATAATGCCGCCACCCTCTCCTATCTGATCGGCAAGATCAACGACACCGACTATCTGGTGGAGGCGACCAACCGCATCTACGGCTCGATCCCGAAGACGCCGTGGCGCTCCCCGGTCCAGCAGCAGTTCTTCGAACTCCTCTTCGCCGGGCGGCTCGGCTACACCCTCGTCTACGACGGGTCATCGCTGCCCGCGCTCGGTCCCTTCCAGTTCGATGACGGTTTCATGGACGAGAGCTTCACCGTCTACGATCACCCGCGCGTGCTGATCTTCAAGAAAGAGCGCCAGCTGAGCGAGGACGAGTTGCGCGCCCTTTTCGCCCCCGCACTCGATCGCCCTCTCTCCCCCACACGTTACCCCCAGGGAGTGGCGGCGAAGCCGCTCTTGCTGAGCCAGCTCGTCGATCGCCTCCCCGTCGCGACGAACTACGTCTGGGATCGCGCCATCACCGGCAATGGCGTCGTCTCCACCCTGCTGTGGCTCCTGACGATCGAGATCCTGGGCCTGCTGGCGCTGCCGCTGACCATCACCCTCTGCGCGCGCTTCCCCGATCGCGGCTGGGGACTTAGCAAGCTGATCGGCTGGCTCCTCCTCGCCTACCCGGTCTGGCTCCTGGCGAGTACGAAGCTGGCGCAGTTCGACCGCACCGCCCTGCTCGTCACCCTGGCGGCGGGCGCGCTCCTCGCCCTCGGTGCCGCCGTGCGCCGGCGCGCGCGTTACCGTGCGGCATTGCGCGGCACGGGGGCGGCGATCCTCCTCTCGGAGGGATTGTTCCTCCTCTTCGGCGGCTTCTTCCTCCTCTTGCGCCTGCACACGCCCGACCTCTGGCACCCGATCTGGGGCGGCGAGAAGCCGATGGAGCTGACCCACCTCAACGGAATCCTCCGCAGCGCCACCTTCCCGCCACTCGATCCCTGGTTCGCCGATGGCACGATCAATTACTACTATTACGGGCAATACCTGATCGCCACGCTGATCAAGCTGACCGGTATCCCGGTCGAGATCGCCTTCAACCTCGGCCTGGCGATGGTGGCCGGGCTGATCGCCACCGCAGCGGCGAGCGTGGCCGGGGCGATAGCGGCGCTGGCGCTCGGGCGGCGGCGCGACGGGCGGGCACCGCTCGCCTTCGCCGCACTCGGCGCGCTCTTCATCATCGGGATGGGCAACCTGGACGGCGCGGCGCGCACGATCGGGCGACTTCGCGATCCGAACACCGCGCCCTTCTCATTCGACAACTTCGTCTGGGGGGGCAGCCGCACGATCGACGGCGCGATCACCGAATTCCCCTTCTTCTCGCTCCTCTACGCCGATCTCCACGCCCACGTCATCGCCTATCCCTACACGATCCTCGCGATCGGCATCGGCGTCGCCCTCGTCGGGCGAGGGCTCGACCATGTCGGCAATGGCCTGCGCGCACACCACCTCCTCCTGCGCGACATGCTTCCGGCGCTCGCGCTCCTTGCCGTGACCCTCGGGGCGCTCGCCTGCACCAACTCCTGGGACGTGCCGACCTATTTGCTCGTCACCGGCGCGTGCCTCTTCCACGCGCTGCGGCGGCGGGCCGACGGTCGGGATCCCGGCGCGATCGCGCGGCAATTCGGCCTGGCGGCGCTCGCGACCGCCGCGACCGGCGGCCTCGCCCTCCTTCTCTACGCCCCCTTCTTCACCCACTTCCAGGCGCTCGTCGGCAAGGTGGCGCGGACGCGCGTGCCGACACCGCTCGGTCAGTATCTCGATCACTTCGGCTTCTTCATGGCGATCGTCGCGGTGGCGATCGTCGGCGGCTTCGCCCACTATCTGCCGCGCCAGCGCGCGCGCACGCTCATGTTCGGCGGTATCCTGCTCGCCTGCCTCGGCACATTGATCGCGTTGCGGATCACGCCGCTGACCGCCTGGATCGCCGCGAACACGCGCCTCTTCGGCGGTGGCTACCCACTCCCCACCGGGACGGTCATCAGCGACATCACCCCCGCCGTCCTGACCTTTCTCCTCATCCTGCTCCTGGCCCTCTGGCTTGTCGCCTGGGGCGAGACGGCGCTGCAAGTCCCCCTGGCGCTGCTGATCGCGGCGGTCGGTGTCAGCCTCGGGCCGGAGCTCGTCTTCGTCGCGGACGACCTGCAAGGCGGCGACTTCGAGCGGATGAATACGGTCTTCAAGTTCTACATGCAGGGCTGGACCCTTTTCGCCCTCGGCGGGGTCGGCGTCCTGGCCTGGCTCTGGGCGCGCGCGCCGCGCTGGTCGCTCGCCCCCTTCCGCCGCCTGAAGCGCGACGAGCGGCGGCTCAACGCGGCGGCGCTCCAGGGGACGCTGGCGATCCTGCTGGCGATCCTCCTCGGCGCGTCGCTCGTCTATCCGGTCGTCGCCACGCCGCTGCGCGAGGCGGTGCGCTACGACCCGCCGCCCGGCTCCGGCCCGACCCTCGACGGGTACCGCTACATGGAGTACGGCACCGTCTCCAACGAGTACCCGAACGATCAGTGCGGCGGCAGCCTCGCGCTGGCGGATGATTACGCGGCGATCAAGTGGTTCAACGAGGTGGTGGCCGGCGCACCAGTAATCGCGGAGGCGAGCATCGGACCCTATCGCGGCGACGGCTCGCGCTTCGCGATCAACACCGGGCTCCCGGCGATCCTCGGCTGGGATCGCCACGAATACCAGCAGCGTCCCCCCGACGGCATCCAGCGCCGCATGGACGACGTGCGCAGCCTCTACACCAGCACCGATGGGGCGCAGAAGCTGGCGATCCTCCAGCGCTACCACGTCTCCTACGTGATCGTCGGCGCGATCGAGCGCGGCTGGTACATGGCGTCCAACGGCGCGCCCTGCTCCGATCCCTACGCCTCGAAAGAGGGGCTGAGCACGCTCGAAGGGCTGGCCGGACAATACCTCACCCCGGCCTTCCAATCCGGCACGACGATCATCTATCGCGTCCTGCCGACGGCGTACTCCTCAGGGAGCGCGGCGGGGGCAGCGGCAGTCGGCGGGGGCGAGACGGCACCATGAGCGATCTCGGCGCGACCGTCCGCTGGCTCCTGGCACTGGAAATCATCGGCTGGGGACTCTATCCGCTCCTCTACCTCGCGCTCCCCGGCCTGCGCGATCGCGGCCTGACCCTCGTCAAGCCCTTTGCACTCCTCCTGTTCGTCTTCCCGGTCTGGTTCCTCGCCTCCTCCGGCCTGCCAATCTTCGCCTCGCCCGCGCTGATCGTCGTCGGCCTCGTCATGACCGTCCTCGGCTGGTCGCTGGCTCTGCGCCGCATCATGCCTGTCGGCGCTGACGAGCCCGACGACTCCCCCACCAACATCGTGGCATTCCTGCGCGGCGCGGCGCGTTATGTCGTACTGAGCGAGGTCATCTTCATCGCGACCTTCCTCTTCTACCTCTGGCTCCGCAGCTTCAATCCGCAGGTGCTTGGCACCGAGAAGCCGATGGAGATGGGCTTTCTGTCGGCGGCGACGCGCGACAATGTCCTGCCCCCGCGCGATCCGTGGCTGAGCGGCTACGGCATCAACTACTACTATCTCGGCTTCGTCCTCGTCGCCGCGCTCGCCAAGCTGACCGGGATCACGGCGACGATCGCCTTCAACCTGGGGCTGGCAACCGTCTTCGCGCTGGCCTTCAGCGGCGGCGCGGGGCTCGTCGCCAATCTGGTGGCGGTCGCGCGCGACGGCGAGCACCACCCGCCGCGCGCCAGCACCCTCGCCATCGGCACCATCGGCGGCTACCTGCTCGTCTTCGCCGGGAACATGTACGCCGCGCGCGACATCCTGACGAATGGGAGCGCGGCGATCGAGACCTGGTGGTGGGGCGGGCTCGGCTGGAATGCCTCGCGCGTGGTGATCGACACCGGCTTCCCCGCCGCGATCTACGGGGCCAACACGGGGCCGTCTCCGACGATCACCGAGTTCCCGTTCTTCAGCTTCATCCTTGGCGATCTCCACGCGCACGTCCTGGCCCTGCCGTACACGCTGCTGGCGCTGGGACTGGCGCTCGACACCTTCTTGTCGCCCCTCTTCGGCGCGCGCGGCGAGCACTTCGCGCCGCGCACCGTCTGGCGGATCGCGGTCGCGGCGCTGACAATCGGCGGGCTCTACGCGCTCAACAGCTGGGATCTGCCCACCTATGCGGTCATCTACGTCGCGGCGAGCGCGGTGCCTTTGTATCTCGCCGGGCGACGGGTCGGGCGCGATGCACTCGTGGCGCTGGCGGGCTTCGCCGTCGCCACCGTCGCCCTCTACCTCCCCTTCTACCGCAACTTCACCTCGCTCGTCGGCGGGCGCGATCTCCCCCTGCCGGAGCCGCTGGCCTCGCTGCCGCTGATCCCGAAGATCGCCACGATCCTCGGCGTCGTGATCTGGAACAAGACGCCGATCGACCAGTTCTTCACCGTCTATCTCCTCCCCTGGATCGTCGCGGTGATCTTCCTTACCTGGCGCTGGCGGGCGGGGCGGGGCGAAGGGGAACGCGACCTCACCCGCCCCCTGCTGATCCTGCTCGCCCTCGCCCTCTGCGCGACGATCATCCGCATGCCGGTCCTCTTCCTCGGCGGGATACCCCTCCTGCTCGCGGGCGCGATCGTGCGACAGCGGCGCGCGTGCGGCATGCCTGAGGGTGGCAAAGAATGGGCCGATCTCTTCGTCGTCGGGCTCCTCGCGGCGGCGTTCGCGCTCGTGATCCTGACCGAAGTCTTCTTCATCCAGGATGTCTTCGGCAACCGCATGAACACCGTCTTCAAGGTCTACTACCAGGCCTGGACCCTGCTAGCGGTCGGCGCAGGCTACGCGATCGTGCGCGTGCTGACGCTGCGCCCCCGCCCGTTGCCGCGCATCGAGCGGTGGCGAATCCCCGCGAGTGGCGCGATCACCCTCCTCCTCCTCGCCACCCTCGCCTACCCGCTCGCCAGCGCGCGGGCGCGCACGGACAGCTTCAAGGTCGCGTCCGATCTCGATGGCCTATCATTCGTCCGTTCCGCCGTGCCGGAGGAATATGCGGGGATCGAGTGGGTCCGGCAGAACGTCCCGGCGGGCTCCGTCGTCGCGGAGGCCCCCGGCTGCTCCTACGGCGAACTGAACGGGATGCCGCACGACCGGGTCTCCACCTTCGCGGGGGTCAGCACCCCGCTCGGCTGGGGCGGTCACGAGTCGCAGTGGCGCGGCGGCTCGCCCGATCTGCTGGCGGCGCTCGGCACGCGCGGCGCGGACGTCAATCGCCTCTACAGCACGACCGATCCGGTCGAGGCGAGCGCCCTCCTGGACCGCTACAACATCGCCTACGTCTACGTCGGCGTCTTCGAGCGCAACGGCTACCAGCAGGGGGGCATCGGCGCGGACTGCCAGGCGGGCGGAGCCTACCCGGCGGCGGGCCTCGCCAAGTTCGACACGCTGATGCAGCGGGTCTACACCAGCCCCGGCGGGGCGGTGGCGATCTACCGGCACAAGTAGCGTCGCCCACCACCATTCACGAGAGGACAATACTCCCTGCTGTTAATTGGCACATGGCAGCGGCGTTGTACGGTATCGGGCCGAGCATCGCCTCGTCATACGCTGCGCCGCAGCACAGGCGTCAGTCGGCTCCGACCTGTGTGAGCGGCGGCGCGGTGCGGACGTGGCGGTTCAGAGTCGTCAGGATCGCGGTCGCAAAGAGCCACGCGGCGAAGGCGAGGAGCGTGGTCGTCGGACCGACCCGCTCGATCAGGACACCGGTCAGCGCCAGACCGAGCGGGGCGGAACCGAGGGCGACAAGGCGAAACGCGCTGTTGACCCGCCCTTGCAGTGCATCCGGGATCAGCGCCAGCCGGTAGCTGTACTGCACCGTGTTATAGGCGGGCATGGTCAGGAATTGGACGATCAGAATCGCTCCGATCGCCACCAGCGAGCCCGCCCCGGCGAGGGCAACGAATACGGCGCAGGAGAACCAGCCCAGGGCGATGATGACCTGACCGAAGCTGAAGCGGTGCTGGATGCGCGCGGCGAGCATCGCCCCCACGATCCCGCCGACGCCACCCAGGGCGAAGAGGAGGCCGATCGTGGCGGCGCTCGCCCCCTGTGCCTGGGCGATCACGATCACGATCAAGTCGAGGCCGCTCGTGAAGTTGAGCGCACCGGTCAGGAAGGCCATGTAGCGCACGAGCGGTTGCCGCCAGAGCCAGCCGACCCCCTCGCCGATCTCCGCGCGCAACGATCGGCGCGGCCCCGCCGTCGCGCCGCTCCCCAACGGGCGGCGGAGTAGGCGCAGCGTGACGGCGGTGAACCCGTAGGAGATGGCGTCGCAGAGGAACGGGAGGGCGTGCGCGACCCCGAAGAGCGCCCCCCCGAGCGGCGGGCCGAGGAGGCCGCCGACCGAGTACTGCGCCTCCCGTTGCGCGACGGCGGCGGGCAATTGCTCCCGCGAGACGACCTGCGGCAGGGCGCTCGATTCGGCCAACCCGAAGACGAGCGCCAGCGTCCCCTCGATGAAGGAGACGACGACGATCTGCCCGATGGTGAGGACGCCGAGCGCGTAGGCCAGCGCGATCGAGCCGAGGACGATCCCGCTCCCCAGGCTGCACATGATCAGCGTCGGGCGGCGTGGCCAGCGATCGACCAGCGCGCCCGCCGGGAGGGCGAAGAGGAGGTAGGGGATCGAGCGGGCGGCGGCGACGAACCCGGCCTGGGCTGCCGAGCCGGTCAGCGCGAGCACGAGGAGCGGGAAGGCGAGCTGCGACAGCTGCGTGCCGAGGATCGACACCGCCTGCCCCGCCCAGAGGAGCAGGTAGTCGCGATTCCGCCAGAGCGGCGGCGGGGCCGAAGTCAGGGTTGCTGTCATCGCACATCTCCTTCATCGGCGCGCGCCGCGCCAACGGCACGCCGTGTCCTGCCAGCGGGATCGAGTGTGATCGACAATAGGGCCCACCCTTGAACCGCTAGATGATGAAACGCCCCGCCGCGTAGCAGCGCTGCCCATCCGCGTACACCTCGCCCTCACGCAGATCGCAGATCAGGTCCCAGTGGATCGCCGAGCGATTAACGCCGCCGCTGTTGGGATACGACTGGCCGAGCGCGAGGTGCATCGTGCCGCCGATCTTCTCATCGAAGAGGATGTTGCCGGTGAAGCGCGAGATCGTCTCGTTCAGCCCGAACGCGACCTCGCCCAGGGAGCGCGCCCCCTCGTCGGTGTCGAGGGTCGCCTCCAGCAACGCCTGCCCGCGCGCCGCCGACGCCGCGACCACGCGCCCCTCCGCGAAGGTCAGCCGCACGTCCTCGACGATGTTCCCCAGGTAGACCGCAGGGTAGGTGAAGCGCACCGTGCCATTCACCGAGCGCTCGTGCGGGCCGGTGTAGACCTCGCCGCTCGGGAAGTTGCGCGAGCCGGTCGCGTTCGATCCGCTCGAATTGATCCAGGTCCGCCCGCCGACCCGATAGGTCAGGTCGGTGCCGGGCGCGACGATGTGGATCTCGTCACGGGTGGCAAGGAAATCGGTGATCCGCTGCCACTCGTCGGACAATGCCTGCCATGCGGCGGCGGGGTCGTCGCGATCGAGCAGGCAGGCCGCGTAGACGAACTCTTCGTAATCATTGAGCGGCATCCCCGCCTGCTGCGCGTACGCCTGCGTGGGGAAGAGGGTGCCGGTGTGCCGCAATTCCCCCGTCGCCGCGCGCGCCATCTGGCGCTGACTGAGCGCAGCCCGGCCCTGCTGCGCCGCCGCCAGACGTTCGGGCACGATCCCGCTCAGCGCCATCGTGTTCTCGGCGGCGCCGATCCGCAGGATCGCGTCGTAGTTTTCCGCCTCCCAGAGACGGACGGGCGAGACGTCGCGCAGCTGCGCATCGCTCCCCTCGCGCAGCGCCAGCGCCGCCAACTCCTCGATCTCGATCCGTACCTCGGGATAGGCCCCGACATGCAGCGCCTCGCGATAGACCTCGCGCAGGAGCGGCGTGGCGAGCGGACCGGTGATGATCAGCAGGCGATCCTCGGGGCGAACACCGAGCGCGTAGTGGATCAGCGCGCTGGCGAGTTTGCGATGGCGTGGATCGGTCATGTTGCCTCCTGGTCGGTACGATCTCGACGTGCAGGATTCCTGGCGCACACAATAATTTGCGCCGCGCCAGGATGGGCCAGCGGCCAGCCATGCGCCCCATTCTACCGCCATTGAAGGCAGGACAAAGGCGACCGCACTTTTTGACACCCCAAGCACCGTCCGGAGCGAGCAAATGCGGCGTCCGCTGACCGGCGCCACACCGATGGCACCACCCTTGCGCCCAATAGGCGTGTTGGGCGGGGGCGATTGACATTCCGCAACGCCAGAACGGCGACAACTCTACGGGTGGAGGGTACAAATGCCACAAGGACGTAACAGCGATAACAGTCCCGGCGACGGGCGGCAGCCCTATGCCGACATCGGCGGCAAGGAAGCGCGGCACGCGCTGACGCACGATGTCCGCCAGGAAGAACTGACGAACGCCAAGCCGATGGATCGGACCGACGAATTCGCCGAGGACATCGCGCCCTCGACGGCCTCGCAGGGCTTGCGCGGCCATGCCGACGAGAGCACGTCCGCAGCGGAGGACAAGACGTTGCACGGCCAACTCCCCGAACTCACCAACGATGCGTTGAGCCGCATCGCGGTCATCGAGCCGGGGGTACAGTTAGAGCAGGGCAGCGTCTATCTCGATCTCAATGATCGCGGGGCGGGACCATTCAAGGCGCTGGGGAACCAGCAGTCCGACAGCGGACACCGCTACGTCGCCAAGAAGGACACCGACTACGAATTGTGGAATCAGCTCGTCGGCGACCGTACCGAAGCGACGATCGAGCGTCCGGTATAGGGCGTTGCACCCGCAATTTGCGACGTATATGCGACGACGGGGGCACCGATGCAGCGCCCCCGTCGCCTGCGTCCTCAACTTGCAGTGTGCTCTGGCAGGTGCGAGGGGCGTGGGATGCCTTGGGGCAGGGTGAGGAAGAAAATTGCGCCCCACCCTTCCCCCGCCGTGGCGCTGTGCATGTTCTCGCGCGGAAGAGGCCGATCCCCATGCCCCGTCGTGCTTCTGCGAAGTCGTGCGACGCCCCTTTGGGGATACGGTGGAAGCGTGCGAAGATTGGGTCCGGTTGGGCGCGCGCGATCCTCGCGCCCAGGTCGCGCACGCGCACGATCACATCCCGCTCGCCCGGCGTCGTGGCCCCATCCGGCGGATGGGCCGCGACCGAGAAGGTGATCGCCCCATCCTCGGGCAAGTACCGGCTCGCACCCGTCGCGGGGCCCTGTCGCGCACACCATCCTGTCCCCCATTGCCTCGACGAAACGATGCTATGGTTGGGAATGGCACGCAACATCCGCATTCGTCGGAGGCGTCGTACGAGGGCGATGACGATCACGCAAGTGCGGAGGGTACGTGATGGCCGCGCGGCGAGCCGTCAGGACTACCGTTCGTTCTTTGCAGGGAACCATGCAGTTGCCCAGTCCGTTATAGGAGATGCGACTAACCCTGCCCTCGTCGCCATACCCCTTGGGACGTGTTAGGAAAGGAGGACATCTGGTGAACATCGGCAAATCCGGCCACGGGATGGATTACCTGAAACGGTACCTGATCGAGGAAGAGATCGAGGAGTATCAGGAGCATCACATCTCCCGCCGCGAGATGATGCGGCGCGTCCTGATCATCACCGGCAGCGTGCCGATGACCGCCTCGATCCTGCTCGCCGCCGGCTGCGGTGCCTCCGCGACCCCCACCACCGCAGCGGTCGCGCCGACGGCGGCGGCGACCGTTGCGGCGACCGCGACCACCGCCGCCCGCGCGACCACCACCGCCGCGACCACGGCCACCACCGCCGTCGCCGTGACGACGGCGACCGCCCGCGCGACCGCTTCGACGGCCCCCGCCGGCACGACGGCGACTCGCACCGCCGGTACGGCCGCGACCGCCACCCGCGCCGGGAGCGCGACAGCGACCCGCGCCGGGAGCGCGACCCCAGCCCCGAGCGGGATCACGATCCCGCCGACCGATCCGGCGATCGATGCCGGGGCGGTGCAATTCCCCGGTCAGGGCGGCGCGACCCTGCTCGGTTACCTCTCCAGCCCGAAGGCGGCCACCAAGGCCCCCGGCATCCTGGTGATCCACGAGAACCGTGGCCTGACCGAGCACATCAAGGATGTCACCCGGCGCTACGCCAAGAGCGGCTTTGTGGCCCTTGCGGTGGACCTGATCTCGCGCCAGGGCGGCACCGACAAGATCGCCGATCCGGCGCAGATCCCGAACATCCTCGGCCAGGGTGCCGACCGCGAACAGTTGGTCCAGGACATGCTCAGCGCGGTCGCTTTCCTCAAGGCCCAGGCGAAGTTCGCCGGGCCGAAGGCCGGCGTGGTCGGCTTCTGCTTCGGCGGTGGCATGACCTGGCTCCTCGCCACGCGGAGCGCCGACATCGTCGCTGCCAACCCCTATTACGGTCCGCCGCCGGATCCGATCGATGCGGTCCAGAACATCGCCGGGCCGGTCCTCGCTTTCTACGGCGAGACCGACGCGCGCATCAATCAGAACATCCCGGCGATCGAGGCGGCGATGAAGCAGTACAATAAGTCGTTCACCTCGAAAATCTATCCCGGTGCCGGGCACGCCTTCAACAACGATACCGGCCAGGCCTACAACGAGGCGGCGGCGAAGGACGCGTATGCCCTCTCGGTCAACTTCTTCAATACGAACCTGAAAAGCTGAGCCAGGCAGGTTGAGCGAGGGGCGGGGCCATGCGGCCCCGCCCCTTTTCATTCGCAGCGCCGTCGTTGCTTAGCCGGGCCCAGAGAGGGGTAGCAGCAATACTGTTTGGTTAGGGACGTATACCCGCGCCATTACCATGTGCCGGGAATATAGACGTGCCACCCACATGCCAGATATGGCACGCCGCCCGCACCATGCGCTGACGAAACAGTATCGGCTCTAACGAGGATGGAGCGCGGCGGCGTAGGGGTATGGGGGCAACCGACGGTGTTTACTTCAGCGCCCCCCCCCGCCGCATCCGCACCCGCACCGCGTGTCAGCACACGGCGCGATGCCGCGTGCTATGGCACCGCGAGGAAATGGAGTTGTGGCAGGGTGGCGAACCCGCGCTCGGCAAGGGTCGTCAGCGTGGCCGGGTCGAGGCGGCGCATGATGAAGGAGGGCTGCCCTCCACCTTGCCGCTGCACGCACGCATAGAGCGCCGCGCCGTCGGGGGCCACCCGCACCCAGTTGACGAGTTCATCCGCCGGTCCCGTCGCGACGACCCGCCCGCCATCGCCATCACCGGCAGCGATGGCGAGCAGGCCGAAGGGCACGATCACCGGCTCGTCGCGATCGTCGAGCCGGGTGGACGAGCCGGAGGCGTAGAGACGCCGACCATCCGCCGAGAAGACGAGATCCCGGCGTGCCCCTGCCGACTCGCCCTTGGCCGCCGCCGACCGTACCCCCAGCCCCAGCCAGTCGAGGCCGCCGCCCTGCGGCGCCACCGTCCGGGTCCAGAGGGCGCGCATGGCCTCGGCATCGATCAGCGTCAACAAATCCTCCTGGGCGCTCAGCACGGCGATGCGGTGCCCGTCCGGGCTGAGCGCGAGGCCCGGGTCCAGGCTGGCGTTGACGCTGCGACCATCGACGACGCGATCGGTCTGCCAGAACCCCGCCAGGATCCCGTCGAGGGGCAGCCGACCGAGTTCGCGCCCCGAGCGCGGATCCCAGGCGACGAGGGTGGGGACGCGCGGCCCGCTGGCGGGGCCATCGGAGCCGGGCACGAGCAAGCCGTAGGTGCGGAGACCGGCGGGGTCCTCCAGTAGCCGGGTGAGACAGCACGTCGCCGCCGAGGCGGGGGCCGGGAACGTCGCCAGCAAGCGCCCATCGGTCGCGTCGAGGACATGGCGCGGCACATTGCGATCTTTCGGGGGCCAGTCGCGACCGATCAGCTGGCCGCCGTCCGCACTGAGGGCGTCGATGATGACCGGCAGGGCCGGGTGGAAGCGGGCGCGCTCGGTGCCGGTGCGCGCGTCGAAGACGCGGATCGCGATCCCCGCGCCCGAGGGTTCGAAGGGCGACGAGTAGGCGACGACGGCGATGGTGCTCCGGTCGGGCGAGATGACCATCGAGGAGGAGCCGGAACGGGTAACGTCGGGGCCGAGCAACGGCCGTTTGGAGCCGTCGGCCAGCGTGCGCGGGTCGAGCGGCAGCAGCCCCGAGCCGTCGTAGGCGTCGGTGACGTAGAGCCCGAACGGCGGCACGGCGACGATCAGCCCCTGCGGCGTGGGGCTGCCGCGTAGCACGCGCGGCAGGACCAGCGCCAGCGCGCCGCCGCCGACCACCAGGAGCACGAGCACAGCGGCCACAGATGCCGCCCGGCGCGCGATGGCCGCGAACAGCCGCCACGCGCCGGGTCCCTGCCTGTTCCGGCCCGTCGCGCCGGTGCGACCCGCTCGTTTCCCCAGGTTCGATGGCGTGCCGACGAGCGGTATTGGCGTCGGTGTGCGCTGCGGAGACGGCGCGCGGCGCTCCCCCAACGGCAAGGCGGCGGCGAGACGCGCCGCCAGCGCGATCGGGAAATCCGACGTCGGCCACTCCGGCTCGCGCAGGGCGCGCACGCGCCGGGCGGTGGCGAAGAGACCCGCGAGATCGGGGCCGCTCGCCCCCGACGCCCCCCCCGACCCGCCACCAGCGTGTCGACGAACCAGTCCAGCTCGTCCTCGGGGGCGGGAATCCGGTCCGGCACGGCTCGCCCATCGGTATTCATACGCGCGACTCCTGTTGTAGCGCCGCCCGAAGCGCCCCGAGCGCCCGATGCAGCAACTGCCGTGTGGCGGCGGGGCTGCGCCCGAGGATGGTCGCCACCTCTGCACTCGAGCGTCCTTCGAGTAGGCGCAAGCGCACGACGACCTGGTAGTCGTCGGGGAGTGCGCCGAGCGCCGCCAGCAGACGTGCGCGCTCGGCCTCCGCCGCCGATGCCTCCGCGAGGTCGGCATCGCCGGACGGCATCTCGCGCACCAGCGCGAGATCGACCGGGCCGGGTCGCCGCCCGCGCCAGCGGTCCCGCAGCAGATTGCGGGCGATCGCCTTCAAGAAGGCGCGGAAGGGAGCTTCCCCCTCGCGGAAGCGCCCCAGCGCTCCCAGCGCCCGCAGGAAGACCTCCTGCGTCAGATCCTGCGCCTCGGCGCGGTCTTGGAGCGCCGCGTAGAGCAGCGCATAGATCGGTCGCCACTCGCGGTGGCAGAGTTCCTCCAGCGCGCGGCGATCGCCGCGCCGTGCTTGTGCCAGGATCGGGTCGTCTCCCATCGGCGTACCCCCCTGTCAGCAAGAACGGCGCGGCGCACGATTTGTGGACGCGGTCGGGCCGACCGGTAGCGCGCTGGGGTCAGAGCGAGCCAAACGTGTCGTGGATACCGCCGGGACATCATATATAGCACCCACTCTGCCGGATGGGGAGATGCGTGCTATCGCCGATTCGGAGGCGGTCAGGGGCGCTAGTGGTGAAATCCCGCACGACATAGTCCGGCGCGGATGCTTGGTCCGAGCCGACGACCGTTGTGCGCGCACGGCGACGACCGTGACAGCCGCCGAAGGACGGTGGCGGTCCATGCCATTGGCCAGGGCGCGGCGCATCGTTCCACGTATGCGGCGCACATCAGAAAGCGTGCAGTTGCTTATGATTCGCACGGTGGATATCAATAGCCCCGATCGCCGCCGCCAGGATCGCCCCCCCGCGACGCAACTGCTCGTGCGTCAGGCCACCGTACCCGAGAACCAAGCCCTCGCGTGTCGGCGAGCCATGATAGTAGGGGTCGAGGGTGCCGACGAGGACGCCGCGCGCCCGCGCCCGCGCCGCGACGTGCGCCGAGAGGAGCGGCGCGGCGAGTTCGAGGCAGGCGTGCAGCCCGGCTTCCAGCCCCAGGAGACACGCGGGCGGCTCGGTCAGATCGAGGACCGGGCGCAGCGCCTCGCGCAAGATCGCGCGACTCTCGGCGTAGTGGCGGCGCGCGCGGCGGATGTGGCGCTCCAGGTGTCCATCCGTCAGCAGCGCCAGGATGGCGCGCTGGACCGGCCAGGAGGTGTGACGATCGAGGAGTCCTTTCAGCGCCATCAGCCGGGCGCGCAGCGGGGGCGGCGCGATGACGTAACCGATCCGCAGCGTCGGTGTCAGCAACTTGGCGAAGGTGCCGATGTAGGCCACCTGCCCCGCGCGATCGAGGCTCAGCAGGGCCGGGAGAGGCGGCGCATCGAACCGAAACTCGCTATCGTAGTCATCCTCGACGATCAGGCTATCGTGCGCCTGCGCCCATTCCAGCAGCGCGAGTCGCCGCGCCACCGGCAGTCGCCCGCCGAGCGGATACTGATGCGAGGGGGTCACGCAGACGATCGGCGGTGCCGCCGCACCGGTGGGCAACTCCTCCACGCGCAGCCCGTCCGCATCGACCGGGATTGGCACGATCCGCGCGTCATGCGCCAGCAGGATATTCCGCCCGGAATAGTAGCCCGGCTCCTCGAAGGCGACCGCCGTGCCCGGCGCGAGCGTCGCCCGCGCCAGCAGATCGAGCGCCTGCGCGGCTCCGGTGGTGACCACGATGTCGTCCGGCCCGCAGGCGACGCCGCGCGTCCGCCCCACCCAGCGGGCCAGGGCGTCTCGCAGGGCCGGATCGCCCGCCGGGTCGGCGTAGCGATTCGGCGGCAGGGTGTCGGTGGCCGTACGCCAGATTCGCCGCCAGACCTCGGTCGGCAGGAGATCGAGCGCCGGGACACCGGGCCGGAAGGAGATCACACCAGCGGGATCGTCTTCATCCGCCGGCGCCGGGCGCGCGACCGGCATCGTGCCCCCCAACCAGCGCCGCGCCCCCACAGACCCTGCGACGACCGTGCGCGGCGCGGCGGGCAAGGTCGCCTCCACGTAGGTGCCCGAGCCGTGCCGCCCGGTGATGTAGCCCTCCGCGAACAGCTCATCGTAGGCGGCGACGACGACGTTGCGCGATACACCGAGATCTGTGGCGAGGGCACGCGACGCCGGGAGCCGCGCGCCCGGCCCGAGCCGCCCGTCACCGATCGCCGCGCGTAGCTGTGCGATCAGTTGCCGCTGCAACGACTCGGCGGCGTCGCGATCGAGGCGTAACGGCAAATCGAGCTCCACGCCGGTTGTCATCGGTCCTATCCCTATTGGTCGCCAAAGGACGAAGCGATGCAGCAGCGATCGTGCGCCAGAGTGGCACTCTCCGATACATCCAATGTGGCACTAGTCAGTAGGCCAGTTCGCAGATAGTATAGCGCCGAATGGAACGATGACCAACGAGTCGGAGGGGGCGATGGCGAACCGGACGGGAAGTGAAAACAGCGGCGTGGGGCACCCCGCGTCCGCGCAACACACCACAGCGGCGGGCTTTCACGGGCAGCTGCCGCCGCCCGGCAATCTCGCCATCCCGGCGCTCGCGCATGGCAGCATGATCGTGGAGTATTACGCGCCGCGCGGGGTCGATCGGCAGACACCCCACACGCGCGACGAACTCTATGTCGTCATCGCGGGGCGTGGCACCTTCCAGAATGGCGCGACCGGTCACCCGTTCGGTCCCGGCGATGTGCTCTTCGTCGCCGCCGGTGTCGACCACCGCTTCGCGGAGTTCACGGACGATTTCGCCACCTGGGTCATCTTCTACGGCCCGGAGGGCGGAGAGACCGAGTAACCCGCGCCGCGCGGCACTCGTGTACAATGCCGCCCACCGGAACGATACCGGCACCGGTGGGATGCCTTATACAAGGGGGATGGCATGGCCGTCAGGCTGACGCACGAGCAACTCGACGCCCTGAAACGGATCGATAGCCCGACGATCGCCAACGCGATCGAGACCTTCAAGATTCGCCCGCGCGTCGATGGGTACGTCGGGATGGACATCAAGTGCATCTTCGGCAATCTGCCGCCGATGGTCGGCTACGCGATCACCTGCACGGTCGACAGCACGACCGAGGGGCGCGTCGGCATCGGCTTCAACGAGCTCTATAAGCTCTTGGAGAAAGCCCCGAAGCCGGCGGTGATCGTGATGAAGGACGTGGGCAACATGGTCTCCCATTCCTGCCACGCCGGCGAGGTCATGTCCACGACGATGAAGCGCCTCGGCGCGGTCGGCATCCTCACCGATGGCGGCTTGCGCGACGTACGCGAGGTCGGCATCCTCGGCAACTTCCACTACTTCTGCACCGGATTGGTCGTCGCGCACGGCAACCCGATCTGCGTCAGCGTCGGCGACGAGGTCGAGATCTCCGGCATGAAGGTCAAGACCGGCGATCTGCTGCACGGCGACGTGAACGGCGTCGTCCACATCCCCGATGCCTGCGCGGCGGAGGTCGCCGAGGCGGCGTACGCCACCTGGACCCGCGAGGGCGAGACGATGCGGAACGTGATGAGCAACGGCTACACCGTCTCCGGCCCGGAGTTGAAGCACTAAACGGAAACTCCGATGAAATCGATATAGACCCCAACGGCAGGTCTGTACGTCTCACCAAGCTGTAGTCTAGGACTGACGTAGTTGAGCGCGGACCAGACTGCGAATGCGGACTGCGATCACGCTCAACTGCGTCAGTCCTTCAGTCTAGTCCCGATTTTTCCGAAAGACTATGGCCGCTAGCGCGTACAGCCTGCACATTGGCTCTGAGTAAAGGGGTAGTCCCCATGCAGCCCCCCGCCTATTTCCTCCCACGCCCACCCCTTGACCTGAGCCCGACCACGCGCGCGGCTTTCGCGCGGCTCTATGCGGAGGCCGTGCGGTCGGGCCACGGCCAGGCCGTGGAGTACACCCTCCCCGCACCCAAATGGCAATTCCTCAGCTGGTTATGCGACACGCAGGATATCCTGCTGCATGGGTCGGGCAACCCAAGCATCCGAGAATTTGCGCCACGGAAGTCGGACGACCTCAACGAGTTCGGGGATCGCCGGGCGGTCTACGCCGCGTCAGACGGCATCTGGCCGATCTATTTCGCCATCGTGGACCGCGACCGCTTCGTGCGCTCGCTCAACAATGCCTGTGCTCGTGTGCTGGGACCGGATGGAACCCGGAGCGATCCGTACTACTACTTCTCGATCGATGACGATGCCCTGCCACACCAGCCCTGGCGCGTCGGCACGATCTACATCGTGCCGCGCGCCGGGTTCACACAGCAGTCGCGGGCATCCTACCGGGGAATGGAGGTGGAGATCGCGCAATGGGCGAGCCCGACCCCGGTGCGTCCCCTGGCGCAAATGACCGTCAGCCCGACCGACTTCCCATTCCTCACGCAGGTGCGCGGTCACGACATGGCCGTGGTCAGCCAGCGCGCCGAGCGTAATCCGCAAGGCTTCCCGTGGGTGGACGAAGACGCCTAAATCGCGGTGCCGATACGGGCCACAGGCCCTACAGCCCTATTTCCATACGCTGATCGAACGACGCGAGGATGAGGGACATAGTGAGATAGCGGCGATATAGAAGCAGTTGGTGTAGTTCTTCGCCGGGCTGGTAAGTCGCACCGCTGAGACGCGGTCCCGCTGCCGCCATACGCCGCAAACCCTGGCCGAGTCCAGGCCTGTACTGTCACCTGATGTGGCTCAGGTAAACACCCATATCGATCCCATTGGCGCTTCGGCTTAAGAAGTGGGCGACGAAGTATCACCACCAGCCCATCGCCCGCTGCCCGTGCTCCTTTGCCACATCAGTGCCCCAAGTCGCGCAGCAACCTCTTGAAGTACGTGCAGAAGGAAGTCGATTAGAGGAGCATGCCGTGGAGCACGCTGCTCGCGACCGTGCTGTAGATGACCAGGCCGCTCACACCGACGAGGGTGGCGACGAAGGGCACGGACGCACTCGCCGGGTCGAAGCCGCAGCGGCGCAGGGCGAACGGGACGAGTTGAGCATAGGTGAATGCTACAATCCCTACATGTCGCGCGAAACGGGGCATGCGGGCGGTACAGACGCGCACGATAGCCGATACCAGGGAAGGGTCCGATGAAGATCACACTCCGCTATTTCGCGCTCTGGCGCGAGCAGATCGGTCGCGATGAAGAGACGCGTGAGGTCGCGCCTGATACCACCGTCCGGGCGCTGATCGACGAGGTCACGGCCTCCCACCCGCGCCTCGCCGCGCTGCGCCCCTCGACGATGTTCATGGTTAACCAGGAGTACGCCCCGCTCGGGCAGACCCTCGCGGATGGCGACGAGGTGGCGGTGATCCCGCCGGTCAGTGGCGGCAGCGGCACTTCCCGAGACGAGAATACGGGGCGACTCTTCAAGGTGGTCGAAACGCCGCTCGATGTGCGCGAGGTGATCGCGGCGGTCGAGGACCCGGCGGCGGGGGCGGTCGTCTCCTTCACCGGCACCGTGCGCGACAACTCGCTCGGCAAGGAGGTCGTCGCGCTCGAATACGAGGCGTACCCCGCCGCCGCCGAGAAGATGATGGCGCGCGTGGCGGACGAGATCGTGGAGCGCTGGGGGCTGCGGCGGGTGGCGATCATCCACCGGGTCGGGTTCCTGACGGTCGGCGAGGCGAGCGTGGTGATCGCCGTCTCCTCGCCGCATCGCCAGGAGGCGTTCGCCGCCTGTGAATACGTGCTCAAGCGCCTGAAGGAGATCGTCCCGGTCTGGAAGAAAGAGGCCTACACCGACGGCGCGACCTGGATCGGCAGCGAGGCCGATTACCCGCGCGGCCCGCAAGCAGAATCGACGACCACGGCACGCGACAAGACGGAGTAGAACCGCACACGCTCGGGGAGGGCAACACGATGACCCAGACGACGACCGGCACCCGCGCCTTCGGCCACTACATCGACGGCAAGTAGGGAAACGCGGAGAGCGGCCCGACCTTCGCGACGACCAACCCGGCGACCGGCGCGCCCGTGGCGACCTACGCGCATGGCGCAGCAGCGGATGTGGACGCGGCGGTCGTGGCGGCGAAGGCGGCCTTCGCGAAGTGGCGGCTTGTCCCCGCCCCGAGGCGGGGCGAGATACTCTACCGGGTCGGGCAACTCCTGGCGACGCGCTAACTACTCGTTGCATAACTCCCTGCTGTGGCGGCGGAGTGCCTTGAGGCAGATCAGCGCACAGGCGAGGTCGAGGAACGCCTGGTGCAATTCCTCGCGACGTTCGTAGCGGATCGCCAGGCGA
>JAABUN010000728.1_pt1 | contig 81735 bp, 85 predicted proteins | sample 5559311 | NCBI WGS metagenome assembly JAABUN01 (sample SAMN10711877, study PRJNA513370) | rock metagenome | isolation source: Antarctica rocks | place: Antarctica: Victoria Land, Siegfried Peak sud | reverse complement strand
CTGACTGGTAGGGTTTTCACCTACATTTCTCTGAGAGTTCAGCTAGTCTTGGGAGACTTGGCTGGAGTGGTTATTTACGGACTGATTGCCGTGATTCACACTCAACGAATCGCACCAGCCGCTTTAGGGCTGAAATATAAGCGACGCGAGGGATTTTAATCCCCTAGTATTACTTAGTTTAAACTGAATGTGTTAGCATAAGAATATGATAATTCTTGAGTTTAAAGTTAAGGCTAAACCCGTTCAGTACAACGCTGTTGATGAGGCAATTCGTACCGTTCAATTCATACGGAACAAGTGTTTAAGGTTCTGGATGGATAATAAAAAAGTCTCAAAATACGACCTCAACAAATATAGCGCTGTATTAGCAGACTCGTTTGGCTTTGCGGACAAACTCAATTCAATGGCTAGACAATCTAGCGCTGAACGCGCTTGGAGTGCTATTTCTCGGTTTTTTGAAAACTGTAAGAAAAAGGTAATTGGGAGAAAAGGATATCCCACATTTCAAAAAAACAACCGCTCTGTAGAATATAAAACTACAGGTTGGAAACTTGCCCCAAATCGTAAATCAATCACCATGACCGATAAAAACGGCATCGGTAAATTGAAGATGATCGGGACAAGAGACTTGAATTTTTACTCAACTGAACAAATTAAACGAGTACGTCTAGTTAAAAGAGCAGACGGTTACTACTGTCAATTTGCTATTGCAGTCGAACGAAATATAGACTTATTACCAACTCATCAAACGATTGGGTTGGATGTAGGACTAGAGTCTTTTTATACCGATAGCTTGGGCAATAAAGTTGATAATCCTCGGTTTTACCGCACTGGAGAAAGAAAACTAAAACGTAAACAGGGGCTTGTTTCTCGCAAGGTAAAAGGTTCTAGTAATAGAAATAAAGCTAAAACCATTTTAGGCAAGGTTCACCTCAAAATAAGTAGACAACGTAAAGACCATGCTGTGAAGTTAGCAAGGTGCGTAATCACATCTAACGATGTAGTCGTTTATGAAGATTTGGGATGCGCGAACTTAGTTAAAAATCACTGTTTAGCCAAATCAATAAATGATGCAGGATGGTATCAGTTTAGAGTTTGGTTAGAGTATTTTGGTAAAGTGTTTAAGCGAATAACTATTGCGGTTAATCCCGCTTACACAAGTGCTGAATGCTCTAGTTGCGGCGTAATTGTGAAAAAATCTCTATCTACCCGTACCCATATTTGTCAATGTGGATGCGTATTAGATCGTGATGAAAACGCGACGCTGAACATACTAAAGAAAGGATTAGGTACTGTAGGGCATACAGGAACTTTGGGACTTGAATCCATAAACGCTTCTGGAGAAATGACCTCTACTCTTACTGGAGCAATCCTGTTAGAGCAAGCCATCTCGTAGAGAGAAGAATCTTAGTGGCTGAAGCCCTGAGAGTGTCAAATTGCAAGCTGCTGGCTATCGAGAAGTAGAGTTTAGGAAACTTAATTTGTGCAAGGTTTTATCAATTTATGCAAGGAAGCTAACTTTACATCTCATGACTGCGTTGCCAAGTTGCGGGGGTTGTTGCGCCTCAAACGTATAGGACACGGAGGAACATTAGATCCAGCCGCTACAGGGGTTTTGCCGATCGCATTAGGGAAGGCAACGCGGCTGTTACAGTATTTGCACCCAGACAAAGCTTACAGAGCAACCTTTCGCTTGGGGGTAGTGACGGCGACAGACGATTTGGAAGGAGAAATTATTAGTCAAGCGCCCGGAGTGAAAGTAAGCTTAGAAGAAGTTACTGAAGCTTTAAAGCAATTTACGGGCAAATTATCCCAAATTCCCCCAAAATATAGCGCAATTCAAGTGCAGGGAAAACGCTTATACGATTTGGCGCGGCGTGGGGAAACTATAGAAGTCCCACCTAGGAACGTAGAAGTATATAAATTAGAGATCCTAGACTATAGGAGTTATGACTATCCCGAAATTGATGTATTAATTGATTGTAGTGCGGGAACCTACATAAGAGCGATCGCGCGCGACTTGGGTACAGCTTTGGCTACGGGGGGGACTTTAGCTAATTTAATTCGCACTCAAAGCGCTGGTTTTAGCCTCTTAGATAGTCTAACTTTCGACGAACTAATAGCAAAGGTACAACAGGGAGCCTTTAAAGCGATCGCGCCGACCGCAGTCTTACAGCATCTACCGCGTGTGACTTTAATTTTGCCGCTTGCTCAAAAATGGTGTCAAGGACAAATAGTTGCTGGGGATGAGGAGGTTTTAAGTAATTGCCCAGTACAAGTTTATCGAGAAGATGGCGACTTTTTAGGCATTGGTCATCAAGAAGACTTGGAAGTGCGAAGGTTGATTCCCGATCTAGTCTACGAGCCAATGTAGAGATTTAAAGTTGTAACAACTCCTCTAATTGTTCTTGGCTTAAAGTGGTCAAAATAAATACTTCTTGAACCGTCTTACCTTGTCTAGCAATGATTTTAAAGCCCCCCCGAATTGGTACAGATACTCGGAGCAGCATTCGGGGAATATGACCTCTAGTTCTACTAATAACGCCGGGAGTTATGGTATGTATCCCCTCTAGCTTTGTCAAAGCTTCTAAAATCCGAATAAGTCCGGGAATATGAGTAGAGTGATTGAGTACAAGCCTGCCGCTAGTGGGTTTGACCATGATGGTTTAAGCTGCCTCTAGAGGAGCCATCGTTAAACCTGCACGTCTAAGTTGCTGATGATAAAGCTCGGCTTGTTCTTGTGGGCCTACCCAGACAATAGCTTGTCCTGCAAAGTGAATTTGATTAGTTAGTTCCCAAGCATTTTCGCTGCTCATGGAGGGAATGTAAGTTAGCAAGCATTTGGCTACGTGTTCAAAGGTGTTGAAATCATCATTGAGGACGATAATTTTGTAGTTGGGGTAAGTCTTAGGAGTAACTTCGCTCTTGCGAGTGGGAGCAATAGTCGGTGCTGAATTTGCCATTGAATGTAACCTAGCCATAATCTGTCTAAATGAGCTTGTTAAACTACATTCCAAGATACCAGAGGATAGAGAAATCGGATAAGGGAACCGTGAATAAATCCTAGTAGAGACGTTGCAGTGCAACGTCTCTACACTTTTTAGAAACGTCTCTACACTTTTTAGAAACGTCTCTACTCTTTTTAGCGCCAATCGTCCCAGCTTTCATTAAAAATGGAGGTATCTGGGAAGGCTGTAGGATTGCCTTGTTCGTTTAATCGCAGTTGGAGGGCTTCTAATTGGGGTTCTTGTTGGGGTAATTGATCGACTAACTCGTAAGGTGCGATCGCCTTATCCAAACTAAAAGCTGCGGTAGTTCCCGCCGCCGCTCCCGATGACCACTCAAAGGAATGCACTCGGTAAGCCGCCGCCGCAATATGGCTTGTGGCAATACTTTTGCCTGCTACGAGCATATTGTCGATCTTTTGGGGAATCATCGCCCGCAAAGGAATTTGAAACGGATAAGCTTGTCCTGCACCCAGACGTTCGCCGGGACGCTCGATATTTCCTGGTGATTCTGGGGGGCTTGTGACCATGCAGGGATGAAAGTCAATTGCATAGTGAGCAATACCCACCGAGTCAGGATATATTGACGAACGCGATCGCCGCATAGTTGATGGTGATTGGCTAGAACTACCAATTACCGCCGTTGCTTCTAATCCAGCTAGTGCTGCTTTTAAGCTGCGATAGTTTTGCGGTGATAAAGCTTGAGTGTAGTATTTATCGGTATAATCGCGGCGAGAAATATCAATTTCCCACACGGTAAAGCCTTGAGGTTGTCCCCAACTAGGTCTACCAATTATCCGCCGTCCTTCGCGCATATAAGGATACTTAGACAAGCCGTGAACGGTTCCCATAGGGGAATCTAAGCCTGATAGATAGCGGTAATTTGGTTGTGGTTGCTTGACTCCTGCACCTAGTTGAGAGTCGGTTGTTCCTGCTACTAGCCAGTAATAATAGCCTTGGGAAATTTCTTCAGCTTTACGCAGACTTTCAACGCGCAACCCTCCCATCCACTGTCCCGGTTCTAATTGTTTGGTCGCTTGCAACTGGTCACGGGCGTAGACTAAATTATCGTTTCTTGTCCCTGGGCGATAGTCATTTCCCCAAGTCCAGTTTTGCATCGAAATATCGCCCGGTGTGGGATTTGTAAATTTAACCCCGCCAAACTTGGCTGTTTCCCCTTTTCCCGGACTCCAAATGCGGCGGTAAGTAAAAACTAACGGAAAACTCGCCAAACGCTGCAACTCGTAACTATAGTAGTTGGAATATTGAAGATAAAACGGCGGCATGGTTTGAACTTGGGGTTCCTTTGTTGCCTCCATTGCGTAAGTATAAGTAAATCCTTGGGTGCAATAAGGATCGTTAGTTTCGCTAGAAGCGGAGGGTTCTAAGTAAGAACGCGCATCAATTCCCAGCCTGTAAGGGACATCTGCCAGCGCCACCAATTCTCCCGTTTCTGTCGCATCAACTAGGTACCAGTTGGGAGCGTTACTTTTAGCTAAAGGGCTGTTCTTCTTTGGTTTGGCGGGGACAAAATTAATAACACTTTTGTCAAAGTTAGCTGAATTAGTATAGGTGTAGGCTTCAGTAATTGTTTGCGATAAAGGCTGAGTATTTAGCGGTGGTGCGTTTTTGGCTGGGCGGTGTTGAATGGCGATCGCACTACTAATTATATTCGGTGTCCGTTGCAATTGTTTGACTACGGTAGCGGGAAAAAACTTAAACTTGCCTTTACCTTTTTTTGCCGCGTCTGTTAATAACTTTGCTAGAATGTCGTTGCCATCGCGGGGAAGGAAGCAAGAATCGCTTACCCAACAGTCTCCAGGGTTCAATTCTCCATATTTTCGTTCAATGCGCGATCTCAATTCCAAATAACCGCGAGGATATAATAATTTTGCTCTTTGGGTTGGCCGCTCGTCTAGGGCGGAAGTTCCTTGAGCAGATATTTGTCCTCCCACCCAGTCAGTAATTTCTGTCAGACAAACAGTTTTACCACTGAGCAAGCCTTCGTAGGCTGTAGCCACGCCACTAAGTCCACCACCAACGACTAATATTTCACATTCTACAGTTTGGTCAGCACTTCTAGGAGGAGCAGCCATTGCAACGGGTGTAAAAAACGTTGCAGCCAATGTCAGACTAACAAGCGGAGCCTTCATATACTAAAGTTTGTTTAACGTAGGTCTAGATAGCCTTAGACGTTACCATTTCAAAAATGTTTATGGCAAGCCTTTGTTAATTCAATATTTATCTGCACAAACTGCAACATAGATAAAAATTTAACAATGATTGGCGATCGCTTTGACCTAACTTAACTGTAATAATACCGTTTCAAATTTATTGCTAGGCGTTCAGTACGGTGTCAAGTTATTACACAAAAACCATATTTGTCCTTGGCGCATCCGCAAAATTACATAATTTATAAAAATCTGTGCAAAATATTCCGTAGAACCCACCACGCAAGTTGAATATTAAGTATGGCAATCTTGAAAAGTAAACAAAGATTGAAATCTTCCAGCAATCACCACTAGAGTAACTCTATAAATTTGTACTATGAATATATTAAATAGCCCGAACAACTTTCCTCTATGGCAATTTTTAAACCAGCCTGTCTTTAATAGCCAAACTAAATTAATATTAAACCCTCGCCAGTTTGACCATTTATACAAAATTGATTTACTAGAGCGTTGCTTGACCCAAGAATATAGCTCTAAAAAACCTAATGTAACTGAGTAAGTTAAAAATTATTTAATGTATAAATTTAAAAATGCTCAAATTCCTCACAAATTGGGCATTTTTAGGATAAATACTCTTACTACCATTAATTAGAGTCATAACAGTGTTAGCTCGTTATTTAAAGTAATATTAATTTCCTTACCCTCAAAAAGTAACAATTGAGCCTTTAAAAAGCCCATAGCCTCTATACTGACGAAAACACAATATGTATAGTAGTTTATGGAAAATGCAGAAGCAGATTCGCTAAAGCGCGTGTTTGGACTACCGACGCTAGTTATTTATGGCGTAGGGGATATTCTTGGCGCGGGAATTTATGCACTGATTGGCAAAATTGCCGGAATATCAGGCACTTTGGTATGGGCTTCGTTCATAACTGCAATGGTTGTTGCTACATTCACAGCTTTAAGTTATGCCGAACTTGGCAGCCGATTTCCTCAAAGTGGAGGCGTTGCTTACTTCGTTCATAAAACATTTCACAACCATTTGCTCTCAACTTTAGTCGGTTGGATAATGTTTTGTACCTGCTTAGTTTCAATGGCGACGGGCGCAAATGCTTTTGCTGGCTACTTCAACGCTTTTGCCCCATCGGTTCCTGTTTGGTTAGTTATTCTGGTGCTTTTTTCTATCCTAGCATTTGTCAATTTTAGAGGCATGGAAGAATCTTCAGCCTTAAATATTGTTTGTACGGCGATTGAAGCTTCGGGGCTAGTTATTGTCATTTTAGTTGCCAGCTTGTTTGTATTCGGGGGAGGTGAAACGACGAATGCAACCTCTATTGTTGCAGCGCCAGCCCCTACCTGGATAGCAATTTTTCAAGGCGCATCTCTGGCTTTTTACGCCTTCATTGGATTTGAGGATATTGTAAATGTTGCCGAAGAAGTAAAAAATCCTGAGCGCAATGTTCCCAGAGCCATCCTGCTATCATTAGGCATTGCGGGGATTGTTTACATTCTTGTTTCTTGGCTTGCTACTCAGGTGATAAGTCCGGCAACGCTTGCCCAATCTAGCGCTCCTTTGCTTGATGTCGTAAGCCAGTCGCAACCCAATTTCCCACGAATTATCTTTACATTCATTCCTTTATTTGCGATTCTCAATACAGGGTTGCTAAACTTTGTCACCGCATCGCGTCTACTTTATGGGATGTCGCGGGAAGGGCTGCTACCAGCTTGGCTAGGAAAATTACACGCTAGGCGCTCCACTCCCTATCGAACAATGCTGGTTATTTTACCGATTGCAATTTTTCTGGCGCTTTCAGGAACTTTGCAATTTTTAGCTGGAACAACTGCAACTTTGCTACTGGCAATGTTCTTTTTAGTTAATCTTTCTCTCTTAATTATCAAACGTCGAGAACCGCGTAACAGTGGGTTTCAGGTTCCTTTATTCGTTCCGGCTTTGGCGTTAGTGTTTAATTTGGTGCTTGTTGCTTTTGCTACCCGTGATAGTCACATTTTAGCGTTAGTGTTTACGGGTATCGGAGTAGTTTTAATTGGGATTCAGCAAGTTTTAACCAAAAAAAGCTTATCCAATTCTTAGTACGGCAATAAACCGCGATCGCTCTATGCTTTGCGCCTATTATTTAGTTGCAAGTAAAAATAGCTATACCTAGTTAGGCCCAGCTTCCCAAAAAACTTGCTCAGTCCTACTTAACACACCAAACGCAGTGCTAAGTAGGTAGCGGCTAAACCCAATTGACACTACGTAGCCAAGGCCAAACGCCCGTACTTCTTCTCAGTTCTATACCTTCACTATAAAAATGAATTACATCACCTAATTCCTCGTTCGTAAAGGTATAGCCTAATTGGTGAGCAATATTTAAGAAATCTTCAGCACTGGTTGCGGTTTCCAGCGTCGCTCTTAAAGTTCTGTTTTGGGCTGCATCCGCGAGAAATTGACCAGCATTTTTCTTACTCATTTTATTGTTCCTCGTTGAAAGGTTTTACTCATAAACATCGTTGCCAAGCTTAGAGTACCCAAAATGATTTAGTAAAATCACATCTAGATAGATTTGTTGCACTAATTTTTACCTTAAATTTATCTAACAAGTAATTTTACTGGTGTCTTGAGCTAAATGTTGATTTCAATTGAGCAGCTATTAAGTTTTTGGCTAGTTAAGTATCCAGGAGAAAGTGCAGCGTTAGGTGCAGCAAGTCTGTGGGCGTTGTCATCGGTGGTTTATGGGAGCTTGGGGAGGGAGATTTCGCCGATTTACCTAAACTTACTTAAAGGAGCGATCGCAATTACTTTATTGGGTTTAACTTTATTAGTACGTGGGGAGTTATTTCCTGCCATGACGACGACAAACTTAGGTCTACTATTATTAAGTGGTGCGATCGGTATTGGTTTAGGAGATACGGCATTTTTTGCCGCTCTAAATTGCTTAGGAGCGCGTCGCGCTTTACTAATGGAAACTTTAGCACCGCCCATTACAGCAGTTTTGGCACTAATTTTTTTGCAAGAACGTTTATTAGCTAGTGTTTGGGGTGGTATTTTATTAACGGTAGTGGGAGTTGCTTGGGTTGTAACAGAGCGCGTACCTTTAACCGCAAATCATCCGGTAAATCTGCGTAAAGGAATTATTTGGGGAATAATTGCGGCAATTTGTTTAGCAATTGGGGGGATTTTAGCGCGTGCAGCCCTTGTTAATACCAGTATTTCTCCTTTATGGGCGGCGTTACTGCGAATAAGTGCGGGAGTTGTTAGTTTGTTACCGCTTTTACGCATCGAGAAAAGCTACTTTGTTTGCAAGCCAACTTTACGAGTTGTTGTGGGGATTAGTTTAGCTGCTTTTATGGGAACTTACCTAGGAATTTGGTTGCAACAAACAGCCATCAAATTTACGGAAGTAGGAATTGCTTTAACTTTAACTAATACCGCACCTTTATTTATATTGCCGATTTCCGCCTTTAGCCGCGAAAAGCCAAGCATTAGAGCGATTTTAGGGGCTGCGATCGCTATATTTGGCATTGCAATTATATTTTATTTCTAAGTGCGTCAAGATATAGGTTGAAAGCGCGTTGAATGAGATAAAAAATTGAAAGCTAGAGAAGACCAAAATTGGACAGGAATAATCGGGGGAGCGATCGCAGCTATACTGCTTTTAGTTGCTCTGAATGCTTTTGTAATTATCAATCCGGGGGAAGCGGGAGTAATTAGTATTTTGGGTAAAGCTAGAGATGGAGCTTTACTTGAAGGTATCCACGTCAAGCCGCCCTTTGTTTCTGTAGTCGATATTTACGATTTAACAGTCCAAAAGTTTGAAGTCCCAGCGCAAAGTTCTACCAAAGATTTGCAAGACTTATCGGCTCGATTTGCGATCAACTTTCGCCTCGATCCTACTCAAGTTGTGGAAGTAAGAAGAAAACAAGGAACTTTACAAAATATTGTCGCCAAAATTATCGCCCCCCAAACCCAAGAATCTTTTAAAGTTGCCGCCGCTAGACGAACTGTAGAAGAAGCAATTACAAAAAGAAATGAACTAAAGCAAGACTTTGATGAGGCTTTGGGAGATAGATTAGACAAATACGGAATTATTATCTTAGATACTAGCGTAGTAGATTTAGCGTTTTCCCCAGAATTTGCCAAAGCCGTAGAAGAAAAGCAAATTGCCGAACAACGGGCGCAAAGAGCGGTCTATGTAGCTCAAGAAGCCGAACAAGAAGCCCAAGCAGACATCAATCGTGCCAAAGGTAGAGCCGAAGCCCAAAGACTATTAGCCGAAACCTTAAAGGCTCAAGGAGGAGAGTTAGTATTGCAAAAAGAAGCCATTGAAGCTTGGCGTAATGGCGGCGCACAAATGCCCAAAGTCTTAGTTATGGGTAGCGACTCTAAAAGCAGCGTACCCTTTTTGTTTAACTTAGGTAACGTCCAAGAATAAATTAGGAGACAAGGTAAATACCTTGTCTCCTAATTTATTTTATACGCCAACAGTTGAAGCTTGATAAGGGCTTGTGAGCTTATCTAACTGTTGAACTAATAAACTGAGGAATAAACCAACGTCTGTAACTACACCCACCGATTCTACCGAACCGCGATCGCTTAATTTGGTTACTACCGCCGGGTTAATGTCTACACAGACCATTTTTACTCCCGCCGCCGTCATATTTCCCACGCCAATCGAGTGCAGCATTGAAGATAACATTAGTACCATATCTGCGCCTACCAGCAACTTTGCGTAATCTTCTTGAGCCTTAATCAAATCCATCTGCGTATCTGGTAATGGCCCATCATCGCGGATAGAACCCGCTAAAGAGAAAGGAATATTGTGTTTTACGCACTCGTACATCACACCACCTGTCAAAACGCCATTTTCTACAGCTTTAGCAATACTGCCATAACGACGAACATTATTAATTACCTTCAAATGGTGGCGATGACCGCCGCGCACGCTTACCCCGCGCTTCATATCCACACCCAAAGAAGTCCCCATCAGGTTTTGTTCCATGTCGTGGACTGCGATCGCATTTCCCCCTAACAGCGCTTGTACGTAGCCTTCACGCACCAATCTAGCTAAATGTTCGCCACCTCCGGTATGAATGACTACAGGCCCCGCCGTGACAACTACCTTGCCCCCTTGATCGCGGATTTGGCGCAATTCCCACGCTACTTGCTCAACGACAAGTTCTACCCGACGTTCGCTAGAAACTCCCGCCGACATGAAGCTAAATTCTTGAGTATTGCGTTGTTCTCTTAATTCGGGTTTACGGATAGTGCGGATACCTAATACATCTACTACTACCTGTTCACCGACTTCTAAATCGCGCAACAGCTTACACCGAGCAATTACTTCTGTGGGAGTTCGCTTTACAGCTACTGCGCCATCCATGCGCTGAGATTGAACTTTTATCCACTCGCCATCAATTCTTACTTCTGTGGGATAAATAGTTGTTACATAAAACTCATCCGGCGATACTCCAGTTTGCACCACAGGTTCTAATTTTGCGTCGCGCTCATCTTGGGGTAAATCTACCGCTCCTAAATCGATTAGTTGCGATAAAATCCCTTCCATTACTTCATGGGAAGGTGCAGATACCTTGACTTCGGCGGCGGAAGTGCTTTGTCTTTGTTCTCCCAAGTTAAAATTGAGGACTTTAAAACTACCGCCACTTTCTACGACTAAATCTAAAGCTTGATTGATTAATCCCGAATCGAGTAAATGTCCTTCTAACCTAATGGTGCGGCTTTCTACTGATACATTGGCGCTAACTTCTGCTCTTATAGGTTCCGTTACTCGCAGTGTCAAGCACTTCGCCGCGCCGCCAGCTTTGAGAAATTCTGTTAAGGGTGTTTCCATTACCCTAAATCCCGCTGTCGTCAATCGCTCTTTTAAAGCAGTGCTGGCTTTATTCATCACGACGATAGAATCGATATTGACTGAATTACAAGCAAAATTTACCGCGTCAGCTTCATCAATAGCTATCCGCTTTGCTTCGGGTACGCGCATTTCGATCACGCGGTTAGAGTAAGCATCAAAGGCGGCGGGATAATACAGCAAATAGCCGCCACTAAGCGGACAAAAGCAAGTATCTAAATGATAAAATCGCTCGTCCATCAATCGCAGAGATAATACTTCAATATCTAGCCATTTTGCTAAATAAGGGTGCGAATCGAGTTCCGAGCGAAAGCCGTACCCCGCCCACAACCAGCGCCCTTCTCGGTCTAATAAAGCATCGCCAGCGCCTTCAAAAGGTAAGTCTTTGGGCAATTCGTAGACATGGTAGCCCTTTTCCTCAAACCACTGTTTAAAGTAAGGTTCTTCGCCTTGGCGCTCTTTGTGAAAGAAACGGCTAAGAACTACGTTTTCTCCTAGAACTAGCCCCGCATTTGCTGTAAATACCATATCTGGTACACCTTTTTGCGGTTTAACTAGGTCTACAATGGCATTACCAGATAGGACGTGGTGTAATTTTTCCCATTGTTCCACCGCGCGATCGCGCGATGATTTATGAATATTCCCTTCCATCCAGGGATTGATGACATAATCCACATCGTAATGATCGGGGGCGCACATGAGAAACTGAATTTCAGAAGTCATAAAAATACTGTGGTGGGACGAGCAATTCATCAATCTTTTATTGCATACAGATTTTTGCTGTTGCAATTCTGCTAACTTAGCTACTTCCTGAAAACCTTTGGGGAGGCAAAGCCACGCCCCAAAGTTTCCGTTAATGCTTTTTCAATGCAGTATATTCTTTAAGCGCTGTCGATTTAACTACTAATTTGAGTTGCAAGTAACATCTGACTCCTAACGACTTTTTGGATCGTCACTACTCAATGGAGTTGAGCTTTGCTTTCAAAATAGCCTCAACTTCAATCTCAGGATTTGCGAGTTCAAACGGATAAGGTTGACGGTTGGCGGGATTGCGACGACTCATCAAAACTTCCATTGCTGCTTGAAATGCCTCATTATCATTTCGATGTTCAGAAATATACCGCTTTAGCTCAGTGTTTGTCATTTGAAACAGATTTGGCATCATAGAACAAACTCTTTAGCTTCCATCAAGATCGATTACTAGGGCAATACCATCATTGACTCCAGCCTGGATGTAAATTGTCTTAAATCTCTGGTCATATCGAAAAACTTGGATTGGCTGGTACAGAGTGGAAAGTAACTGACAGAGAAACGCTGAGGCTATTAGCTGTTGCTGCGTTGGCAAGCTGGAACTCCCAGATATATACCAAGTGTAGCCTACCAGAAGTTAAACAACTTGATAAACAAAATTGAGACTCGCCCAAGTATTTACATCTAGATGGTAAGTATCTATATCGGGCTTATTTCCACTGGCGTTGTGCAAGTCTTGTAATACAGCACTCGCAACTTCTACAGGGTTTGATAATGCCCCAACATACTCTTTTTCGGCGGTGGGGGCTTGGATGCCATTTTGCAAAGCCGCTAAAGCAGAGGTAAAACTAGCAATGCTAAAGATTAAATAAGTTTCTGTAACCGCCGCCGGGGTATGGGTTAACCACTGAAAGTCAACGAAATTAGACGGTACAGTTATAGTTTCGCCGGGATTAATTATTATATTTTGGAGTAAAGGTTTTTCTAAGCTATTGGCGCTAGTGGGTGAAATTGGATAAAGCGCGATCGCACTTTTATTACTATCTAAGCCCATAAGCAACAAATATACTGGGCGATCGCTCCTATTACTGACTCGATACTGAATCTGACTCCCAATTGCAATAGTTGGCAGTAAGATAGAAGCATTTAGGGGCAATTTGAGCTTATTTTTAGATAAATGCGATCGCTCAGACTGTAGTTGCATTACTACCTTTTTTTCCGGGTTAATAACTTCTAAAGTTGCTTCTACTCCCAAAAAGGAAGATCCCGCATTACTAGTTAGCCGCCATAATTTCACGGCTAAAAGTGTCTTTAACTTGGGCATTAGCCGATTTACAGCTAATTTGGCTGCTTCTCCAGCTTCTCCAACACTGTTAGGAATTAGCTCTTGTTTGGGAGAAAATAAACCGTAACGACTAGCGGGAGATTCGGGTAGTCGTCCAAATAAATAATCTACAGGTAGCTCTGTAGTTGTAACTAAAGACACACGGGGAATAGCTGCAAAAGCGCTGGTTGCATCTACCTTTTCAATTCGTTCTAAACTAGGAGATAAGGCAACATTTAAGCTGACATTGCGCGGTAAAACTCTAATTGCTTCTCGTACAAGTTGCCCTACTTGTAAGGGATTGTCACCAATAACTTGAGCAATAGCTGTTAAACCATTACGCGATCGCACTTGCAATTGTATATTAGTTGTCTCTGTCGCCAAAACACTTAACTGAGAATTTTCTTTGTAATATTCCAAAACTGTAGGCGGTAAGCCTCCCAGCCACAATTGAGCGGTTTTACTATTGGCTTCTACCGCCGTAATTACACCGTCGGCGCTTTTTACTTGCGTTTGAGAAATCTCTGCTACTTTACTAAAACTAACTTGAACAGTATTTGTTGGTGTCGCTTCCCACAAATATTGAGTCAAAGCATAAGTAAATAATCCCGCACTAAAACCCGTCCATCGTCCCTCTACCGCCAACCCACCATTAGCAATTGCGCTGATAATAGTGGGTTTAGGAACTAATTTTTGCTTGTTTTTAAGTTCTTGCTGAAAAGCTAATTCTACTTTTGTTAATTGCCATTGTGCTAAAGCAGGTAGAGAGCGAACCTTTAAATAGCTGGGTGCAACACTATGAAACAGAAAACCTGTATCAAAAATGGTTGTAATGTCAGGAGTAGAAAGACTCTGCAATAATAAAGCGATCGCTTCTTCGGTCAAATCGTTATCTACGCCATCATCGCTAGTAACTAAACTATTTATAGAGTTTAGCTCGTTGCCTAATTGTAGGCGACGACCGTAACCGCTAAAGTGAAATACAACAGTGTCTCCACTTCTAGCTTGAGTCGTTAAATGATTCAAAAAGGCGCTCTCAATCCCGGTTCTAGTAGCCTGTTTATCCGTCAAAGTCAAAATATCGGACTCGACAAAACCAAAACGGTGAATCAGTAATTCTTTTTGCAACTCAACGTCTGTCAGACAACCTGCTAAAGGTGAATTGCCTGAATATTGATTAATACCTACCAATAGAGCTAGTTTACGATTAAGTGGGCTGGCGATCGCCAAAGAAACGCGATCGCCTAATTTTATCCACTCCACTTCACTTATACCTAGCGTTGCTAGTATCCAGCCTGCCCTTTTAAAAAAATTCCGCCGTTTCATATCTTTCAGCCATCAGCCCGTAGCTATTAGCCTAGCAGGAAGTCAAGCTTCTATAGAAAGTCGCATAGCTCTAATTAATTCGGCGGCTACTTCTGGGCGCGAAAATTGAGGCGGTGGAAGCTCTCCCCGGCGCAACATTTCTCGAACTTTTGTCCCTGATAAATGAATTCGCTCCGAGGGAGAGCTAGGGCTAGTTTTTGTTGTCGCCATTGACTCAGTGCGAGTGCAGTAAAAAGCGTGTTCAAACTTCATGGGGACAATGCCTAATTCTGCTGATTCAAATTCATCAAAAATATATTGAGCGTCGTAAGTACCATAATAATCACCTACCCCGGCATGATCGCGCCCGACGATAAAGTGAGTACAACCGTAGTTTTTCCGTACAATCGCATGAAAAATTGCCTCGCGCGGCCCAGCGTAACGCATGGCGGCGGGATTAATTGCCAAAATTACCCGATCTTGGGGGTAATAATTTTCTAAAATAATTTCATAACAGCGCATCCGCACATCGGCGGGGATATCATCTTCTTTAGTTGCGCCTACTAAAGGATGTAAAAACAAACCATCTATTGTCTCCATCGCGCACTTTTGGATGTATTCATGAGCGCGGTGGATGGGGTTACGAGTTTGAAAACCGACAATTGTTTTCCAGCCCTTTTCTTTAAACATTCGCCGCGACTCGATGGGATCGATTTGGTAAGCGGGAAACTGGGGATGATCTTCGCGTTGCAATAGCCAAATTGCCCCGCCTAGATTTATTTCCCCTTGGTTATAAACTACTTGTACGCCGGGATGATTAGCGTCATCAGTTTTATAGACATTAATTGCTTCGGTAGCTTTGTCGTAGCGATACTTTTGGGTTAATTCCAAAACGCCGATAAATTTACCTGTAGGATCGTCTAAACGAATTAAACTACCTTCTTTTAGTGGCGATGCAACGTCTGTAGTTACAGATAAAGTAATTGGAATTGACCACGGTAAGCCATTAGCCAAACGCATATCTACAACTGTGCGATCGTAGTCTGCTTGCTCCATAAATCCTGTTAACGGACTAAAAGCCCCGATCGCCAGCATAACTAAATCTGAAACAGCACGCTCATCAAGCATTACTCGCGGCAAAACTTCAGCTTTTTCTAAAAATTCTTGCTTTTGCTCAGTTGTTGCAATGCGATTAATTAACTGCATTCCGTGAGGAGCAATACCGTCTCTATAACTCATGATATTTAGATTCTATTTACAAGCACCTATCGTACCAAGTTATCGCAGCATCATCGAGCTAAGGGATTTTTGTTCTGCGTTGCTGAAATTATCGTTTGCTCAATTCTTTTTAATCTTGTCTCTGGGCGTTTGGCATTTTCAACCCAACTGAGAATATTTTTTTTGGATGAGTTGCTAAATAACTCAAAATATTTGTTAGCAGTTTCATTAACTATTAAGGCTTGGCTTAAATCTGCTGGAATAATTAGCTGTTCTATCGCATCTAACTTATACCACGAGCCATTTTGCTTTGCTACTTCAATTTTTTCAAAACCAGCCTCCGTCATCAAACCTTGCGCTATAAGTTCTTCAATATATTGCTTATTTAATTTTGACCAGACACTTTTTGGTTTTCGGGGCGTAAATACTTGCATATAACGTTCTTCGTCTAAGGATTTTACCTTACTGTCAATCCAACCAAAACATAAAGCTTCTTTTACCGCTTCGCTGTATCTAACGCTTGGCTTGCCACTTTTTACTTTGTAATATACAAGCCATACACAGAGAGATGTACGGTGGTTTTTCTCTAACCATACTCGCCACTGGTTGCGATCGCGCGGTATAAACAGTTTTAATTCTTCATCAGATTTTGACATAGGGGGAAATTATTTTGTAGCTACTTTAGCAAATAAAAAAGGTAAACAAATTACTGTTTACCTCCTAAAAACTTGCTTGATAATTTCACGTCTGCTTTTCAATAATGCCGCCACCTACTACCACATCGCCATCGTACCAAACCGCCGCTTGACCGGGAGTAATGCTAAATTGCGGCTCGTCAAATACTAGCTTTACGCGATTACTTTCTAAGGGAATAACGGTTACAGGTACAGCACTGGAACGATAACGTATCTGTACTTCGGCGCGAATTGGCGCTACTGGTTCGTCAATACTTACCCAGTTGACTCGGTTTGCGGTACATTCAGTTTTATCGGCGCTAGTGCGATCGCCTACAACTACTTTATTACTCACGGCATCCAACCCCACCACATACAACGGCTCTGGCGCAGCAATTCCTAGCCCTTTACGCTGTCCAATTGTGTAATGATGTACGCCGTCGTGCCTTCCTAATACTTTGCCTTGTTGGTCAACAATATCGCCTTTTTTGGGGGCAATATATTTATCCAAAAACGATTGCATAGAGCCGTGAGTTTCTACTAAGCACAAGTCTTGACTTTCAGCTTTATCTGCCGTTTTTAGCCCGTAAGAAGCTGCAATAAGCCGGGTTTCGGCTTTGACGTATTCCCCCAAAGGAAATACTGAAGCAGCTAACATTTCTTGACTAAGATCGTATAAAAAGTAAGACTGATCTTTGTGGCGATCTACGGCTCTACGCAACTGATAACGCCCTGATGTCTCATTATAAGTAACTTGGGCATAATGACCTGTGGCAATTTTGTCAATACCTAATTCTTCACGGGCATATTTAACCATAGGGCCAAACTTTACCGACTTGTTGCAAGCAGAGCAAGGCAAGGGTGTAATTCCTTCGCCATAACCTGCAACTAAGTAATCGATGATATTTGCCGCAAATACTTCTCGGCTATCAACTACATGATGAGGAATGCCTAGTTGTTCGCAAAGCTCCGCCGCATCAACCATACCTTCAGAGCAACATTGACCTTTGCCTTTCATTAACCAAAGAGTCAAACCTACAACTTCATAACCGCGACTTTGCAAAATAGCGGCGGCGGTGGAACTATCTACCCCACCAGATAAACCAACCACAACTTTGTTCATACTTGTCTACCCAAATGCCGGGACTATGTTCTAAGTTAACACTTTCCATCACAGCAGTAAAACTAGGCAAAAACACCGCGTATTTACGGAGTATTGGCGCTAATAATTCTTTGCTGACTAAATTTTTCCGAGAAATTGCCCTTGAATAGCAATTCAAAGAAACCTATTGTTATTTTTACAGTCTGATTATTCATGGGCTTAAAAAGATAAGCATCGCACTTTTATACCTCTATTACCTAATTAATCCTCGAACATGAATCGGATAAATCAATTTACCGTCTTTTTTGGCTGTCAATTTTTATTAGGAGTATTTGTAGCAATTTCTCCTTCACAGTTGGCATCTCAAACTGTGGTTGATACCTTGCCTGCACCACCCCAACTAAATAAGTCTAACGAGCCGCAAGTGCTTGAGGAAGTGTTTGTTCCCCGCGATCTTGATTTTCGCGTACCTGATTTGGCTATTAATCAAAAATTTGATAGTTACTTGGTTTACATCGACGACGTTAATCCAACTCAACTAGAACAAATTAAGCAAACGATTCCAACGGCTTTTAGAAAACAGCTTCAAGGCAAATTTGTCATTCAAGCTGGAGTTTTTAGCAAAGAATTAAATGCTACTAACCTAGCCCAAAAATTGCAAGCTCTTGGTATCACTCCCCACTTATTTAATTTGACTACTGCCACAGAAGTCAAATTAAATGCCGACAAATCGAAGTTGTATTCTGTCGTAGTTCCGACGATTACTCAAGATTGAGCTTAGTTGAATACTTAGAGCCATATTAAACCAAGTAAGGACAGTCAACCATGCTTGGTTAGATTAATTTGTTGTTTAATATACAAAAAAACTTAAGTACAGTGTTTTAATCTTTCTTAAATCATGGGATTTAATTTAAGCTTTACGTTGCGATAACTTACCTATAGAATTTTCCTAGTGTGGCTCCTTCTTGAAGTGTAAGTAAATTGACAGACGGTCTACCCGTCGGCAATCGATAATTTTTTTAGTTGAAGGTGTGAGGAATAAACGATGTCTAAGATATTTTGGCAAGCTCGACTGTTATACCCAGCATTGATAGGTGCATCTGTGGCGATCGCGCCTGTTGCAATGGCGACAGATGTTGCACCGACAAACGAGACAGAGATAGCTGAAACTAATTTATTAGAATCAATAGCAGCAGAAACAGAGTTAAAGATTGCTCAGACAAGTGTAGAAACTTCGAAACCCTCTGTTGATCCTTTAAACCAGGTAAATGATTATGGTAATGAAGGTAAAGGCAACAGCATGGCTCAAGTAACATCGGTATCGCAGTTATCAGACGTACAACCAACAGATTGGGCATTCCAGGCATTGCAATCATTGGTAGAGCGCTATGGCTGTATAGCAGGTTATCCTGACGGCACCTACCGAGGAAATAGAGCCACCACAAGATATGAATTTGCAGCAGGCTTAAATGCTTGTTTAGATCGGGTTAATGAATTAATTGCCACCGCCACCGCCGGCGCAGTAAGACGAGAAGACTTAGCCACATTACAAAGGCTACAGGAAGAATTTGCGACAGAGCTTGCCACCTTGCGCGGCAGAGTAGATAGTGTAGAAGCTGTCACCGCCGAATTAGCATCAAATCAATTTTCTACTACTACTAAGTTACTGGGTGAAGTAGTTGCCGCCGTTACCGATACTTTTGGTGACAACGTAGATGCTGACAACAACACTGTACTGCAAGCCCGCGCCCGCCTCGAATTTCAAAGCAGCTTTACCGGGACAGATATTTTACATACCCGTCTAGCGGCAGGTAACGCCCAAACCTTTGCGACAGGGGGAACTTTTGAAGGACAGCAAACGTTTAACCTCGCACCTTCAACCAATAATAGTGTCTTTCTTGACTGGGCAGCTTACGAATTTACAATATTTAAGAAAGCTCGCGTTTATCTTGCTGCTGTTGGCGGACTTTGGGTAGATTTTGTCCCATCAGTGAATCCTTACTTTGAAGGTTTTACTAGTGGTAGTGGTGCGCTTTCTGTGTTTGCCGAACACAACCCAATTTACAATATTGGTGGCGGTGCTGGTGGCGGCATAAGCGTTCCCTTTGGAGGAAGTGGGGTGTTAGGTGCTACATCAATTAGCTTGGGTTATTTTGCTGATAATGCTAATAGTCCTAGTAGAATCAGTACCTCCAGTACAGATCAGCAGTTTGCTGGAGTTGATGGAGACTTGGGCTTTGTTAACGGCGACTTTAGTGCATTGGCACAAATCAACTTTAACTTGGGCGATCGCTTTGGGCTTGCTGCAACCTATGTAAGAGGCTACCACAACGCTGGTGACGGGATTTTTGATCTCGGTGGTTCCGCCTCTAGAGCTATTGGTACACCTGTGGTAGGTTCGGCTCAGGCAAACGATCCTAGTTTACTTTTAGGCGGAGCAACAAAGCTAAGTACCGATTCTTATGGATTATCGGCGGCTTTACGGTTAAGCGATCGCATTTCCCTGAGCGGGTGGGTAACAAAAACCGATGTTGAGCTAATCGATGTCGGTAGCGCAGATGTTTGGAGTTATGCTCTGGGGGTTTCTTTCCCCGACTTAGGTAAAGAAGGTAGTGTTTTGGGATTAATTGCTGGGGTAGAACCAACTCTAAGAAACTTAGATGCTCCCGGCGCTGGCAACTACGATAACGAGTATGGCTACCACATTGAAGGCTTCTACAAGTACCAGTTAACCGATAATATCTCCCTTACTCCTGGTGTAATTTGGTTGACTGCTCCAGGTCAAAGTGCCAATAGAGAAGACATAGTAATTGGTACTCTAAGAACAACATTTACTTTCTAAACTAGGTAAATTTTACTTGAATGCTCAAAACCCCGCAACTAGGCGGGGTTTTTCTTTTGTACCGCAAAGCTACACCAAGAAAAAATTGCTACTTTTAATTAAACTAGCAAACCCCAGTGGAGAACCGTAGTATAATGGGAGTGAAGCCGATAACAAATTTAATTATCTTTCGCGCTCATTTTTGCCTGTGGAAATCTCTTGTAAATCTGAATATGCCTTGCTTGCCTTATTAGAACTAGCAGGTCATTACGATGGCGGCGAACCACTACAAATTAGGCAAATTGCCGCCGAACAAAATATCCCCGATCGCTACTTAGAACAGCTATTAGCAACCTTAAGGCGTGGGGGCATAGTAAAAAGTCAACGCGGGGCAAAAGGTGGTTATATCCTGGCAAGAGAACCTTGGAAAATTACCCTATTGGAGGTGATGGGATGCTTGGAGGGATTAAACTCAAACTCTTCTTCGCCGGAGGAAGAAGCTAATCCCAAAACGTTGGAAAGTGCGGTAATTCAAGAAATCTGGCATGAAGCACGGCAAGCGGCGGACTTAGTTTTGCACAATTACACGCTTCAGGATCTTTGCGATCAACGCTCGGCTAGAAAGCAATTGAATTTAATGTATTACATCTAACGTAGGGGTAATTTTTAGATTAAAACCTACTGTTGAATAGCTCGTTACTCAATAAACACAACTAACTAAGACTATGCGTATTGCTGGCGATATTACAGAATTAGTCGGTCGCACTCCTTTAGTGCAGTTAAACCACATTCCCCAAGCGGAGGGGTGTGTAGCGCAAATTGTGGTGAAACTTGAAAGCATGAATCCTTCTGCTTCCGTCAAAGATAGAATTGGCGTGAGTATGATTAATGCCGCCGAACAAGAAAAACTAATTGCGCCCGGAAAGACAATATTAGTAGAACCAACTTCAGGCAATACCGGAATTGCTCTAGCAATGACCGCCGCCGCTAGAGGGTATCGCTTAATTTTGACTATGCCCGATACCATGAGCGGCGAACGTAGGGCAATGCTGCGGGCTTATGGAGCGGAGTTAGAACTTACCCCAGGAATTGAAGGCATGAGCGGGGCAATCCGTCGGGCGCAAACGATCACAGACACCACACCAAACGCTTACTTGTTGCAGCAATTCCGCAACCCCGCCAATGTTCAAATTCACCGCGACACTACCGCCCTAGAAATTTGGGAAGATACCGACGGACAAGTAGATATGATTGTCGCTGGAGTCGGCACTGGGGGAACGATTACGGGAGTTGCCGAGGTAATTAAAGCCCTCAAGCCAGGGTTTAAAGCGATCGCCGTTGAACCCTTCAATAGCCCAGTATTGTCGGGAGGCAATCCTGGCGCACACAAAATTCAAGGCATTGGTGCGGGTTTTATTCCCCAAGTTTTGAATGTAAACATGATTGATGAAGTCATTAAAGTTAGTGACGATGAAGCGATTGCTTACGGTAGGCGTTTGGCACGGGAAGAAGGGTTACTTTCGGGCATTTCATCGGGGGCGGCATTACGGGCGGCGATCGTTGTTGCCCAACGACAAGAAAACGCCGGAAAATTGATCGTTATGATTCAACCTAGTTTTGGCGAACGTTACTTAAGCACCCCATTGTTTCAAGAAATGGAGCCACGAATTCCCGCGTTTTCCGGGATCAAAGAGTAAGAAAATTAGAGGGCAATATATTTGATTATCTTGCCTTCTTTCTTGCGCTAAAGTGGTGAGATGGCAGATTTTAACAACTATTACCACACCCTACAGGTGCTTCCTAATGCCACAAGTGGGGAGATTAAGCAGGCTTACCGCCGCTTAGTTAAGCAATTTCATCCTGACAGCAATCAGGCTGAGGGCGACAGCGAACAGATTATTCGGATTAATGCGGCTTACGAAATCTTGAAAGATACGGCTAATCGGCGATCGTACGATCGCCAATTGAACGCTAGTAAAGTACAAAACCCGCCTGCAAGTTCAATAAAGCGCGATCGCACTGCTCGCAAACGAGGTAGGGCGGCAGACGAGCAAGTACAAGCGTGGCTGCAACAAGTTTATCAACCTGTAACTCGGCTTTTAGATAGCATTCTCGGTTCTTTAGACGAAGAAATAGACGAACTGGCGGCAGATCCTTTTGATGACCAGTTGCTAGAAGGATTCCAAGATTATCTTAAAAATTGCCGCGATTTTCTCATTGAAGCCCAAAGTATTTTTCGCTCTATGCCTAATCCGCCAATTGTAGCTAGTGCGGCGGCTCATCTTTACTACTGTCTCAATCATTTAGGTGATGGGCTAGATGAGTTAAATTACTTTCCCCTCAACTACGACGAGCGCTATCTTCATGTCGGGCAAGAATTGTTTAGGATTGCTGCCACTTTGCATGAGGATGTCCAATCTGCTTTAGCTGACTTTGCTTAGATTATGGTTTTGAGCTAGTAGGTTAAATAAAACTTGCTTTATCCTATAAGAAGGTAGGTTAAGATTTTTTACAAACAGCGTCTAAATACTCATGCAATGTATTGTCAATCGCCGCGCTCAATTTTCTGCCAGTCATCGCTATTGGTTGCCAGAACTTAGCGAAGCTGAAAATAATCAACTCTTTGGATTATGTACCCGCAATCCTGGACATGGACATAATTATGTATTGTATGTAGCGATCGCCGGAGAATTAGACAGCTACGGTATGGTGATGAATTTGTCGGAAGTTAAGCAAGTAATTAAGCGCGAAATTACTGACTACTTAGACTATTCCTACCTTAATGATGCTTGGTCAGAATTTCAACAAACTCTGCCTACTACCGAAAACATTGCCCGGATTATTTGGCAAAAATTAGCGTCTCATTTACCTCTAGTCAATATTCAACTATTTGAACACCCTCAACTTTGGGCAGATTATCAAGGAAACGGTATGGAAGCTTATTTAACTATCAGCACTCACTTTAGCGCCGCTCATCGTCTCGCGCATCCCAATCTTAGTTATGATGAAAATGTCGAAATTTATGGTAAATGCGCTCGTCCCAACGGTCACGGACATAATTATCATTTGGAAGTGACGGTAAAAGGTGAAGTTGATTCTAGAACAGGGATGTTAGTTGACTTAGGCGCTTTGCAATCCGTTATCGACGAGCAAGTAATTGAACCCTTCGACCATACTTTTTTAAATAAAGATATTGCTTACTTTGCCGATGTCGTACCAACGGCGGAAAATATCGCCGTCCGCATTCAAGATTTGTTGCGACTTCCCATCCAGGAATTAGGCGCGCAATTACACAAAATTAAGCTAATTGAAAGCCCCAATAATTCCTGTGAAGTATACTCCAACCAACCCCAAACAAAAGTTAGTAGCGCCAGCGATGCCGTTTTAACGTCGGTATAGTTATAAACAACATTGACAATTTAATTACACAATTTCATTTATGCCACTAGAATAGATACGGAGGTTACAGCAATGTAACATCTACTGCACTTAAATGTTGCTGGAGGCGCGAGTAATGATCGAAACTTTGAACATTTCCAAACAAGATATTTCCATCATGTCTGCACAGGAAGTGGAAGACTTAGCTTTGCGTCTAGAGCAAGATAACTATACCAATGCTTTTGACGGATTAAACGATTGGCATTTACTCAGAGCGATCGCTTTTCATCGTCCAGAATTGGTAGAGTCTTTTGTTTATTTATTAGACTTAGATCCTTGCGACGAGTTGTAAATGCTCGGTAGGAAAATTTTAGTTGGCGTAGGCGGCGGTATTGCGGCTTACAAAGTTTGCGAACTTGTATCAACGTTATTTAAAGCTGGGGCGGAAGTTCGAGTAATTCTCACGGATTCCGCCCAAGAATTTATCACGCCTTTGACTTTAGCTACTCTGGCTCGTCATCCCGCTTACACCGATAAAGATTTTTGGCAACCAATTTATTATCGCCCCCTACATATAGATTTGGGCGAATGGGCAGAAATTTTAGTTATTGCGCCTTTGACAGCAAATACTCTTGCTAAACTAGCTTACGGTATGGCAGATAATCTGCTAACTAACACTGTTTTAGCTTCTAATTGTCCGATTTTACTCGCTCCTGCCATGAATACCGAGATGTGGCAGCAATTATCAGTACAGCGCAACTGGCAGCAACTATTGACAGATAAGCGATACTATGGTATGCAAACGGGGGATGGGTTACTAGCTTGCGATCGCGTGGGAGCGGGGCGCATAGCGGAACCTGGGGAGATTTTTACTAATTTGCGATCGCTTTTATACGCCAAAGGACAGCGAGATTTACTAGGTAAGCGTGTACTAATTAGTGCGGGTGGAACGAGAGAATACTTAGATCCCGTGCGGTTTATTGGCAATCCTTCTACAGGCAAAATGGGTTTAGCTTTAGCCCAAGCAGCCTTAAATAGAGGAGCAATTGTTACTTTAGTTCACGCCCCCCTTAGCGGCGCTATACCTTTAGGAGTACAGGCTATTGGGGTTGTCAGCGCTGACCAAATGCGTCAAGCGATGTTAAATAACTTTACTAATGCTGATGTTACAATAATGGCGGCGGCGGTGGCGGATGTAAAGCCAGCTATTTACAGCAGCGTTAAGTTGCCCAAAAAATCCCTACCTCAAAGCTTACCTTTAGAATCGGTTGGGGATATTGTGGCTCAATTAGGGCGCTTAAAACAGCCTCATCAACGTTTAATAGGTTTTGCGGCTCAAACGGGGGATATTATCACCCCAGCATTGCAGAAATTGCAGACAAAAAACTTAGATGCGATCGCAGCTAATCCCATCGATTTACCTAATAGTGGTTTTGGGAGCGATTCTAACTCTGCTGTTTTTATAGACGCTAATCGTCAACTAGAAATTCCTACTTGTAGCAAACTTCAATTAGCTCATCATTTATACGATTTTATCAAAGTGTTATTTTAGACTTAACTCTAGTTAATGGAGTATTTTCTTGCTTAAATTGTTAAGATTTAAAAAGTTTATACAAGATTAGTAAATGAAAACAGCTTTAATTACCGGAGCTTCGGCGGGAATTGGGGAGACTTTCGCCCAAGAATTAGCACTGAGGCAAATGAATTTAGTTTTGGTAGCGCGATCGCAAGATAAGCTGCAATTATTAGCGCAAAAGTTGCAAGCCCAATACAAAATTGACGTAGAGATTATTGTTCAAGATTTGACTGCACCAAATGCCGCAAAAGAAGTATTTGACAAGGTAAATCAAAAAGGCATAATTATTGATTTGTTAGTTAATAATGCGGGTTTAGGTGATTACGGCGATTTTGCCGAGCGCGACGGCGAAAAACAAATAAAGATAGTCCAACTAAATATATTGGCAATAGTCGACTTAACACATTACTTTTTGCCCGGAATGCGCGATCGCCATTTGGGAGGAATAATTAATATGGCATCTACCGCCGCATTTCAACCGATGCCTTACTTCACTGTCTACGCTGCTAGTAAAGCCTTTGCATTGAGTTTTAGCGAGGCTTTGTGGGCCGAAAATCGCCGTTATAACGTCAACATTCTTGCAGTTTGTCCGGGCCCATCACCCACAAGCTTTTTTGAAGATGCAGAGTTTCCTAGCGCTTTAGCTAAAGCCGCCAAAGCAAACGCTACGCCCCCAGAAGTAATAGTCAAAGAAGCGTTAGAAGCCTTAAATAATAAGAATTCTAGTATTGTACCTGGAGATATTAGAAATCAAGTGCTTGTAAATATCCCACGATTTTTACCGAGAGAAGCCTTAGTAAATTTGTGGAAAACTATTTTAGGTACAGGCATAAATAAAAATTAGCGATCGCGCTATAGGTTGATAATCGAAATGCGCTAGAAAGACATTGTAAAAGTCTTTTGATTTGTACCAAGTAGACTCGATTCTCTCAAATCTCCTTTAAAAAAGAGGATTTCAAGATTTCTCCCTCTTTTTCGGGGGAATCTCCGAAACTTCAAATTTCTGTAGGGCAATAGGTGCAATACTTTGTTGGCAAGCACCCCGATCGCAGCGCTAGAGAGCGGTATTATTTATAAATCCCAATGGGGATTTCACTTAAGGTATTTTTAAAGATATTTGTGTCAAAATCAACCCCCTCTCGCTCTCTAGCTGGAATTGCTGGAATTGTTGCGGCGGCAACGTTAATTAGTAAAGTTTTTGGTTTAGTACGCACGCAGGCGATCGCGGCGGTGTTTGGTGTGGGTGTGGTTGCCGATGCTTTTAACTATGCCTATGTCATTCCCGGCTTTCTATTGGTGTTGCTAGGCGGTATTAATGGGCCTTTTCATAGCGCAATTGTCAGCGTTTTAGCCAAGCGTCCCAAATCTGAGGCTGCACCTTTAGTAGAGACGGTGACAACTTTTGTTGGTGGGTTGCTGTTGTTAGTAACGATCGCCTTAATTTTTTTCGCGCCAGGAATTATCGATTTAGTAGCGCCAGGATTAGGCACTACACCTCACGGATTAGAGGTAAAAGCGATCGCCATTGGGCAAATGCGAATTATGGCTCCGATGGCTTTATTAGCGGGTTTAATTGGCATCGGTTTCGGTACGTTGAATGCGGCTAATTTGTACTGGCTACCATCGGTTAGCCCCCTATTTTCTAGCGTTACTGTAATTATTGGATTGGGTGTTTTAGCATGGCAGCTAGGGGCAAAAGTTACAACGCCTCAATACGCAATGCTAGGGGGAGCGGTTTTAGCTTGGGGGACATTAGCCGGAGCAGTTTTGCAGTGGCTAATACAAGTTCCGGCACAATGGAAGTCAGGTATGGGTACTTTGCGCCTGCGCTTTGATTTTAATCAGCCAGGAGTAAAAGAAGTTACAAAAATTATGGCTCCGGCGACGTTTTCGTCGGGGATGAGTCATATTAACCTATACGTGATTTTGATTTTAGCTTCCTATATTCCGCAAGCGGCTTCGGCTTTGCAATACGCGGGTTTGTTGATTCAAACACCTTTGGGCATTCTTTCTAATGTGATATTAGTGCCAATGCTGCCGATTTTTTCCCGACTTGCCGATCCTCAAGATTGGGATGAATTGAAAGGGCGCATCCGTCAGGGATTGTTACTTACAGCAATTACTATGCTGCCTTTGGGGGCAATTACGATCGCTTTGGCTGTACCAATTGTGAGAGTCGTATACGAGCGCGGAGCTTTTGATCGCAATGCGTCTCAATTAGTGTCCTCTTTGCTGGTTATGTACGGGATTGGGATGTTTGTTTATCTAGGGCGCGATGTTTTAGTTAGAGTATTTTATGCTTTGGGTGATGGCGATACACCTTTTCGCATCAGTATGGTAAGCATCTTTTTTAATATCATTTTTGCCTATGTATTTTTTAAAATGCTTGGCGCACCAGGTTTAGTTTTGGCAACGGTGGTAGTAAATATAATATCGATGCTGCTGTTATTTTGGATGCTCGATCGCAAACTGCATGGTTTACCTTGGCAAGAATGGAGTTTGCCTATTTTGGCTTTGACTGGGAGTAGCTTTTTAGCTGGTTTAGCTAGTTGGGGAAGTCTTTGGGGAATACAGCAGTTTTGGCATGATGATGGATTCAAAGAGCAATTAGTCCAGCTTACTTTAGCTGGAGGTGTAGGACTTGGGGTTTTTGCTTTAATTGCGATGCAGATGAAGTTACCAGAAGTTGATGTTTTTATGTCTAGAATCCGCCAAAAACTTAGTAGGTAGTGAAAAACCGCTTAAAATTCAAATCTTAAGCGGTACTTGGTTTATTTAGCTAAAAATGCTTGTTTGCTCAGAGACTGTTTGTAAACATCCTTTTACATATTGCGTTGATATTTTTCTAAAATATCCATCAAAATTACCTGGCATTGCATAGGCATAAAGTCAATTAACGATACTTCCTTCTTGCCCCCACCAATTGTGACGGGGATGGATTGCAAAATGTGCAAAACGCGGTCTTCATCTAAAGATTTAGCGCTTAAAATTGGATAAAGTTGTTCGGCAAGTAGAGTATGTAAATGAGCATTAGATAGATATAAATGCCATTTAGCAATATCTAGGTAAACATTTTCGCCAATTTCTGCGGCAAGTTTTTCTATTGCTTCTGTAGTGTTAAGAGCCATGATCGGGATTAAATAATTCTATCTTCGCATTATCTGCCTAAGATTGTTCTACTACTGGTAGTCTCTCTTTAGGTTGATTTGGATGGAGTATCGGAAGAATAATCAGCGATCGCACTGATATAGATTAAATGCGATAGTAGCACGACGAGATGAGTGGCTGTAAACCAAGGCAACCACTCCCAAGTAGCATACTTAAAGTTGTGAAAAAACCACAAGCCCGAATTAATTGCGGTAAAAGCTGCTACATGAGTAGCAAAGGTCATTCTATCGTCTAGCTTACGAAAAGCTGGGTCTTTACGGTCTGGTTTGCGGGGCCAACGAGGAGGCATGGAGTAGATTTAGATACTAAAGTTAATTTTAAGGGCGATCGCGTAGCAAATACTAGCTATAGTCTCCAGATTTGCCGCCACTTTTACTAATCAAGCAAATTGATTCAATTACTATAGATTTTTCTAAAGCTTTTGCCATGTCGTACAAAGTAAGCGCAGCAACAGATACAGCCGTTAAAGCTTCCATTTCTACCCCGGTTTCGGCTTTTGTTTTAACTGTTGAACGAATTACGTAACCTGGTAACGACAAATCGGGGGTAATTTGTACTTCTATTTTCTGGATTGGTAAAGGATGACATAAAGGAATCAACGCCGATGTTTGCTTTGCGCCCATAATTCCCGCTAGTCTAGCTGTCCCTAATACATCGCCTTTGGGCAGATTTCCTGCTTGAATGGCTTGAAAAGTTGTTTGCAGCATCCTTACTCTAGCTTCGGCTACTGCTTGGCGAATAGTTGGGGCTTTGCCAGATACATCGACCATTTGGGCTTGTCCTTGGGCATCTAAATGAGTCAAACTAGGTTTGTTTAATTCTTGCATTGTCTAAATAGATGTGCTAATATATTAATTCTGCAAGGGCGTGTAGCTCAGTGGACTAGAGTACGTGGCTACGAACCACGGTGTCGGGGGTTCGAATCCCTCCTCGCCCGTATTGATAAAATGATTATGGAGACGTTGCATTGCAACGTCTCTACATTTTTGTAGCATATACATCTCTACCTTTACCCAAAGCAAACCGCAGAGAATGAGGTAAATCTTTACTGCATTGGGTGAGAAAGATAATAATTGCTAAAAACGTTAAAACACTAGCAAAGCCGAAGATATGGCGATAGCCGACTTGTTGCGCTACCGAACCTAAAACTGGCCCTGCGATCGCAATGCCGATATCAAAGCCTACCATACAGACACCAAAGATTTTACCGCGTTCAGTGGGCATAGCTCGGTCAGCCATCATCGCCGCAATCATAGGAATTAAAGTACCTGCGCCAGCGCCTTCAATTACCGCCGCCGTTAAGAAGCTACTGGGGCTATTGGCAACCCACAGCAACAGCATCGATGCAGTATACAACACTAAGCTAATAGTAATAAATAAACCGCGCCCATAGCGATCGCTGGCTTTTCCGGCAACTAACCTGACACTAAAACTTGCGATCGCGGCGGCAGTGTAAAATAGTCCAGCATTTAAGTCTACACCCACCGATCTAATAAATAATGGCACAAAGGTACTCAATGTACCAAAAGCCAAGCCTACCATCAACAATACCAAAGCTGGAACCCGGACGCGGGGACTAAAAAGCAATTTCCAAAATACATTACCTTTGGTATTACTACGCGAATCTGCAATTATCTTAGGGTTAACTACCTGGCTAGTAAAAATCAGTCCTAAAATTCCCAATCCTGAAGACAAGAGAAACAAAGGAGTATAACCCGCGTAAGCTTGAAGAAAACCACCTAAAGCAGGGCCAATAGCCAGCCCTAGCGGATTTACTAAACTCATGTAACCAATGACTTCGCCGCGCTTGTGAGGCGGTGCAATATCTGCAACCAAAGCCGAGTAACCTGTACTAAAAGCTGCGATGCTGATACCGTGAAACGCTCGAATTACCATGAGTAATGGAATTGAGTTTACTACCAAGTAGCCCAAAGGAGCGCTGGCTACTACCGACATCCCAATTATCAACACAATCTTGCGACTGTGTTCGTCTGCCAAACGTCCTAATACCGAACGAAATAGTAATAAACCAATTGCAAAACAGCCCATTACAAAACCAATTTGCTGTTCAGACGCACCTAATTCTTCTACATATAAAGGTAAAGTTGGTAGTAAAGCAGTCAAACTAGACCAAAATAATAACCCGGCGGTAAACAAGATTTTTAAATTACGTCGCAGTTGAGGATCGAGATCGGAAAAAACATTCAAAGTAAAAATTATATATTTAGTACACTTATCTTCTCTATTGTTACTTTAATTAACATTTTTTCCCACGACCTCTCGCACGCGATAGATAGGTCGCCCTTGAGATTCGTGATAAGTACGCATAAGTAATTCTGCAAGCAAGCCAAAGCTAAATAGCTGCACCCCACCCACCACAAGCAATACAGCCAAAATTAACAACGGGCGATTGCCGATACTTTGACCCAATCCTAGCTTTAAAAAGGTCAAATACAGCCCTAAAATTGTACCTAAAGCAGTAGAAAGCAAACCAAATAGCCCAAAAACGTGCATAGGGCGGGTTAAAAATGTTTTCATGAAGTAAATGGTCAATAAATCCATTACAACCCGAAAAGTGCGTCCCAAGCCGTACTTACTTTGACCAAAACGCCGCGCGTGATGCCGTACTGGAATTTCGGTAATATTTGCGCCTTCAATGTATGCCAAAGCAGGTAAAAAACGGTGCAATTCGCCGTACAAATTCATGTCTGCTAAAACTTCGGCGCGGTAGGCTTTTAATGAGCAACCATAATCGTGTAATTTTACGCCCGTTACGCGCCCGATGAGCAAATTAGCAAGTTTAGAAGGAAGTAAGCGAGTTAAAGCCGCATCTTGCCTTTTTTGTCGCCAACCACTAACTAAATCGTAACCTTCGGCTAGTTTGGCTAGCAATATTGGGATATCTGCGGGATCATTTTGCAAATCACCGTCTAAAGTTACGATAGCATGCGATCGCGCGTAATAAAATCCTGCTGCCATTGCTGCGGTTTGTCCATAGTTGCGCCGCAATAACACCGCTTTCAAATCTGGGCGTTTTTGAGCTTCTACTTTTAATAACTGCGCTGAACCATCCTTTGAGCCATCATCAACACAAATAATCTCGTAACTTAACCCGCTTTCTGTTAGACTTTTGGCAATTTCTGCAATTAAATGAGGCAAACTTTCCACCTCATTATAAACAGGTACGATTACTGAAACAGCTAGACTTTCATCTCTTGGTAAAAGTCTGCGCTCAATACTTTCCTCAATTAATGTCATCTTAGTACGACCCGTAACTGCTTATCACTCTGCCAAAACCGCGCAACTGCTGATAATAAGACTTGCTAACCTTATCTCCTTGTTCCGAAAGCTTGTCAATCCCAATCCCATTACGTCCCTGCTTTTGCCCAGAACTATGAATATAACAACCTTCACCTAAATACAATCCTACATGAGTTGCTTTTTGGGTAGAACCAAAAAATACTAAGTTTCCTGGTAACAATTCCTCAAAGCCAATTTTTTGGGTAAAAGCTTCTTGTTGATAAGCATCTCTAGGTAGCCAAACCCCAACAGATTTAAACGCTGCTTGCATCAATCCCGAACAATCATAATTAGGCGCTACTGTTCCCCCCCAGAGGTAATAATTGGGCTGTTGCATTGCTTGGTTTGCAAACTCAATTACTTCTGGAAGCCGGGATTGGATTTGCATTGGCGAAAAGGCGAAGCTCTGCGATCGCGCCAGCGCTATCGCGTTATACTTACTATCTGCTAATTTTAAACTGCTCGAATCTTTAGCTAGTAACCACCCTGGGTAATTATCTTCGCACAAACACACCTCTATCGCCGTATCTTCGCAGATAGAGACAACTTGCAAATGTCTTCCGGTGGCGGCTTGAGTTACCAAACCTTCACCGTTTGGGGTGTCATAAATGTTTAAGTCGCTCTGGCAAATATATTCATTTGCGAGAAATTCCTGAAGGGATACCATACAAAGTAATCTTTTGATATCTCAAAACTTTAGCCGATTATTTAAGCGCTTTATGACATTTTTCCGCAAAAACGAGCAACTTGAAACTTTAGGCGATCGCATTTTAACCGAAACTTGGGTAGAATTTCCTTCTCTTGCCCGTAACTCTATCGCTTTAACGTGGATTGTTTATGATGCTCCCGTACCCGTTAATACTGGCGGTGCGCTTAGTCCTCAAGCCTTTTGGAGTCATGGGATGCGCGGTTTTAGCTACCGAGGCGATGAGCGAATTTATCCAGCAAGTGTTGTCAAATTGTTTTATCTGGTTGCTGTTTACGAATGGCTAGATAAACGCATGAGTCAAACTACTAGAGAGTTAGAACGAGCGATTAAAGACATGATCGTTGATTCTAGCAATGATGCTACGAGCTTAGTTGTAGACATTCTTACTGGTACTACAAGCGGCCCGGAGTTGCCTCCAGGGCCTTTTGAAACTTGGAAAATGCAGCGTAATATTGTTAACCGCTACTTTCAATCTTTGGGATGGGAGGAGTTGCAGACAATCAATATCAATCAAAAAACTTGGGGTGATGGCCCCTATGGACGTGAAAGAATGTTTGTAGGGGAATTAATGGACAACCGCAATATGCTAACTACAAACGCTACAGCGCGGTTATTGCATAGTATTGTCGGTGGGGTGGCGGTATCCGCTACCCAAAGTCAAGCAATGATGGGGTTACTCAAGCGTAGTCTTACAGAGTTGGGTACGGAAGATGAAAATCAAGTTACAGGTTTTTTAGGCGGTGGTTTGCCTAAGAATGCTCAACTTTGGTCAAAAGCAGGTTGGACTAGCAAAGTGCGTCATGATGCGGCTTATATTGAGATTCCGGGGAAGCAACCTTATTTGTTAGTCGTGTTTGTTGAAGGCGTTGCTAGTCAAGATAAAACAATATTGCCGTATATTTCGGGGAAAATTGCTGAATCTAGCAGTGATTTGGTTTTTAAGTAAGAGATCCCCCCTTGAAAAAGGGGGGAAAATATCTTTTCTCAATTTCCGCAAGAAACGGGTGGTTTTGAGCCTCTGCTATCAATACATTGAGAAGTGCATAGACGAAATATATTTATGACTTCCTTTGTCGAAACTAGCAATTATCAACTTATTGCTAAAGCGATCGCATTTATGGGTGAAAATTATCTAGTTCAGCCCGATTTAGCAACGGTTGCAGCCCACGTAAACTTGAGCGAATATCACTTTCAGAGGCTATTTACTAAATGGGCGGGTATTAGTCCTAAGCGTTTCTTGCAATATCTGACGGTGGAATATGCCAAAGCAAAAATTGCTGAAACAAAAAGCTTGTTAAATCTTACTGGCGATGTGGGGTTATCAAGTCCGGGGCGTTTGCACGATTTATTTGTGAAGTTGGAAGCAATGTCGCCCGGTGAATTTAAAACGGGCGGTACAGGGTTACAAATTATGTATGGAGTGCATGAAAGCCCTTTTGGTGAATGTTTAATTGCTATGACTGCTCGTGGTATCTGCAATCTGCGTTTTTTAGATAATACTTGCCAAGACGTTGAGCAGCTTTTGCGCTTAGAGTGGTCAAAGGCTGAGATTGTCCAGGATAGACAAGCAACTAAAGAGATTTGCGATCGCATTTTTGCCCCCATTGCTACCAATCAACCTTTAGTTCTTTTCGTCAAAGGTACTAATTTTCAAATTCAAGTTTGGCGGGGGTTATTAAGAGTACCGTTTGCAGGAATTGCAACTTACCAAAGTTTAGCAAATGCGATCGGTCGTCCCACCTCCGCTAGAGCAGTTGGTAACGCCTTGGGTAACAATCCTGTTGGCTACTTGATTCCCTGTCATCGCGTAATTCGGGAATCAGGCGAATTGGGTGGTTTTCGCACTGGATTGGAGCGAAAAAAAGTGCTATTAGGTTGGGAAGCAAGCCAAAATCAGCACCAAGAACAGGAGTATATTTGAGATTAGAAAAAACTGTTGTTAAATTATGGTTTGGAAAATTACTGCTGAGGAGTTGTTGGTTAGATATGAAAATGGAGAGCGAAACTTTGCTGGGGTTGAGTTGATTCAATCTGAGGGTGTCCCCCTTGATAGTTCGATTGACCTCGAAGGCGCTATTTTAAGAGATATCAACTTGCGCGGAGCCTATTTGAGACAAGCCGATTTGACTGGAGCCGACTTGTTTGGTGCTTTTTTGGAACTCGCTTGGTTGAAACGCGCTATTGTCAGGGATGCTAATTTATATTCCGCCAACTTGAGTTGGTGTAATTTGACTCAAGCCGATTTGAGGGGAACCAACTTGGCTCATATGAATGCCACCAGTGCTACCTTCTATGGCGCTAACATTGATGGTTTCGAGTTTGCTATTCTGATTAAAACTAACTTCAGAAATGCTTACATCGCTCCAAACATTATTTGGAGTTATGGTAATTTTGTTTACGATACTACTATGCCCGATGGCACTATCAAAAACGGCCCCTTTTTTGGGAAATTTTAGCCTAATAACAAAAATGCTTCACCTGCATTATAGAGATAGCGATCGCCACAATTAAAAAAGCAATAATCTAACAACTAAGGTAAGTTTTGCTAAATCTGAGTGAAATCTGAAAATATTGATTAGTATACTGTTGATGCTGATAATCAGCTTTGATAGTAGTGATGGAATTGCACATGAACCTGTACCGATTGCTTCAATCCCTTGGCATTGCCAACCCTGGCGGTACAGGGTGGCTGGCGGTAATATTCACTTTTGTAGTAGCTTGGGTAACAACTTACCGTTTTATTCCAGCCGTGCGCTCTTTTGCCTTGCGTGTAGGTTGGGCAGATCAGCCTAACGCGCGGAGACTCAACCACGAACCTTTGCCTAATGCTGGCGGATTGGCTATCTATGCAGGAGTAGTGGCGGCGCTCATTCTCGCTACATTTTTGCGCCCGATTGTCTTAGCAAATGTGCTGGCGGAAGTCTTAACTATCCTTTTAGGTGGTTCAATGTTGGTGCTAGTCGGTTTTATTGATGACCAATATGGTCTACCGCCTTACATTCGCCTACTCGCTCAGATTTTGGCATCAATGCTGTTAATTGCTAATGGCATACATATTCAAGTTACTTTAGGTACGCCCATCGACCCCCTATTATCAACATTGATTACCTTGTTGTGGGTAGTGGGAATTACCAACGCCATCAATTTGATGGATGGAATGGATGGTTTAGCAGGAGGCATCAGCTTTATCACCGCTATGAGCCTTTTAGCAGTCTCAGCGCAGTTTGAAAGTCGTGCTGCCGCTACCTTTCTCTTAGCTGCGCTTGGCGGTGCGGCTTTGGGGTTTTTACGCCACAACTTTCATCCTTCTCATATAATTATGGGCGATGCGGGAGCTTACTTTTTTGGCTACGTGCTGGCAGCCGCTAGTATTTTAGGCAATTTAAAAGTAAATACCGTATTTGCGATCGTTCCTACTGCTCTATTTTTGCTTTTGCCTGTATTAGATACAACTCAAGTATTTGTACGGCGGTTAATGGCTGGCAAAAATCCTCTTAGCACTCCTGGCAAAGACCATCTGCATCATCGATTGCTGGCGCTGGGTTTATCTCAACGCCGCACCGCTCTTACTCTTTGGGTTGTGACTTTGATTTCTAACTTAGTGGCAATGAGATTCCAAGGTATGAATTTAGCCGTAATATTTACAACCGCGATCGCCATTATCCTCTTTTTGAGCTTCACAGTCTGGCAGAGAATCCGAGCGGTGTTAAAAGGAGCTTAAGCCATTACCATCCCACCGTCGACATTAAATACTTGCCCGGTAATATAAGCCGCCGCCGGGTCAGCAGCCAAAAAGCGCACCATCCCTGCAATTTCTTCGGGTTGACCATAACGCCCTAAAGGAATATATTTTAAAACTTCCTCCGCTTGTACACCGCTTGTCATATCTGTAGTAATAAAGCCTGGAGCAACGGCGTTAGAGGTGATACCGCGTACCGCAAGTTCTTTTGCTACAGTTTTGGTAAAACCAATGACCCCAGCTTTGGCGGCGCTGTAATTGGCTTGTCCGGGGTTGCCCATTTGCCCCGAAACTGAGGCAATATTAATAATTCGTCCAGAACGCTGCTTAAGCATAACTTTACTTACAGCGCGAGTACACAAAAATACTCCCGTTAAATTGAGGTCAATTACCGCCTGCCAATCTTCCGGCTTCATGCGTAATAACAATGTATCGCGGGTAATTCCGGCATTATTAACTAAAATATCTACACGCTGCCACTTATCCATTACCGCTTTGAGCAAATTGTCTACTTGCTCGGCTTTAGAGACATCAGCTTGCAGAGCGATCGCATTTCCACCCCCCGCCACAATTTCTGCAACCACTTCCTCCGCAGCAGCGCCAGAATTTGCATAATTGACAACTACATTTGCGCCTTCGGTTGCCAATTCAAGGGCGATCGCTTTTCCTATTCCTCGCGATGCTCCCGTAACTAGCGCCACTTGCGATTTTAGCTTTTGTAATTGTTCTGGCAATGCTTCCATTAGACTTCCTCTAATAATCATTTGTAAAACTGTTTAACGATTTTACGCAAATATGGGTCTAATTTTAAAAACCTCAAAATCAACCCGTTAAAATTAGAGATAGAATAGTTCAGCTAAATTAAACCTATTGTATTCTATGGCTACTAAACAGCAGTTCAACAGCTTTGAGGAATTAATTGCTCAATCAGACTTACCAGTATTGGTTGACTTTTACGCTGATTGGTGCGGGCCGTGTCAAATGATGGCTCCAATTTTAGAGCAGGTAAACAACCAACTTAAAGATCGATTGCGGGTAGTAAAAATTAATACTGATAAATATCCCCAACTAGCGAGTACGCACCATATTCACGCTTTACCAACATTGGTAGTTTTTAAGCAAGGTAAACCTATAGATCGCATCGAAGGCGTGTTACAAGCTGATGCTTTAATTCAACGCCTACAGCCTTTAATCTAGAATTAGGGCGATCGCCGCCCGACAAAAATATTATTTTTGTTCATCTTTGCTTATCTAAATTTGATTTTCTTGGTTTTGATTTAGTTCTAGTGGCACTAGCAGCGCAAAAAAATTTACTTATATAACCGCCGTCTTCGAGGAGTTCTTTTAGGATCGCTAGTGGTGATCGCCTTTAAGCGCCCATATACCCTTTTACAGCAGCGATCGCCAATAATCTCTCCGAACCCAACAACGAAGCGAACTATTTTTGCTTGCCTTATCTCGGCTGAAAATAGGCAACTTCAAAGTACTTTTAAGTGTTGGTATAACGGTTCAAATCAGCGGCGACAGATAACCTTGAACTCAGCGCCCATAGTTTTCACAGTCGTCCACTGCATTTGAGTTGTTAGTCTGCTTCGGCCCTAGTATGCAAAGTTTTCAATAGTTGCTCTGCGACATCAATTAGCTCGTATACAGACTCTTGCGTAATTTGGGTTGCTTTGAAGCCATGAGCAATTGCATTGCGTAATGAAAGCGTATCCATAAGTAACTGATACTCAGGACGCGAAATCACACCCTCAGTCACTAATTGTTTCACTAAATAAAGCGGATCAAGTCTTTGCAAACTCAGTCCCTCATGCTCTGCAACATGTCTTAAAGTTGCCTCAACAAGAGACCAGGAATAAAGGATAGCTGACTCTGGATGCTGTGTTACAAGTTGCCTCGCTACTTGCAGTCTTGTTTCTATTTCAGGTTGTTGAAGAGAGCTTTCAGCTTTTGTAGAATATGCAGCATCCTCTGGATTAGTCATTACTAACTCAAATCGCCAACCAGAATGCTGCTCTACAGATTGGGCTAGATTCTGCAAATATTGCCTAGAGGAGGAATTAAGTGAACGACGTGACTTCACTTCAATGATCACGGCTTCATCCGCCCGCCGCACAATCATATCAGGGCGATAATTCCTAAGAAAATCAGGTAGGTCTTCAGGGTTTGGATGAAAAGAAATCTCGTATCCCTTGTTACGATATTCTTCCGCCAGTTGCAGTAATCGCTCTCTTTCTAAGTTTGCAGTTGGTGTTGCCATCAGATAAGTACCTCTTGGTCAGGAGCATCAATTACGACAATATGCAAGAATTCGTTTCCACGAGAAAAGCCTTCTGCTAGGGTCGAGGTCATGTTTTCTACTTTAAAGTTACCTGACAAATTTCGCTTCCTGACAAAAACATCAGTTACTTGATCATCATCAATGTAGGCTAATCCAATTATGGCATCCTGAATTGGCTTGATGATATTGTCCACATCTATTGCAACAGAATCATAAAAATAGGTTACTTGCAGCATGATTAGACCAGTAGCTGCTTTTTGCCCTGGTGACCAATATTTCTCCGCCTCTTGCCGTACCACTATTTTCCAGGCTCTAAGACGTTCACGCCTACGGGTCTGTTGTGATACGGGTGGTCCATCCACTATGAACTCAAATCTCGTCAACGTGCTTTCAACTAGAAGGTATGAGCTATTTTATACGACCGTCAGCGGTACAACTACACTTTCAGCAAGGTGGAGCAGCCTAACTATTTATTGTACTTAAATTTTCCATATAACCTTTAACTTAGTGAGATTATACAGGCATTACAGTTATTTTTGAGCAAAATACAACGAAACTTTCCGCTTAACATACTTATTTGGGGATTATACAGAATTTTTCCGTATATCCACCTCGTACGGGAGGATTGTACAGAATTTTTCCGTATATCCCTTGATGTTATCTGTAATTTTTCTGTTTAACATCCTTAGTTAGAGTATTATACAGAATTTTTCCTTTAAACATCCTATAGAAAATCGCCCTGAAAAACTGTTGGAACAAGTACAAGATACAATCCGGCTAAAACATTATTCTTCCCAAATAGAAAAGACTTACATTTACTGGATTAGACGCTAAATCCTTTTTCATAACAAACGCCATCCCAAAGATATAGGAGGTACAGATATTGAAGCATTTCTTACCCATCTAGCTGTTAACGAGAAAGTAGCTGCATCTACCCAAAACCAGGCTCTTCATGCAATTTTATTCTTGTATAGAGAGGTGATGAAGCAAGAATTAGATCTAAAAGTTGATACAGTGAGGGCAAAAAAATCTAAATATTTATCAACAGTTTTGACAAAAGAGGAAACTATAGCAATTATTCAGCAACTATCAGGAGTTTATCAGCTTGTTATCAAGTTGCTATACGGTACGGGGTTGAGATTAACGGAAGGGTTGCAATTGCGTGTTAAAGATGTAGATTTTGCTCAAAATCAAACTACTGTTCGAGATACAAAAGGAAATGAAAGTCGGGTGACAATGCTACCTGCAAGTATTGCGGAGGAATTAAAAATTCATTTGCAAAGCGTTAAATTGCTACATCAACAAGATTTACAGAAAGGATTTGGTTCGGTTTATTTGCCATTTGCACTAGAAAGCAAATATCCTCATGCAAGTAGAGAATGGGTTTGGCAATTTATATTTCCCTCCGATAGAATTTCCCAAGATCCTCGCAGTCAGATAATTCGCCGCCATCACCTGCATGAGAGTGGTTTGCAAAAAGCTTTAAAACAAGGAGCGAGAAAGGCTGGAGTTGAAAAACGAGTTGGCTGTCATACTTTTCGCCATAGTTTTGCTACCCATTTGCTACAAAATAACTATGATATTCGCACGGTGCAGGAGTTACTAGAACATAAAAATGTCAAAATCACAATGATTTATACTCATGTTTTGAATCGTGGCGGTCAAGGGGTACGCAGTCCATTAAATAATATAGTGGCGATCGCACTTCCCTCCTCCCTAATTACTACTTAAGGGCAAATTCGCCCCTAATTCTACCTTCAAGAGCGACGAACGTTAAAGCAACACCATTCTTTGCGCCGCCAAATAGTTGCAACAATCCAGCCATTTTGCTCTAAGGCATCCGCCACATCTGCGGCTTGGTCGAGTAATACACCACTAAAAATCCCCCAAGTTGTCGGCTTGCAAAGCGCGCTCAGTTGGGGAATTAAGCGAATAATTACTTCTGCCAAAATATTACACATAATGCCATCTACTTGTTCGTTGTGGAGTAGCTTTTGCACTTGTTCAACACTACCCTTATCTACAAGTAAGCGATCGCAATTAATTTTATTTAGTTCCCGGTTGCTAGTAGTAGATTCCACTGCTAATAAATCTGTATCTACGGCATAAACTTTACTCGCACCTAATAGCAACGCCCCAATAGACAGAATACCCGAACCACAGCCAATATCTGCTAATACTTCGCCTTGGGAATCTGCATCGATTCGCATTTCTAAGGATTCCAAACATAGCTGAGTTGTGGCATGATTGCCCGTACCAAAAGCCATGCCCGGATCGAGAGTAAGAACTAAGCGAGTTGTATTCTCTGGTACTTCTATCCAAGCTGGATTAATCAAAAAATACTCGCCGATTTCTTCTGGTTGCCAGTAATCTTTCCAGCTACTAGCCCAGTCTTCCTCGTCCATCAATTGCCAGTGCAGCGACGGCGCAGGCAATTCAGCAATTAAAGCATCTTGCCTCAGCCACAATGACAGCGCTGCTAAGTCTAATAGTTGGACTTGATTTCTAGGTAAATAAGCCTTTACTAAACTTGCAGCGCCCTTATTTTCACTAGCTGTCCCCTGACAGCCAAACTTGTCCAAGCGCCAGAAAATTGATTCTTCTAGGCTTGGATCGCAATCAATTTGTAGTTCCCACCAACTGTTTGCCATAAATTAGCAACGTTATAAAGTAACCGTGTAAGCGTCTCTAATTCCGGGAACTTTGATAATTTCCTCTCTAATTCCATCGGGTAAAGGATCATCCAAGCTCAACACCATTACCGCATCACCGCGCACAATTTTACGCCCTACTTGCATACTGGCGATGTTGACATTAAAACTACCCAGCAACGAACCAATTTTGCCAATTAGTCCCGGCATATCGCGGTGTAACGTAAATAGCATATGTTTAGTTGGCGGCACGTTGATCGGAAATTCGTCAATATCTGTAATCCGAATTTCGCCATCTCCTAACAATGCCCCTGTAACTGAATGAGTGCCTAAAGAGCCTTTAGCTTCTAAATACAACGATCCAGCATAATCTCGAACTGCCGCATCTCGCGTTTCAATAACTCTAATTCCGCGCTCTTTTGCCTCAATACTGGCATTTACATAATTTACTCGTTCGCGCAAAGCTTGAGATAGCAATCCTTTTAGCGACGCTACTACCAAAGGCTGACTTTTATTGGTGGCAAGTTCGCCTTGAAGTTTGACAACTAGCGACTCAACTCTACCTCCGGCTAACTGACTGACAAACTTACCTAAAGTTTCGGCTAACTGCATATAAGGTCGCAGTTCTTCCATTACATCGGGGCTAATACCGGGAATATTTACCGCACTACGGGCGGGTAAGCCTAGTAGCACGTCCCGAATTTGCTCGGCGACATCTATGGCTACATTTACTTGCGCTTCGGCGGTAGATGCGCCTAAGTGCGGAGTTAAAATTGCTTGTTTGCCCAAGGCTCGAAGGGGCGATTCTCCCAAGGGTTCGGTTTCGTATACGTCTAAAGCCGCGCCGCCAATTTGTCCTTTTTCTAAGGCTTCAGCTAAAGCAACTTCGTCAATAATTCCGCCTCTTGAACAGTTAATAATTCGGGCGTTGGGCTTCATCTTGGCTAAAGCTTCGGCGTTGATGAGGTGGGTTGTTTCGGGAGTTTTGGGGATGTGTAGGGTGATGTAGTCAGATTCTCGTAGTAGTAAATCCATATCTACCAAGCGACAGCCTAATTGCTCGGCGCGTTCGTTGGAAATAAAAGGATCGAAGGCAATTAATTTCATGCCCATTGCTTTAGCAACGTTAGCCACATGAGAGCCAATTTTACCTAAACCGATAACTCCCAAGGTTTTTTTGTAAACTTCTGCGCCTACGTAACTTTTGCGATCCCACTGTCCGCTTTTTACGGAGGCGTTGGCATCAGGAATGTAGCGAGAGAGCGCCATCATCATCGCTAGAGCGTGTTCGGCGGCGGCAATTGTGTTACCTTCAGGGGAATTTACTACTACTATCCCTCGGCGCGTGGCGGCGGGTACATCGACGTTATCTACACCCACGCCCGCGCGTCCAATGATTTTTAGCTGGGTTCCTGCATCAATAATTTCTTTGGTAATGCGGCTGCCAGAGCGGATCATTAATGCGTCATACTCTGGAATAATTTGGATCAGTTGTTCGGGGGATAAACTGGTTTTAATATCAACGGTGGCAACTTGAGAGAGAATATCAATTCCAACTTGGTCAATGGGATCGGATACAAGAACTTTGGGCATTTTTCTGTAGGAAGTCGCGCTATACTTCGTTTTTACGATGGACTTTGATTTTTAACTTTAGCTTTGCATATTAATAGTGCGATCGCTTCTAGCGCTGCGCGCGATCGCGCCCAAAGTCACGGCGGTACAAGCAATAATTGTTCCTGCCATAATTAAAATAACTATAGCTTGGGGCATACTCGCAGCAAGTTAAACTATAACCCAAAGCCGAAACCAGCACTAACAAAATTTATCGCATTTTATGAACTATCTTATCGCCGTGATGAGCGATCGCATTCAAGCTGAGACTGCCTATGTAACTCTTGAAAAAGAAGGTATACCTCTAGCAAATGTCAGTATTTTGGGCAGAGGTTACAAAACGGCGGACGAATTTGGCTTAATTGATCCTAATAATGAAGCTAAAAAACAATCCCGTTTACTCTCTTTTTGGCTAGTACCTTTTGGGTTTATCGCAGGTGGAGCTTTTAATTTGCTCACAGGTTTAAATACTTTTCCTTGGGCAGGTACAGCAGGTAATATAGCAATTGGCGCTCTTTTAGGCGCAGGCGGCGGTTTTATGGGCAGCTTTTTTGCAGGTGGCGGAGTAGGTTTAACTTTAGGTGGCGGCGACGCGCTCCCCTACCGCAATCGCTTAAACGCAGGCAAATATTTAGTAGTTGTCAAAGGCTCGGATTTAGTTACTCGTCAAGCTAATCGCGTATTGCGACAACTTGAGCCAGAAAACTTACAAGGATATAACGATCCCGACGAGCAGTAATAAGATTCATTTAGTTAATAGTTTTCAATGTTGCCAAGAGAAGAAATTTTAAAAGGTGTAGAAAATCGAGACACTATAGCGCGGGTAATTGATCGCGCTGAACAAGCAATTAAGACGTGGGAAGTTGTGTTAACAGACTTTTTGTCTCCGCCAGAACTTGCCGAACTCCAACGGGTATTTAGTCGCTTAACAGAGGTGCAAATAGTGGCTTGGGGTGGTTACGAACAAGCCGAACGCCAACGAGTGGCGGTTTCCCGTGCGGAAATGCCTTTAGAACGCGAACAAGTGGAGTTAGTGGCGCTAGAAATTGCTGGAAACTTTTTATTTGATACGGCTACTCACCGCGACTTTTTGGGGGCGATGTTGGGGGCGGGAATTGTCCGCGAGAAGACGGGCGACGTGATTGTATTGGGCGAACGGGGGGCGCAGGCGATCGCTACTCCCGAAATAGCCGAATTTTTAGAGATGAGTTTGCAACAAGTGCGTTCTGTACCTGTAAAAACTCAACGCATTGATTTAAGCGAGTTGAGAATTAGAGAACCCAAAAAGAAGGAATCGACTACTGTTGAGGCTTCTTTGAGATTAGATGCGATCGCATCGGCGGGTTTTGGAATGTCTCGAAGCAAAATGTCAGACTTAATTGACGGCGGCGATGTTCGTGTCAATTGGAAAGATGTTACTCAAACAAGTTATCAAGTCAAGTCTGGCGATTTGATTGCAATTCGTGGGAAGGGAAGATTGGAAGTTGGCGAGATTATGGTTACTAAAAAAGAACGTTATCGCGTTCAATTAACGAGATATATGTAGGTAATCAAAGATTCAGAAAAATCGGTAATACTGAGTCAGTGCATTGGGAAGCTCAAACCTTTTTACCCAAATTATCCCAAAAATTTGATAAGGGTTTTAACGTTAAAATGGCGTTCTAAACTCGCAGATTAATTAATGGATTATGATGTTTTAGCCATCATTGAGGGTTACGCTCAAGGTTACTTTTTGATGGCGGAAGAAGACGAAAGCTTGCAGTGGTATTCGAGCGGCGATCACCTGTGTTGACATTGTAATTACAAAACTCTTATACTTGAATTGAAAAATATTCCATTACACTTCATAGCTTTAATACTGCTGTAGGAATTAACATTATGTCCACCTCCGTAGAGAAAAGCTCGGATAGCCAAGCTCGCGATGTTACAATCAACATTCGAGCTAAACAGAATCAGCGCGATTTAATCGACCGTGCGGCGGAAGTACAGAACAAAAGCCGCTCGGAGTTTATGCTTGAGTCAGCCTATCAGAAAGCTCAAGATGTTATTCTAGAACGTAGTTTTTTTGGGTTGGACGAAGTTAAATTTCAGCAATTTATAGAGTTGCTAGATACACCCCCTAAGTCTAATGAGAACCTACACGCATTGCTAACAACTAAGCCTTTGTGGGATTAAATCGACCTAAACTCCGTCCCCCGGAAAAACTTAATTCGTCCCATCAAATTGAAAGCTTTGACTCAGGAAATAGTCAGTTAGATGACTGGCTGAAGCGCCGTGCTTTGAAAAATGAGTTAGAGGGGGCTTCACGAACTTATGTTCTGTGTGCTGAGGACATAGTTGTTGCTTACTATTGTCTGGCAAATGGTGCAGTAGCACAAATTACGGCGACAGGCAAAGTTCGGCGTAATATGCTTGATCCAATTCCAGTTATGATTATTGGAAGATTGGCTGTTGCTCAACAGTGGCATGGTATGGGTATCGGACGCGCTTTGCTACGAGACGCTGTACTTCGCACCTTGCAAGCTGCGGAGATTGCAGGGATACGGGCAATCCTCGTTCATGCTATCTCAGAAGATGCAAAGCAGTTTTATGAAAAGTGTGGTTTTACGGCTTCACCTATTGAGCCGATGGTACTGATGGTAAAAGTGAGCGATGCCTTTGCTTCGCTGGGTTTGGAGAAAGATTAAATTGTTTGAAACTTGCAGATTAATTAATGGATTATGATGTTTTAGCCATCATTGAGGGTTACGCTCAAGGTTACTTTTTGATGGCGGAAGAAGACGAAAGCTTGCAGTGGTATTCGAGCGGCGATCACACGTTAATTCCTTTAGATGCTCGATTTCGCTACCCCAAATCATTGCAGCGCGTTTTGAACTCCGATAAATTCACAGTAGCTATCAACCGCGATTTTAAAGCGGTAGTCAAGGGCTGTGCTAACCGCGAAACTACTTGGATTTCAAAGGAGTTACAAGAGATTTACTGGGCGCTTTACCTCAACGGTTGGGCTTATAGCTTTGAAACTTGGCTTGGTGATGAATTAGCCGGGGGAATCCTGGGAATTGCCATCGGTGGGATGTTTATCGGCGAATCAATGTTTTATCGCATTCCTGACGGCTCAAAAGTTGCAATGGTGAAATTAGTAGAAAAATTGCGATCGCATTCCTTTGTCCTGTTTGATGCCCAAATGATCAACCCGCATTTAGAGCGGTTTGGGGCTTACCAAGTCGCAGATTTAGAATACCAAAGATTGCTTAAACAATCGTTGCAGCGCCGATGTAGACTTATTTAACCCGTTTCACTGCCGCCTTTTTGCCCAAAATCACAATTATAAGTACGACAATTGCTGTCCCAATAGTTAAAGGCGAAATTCCTTCCCCTAGTAGCAATGCTGAGGCGGCTATGGTCAAAAATGGCTGTAATAGTTGAACTTGTCCCACTCGCGCCACTCCGCCCATTGCCAAGCCTTTGTACCAAGCAAAAAACGCCAAAAACTGACTAAATACTGCAATATAACTAAAGCCAAACCATGCTGTAGGCGATGCTACTAATCCATGCTGCCATACGGCGGCAATTACAGGCAAAATTATCATTGGTACAGCAACGATTAAGCCCCAACTAATTACTTGCCATCCTCCCATTACTTGCGCTAATAGTGCGCCCTCTGCATAGCCAAAAGACGCTGCAATCATCGCCCCCAATAAGGCTAAATCCCCTATTTGCAGGTGTCCCGCCCCAGAATAGACCGCAAAACTAACTACTGTAGCGCTACCTAATATACTCGCCAGCCAAAAACCCCCCGATGGGCGATCGCCTGTACGGAGTGTTCCGGCGATCGCCGTAGTTAAAGGCCCAATTCCTAAAACAATTGCTCCGTGAGAAGCGGGTAAGTTTAGCATCGCCCAAGCGGATAGAATTGGAAACCCAATTACTACGCCCAAAGCCACAACTATTAAGCTTTTTATTTGCCTGCGACTTGGGGGTTTTTGATGAGTAATTATCAATAATATTGCTGCCAGCATCGCCGCCACCATAGAGCGTCCCAGCCCAACGACAACGGGATCTAAGTCCGCTACTGCCGCCCGTGTGGCGGGTAAAGTCAAGCTAAAACAAATTACGCCCAAAAACCCGTAGACTAAGCCAATGGTTTCCTTATCAAGATTGGCAAAAGGCGATCGCCGCAAAACTCTACTCCTCTAGTAAATTTGTACTAAATTAAACAAACATTCCGTCCCTTGCTCCTTTATCCTAGTAGGAGGGAATGTATTTAAACTAATGTCTTACGAGCCGCTACATCACAAATATCGACCACAAACTTTTGCCGATTTAGTCGGGCAAGAGGCGATCGCAACTACGCTCACTAATGCTATCCGCAAAAGCCAAATAGCCCCGGCTTACTTGTTTACAGGCTCAAGAGGGACGGGTAAAACTTCTAGCGCCCGGATTTTATCTAAATCTCTCAATTGTCTTAGTAGCCCCACGCCGACAGAAAAGCCTTGTGGTAAGTGCGATGCTTGTCAAGGAATTACTAAAGGTATTGCTTTAGATGTCATTGAAATTGACGCAGCGAGTAATACAGGTGTAGACAACATTCGGGAAATTATCGAACGCGCCCAATTTGCCCCCGTACAGTGTCGCTACAAAGTTTATGCGATCGATGAATGCCATATGTTATCGAGTGCGGCGTTCAATTGTCTGTTAAAAACTCTGGAAGAACCGCCGAAAAGCGTGGTATTTATCTTAGCAACCACCGATCCAGAGCGAGTTTTACCAACAATTATTTCTCGCTGTCAAAGGTTCGATTTTCGCCGCATTCCGATTCAAGCAATAGTCGATCATTTGCGCTACATTGCCACCGAAGAAGGCATTAGTATTAACGCCGAGGCTTTGCAATTAGTAGCTCAACTGGCTCAAGGCGGCTTGCGGGATGCGGAAAGTTTGCTCGATCAGTTGAGCTTGTTATCGGGGGAAATTACAATTGAGCGCGTGTGGGATTTAGCAGGCTCAGTAAGCGAAAAAGATTGCCTAGAATTGTTGAATGCGATCGCTTTAAACCACCCCGATACTATCTTAGAAAGCGCTCGAAAAATTATGGATCGAGGGCGCGAACCCTTGATAGTGCTACAAAATCTCGCTGGATTTTACCGAGACTTACTCATTGCTAAAACTGCCCCTACTCGTAGCGATTTAGTCTCTCTTACTCCCGCAACTTGGGCAAAACTAAGTGAACTAGCCTTGAAGTTAGAAATTGCTACTATTATCAACGGACAACAGCACCTAGCAAAAAGTGAAGTTCAAATCAAAAACTCTACTCAACCGCGTTTGTGGTTAGAAGTAACATTATTAGGATTATTGTCTGCTAATACTCCGCAAAAACCTGTGGTGGCAATTCCTCAGCAAATTATTAGCGCCCCAATTCAAGAAATTAAACCAATTCCAGTTGTTGAGCAAATAACTAGAGTTGAACCAACACCTACAAACCCCATTGCACCGTCAGATATAACTTCTCAGCCTTTAGACGCAGAACCAACCGCCGCCAATGAAGATAGCGACTTATGGCAACAAGTAGTTAAAGAAATTCAACCTTATTCAGCCCAAGCTCTTGTCAGTCAACAGTGCCGCTTGCTATCTTTTGATGGTAGTTTGGCACGAGTGGGGATTGCCTCTCAACCATTGCTTGCTATGGTACAAAATAAAATCCCCAATATTGAGGCGGCTTTTCAAAAGTTAGGCTCGCAAAAAGTAAAAGTAACTGTAGAAGTGGGGAGAGAAGCTAAAACTACACCGCCGCCAAAAGTGCCTATCTCCCCGCCTCCACCACCAAAAGCCCCAGAATTGCCCGTCGTCACGCCACAACCAACCCCAGTAGTTGCTACACCTAGAACCGATAACACTTTTGAAATAGCTGACAATCAATTAGAACTCGCATCTCAACGTTTAGCTGAGGCTTTTAAGGGTGAAACGGTCAACTTTAACTTAAAGCCACTTGTTAGCTCAAAAACCTCTCCCCCAGTAACGCAAGTTTCTACTTCGGCTAGTGACTGGGAGGAGGAAGATGAGGAAATAGATTTTTAATCGATAACGCCTTCGTGTACTGTCTTTACCCACTTCAGCCGCTTTTGCCTGACCGATATTCGTGCAGTGGTGCTAACCATAACAACTACCCAGTGGAGCATATAAATAGTACCCCGGAGAGTTTGCAAGGCGATCGCCAAAAATGCCGATGAGTTTAACGACTCTTGTTTGCGTACCCTTTTCAAACCCATAAACATTGATACTACTGACAAACTCAGGGTTATACCAGTTAAGGGAGCCATTATTGGCGCGCGATTACGGGCTAAAGACATGAGCAAGTCTGGTACAGAAGCGACTGGTAAAATCTGCTGAATTAACAAAAACATCGCCAAATCAAAGGTTTTTGCCCTTCCCAACCGATTGCTAAAAATTGCTTTCCAGTAATCTAAATAGCGCTGAGATTGTCCTTCAGCCCAGCGATTGCGCTGATGCCATAAAGAAATTGCTGTAGTTACACCTTCTTCCATCACTGGGGGAAAGCTCAAAAACTCAATATCCCACTGATCTAGGTGCAAGCGTAAAGCTAAGTCTAAGTCATCGGTAATTGTCTCCTCATTCCAGCCTCCGCAGCGCACTAAAGCCTCTCGGCGCACAAATTGACCGTTACCACGCAAATCACCGATACCGCCACTAGCAATGCGCTGTTGCTGCATATAGCTATCTAAAGCCATTTCTGTACTTTGCCCTTTTGTCCAGAAATTACTCCCAGCATTGGCGATTACTTTTCGTACCTGTACGGCCCCTACAGTTTCCCTGTCAAATAAAGGCAATACTTGCCGCAGCAAGTCGGGCGACACTTGAGCATCGGCATCAAATACCCCTAAAAATTCTCCATTTGTCAATGGCAATACGTCATTTAACGCCCCAGATTTACCGCCACTAGCTGCCGTGCGGGGCAGTATTTTTAGCTGAGGATATTTTTGCGCCAGGTTTGCCAGCAATTCTGGTGTTTTGTCGGTACTATTATCGTCCACTACCCAGATTTCGTATTTACTTGTCGGGTAATTAATATCACAGAGCATTTTTACCAACTTGCTAATTACCGCCTCCTCATTTTTGGCGGCGACTAGCAAGGAGACTCTGGGACAATTTGCTAGATCCCCTACTAATGGTGCTGGTGCTAGGCGGGGGCGAGTAAAGACAAGTCCCAAGGCATGAATCCCGAAAATTGTTGTCATGCCTAAAACAAACCACGAACCCCAGGAAATTAAGTGTAGGGCGATCGTACCGCCCCAAACTACTGTCAAAACTACCGCCGCTTTGCGTCTGCGTCCTTGGTAGCCAGAAGTTAGAGATGTTGTTGATACCTCTAACACTGACTCCTCAACACTTTCCTCTGATTCCTCTGGTTCAGAGAACTCAGACAACAACGAATTAAGCGCTTCAAGCTCGTTGTAAGAATCGTTTTCTTGCCAAAAATTCGCTGGCATAAGTTACTGTATTTAGCCACCAGTATTTGTCTATACCCATATTGAAGCTAGGGATCAAATAACACCATACTGTACAGCCTTCACAGACTGATAGCTTCCCTTGAGAAGCGCGATACTTCTCCACTTCTTCCGATTCACGATAAAGCTCGTAAAGCTTGCCGTTAATGGGTACGCCCGATTGGGCAAAGTGGTAACAAGGCAACAGCAGTTGATCGTCAGGAGAAATTGCAATTACCGCATCTACCGCTTTACAACGGGGGTTTTTGGTATCATTGCCGCCAGCTTCAATAAAAGCCAATGCAGCTTTATTGTACCCGACATTCTTATACTTCTTGCCACTAGCTTGAATTGCCGCCACCATGTCAGGAGTCGGGTTTTTTTGGGAATTATAGTTGTCATAGGCGGTAAAAGCTGGGTTTAGCCATACTCTTGCCCCTAAACGCAGTCCTAATTCGCCAATTTCATCAATTCGCTCGTAGTTTTGGGCTGTAACGGTGTGGTTGAGTACGGGGTATTCGCCTAAAGATTGGGCAAGTTGTACCGATTCTACCAAGGTGTCAAAAAGTCTTACTCCTCTTGATCGGTCGTGAGTTTCAGCATCCGCGCCATCTAAGGAAAAATTTAAAAAGTCTACTAAACCTTGAACTTCTTTCGCTTTTTTGGGATACAAAATTGTGTTTGTCGTCATGCTAGTCATGAAACCAAGGCGTTTTGCTTCTTGGTATATTTGACCAACATCGGCGCGTAACAAAGGTTCGCCCCCAGTAAAATCAATGTAATTTACACCTAGCTTGCGTAAATCAACCAAATTATGCGCGATCGTTTGATAATCGGCTTCCTTTGGCGGTTCCAATGCCCAAATGTTACAAAAGTGACAGCGAGCATTGCAGCGATAGGTCAAGTAATAGTTGGCAACCAGTGGAGCCATAGAATTTGCTCACCAGAATTTTCTTAAGACATCTTCAGCCCATAATAAACCGTGAGTCAATCATTTTGACTTTGATTAAAAAAAATTATGCAGCAAATTTCTTTATTTCTGTGTAATTAGTAGGTCTTTTTTGGGAATATTATGGTCAGCAGCCTAGATTAGCCATCATTTTACATAAATTTAAGGAATATTTAATCATGTCTCTGGTTCAACTACAGCCCGCCAATTCTCAAGATGTCCGAGTGTATATGCCTTATTTTCAGGGAAACAAGCGCAATATTCTGCCTTTAGCCATTAGTTTGTATAAAAAAGGAGTGCTACAAGGACAGCGTAAAATTGAGGGGGGGGAAAGTATTCCTTTTGTTGCTACTTGGAACGTTTCGACGTTACCTGCCGATTTAGTCCGGTGTCGGATGCAGTTTGACGGGAACGCCGAGCTAAGTTACGAAATTATGATGGCAAGTTCGGTATTAGTAGATTTTTTAATTGATGTAGTCGTTACTTTTCAACTAGCGCAAACTACCGATTTTCCTAGAGGGTTTTATCGTAAACTTTTGCGTAAAGACGACTAATCTTTAAACATCATCTAAAAATTCTCCTGAGATTGGCAATATTATTGTTAGCCTGTAAAACTCAAGTTGGACTTAAAATAAACAAAAAGTTGCGCTTAAGTAACGAACCAGTGGAGACTCCTGGGTCTACTGCCAAAGATAAAATAAGGAGCAAAGCGTGCCAATATCGGCTAAATATTTATTAATTGGGTCAACGGAGGCTTACAGTGGTAAGTCTGCTACTGTAATAGGTCTAGCTCATCAACTGCAAAAAAAAGGGCTGGATATTTCTTACGGTAAGCCCGTAGGGAGTAACTTTAGTGAAGACCACGGACAAGTAGGGGAAGCAGATGTTGAATTTATTAAGCAAATACTTGCTCTGTCACCTAATCGATTATTACCAACACTACTAAATTTGAGTGCTACTACGGTAAAAAAACGTCTAAGCGGTGAAGATAAAACTGATTATCAACAGGAAGCTAGGCAATACGTGCAAAATTCTAGCGGCGATTTGGTATTGCTAGAAGGCGCTGGGAATTTAGCAGAAGGAATGTTATTTGACCTCAGTTTGCCCCAAGTAGCACAAGCTGTTAATGCGTCTGTACTATTGGTAGTACGCTACCAATCGGTTTTGTCAATGGAGGCATTGTTAGCTGCAAAGTTTAGCTTGGGTGAATCCTTAGTTGGCGTTTTGGTTAATGATATTCCCGCCGATGAATTAGAATTTGCCCATAACCAAATTTGCCCATTTTTAGAGCAGCAAAATATCTCCGTACTTGGAATGCTACCAAAAAATGCTTTGCTGCGTAGTGTCAGCGTTGCGGAACTTGTCAAGCAATTGCAAGCGGAAGTGCTTTGTCGGGGCGATCGCACGAATTTAATGGTAGAAAGTCTCGCTATTGGGGCTATGAATGTCAATTCGGCGCTTAAATACTTCCGCAAACGGCGCAATATGGCGGTAGTAACCGGAGGCGATCGCGTAGAAATTCAATTAGCAGCACTGGAAAGTTCTACTCAATGCCTGATTCTCACTGGACAAGTACCGCCACCGGATTTTATTCTCAATAAAGCAGAGGAATTAGAGATTCCGATTTTATCGGTCGATCTCGATACCCTTTCTACGGTGGAAATTGTCGATCGCGCTTTTGGACAAGTCCGCTTACACGAACCAGTCAAAGTAGATTGTATCCGTCAATTAATGCAAGAGCATTTTAATATTGACCGTTTGTTGTCTATATTGGGCATTGAGGCGGCGGTTGCTTTGCCTTAAACAGTTAAGAAGTGATCTCTTGTCAAAAGATATCTTTGAGGATTTACTAAAAGTCGGCGATCGCATTCAATAGCGGTACTCTCTGCTAAAATAACGAGGTTGTTTTGAAAAACGCGATCGCGCCAATTTGAGTCAGTCCATAGACATACCCAAAATCGATACATTAGCGCAAGAATTAGCAACAATCCAGCAAACAGGCTCTAAACGGATTGCTTTACTAGGTTCGCGCCATGTCCCCCTTACTCATCAACACTTAATCGAGATGATGAGTTATGCCTTAGTTTTATCAGGAAATCGATTGCTAACTTCTGGTGCTGCTGGTACGAATGCAGCAGCAATTCGCGGCGCAATGCGTGCCGATCCCAACTTGCTAACGGTAATTTTGCCGCAAAGTTTGGAACGTCAACCCCAAGAATCTCGCCAGCAGTTAGAACAAGTCATGCACTTAGTCGAAAATCCTGGCAATGATCGCCTATCTTTAGCTGAAGCTAGTTCATTGTGCAATCAAGAAATTGTTTCCCGTTGTCAGCAACTTATTTGTTTTGCTTTTCATGACAGCCGCACTTTGTTACAAACTTGCCAAGAAGCAGAAGATCAAAGAAAAGTGGTTACATTATTCTACTTTGATTAAAATATGACATCGCTATTCACCGCGCCGACAGTTTTTTTAACTAGCATTGTGGCGGCAGCAGTCTTAATTTATATTCCCTATTTAGCGGTCGCTTACGGGCGATTCCAGATAGGTTATGACATGGCTGCGCCGCGTGCGATGTTTGACAAGTTACCGCCCTATGCTCAACGGGCTAATTGGGCGCATCAAAATACTTTAGAAGCCTTCCCCATTTTTGCCGCCGCCGCTTTAATGGCTTACATTACAGGGCAAAATTCTCAAATGGCAGAAATTGCGGCAATTACCTTTGTAGTAGCAAGGTTGCTGTATTCAGGGTTTTATATTGCTAACATACCTCTAGGACGGAGTTTGATGTTTGCTATTGGTAATCTTTGTGCGGGTACGCTGTTTGTTTTGAGCGTTTTACATGGCTAATAGCTACTAAGCTTGAATATACTATTTACCTATTAAGTTTTATGGCTTCTAACTATTCTTTCGATATTGTCAGTGACTTTGACCACCAAGAATTAGTCAATGCGATCGATCAAACTGTTCGAGAAATCAAAAGCCGCTACGATCTCAAAGATACTCAAACAACTGTAGAATTGGGTGCTGAAGCAATTGATATCAGCACTGATAGCGAATTCACTTTAGATGCCGTCCACTCTATCCTTCAGCAAAAAGCCGCTAAACGCAACCTTTCTCTAAAAATATTTGATTACGGCAAAATTGAATCTGCAAGTGGTAATCGCATCCGTCAAGAAGTTAAGCTAAAAAAAGGTATTAGTCAAGAAATAGCTAAACAAATTAGTAAGCTAATTCGAGACGAGTTTAAAAAAGTACAGCCGTCAATTCAAGGCGATACTGTAAGAGTTTCTAGTAAAGACAAAGACGATTTGCAAGTAGTAATTCAGCGCTTAAAGCAAGAAGAATTGCCTGTAGCATTACAGTTTACTAACTATCGCTAGTAAACCCAAATAAAGTATATAGACTTAGACAAAAATATTCTATTATTGGGAGTTTTACCTCAAAACTCGACAATTACGGGTGCATGATCGCTAGGTTGGGTAAGTTTTCGCGGGGTAGTATCAATAATGCAGCTAGTCGCCTGTTTGTAAAGGTCAGAAGTTAGATAATGATGGTCGATTCGCCAGCCTAAGTTTCGCCGAAAAGCCGCCGCGCGATAGTCCCACCAGCTATAATTTTCGCCTTCAGTAGTAAACTTGCGGAAGGCATCAGCAAAACCCAAATCGATGATTTCTTGCAAAGCTTGACGTTCGTTCTTTGATGCCATAGTCTGACCTGTTAGTAAGGCGGGAGCGTGAATATCTTTGTCTTCTAAGGCAATATTGAAGTCACCGCAAACACAAATATTGGAGATTTCATACAAAGCAAAGCGCAAGTATTCTCGTAATGCTTTTAACCACTGCAACTTGTAGAGGTACTTTTCACTCTCTATCGCGCCACCATTAGGAACGTATACGCAGACAATCTTCACGTCGTCCATAGTCCCCGTAATTAATCGTTTTTGCTCGTCTAGGTCATTTGCTCCAATTAGCGGCGCAAAACCTGTGCTAACGTCCTCTAAAGGCTGTTTGCTAATAATTGCTACGCCGTTGTAAGATTTTTGACCAAAAGCATAGATGTGATAACCTAGCTCTGTAAAAAGTAATCGCGGAAAATCTATATCTACAACTTTAGTTTCTTGCAAGCACAATACATCTACCGGATTCTCCTTTAGCCAATTTATCACCGCATCTTCGCGAATCCGAATCGAATTTACATTCCAAGTAGTAACAATCATTGACTATAGTTGATTAATTTGTTAGAAATAGCTGTAGCAAAAATGATTGTACTAATTAATTCTTGATGATCCTCAGTATTTAAGTTATTTTGAATAGGAATAGTTGTATTTATACTTAATTTATACTTAAAGGTTATTACTTAGAACTTAAATGTTGATATTGTTTAAATTTACTTCTAAAGCAAAGGAATAATTATTTATTCTATCCAAGGGAAGATAATAGTTATTGTATTTAAATAACTACTCTGGTAATATAAGCTTTTTGCTGCTACTCTTTATGCCCTACTACATACATGATTAAACAGTTAATTATAGGCTTCATACAAGGATTTAATACATCTTGGTGGGCAGAGATTACAACTGTTAAGCCCCATTGCGTGTATTACTTTGGCCCCTTCAAAACCTCGGCTGAAGCCAAGGCTGCCTATCCAGGTTATGTTGAAGATTTGAATAATGAAGGAGCGGAAGGAGTTGCAGTAGTTATTAAACGTTGCAATCCAAAAAAACTAACTATTTACGATGAGTAGCTAATTAAGATTACCTTAAATAGTGCATATATATAAAAGATTGAGCAAAAAGAAGTAATCTTTGATTGAATTATCTTATTGCCCAATCCTAAACATTCCTAACTAAAGCTTATTTGAGCATAGGCTTACAACTTACAATTTAAGTCACCAGATTTTTGCGTAAATCGAGAGTTTTCGCGGTAATCTACCGGACAATCAATAACTGCTGGAACATCTTGGGCTAAAGCAGTTTTCAAGATGGGAACAAAATCTGTTGCCGATTCTACGCGATAGCCTTTCAAACCCATACTCTCAGCTAATTTGACAAAATCTGGGTTGCCAAAATGGACGTAGGAGGAGCTACCAAATTGATTTTGCTGCTTCCACTCAATTAAGCCGTAACCGCCATCATTGAAAATTAAAGTTACAAAGGGCGTACCTACTCGCAAGGCAGTTTCTAACTCTTGGCAATTCATCATAAAACCGCCATCTCCGGTTGCTGCAACGACTTTACGGTTAGGATGAACGACTTTTGCTGCTACTGCGCCAGGAATTGCGATCCCCATCGCTGCAAAGCCATTAGAAATTAGGCAAGTATTCGGGCGATCGCAATGATAATGACGAGCAATCCACATTTTATGAGCGCCGACATCGGAAATTACAATGTCTTCAGGCCCCATTACCTGACGCAGATCGTAAATTAGTTTTTGAGGTTTAATCGGAAACCCGCTATCGTTGGCATATTCCTCGTAATCTGCCCGAATAGCGGTGCGTAGTTGCAAGGCGTAGGGTTCAAGTTTGCCTTGGCGATGCGATCGCCCTAAAATCTCCTCCAAGGAATCAGAGATATCGCCGACAACTTCTACTATTGGCACGTAACTACTATCAATCTCGGCGGACATCGCATTGATATGGATAATTGGAATATTGGCACTAGGATTCCAATTTTTGGGCGAATACTCAATTAAGTCGTAGCCGATCGCAATTACCAAATCTGTATTGTCAAACCCACAATTGATATAGTCTCGCTGCTGCAATCCCATCGTCCATAAAGCCAAAGGATGAGTATAAGGAATCACCCCCTTACCCATAAAAGTATTAACTACAGGAATATTTAACTCGGTGGCAAATTTGGTTAAGATATCGCTGGCATTGGCTCTAATTGCCCCGTTGCCGACTAAAATTAGCGGGTTGTGGGCTTCAGAGATAGCGGCGGCGGCGGCGGCAATACTTTCAAAAGCCGCATAGGTTTTTTGCAAAGCCCTGTTATTTAAAGGTTTCCCCACAGCAGGCATAGCGGCAATATTTTCGGGTAAATCGATATGTACAGCCCCAGGTTTCTCACTTTGGGAAGTCTTAAAAGCCCGTCGGACGATTTCAGGAGTATTGCTGGGACGAACTATTTGGCTATTCCACTTAGTTACAGGCGCAAACATCGCTACTAAATCAAGATATTGGTGCGCCTCAATGTGCATCCGATCGGTTCCTACTTGCCCGGTAATGGCAACTAAAGGAGCGCCGTCTAAATTCGCGTCAGCAACTCCCGTCATTAAATTAGTTGCCCCAGGCCCTAACGTAGACAGACATACCCCAGACTTGCCCGTCAAGCGCCCGTAAACGTCTGCCATAAACGCTGCCCCTTGTTCGTGCCGAGTAGTGATAAATTGGATGGAAGATTTTTTGATCGCCTCCAAAACGTGCAGGTTTTCTTCGCCAGGTAAGCCAAAAATGTAACGTACACCTTCATTTTCTAAACACTGAATTAATAATTCTGCTGTATTCATCGATTTACGTCCTCCACACTTGATCTAAGGGGATATTTGCGCTTTTCAGGTTAGGCATTGCGCCTTTGCCTAATTAACTGTGACTTTAGCTTACCCAAACAGTTTTAATATTCATAAACTCATGAATGCCCTGGCTACCTAATTCTCGACCATAACCCGACTTTTTGATGCCACCGAAGGGCATTCGCACGTCAGATTTGACCATGCTATTGATAAATACCGCTCCCGCTTCGAGTTCGTCAATCAAGCGATCGCTCTCTTCGCCATTATTTGTCCACGCACTAGCACCCAAGCCAAAGGGCGTATCGTTGGCTAACTTAATCGCTTCATCAATATTTGCTACTTTAAACAACAATGCCACTGGCCCAAAAAATTCTTCTTTTTCTGCGGGGCTTCCGGGAGGAATGCCCGTTAATATTGTTGCTGGATAGTAGTTTCCAGGGCGATCTAACTTTTGTCCACCCATCAGCAACTTTGCGCCGTTTTTTACCGCTTGACTAACTTGATAGTCTAAGTCTTTGAGAATATTCGGCGTTGCCAATGGGCCCAAATCTGTATCTAGCTGCATGGGATCGCCAACTTTTAAAGCGGCAAATTTTTCGACTAACTTTTGCCCGAATTGATCGGCAATTTCTGCAACCACTATAAATCGTTTTGCAGCGATGCAAGATTGACCATTATTGAGCATCCGCGCCTTTACGGCGGTAGTTACGGCGGTTTCTAAATCGGCGCTACCTAAAACTATAAACGGATCGCTGCCTCCCAATTCTAAAACTACTTTTTTAATTTGTTTTCCGGCGGCGGCGGCTAAACTTGCTCCCGCAGCTTCACTTCCGGTTAAAGTTGCGGCAGAAATGCGATCGTCGTTAATTAAATCGCTAACTTTCTCAGCGCCTACTAGCAAAGTTTGAAATACCCCAGGAGGAAAACCCGCTTGTGTAAAAATATCTTCTATTGCTAAGGCGCACTGAGGGACGTTTGAAGCGTGTTTGAGTAAACCGACATTCCCCGCCATTAATGCAGGTGCAGCAAAGCGAAATACTTGCCAAAAGGGAAAATTCCAGGGCATTACCGCTAAAATTGCTCCCAAGGGTTGATAGCGAATAAAACTAGAACTCGCGTCTGTAAAGGTGGGTACATCGGCGAGAAATTTGGCAGCGTTTTCGGCGTAGTAACGACATACCATAGCGCATTTTTCAACTTCCGAAATTGCCCCTTGAATTGGTTTACCCATTTCTAAGGTCATAATTTGCGCGTATTGAGCTTTATTTTGCTCTAATAGCGCGGCGGCGGCTAAAGTCCATTCCGCACGTTTGCTTAGAGATGTTTTACGTCCTTTTTCAAAAGCTTGCTTTGATAATTGAAGTTTAGTTTCAATTTCGCTATCTGCTAGTGCAGTGAAGGTTTTGAGCGTTTCTCCGGTAGCGGGATTGATTGACGAAATCGCCATTACTTTTCTCCATCTAGTCAACGAAGGCGATCGCATTAATCGCCCATTTTCTTCTATTCTCTCGCTACAATAACCCTTTTGGGCGATCACACTTATATTCTTTATCCCTTTACCTACTCACAAACCTAACAAAACTCATTACTTTGTCAACCTAACTACAGCTTTTCCCCGAAATTTGACCTATTGTTAAAAGAGTATTAAGTTTATTAGGACTGTACTCGGTTCAATTTGAGAACATTGTATTTTTTGCTGCCATTGACAGAACACTGATACTTAAGTAGCTTTGTGATTAGACATTTCTTGTCAGCAAGTTAGAGTCAGTCTAAACAAGCGCCGAATGCGCCGCTTAGGGAATGCCTCAATGACGATTTAGGGCAAAAATGCTTTTGTCTATTGATAGATTCCTACGAATGGAGAGAAAAATTGGAAGTTTTAGCCAAAAGTGTAGCAACCACTGCTAAACAACCACGAATTTTAGCAGTAGATGACAATGAAGATAATTTGCTGCTACTGAGTGAAGTATTAAATGTCTTTGATTGTTCGTTATTTACTGCAACTAACGGGCAAATAGCCTTAACCATAGCCCAAGCTTACAACCCAGACTTGATTTTGTTAGATGTAATGCTGCCAGACTTAAACGGTATAGAGGTTGTTCGCCATTTGAAACACAACCCAACTACAGAGAATATTCCTGTAATTGCTGTAACCGCTTTAGCTAGCGAAGAAGACCGCGATCGCTTATTAGCCGCAGGTTGTAATGGTTATCTCAGCAAGCCTTATATGATTGAAGACTTAGAAGCAATTGTGCGTCGGGCGTTGGTAAAAATTTGAGGATTCAATTACTTGTCCTTCCAGAAGTTAGGATGCCAACTTAATTGAAGTCGTTAGTAAATCGTTCAATGTTGAAATAAGTTATTTGCAGCAGTTATGCTAAGTTTTATTAAGCATAATAATCACTAAAACACTATGAGTCTGGAAATTCCCACAGAAATCAAACCTTGGCTAAATATTTTTCACCCGCTTTTAATGTTTGCTTTGCTAGGAGTTTCAGTTTACGCACTCTACCTAGGCGTAAAAGTGCGACAGACAAGGTATGCAGTGGGTGATGTTAAAAAAGAGCTAATTAAAGGCAAATTTAACAACAGACATTATCAAATCGGTTCGATACTTTTAGGCTTAATGGTGGTAGGTACGTTAATCGGGATGGGCGCTACCTATATCAACAACCAAAAGCTATTTCTCGGCCCACATTTGTTAGCGGGATTAGGGATGACAGGGATGATTGCTGTTTCGGCTAGTTTGTCACCCTATATGCAAAAAGGGCAAGATTGGGCAAGATATACACATATTGTGTTAAATTCGGCGCTTTTAGCTTTGTTTGCGTGGCAAGCTGTGAGCGGAATCCAAATTATTTTAAATATTCTCAGTAAGCTCTAGTTAGCTTGATAAATCTTACCCTTCTCGATCGCTAGTGGCACTTAGATTTGGGGGGTAAGGGCAAACCCAAAGACTTGTAAAAATCTGCCTGTACCTTGGCGGTTAGACGGCGGGATACTTGGTGAACAATTTGGTTAAGCAAGCGATCGCCTGTATTCTTAACTACAGATTTAGGTAAACGATAAATAAACTTAGGAAACTGGACATCAACGTTCAAGTCAAGCGTCCACTCTACTTTTGTAACTAATTTGCCTTGACTATCGGCGGGAAATTCTACTAGCTCCATTACCGCCTTAAAATCTACATCGTAGCCTGGGGGAATATAGCTGGGAATAGCGATCGTTTTGATGCGATATACGCCATTATCGGGGGGTAAAAGCTCTAAACCAATTTTTGGCTCGACATCGTAACCAAAAGCGCCAAAGCGCCCAATTGCCAAAGCATAACCATTGACAGACAGTGATTCTACCTTCATAGGTTGAGCGCAACGACAAAACCACTCTTGATGAGTATTGAGATATTCCGCCACCGTTGGAGCAGGGGCATACATTTCCATGCACTCAGCAAATTGACCGGAAAAGCGCATTGACGTTGGCGCTAATACCTCTCCATCCCCTTGTGACATTGCTCCTTCCCAAACTCTAACGGATTCTCTAGATTGAAATTCGTGGTTTTGTGACAACATAAGCTTGATTATTGTGTGACTGTGCTTGGCTCTAAATTTAGGATGCCCACAATTGAAGGCAATATTTGACTAGAAGCTAACATCTTCACGAAATCTAAAAACTTCAGGGTTTTATTCAGTAAATCTACAATAGGGAAATAGACGGATTGAAAATTTATTTATAATGTAGGCATTTTGAGATGAAAGCATTTGTAGCAGGGGCAACAGGCGAAACTGGGCGGCGGATAGTCAAGGAATTAGTAGAGCGAAATATTCCTGTCCGGGCTTTGGTTAGGGACTTAGAGCAAGCTAAGGCTGTTTTGCCAGATTCTGTCCAGTTGGTAGTTGGCGACGTGTTAAAACCAGAGACTTTGCGCGAGGCTATAGGTGATAGTACGGTAATTTTGTGTGCGACGGGTGCTAAACCAAGTTTCGACCCCTCCAGCCCTTATAAAGTGGATTATGAAGGAACTAAAAATTTGGTCGATGTGGCTAAAACTAAAGGAATTGAGCATTTTGTGTTTGTATCTTCTTTATGTACATCTAAGCTATTTCATCCCCTAAATTTATTTTGGCTGATTTTGGTGTGGAAGAAGCGGGCCGAGGAGTATATTCAAAAAAGCGGACTTGTTTACACAATTGTGCGTCCCGGCGGCTTGAAAAATGAAGACAATAATAGTGCCGTTGTCATGTCTTCAGCAGATACGCTGTTTGATGGCAGCATTCCTCGTACTAAAGTAGCGCAAGTCTGCACCGAAGCGCTATCGCAATCTGCTGCTCGCAATAAAATCGTGGAAATTGTGGCGAAGGAAGAAGCACCAAAACAGAGTTTTGAGCAGCTATTTGCAGGTGTAGCTTAATTACAATCTTGAGGATAGCAAATTGGCGCGTTTTTCACTCCCAAAGGCTACTTTTAGCCAGCAAGCTGCGGCAACTACTCTAAAAAAACTTATTCCAGTTAGTATCGCTTTAATGGTGTTAACTTTGTTATTGTATAATTTGCCTCCACAACCAAAAAAATCGCGCCTCCATCCCAATCTTGGATACTTACCTCCTTTAGAAATGAAAGGGGGTGATCCTTATATTCGAGCCTTGATGCGGACGATTTCAGCGAGTGAGGCAAACGATCCCAAGCCTTACTCAATTTTGTATGGTGGCGGACAAATTGACGACTTGAGCCGCCATCCAGAGCGATGTATTACGATTGTTTCTGGCCCGAATAAGGACAACTGCTCGACGGCGGCGGGACGTTATCAGATGATTAATATCACTTGGTACGAAAAGGCGGCGTTATACCATCCCCAGCCGCCAGGAATCATGTTTTGGAAATCTTATAGCTTTGAGCCAGAGTATCAAGATGCGGTAGTTTATGCTTGGTTGAGCGATCGCCAATTTTGGGGTGAAGACTTGTCGCAGCTATTACAGCAAGGCAAATTAAATAGAGTACAAAAGCTCCTTTCGAGAACTTGGACAAGTTTAGGCTACGGGATAGAAGATAATTCTTTAACTGGACGTTTGCCCAAAGTTTATCAAAAAATGCTCAAAGAAGAATTAAAAAACGCCGCCTAATATTAGGCGGTTAAAGGAATATGGCGTTGCTCAATTGGGTAAAGACGTTGCAATGCAACGTCTCTACACCGAAATTATTTTTGGTAGAGACGTTGCAATGCTTCTCTACACCGAAATTATTTTTGGTAGAGACGTTGCAATGCTTCTCTACACCGAAATTATTTTTGGTAAAGACGTTGCAATGCTTCTCTACACCGAAATTATTTTTAGCAATCGTAATACAGCGAAAACTCGTAGGGGTGAGGACGCAAGCGCATCGGATTGACTTCTTTATCGAGTTTGTAAGTAATCCAATTTTGAATGAAGTCTTCCGAGAAAACGCCACTTTCTGTTAAAAAGTCGTGATTATGCTCCAAGCTTTCTAAGGCTGCTTCCAAAGATCCAGGCGTAGAAGGTACTTTACTTAATTCTTCAGGACTAAGTTCGTAAATATCTACATCCAATGGTTCCCCCGGATCGATTTGATTTTTGATCCCATTTATACCAGCACACAACATCGCTGAAAACGCTAAGTAGGGGTTGCAGCTAGGATCGGGACAACGAAATTCTAAGCGCTTTGCTTTAGGATTGTCGCCCGATAGGGGAATCCGAATCGAAGCGGAACGATTACCTTGAGAATAAGCTAAGTTTACTGGAGCTTCGTAACCCGGTACTAATCGCTTATAAGAGTTGATACTAGGGTTAGTAAAAGCCAGGATTGAAGGCGCGTGCTTAATTAATCCACCAATAAAATACAACGCCATTTGACTTAATTGGGCGTACTTGTCGCCGCCAAATAAAGGTTGTCCATCTTTCCAAATAGACATATGGGTGTGCATTCCTGTACCGTTGTCGCCATACAGAGGCTTGGGCATGAATGTTGCCGTTTTGCCATATTTTTTAGCAACGTTTTTGACAATGTACTTGTACGTCATTACATAGTCAGCCGCCGCAACCAAGGGCGCAAACCGAATCCCTAGTTCGCACTGTCCGCCGGAGGCTACTTCGTGGTGATGTTTTTCAATTGGTACGCCGCACTTGCCCATTGTTAGCAACATTTCTGAACGAATGTCTTGCAAGGTGTCGGTGGGCGAAACGGGGAAGTATCCGCCTTTGTTGGCGATTTTGTAACCTAAGTTGCCGCCGGGTTCTTTTCTTCCAGCATTCCAGCCGCCTTCTACCGAATCTATAAAGTAATAGCCTTCGTGTCCGGTTTGATCGAAACGAGCATCGTCAAAGATAAAAAACTCTGGCTCTGGGCCGCAAAAAACTGTATCGCCAATGCCCGTAGAGATGAGATAATCAATTGCTTTTTGAGCAATTGAGCGAGGATCGCGATCGTATAATTCCCCGGTACGAGGTTCTACAATCGTACAAATCATGCTTAAAGTTGGCACTTCCATAAATGGATCGATCCAAGCTGTGGTTGGGTCGGGTCGCATTGCCATGTCCGAATTGTTGATTGCTTTCCAACCCCGAATACTAGAGCCATCGAAAGCAACACCATCGGTAAAAGAGTCCTCATCAATTAGGCTGCGGTGGAAAGTGCAGTGCTGCCAAATACCCAGCATATCAACAAATTTTAGATCGATTAGCTCGATGTTATGATCTTGAATCATCTTCAAGACTTCTTGGGGGGTTTCAGCCATTGATAACTCCTTGTTTAGCCGATGCACTCAAATTTATAATGATATTTCTCTTTGCTGTTGTTGGGACAATAATTAATTATGCCACCTCTAGATCATCTTAAAGACATTGGGGCAGTTTTGTAGCTTATTATACAAAAACCTGTTTTGATTGATTAGATTTGGGATTAAACGTCGCTTATTTGTGTTTAAGCAGGTGACGAGCGATCGCGTTTCTAGCTTAAGATCCTTAGAGAAGGGCGAAATAAAGCCTCAACGTTACACAAATTTATAACAAGTGCGATCGCACCCCTGTTAAAAATATTAAATATCAGAAAAAAAACTTGGGAGAACAATTTTATGCGGGATGCAATCACAAGCTTAATTGGTACTTATGATGTGGCTGGTCGCTATTTTGACCGCAATGCTATCGACACTCTCAAGTCTTACTTTGAGACGGGAACTTCTAGAATCCAGGCTGCAGGCGCAATTAATGGGAATGCGGCTGCTATTGTCAAGCGTGCTGGTTCTCAGTTGTTTGAAAATTTGCCTGAATTAATCCGTCCGGGTGGCAATGCTTACACCACAAGGCGTTATGCAGCTTGTTTGCGGGATATGGACTATTACTTGCGTTATGCTACTTATGCTCTTGTTGCTGGCAATATGAACGTGCTAGACGAGCGCGTATTGCAAGGCTTGCGCGAAACTTACAATTCTTTGGGTGTACCCATTGGGCCGACAATCCAAGGTATCCAAATTATGAAGGATATTGTTAAGCAGGAAGTAGCGGCGGCGGGTGTAGCAGATACAACTTTTGTCGATGAGCCGTTTGATTACATGACGCGAGAATTGAGCGAAAAAGATATTTAGTCAATTATCTACAATAAAAAGCGGGAAGACAAAATCATCTCCCCGCTTTTTATTATTATTGTTATTATCTTCTTTGAGCTTTTGCCGCATCATCTGCGTTTGTTTTTTCAACTGCCTAGCCCTGGCGCTTCCGCCTCTACCTTTATGGTTTCTGCCCTCTTTGCGTGGCGATTCCCACCGCTTTAAGCGCTGCATAACCAATATCCCCACAATTAGATGTTTCAGTGGGCAGGAGGAGACTCGAACTCCTACGGGTTTCCCCGCTGCATTTTGAGTGCAGTGCGTCTACCAATTCCGCCATCCGCCCTTATCTGAAGCTTCGCTAGTATAACCTATAGTCCGATCTTTTAGCAAGGATTGATATTCTTGACTTGTTGCCCATAGATCGATCTCTTTAGCTCGTAATACAGGTACAGGGTGGCTTAATTGCGCTGTCCGGGCTGTGACTAGCATTTCTCCTAATTCAGTCTTGCTGATGTCGTCGTAGGCGCGCGCTTGATCGATAAATGCCTCAAGGTTTAGTTGAGGTGCAAGAATCGGCGAACCTCCGGCTAGTTTCATTAATAGAGACATGACGACTTTAGGGTTTTGCGTCGCTAATAGCGCCGCGCGATCGCACGTAAACTCGGCACAGCGTACCCATTGCAATAATTGCGTTTGTATGCTTTGCGCCAAAACTTCGCCCCAAGTAGGAATTTGACTGGCGGCGAGGATAAGTAAATTTATCGGTGTCAGATAAACGCTGTGATCGCACTTTAGATGTCCTAATTCGTGAGCAATTACTGCTTGAATTTCCTCCGGCGTGAGTAAGTCAATTAGGGAAGTATGCAGCACTACAAAGGGTTGTTTCCCGCGCATGGCGAAGGTGTAGGCGTTGGGGACGGGATGCTGGCGGATATATAGCTGGGGTGGCTCCAAATCCAAGATTGCACAGGCTTCTAGAAGCAATTGGTGGTATTGTGGTAGCTGATGCTTGCCTACTAAAACGCTGGATGCTATATTTTCTACATAAAAAAACTGCTCGGCTAAGGGCCCTAGCAGATTCCGCACCATCAAATCTATACCAGGTATCTGTTTGATTGCCTTGGTGGCTTCTAAGTCTAGGGGGTGACGAAATTCGTCAGCTTTCAAACCAATTAAAGAATTTTTAGATAAAGACATAAGATTGCAGCTATAAAACAGACAGGTTTCTCTAAAAGCCATGATAGCGAATCTCCTGCTCTTGCCGATAAGTTAGAATAAAGTTGTAATGAGTTTACTTTAATACAATAACCAGCGCGTAAGTTTAGCTTACAGACAGATTTAGCAAGCAAGTCTAGAGACTAACCGCGCGTAAACCCACGTTTTAATTACTAAAATGGTTGATAAATTATAATTATGCAAAAAGAGGCGGCAACAATAAAACCAATTCGCTCCCTTGAAGATGCTGTAGATCGGTGTCAAAATTTGGGTATGCGTTTGAGCCGTCAACGTCGCTTTATTTTAGAGCTACTTTGGCAAGCAAAAGAACACTTATCAGCAAGAGAAATTTACGATCGCCTAAATCAGCAAGGTAAAGAAATCGGTCATACATCAGTTTACCAAAACCTAGAGGCGCTTTCTAGTCAAAATATTATTGAGTGTATTGAACGCTCAGATGGTAGATTATATGGAAACATCAGCGATTCTCATAGTCATGTAAATTGTTTGGACACTAACCAAATTTTAGATGTTGAGGTTGAGTTACCCGCAGATTTATTAGCGCAAATTGAGTTGCAAACAGGCGTAAAAATTACTGATTATAATATAAACTTTTACGGCTACAGACAAAAACAAGATAACTAAAAGTTGGAGAATTGGAGTAATAAAATTGAACAGTTGTAAGTTTTTGCTCCAATTTTTTCTCAAGGGTTAATTGCCGTATGAGCGATGCTATCCTCAAACTACTGTTAATTGATCCTGACTCGATTTATCGGACTGGACTGCGCGTACTACTTGAAGAATTTGCTGATATAGCAGTAGTTGCAGAAGCCGACAGCGAAACAGTTGCACTCCAAATATTAGAAACGAGCGATCGCACGTCGGTAGATTTAGTAATTTTGGCATTAAATACGCCTAGTAGCCAAAATAATCAAATCTTAGCTTTAGAAATAGGCAAGCAAATAAAATTTTTGTATCCTAGCTTACCTATATTACTAATTAGCACAGTTAGAGAACCTACGCAGTTATCTATAGCAAAAGCCGTAGGTGTTGATGGTTATTGTTTTAAAGACACATCTATTTCTGAGCTAGTAGTTATTATTAAACAAGTAGCAAATAGACAATTTTCTTGGTCAATAGAGCCAACCTTTAACATCTTCAGTACAGTTAGAGAAAAGCTGCGCTTGTCTGGATTGCAGCAAATTGACGGGACTTTACAGGAAGTAAACACGCAATTACAATTTCCCGGATTAACAATATTAGAAAAAGCTATATTTGCTGGACATAGGAGAGAATTATTAGCTTCTCGTTGGTTGGTTAATCGGCTATTAAAGCCACGAAAAATTATTAATAATGGTACTTATCCTCAAATTATAGAGGGCGGGAAGTTACAAGTTAAACAAAGTTATTTAGTGTCAAACAATCAAAGCATACTCGAATATTCGTCACCTAATATCTTTGTTTCAGTTCGGGATAAATTGCAATTTAGCTTAGATAATTTAACCGATGTACCGCTAGAAATCGATGTTTTGAAAGCAGATAAAAAGCGAGAATTGCTAGAGATAGTTTTAGTAAAAATTGAAGGGATTATTATTCAATTAAGTACGGCTCAAGTACAGATAGAGCAATTACCAAAAATGCGAGAGGTAATTTTAATAGATTTATGGCAAGCTGCAATAATTGGCTTTTTTGGCAAGTATTCGACTATTCAGTCAGACGGGCAAAATATAGAAATTGCTAATTTTTTGTTGCAAGATGCGGAAGTTGTAAGAACTGAAATATTGCCAAAAATTCCTTTAGTGCGATCGCTATTTTCTTACTTTTTGTTTTCTACACCTTTAGTTATTGACAATATACCTTATTCTGCTCCTACTCCTGAAGCAATGGCAAGGGCAGAAATTCTCTTACAAAACTTACTAATTCAATTAGCTAATGCTGTAACTCAACCGTTAATAAATAAGCTAGGGGATGTAGAAGTAATTAAACAAAACTTTTACGATACTAAATTAATTTCTACTCGTGAAATAGAGCGATTTAGAAATAATTTATCTTGGAAATATCGCATAAAAACATATATTATTGAGCCAAGATTAATGTTTGAAAGTCGTTATGAGTTATTTGTACTTGCTAGTAGAGGAATTGCCAAAGTATCAATTTATGCACCGCGAAACCAAGAATTAAAGCAGCTTACTGGTATTCGTTTAGTAGTAACATTAGCTCTAGAATTTAGAGATGCGATTTCTCCACGATTGCGAGGAGCCGTAGCATTTTTAGGTAGCAGCGTTGTTTACGTGCTTACACAAGTATTTGGTAGAGCTATAGGCTTGATTGGACGCGGTGTTTTACAAGGTATTGGTGGCTCAGTTCCAGCTAATAAATTTGGCAAAGATAGTGAGAAATTTAAGTGAATATTTACATATAAACTTCTAAGTTTTTTAGCAAGCTTACCCAGATTTTAAACCAAGCTTGAGGCGGCTATGCTTTGCAGGTTGACCCCTACGCATATTTTGCCTCAATTAGCAGAGTTTAGGTATATAAATATTTTATTGAACGCATAATCATTACCTTATAAATCGAGATTCGGGAAACAAAACTGGAATAGCTTTACAAAAATTATTAGTTAAGATACATTCATTTACATAGCTGGCGCGATCGCGCTTTTTACGTTTAGCAAACACCTTTGCTGTAAGCTACAAATCAACAGACTTTTTAGCCGCCAAACGACAGGTTAAGAAGTTCAAGTTTGACACGACTTTTAAGTTAAACAGCTTTCCTTGTAAACTTTCAAAGTAGTTAGTAATTCTGGAGTTTCAATCATGACTTATACAATTGAGTCCGCTCAAAATATATTTTCAAGCACTCAAGTTCCCAGTCAAATTCCAGCTATCATCGCTCTATTCGACCAACTGAGCGTAGACGATCGCCTAGCATTGTTGTGGTACGCCTACACCGAAATGGGCAAAACCATTACTCCCGCCGCTCCTGGAGCCGCCCGTCTGCAATTTGCCGAGCGGATGCTTAAAGATATTCAGGAAAAGTCTAACGAAGATCAAATGCAGGTAATGCGCGAACTAGCTACACGCGCCGATACGCCTATTAGCCGTGCCTATGGCTACTTTAGCGTCAATACTAAATTGGCTTTTTGGTATGAACTAGGGGAATTGATGAAGCAAGGGTTAGTAACCCCCGTACCTACAGGCTATCAAATGTCTCCCGGCGTGCAGATAGTGCTAGATGCTATCAAAAAAATTGATGCGGGACAGCAAATTACTGTACTTCGCAATACTGTAGTAGATATGGGATTTGATACAACAGCAGTTGCTTCTAGCGGCAAACCTCAAGCTGCCGAACCCATGTTTGAGCGCGATGCTCCTGCACCTACTGCAATTAAAATTGATGGCATTAACGAGCCTGCGGTGTCAAGCTACGTTGCTGCAATGAACGCTGACGACTTTAAGAGCGCTGTGGAATTGTTTACAACCGATGGTGCATTGCAGCCACCTTTCCAAAAGCCAATTGTCGGACGCGAGGCGATCGCAAAATATATGCGTGAAGAAGCTCAAGGACTCAATATGATGCCCCAACAAGGTATCTCCGAAAAAACCCCAGATGGCTCTAAGCAAGTCAAGGTGACGGGTGTAGTTCAAACTCCTTGGTTTGGTGTCAATGTCGGGATGAATATTTCTTGGCGGTTTTTAATCAATCCTGAAAACAAAATTTTCTTTGTGGCGATTGATATGTTGGCTTCTCCTCAAGAGTTGCTCAACTTACGTCCTACTAAGTAAAAATAAGGTAGGAGCGATGTATGTGATCGCTCCTATAATTTTTGAATCTGCTCCCGAATCTTTTGCCGAAACTCAATAACTGCGTCCATTGGTTCGGGAAATATTACATATTCAGCTAATAAACTTAAATCTAGTTGTGGCAAAAAATTACTTCTAGCTACAAGTTGATAACTTTCGCCATCTAAGCAATATAAAGTAAAACTATTACTTTCCCAAAACCAAACCTCCGGCACTTGTAAACCTCTATAAATCTTTAACGAATTAATCCCGCCACTGGAAACAATTACCTCAATGGCAATATCTGGGACTTGTTTTTCGCAATTGATACAATAACATTCATCAGGCTCAATTCCTCTGGCTACGCTTTCTTGACGAAAAGTTGTCGAACCTAAACCATAAAAACGGGTGCGTGTCTCCTCGAAATAAACGTCTAGAAGTCTGCCTATATTAGTTTTAATAAACTCGTGGCGACGACTGGGCGACATTATTTCTAAAATTCCCTCTAAATAAGCAATTCTCAAATGGGAATTATCTTCTACATCGGCTAGTAAACTTTCGTACATCTGCCAGCTAATATCATTGATAATCACTAACTGCTCAGAATCGGTGGTGTGTCGCTGCAAATCGTCGAGTTTTTCGGCAATAGATAACATATTTCCTACCTAATAATAAATATTTCCCTCCCCCCTTTTTTAAGGGGAGTCAAAAAGCGGTGTAGCTGAACATGACCGCTTTTTGACGTAGGTTAGGGGGGATCTTTAGTATTAAAAGTTACAACCTATACTTTCAAACAATTTATTTACTTACACTACGAAGCTCGTCTATTTTTGCCTTAACTAATTGAATATCTTGCCACATTAACCATTTAGGGCTACCTTGTTCGCGGGAGGCGTTTCTTAATAAATAGGCTGGGTGCAAAATTGGCATACATAAACGCCCTTCCCACTCAATCCAAGTACCGCGAATCTTAGTAATCCCGGTTTTATTTCCCGTCAATCCTTTTACCGCCGTCGCCCCAGTTAATAAAATAACTTGTGGATCTACTAACCGAATTTGCTCTAATATGTATGGCTTACAAGCCGCTACTTCCTCTGTAGTCGGGACGCGGTTACTAGGCGGACGGCATTTGATAATATTGCATACATAAGCATCTTCTTTAGCATTTAAACCTACGGAAGCGAGGATTTTATCTAATAATTGTCCGGCTTTACCAACAAAAGGCAATCCCGTTTCGTCTTCATTTTGCCCTGGCGCTTCGCCGACAATCATAATTGGCGCTTTTAAGTCTCCTTTTCCTACCACTGCATGATTGCGAGTTGTACCCAAAGGACAGCGATGGCAATGGTTGCAATGCTGCGCTAACTCTGTCATGTCAGAATAAGTACCGGGAAGAATCGGAATTTTGGCATCAGTAGGAATTAAATCGGGCTGAGATACTGGCGCGGTTGTGTTATCAAAAAGGCTGAGTTGTTCTTCGCTATTCATGGAGATTGATTTACTTGCGTAGCGGATCGCATCCTACTTTACTGTGCTTTAATTTTAGACTGATTACGCCCATCGCTTTCCCTAAATTGAGCTATGTCAAAAGTAGCAATTTTTGCTAAGTTTTTCCAAAAATCGGTCACTATCGAAGCTGAGTCCGCTATATTTATTTAGGCGCACTTATTTATGTCACCTCCAATTTTTCGCGATCGCACCGATGCTGGAATTCAGTTAGCTAGAGCAATCTCTACTACTATTACCCAAATGTCGGCATTTACAATTATGCCGCCCCAAGTAGTCTATGGCTTACCACGAGGGGGATTACCTGTAGCTTTACCTGTCGCTCGTTTGCTAAAATGCCCAATGAGCGCGATCGTTGCTAAAAAAATTACTCGTGCCAAAAATCCTGAACTTGCTATTGGCGCGGTAACTGCCTTTGGAGATGTTTTATGGGAGCAAAGCCGAGTACCTAGCAAGCCTCAACATAGACAAGCTGTACTAGATACGGCTTTAACTACAGCTAAGGCGCAAAATGCTCAATTCAGCCCCGCTTGTCCTAATGTGAATTTAACTGGTGCGATCGCTATTATTGTTGATGATGGCATTGCTACCGGGCTAACTATAGCTGTTGCGGCTCAATCACTAAAAATCTACCAACCTGCGGCAATTTGGCTGTGTGCGCCCGTTGCTCCCCTTTCCTTACTCCCTTGGCTGCAAAAACAGGGCGATGTCTTGATTACACTCCATACCCCCGAACCTTTTTTTAGTGTTAGTAATTTTTACGAGCGCTTTGAACAAGTCCCAACCGATGAGGCTATTGCTTGTTTGCATCAACAAAATGAATGGTTGAGTTATCAAAATTAAGAAAAACTTTACAAAAAACCTACTTTATGCGTTAGCAATTTTGTGATAAAAAATGCTATGGTAGATGGCAAGTACAAAGAAGTATTCTGTTTGATACAGATTAACTAAAATCGGAGTGCAACTTTTTTTAGGCTATCAAAGTTTGAAAGAAGTATCCTGCCAATGGTTAATTTTTTCCGAGCTTCAATTCAAGCTAGGTCATTAACAAACAGTTGCTATTAAATCTTAACACCAGTGATAGAAAAAAGAAGAACACGCGATTTACCCCAAATAAACGAACGCATCCGCTTCCCGGAAATTCGAGTAATCGACAGTGACGGGGCGCAGCTAGGAATTATTACCCCCACCGAGGCGATGACTATAGCCGAAGAAAGAGGGCTAGACTTAGTATTATTGAGCGATAAAGCCGAACCGCCAGTTTGCCGAATCATGGACTACGGCAAATATAAATTTGAGCAAGAAAAGAAAGCGCGAGAGGCTAGGAAAAAGCAACACACCGCCGACGTAAAAGAAGTAAAAATGCGCTACAAAATTGAGGAGCATGATTACAAGGTGCGGATAAATCAAGCCGAGCGTTTTCTTAAAGACGGCGACAAAGTAAAAGCAACAGTCATGTTTCGCGGTCGAGAAATTCAGCACAGTGACTTAGCCGAAACGTTGCTAAAGCGCATGGCGACAGATTTACAGACTTTTGGAGAAGTGCAGCAAGCACCCAAAAAAGAAGGGCGCAATATGATGATGCTAATTTCTCCGAAGAAGTAGAGTAATAAAATAATTTATAAAGAGACGTTGTAGAAGCGTCTCTTTATTTTATGGAGAAAAGTTAGCCTTCCTAGTAACCTTCTATGGTATAGCCTGCGGCAACAATTGCTTGCTTAATAGTTTCTTCCGAGGCGGCAGATTCTACGGTAACAGTTTTTGCTTGAACATCTACGTCAATTTTGGCATTGGGTTCCATTGTGTGAATAGAGTCAGTAATTGTTTCGCCACAACCATCACACATGATATTGGGGACTTTGAGTTTGAGCGCCATAGTAAATCATTAGGTATATTTCTGGCTTTAATTCTAAGGCTTAGAGAGGCGAATTCTCATTGACCTACAGTCGGATAGTGGAAAATCTGGCAAAATGCGAAAATAGTAGTTACAAAATGTCACCATTGTAGAAACGAGACATTTTGTTATGCACCGTAAAAGCAAGACGTTTTGTCAAACTCTACACACAAAAATATTGATTCACGTTCAAACCTAATTAAATTATTATGGCTGCAATTCTCCAGTATCTTAGCGGTAACGACATTCGGACAAAATTTCTTGACTTCTACGCCCAAAAGCAGCATCAAATTTTACCTAGTGCGTCTCTCGTACCAGAAGATCCGACGGTACTGCTAACGATCGCGGGAATGTTGCCATTTAAACCAATTTTTTTAGGACAAAGGCAGTCGGAATATAAACGGGCGACTACTTCGCAAAAGTGCATCCGTACCAATGATATTGAAAATGTGGGACGTACAGCAAGGCATCACACCTTTTTTGAGATGTTGGGTAACTTTAGCTTTGGCGACTATTTTAAAGAACAAGCGATCGCCTGGGGATGGGAATTATCAACACAAGTATTTGGATTAAAACCAGAAAACTTAGTTGTCAGCGTCTTTGAAGATGATGATGAAGCTTATAACATTTGGCGCGACAAAATCGGCGTTGTAGAAGCCCGAATTAAGCGGATGGGTGAAGATGATAACTTTTGGGTATCTGGCCCTACAGGCCCTTGCGGCCCTTGTTCAGAGATATATTACGACTTTCACCCCGAACGCGGCGAAGATAATATTGATTTAGAAGACGATACGCGGTTTATTGAGTTTTACAACCTAGTATTTATGCAATACAACCGGGATGTAGAAGGTAATCTAACACCGTTGCAAAACAAAAACATTGATACGGGTATGGGACTAGAAAGGATGGCGCAAATCCTTCAGCAAGTCCCGAATAACTACGAAACGGATTTAATTAAGCCGATTGTTAAAACTGCGGCCCAAATTGCTGGGATTGATTACGTTCAAAGTGACGAACAAACTAAGATATCTCTTAAGGTAATTGGCGATCATATCCGCGCTGTAGTTCATATGATAGCTGATGGAATTACAGCTTCTAATGTTGGACGTGGCTATATATTGCGCCGTTTGATTCGTCGGGTAGTGCGTCACGGGCGATTGATGGGGATTCAAGGAGAGTTTACAACCCAAGTGGCTGAAAGTGCGATCGCACTTTCCGAAGATGCTTATCCAAACGTCCGTCAGCGCGAGGAAGCGATTAAAAATGAATTGCAACGGGAAGAAGCTAATTTTCTCAAAACTTTAGAGAAGGGGGAAAGTAAGCTTTTGGAAGCTATAGGAGTAGCTATTTTTCGACCTGAAGATATAAAAAAACTGACAGAAGGTTTTGGTTCTCTATACGCTGCGATGAAACAATCTCAAAATAACCTGTCAGACTATGTAGACCTAGAACAACAGAGGAAAACAGTAGGATCTCTAAGTTCTATACTTCCTGGTCGTGATGCTTTCGAGTTATATGACACTTACGGTTTCCCCTTAGAATTAACTCAAGAAATCGCCGCAGAACATGGTTTAAGCGTTGATTTAGAGGGCTTTGAGGCAGCTATGGAGGAGCAAGTAGGACGTTCCAAAGAAGCACATAAAATCATTGACTTAACTACTGCTGATTCCCTCAATCAATTAGCATCGGGAATCAATGCAACGCAGTTTCTCGGTTATACCCAGCCATCAACTCCTGCTCAAGTTATGACACTTATTGCTAATGGTCAGCAAGTAGAAGCAGCAGAAGCCGGAAGTGACGTACAAGTATTGTTAGATCAAACCCCATTTTATGCGGAGTCTGGCGGACAAATAGGCGATCACGGTTACTTATCTGGAGATAGTGTAGTCGTTGTTATTAATGACGTTAAGCAGCAATCGGGTATCTACATTCATTACGGACGCATTGAACGCGGTACGCTTAAAATAGGCGATCCTGTAATGGCACAAATCGATCGCACTTGTCGTCTCCGCGCTCAAGCAAATCATACCGCTACTCACCTATTACAAGCAGCTTTAAAAAAGATTGTCGATCCTTCCATTTCTCAAGCGGGATCGTTGGTAGATTTTGATCGGCTACGTTTTGACTTTAATTGTCCGCGTCTGATTACCCCAGGCGAGTTGCAGCAAGTAGAAGCACAAGTAAATACATGGATAGCTGAATCTCACCATGCAGACATAGAGATAATGCCTATAGCAGAGGCTAAAGCCAAGGGTGCGATCGCTATGTTTGGGGAAAAATACGGCGATGTCGTGCGAGTAATAGATTTCCCTGGCGTATCGATGGAATTATGCGGCGGTACTCATGTGCGCAATACGGCGGAAATAGGAGTATTTAAAATAGTTTCCGAAACTGGGATTTCGTCAGGAATTAGGAGAATTGAAGCGGTTGCAGGGGCGGCAGTGTTGGATTATTTAAATGTCCGCGATAAAGTAGTTAGGGAACTAAGCGGATTCTTTAAGGTAAAACCCGAAGAATTGCCAATGCGAGTCACAGTTTTACAAACAGAACTTAAAACCGCCCAAAAGCAACTAGAATCACTTAAAGCCGAACTTACCTTACATAAATCGGAAACTTTACTAACTGAAGCGCAAAACATTGGCGACTACAAAATTATTGTTGCCCAAATAGGAGAAGTTGAGCCAGATTCTTTAAAAATTGCTGCGGAAAGGTTGCTACAAAAAATCGGCAAAGGCGCAGTAGTATTAGGTTCTGTTCCCGAAACTGACAAAGTTAGCCTAGTTGCGGCGTTTAGTCCTGATGTGAATAAAAAAGGCTTGCAAGCAGGTAAATTTGTAGGAGAAATCGCTAAAATTTGTGGCGGTGGTGGTGGTGGAAGACCAAACTTAGCCCAAGCTGGAGGAAAGGACGCGAGTAAATTACCCGAAGCACTAGAATACGCTCGTACTCAGTTAAAAGCTACTTTAAGTCAAGCTTAAGTCATAAACCAATTACTTAACTTTAAGGAGTAAGGCAATGATTATCCAAGCACAATCTACCCATCAAACTGAGATAGTATATCCAGATTGCGACGGCGAACCAATGTCAGATAATACTAAACAGTTTCGCTGGATAGTTACTATTAAAGAAGGTTTGGAATGGCTGTTTAAAAATGATGAGAACGTATTTATCGCCGGAGATTTGTTGTGGTATCCGGTAGAAGGTAACAACGTTATCCGCGCCGCACCAGACGCTATGGTAATTATGGGTAGACCAAAAGGCGATCGCGGTTCGTACCAGCAATGGAAAGAAGGAAATATTGCACCACAGGTAGTATTTGAAGTTCGTTCCCCTGGAAACACGCAAACAGGTTTAGATAAAAAGTCAGTATTTTACGATCGCCATGGTGTGGAAGAATATTATCTATACGACCCCGATAAGGGCGATTTAAGCGGTTGGCTGCGTCGTGAAGGGCGATTAGACGTAATCGAGGAAATGCTAGATTGGGTTAGCCCTAGATTGGGGATTAAATTTAATATGTTGGGTACAGAACTACAACTTTACAGACCTGATGGCGAAAAATTTGCTACTTATGTAGAACTAGCAACTTCTAGAGAGCAAGAAAAACTTGCCAAAGAACAAGCCCAGCAGGAGTTAGAACAGTCGCAGCAGCAGTTAGAACAAGAAAAAGTGCGATCGCAGCAATTAGCAGCTAAACTCCGAGAATTAGGCATCGATCCCAATTAACTTTAGAGGAAATTATGGGTAGATTAAATCCTTACACGCTTCAAATGCAGATTACCCGAATGTTTGAACAAGGGCAATCATTATTTGCCACTACAAAGGTACAAGATTGGCTCAAGGAGCGCAATCATAATCCGGCGGATTACAATGTTAAATTTCTGCAAAAACCCGCGCCTCCAGGCTCGAAAGAGGTGATGGTAGTAGAAGTCCAATTGAGTCGCCGCGATGGAGAACCTGTAGATCCTTGGTTGCAAGAACAAGCAAATCTTCATGCTTGATATTAAACAAAATTGCTCTTTACTAGCAATCTTGGCAAGCTAATTACTTATTTTGGTAGTCTTAAAAATGCCAGAATAGAGTAGAGACCTTGCTAATTTTCACTATATCAGAAACACCCCTAACTTATTCTCGTTGTAACTCTAGTTGAATTATCAAGAACGGATTCATCCATAATAGTAATCAAAACTTCAAGTGTCAAAGATTGCTCTAGGCAGTTTATCCAAAATCCGAGTAAAAAAGTGATTGGGCAGGAAACTAGAGATTTGAATAAAACTGGTTGAATGAATTAGCAATACCACTATCACAAAATTTACGCACTAATAAACTTAATACTGTAACTACTCTGTAAACAATACACATTTATTTACACTATTTTCATGAAAAACATTGTAATGTATTTCTCAGAGTAAATTCTTCTGCATAAGCAATAACAGATTCTAAATAATGGGTTGCAAGGAACTTTATGCAACTTGTAAATTATTTTTACATTCAGCTTTATCAGCTTTAGATTAACGTACAAATCTTAGTTCAAGAAAGTATTTTACTAATTATAAAGTTTTCCGGAATGGCAGATTGCAAATTGGTATAAGTACGTAAGATTCAAGCAATTATCTGTGAGTTGCAAGTATCAAATTGGCTCTCTACATTTACAGCCTTTATCCAACTGGCAAGGTTAGTATCTCATTCCTGTACTTGGAATAGCTTTGTTATCTATCCCCTACTTTTTTGCGACTAAGCCCAAGTAAGCTTAAAAGCTTACTATTTCTAAATATTCACAAAGCTTAAAGAGGAAAAACGGAATGTTAAAAGTTAATAAACAAGGCTTTATTTGAGTGTTGTGTATAAAGAGTAAAACCTTAAAGTTTATGAAAAGGTTTGAGCTTTTTAGAATTGCGGCAAAATTTTTCCATTAAAATTGAAAAATTATGAGACTCCAAAATATCTACACTAGCGGGAAAACACTACCTTTAACCGAGGCAGCTAAAGATATTGAACTGATGCGGCAGATTCAGATCCGGCTTCGTGACCTGGGAATGCCTATTGGTAAACCCGATGGACTGTATGGTTCTGTGACAGCAAGCGCGATCGCTCGATTCTGTAAAGCCTTTGGTTGGTCTGGCAATGAAATAACTTCAGCCGTTGCTAAAGAACTAATCCAGTGCAAAGTTATTCCTGGATTTGACCCGTTGCTAGGGATGGCTAGTCCTGAAATGGTGGCTACTATTCTTCAATGCCCTTTAAGTGATCCTCAAACTTATTTGCCAGGAGTGCTGGAGGCTCTTTATGAAAAAGGCATTTTAGACAAACCAACTTTAATCGCAACATTAGCAACCATTAAAGTAGAAACAGGTGGCTTTCGTCCGATCCACGAGCTTGGTGGACCTACTTACTTTAAGCGCTATGATGGGCGCAAGGATTTAGGCAACACTCAATCTGGAGATGGAGACCGCTATCATGGGCGTGGCTACATCCAGTTGACCGGACGCGCTAACTACAGCAGGTATGGTCAAAAGTTAGGAGTTCCTTTGGAAGCTAACCCAGACTTAGCCCTAGACCCCAAAATATCTGCCAAGATTATAACCTCTTACTTCTACGACCGAGGGGTTGATGATGCCGCTCGTGCAGGTGACTGGCGGCAGGTTCGTAAGTTAGTTAACGGTGGCTACAATGGCTGGGAGGTCTTTGAAGCTTACGTTGAACGGGCTAAGGAGCGGTTTGAGGGAGTTGTCAGCCCTCCGCCTAGCCAAGCATCTTTATCTAGCACTCCAATAATACTAACGAGTAACCCAATGACACTACAAGAGATTTTAGACAAAGGACAAAAAATTGATTTTGACAACATTGACGCGAATGATGATTTGGCACAGCAGATTCAAGACAAGTTAATAAAATTAGGTTTGCTTGATCCTCCTGCTGATGGCAATTTTGGTCCAATCTCCAAGGCAGCACTAAAAGAATTTCAAGCATTGGTTAAGGTTAATGAGCCTTGGTATATTGGGCGAGAGACTGCACAAAAGTTAATTGAGACACAGCCCTCAGAAGTAACTTTACCCAAGTACAAAAATCAGGGCGTTCTCTTGGTGCTTACCTACGTTGGCAAGCTCGATCCATTTGGGTTTAAGCAGCTTTTACTTCGGTTTGTTAATAATGGTAAAACCGTTGATAAGTTATCTGTGGTGTCAGGAGGAAAAGTGAGGCAAAGTGAAGCATTTGTCAATCCTAAAAACGATTCTTCAGGTTCTAACAGACCAATTCCTGAAGGAGTTTACACAATTGGCAAGCTGATCAAAATGTCTGCTGCTGAAGCAGGGGTTGGCTATAATAAAATTCCGTTAGACGTTATTCCTGCCTTTAAGCTGAATAACCGAAGTGAACTTCTTTTCCACGACGACTTCAACCGTCAAGTTGCTAGAGGATCGAAAGGTTGTGTAGTCACATACAATGATGTAGATATGCAGCGCATTATTAAATGGGTCACAGCGCAGACTCATCCTACTCATTTAGTAGTTGACTGGGGATTCGGTCTTGTTAAAGAATGGCTGCCATAAACTGATTATTCCTAGAGGACAGGTAAGCCTATCAACCAGCTTGAGGGGTTATTTCCAAACCTTAACCGCCAAGCTCTTGCGTAGGCTGTACACTAGATAAGTGCAAGTTTGCTAAACTTATAAATTTAAATACTGCCTTATATTCGATAAACTGTCCTCTTGATTGGTAAATTTACTTTTGTCATAAAGCTACATAAATGTAGAAAAACTAAAAACACCTGTTCGATAAACTGAGTAATATGCTTTAAAATAAATTAAAATTATGCTGCAAAGAACCTAAAGATTTGCTTGGCAATAATCCTCTTAAATTTTTTTGAAGATAATAACCAACGTATTACCCATCGGCTAAGTCGTGGTAGTAGAAACCGTTGAAAGAAGGGCATTAAAAGCAGTGATCCAATAATTCCAAAAATTAACCAAAGCCATTGAAATAATATTTGATTTGATGTCAAGTTAGCAGTATTTTTCAAAGAAATTAAATTATAGATAGGTAAACAACCTAGTATCTGAGCAAGAATTTTATCTAGCTGCTTAAAATTACTAGGAAAAAGTCTTTGAAGAAAACTAATAAGCCAGTAATATGAAAATGCCAATATTAGCCATAGCACTACTAAAGCAATAAAACCACCTAGTAATACTACAACACAATTATTTACTTTAATTGAACTAAGTACACAGTTAACAACTGTTATTAAAGCAGGAATAACTAAAGCTAGCTGCCAAGATAACAAATTTAAGTTTTTCCAAAAATAACTTAGAAGTTGAGCGCTAAACCAATAGTGGGCAGAGGTAGTTGCTGCACAGTTAGGAGCTTGGAGAAAATCCTTACGAACTTGTTGAATTACATCACCATCTAAAGAGACAACACTCCGCACTTTTCGCCAAGTATCATTGACTAGAGTTGGTTCAGTTTGTAAATTTTCTAAAGATTCGTGATAGTAAGAATAAAAAGTTATTCCTGAGAGTAGGTAGTATGCAAGACTAGCAACCAGCCCAGAAGGAATGTGTAAAGAATAACGATTATCCTGTGCTTGATAAATCTGGTTTACGACTTTCTCATATAAAAAAAAGCTCAGTTCCCCTTGCTCTACTTTAACCCAAACAAGAGTGTCTTGAGAAGACCGTAATAAATAATATTTCTTTACACCAAACTTATCTGCGTACATTTCCAATTGAAGCCATAATGTCTTTTACCAAATCCACAGCAAATTTCAGTAGCCCCCGCCATTGCTTCTCTCCCCCAGATACTCCCTCATGATGAATACTTATAATTAAATCTTTGTGCTTTTGTTCAAATAAATCTCTGCGGTAGCGATTAATAACATCTCCATCTAACTGAAGAACAGTTTGGGCATAGATAAGATCATTATTGTCGAGTGCAGCCTTGAGTTCACTAATTTTACGAAGACTACGCAAAAATCGGCTATTATCAAGAATCCTTCTTAGATCTTTGCTAAAGCAAAGAGTTTTAGGATATCCTTTCTTCGTATCGATATCCTGAGGGGGTGACATAACAGCTACAATGCATTCATGATAAGCTTCATAGCTCTCATGCCTCGTAAATAATACTCTAACTTATTACGATTAATTCTCATTAATTTCTCGACGACTTCCCAACAAT
>JAABUN010000727.1_pt1 | contig 81782 bp, 81 predicted proteins | sample 5559311 | NCBI WGS metagenome assembly JAABUN01 (sample SAMN10711877, study PRJNA513370) | rock metagenome | isolation source: Antarctica rocks | place: Antarctica: Victoria Land, Siegfried Peak sud | reverse complement strand
TTTTTGATGGCAATCAACATGAAATTATTGATTTATTTCTTTAGTCTGGATAAATAAAAAGCAAAGCTTACATGACATGATAGAATGTGGATAAGTGTAAATCAATTTTTAATGCGTTTGCCCTGGAGCAATAAGTGTTATTAAGTATCGAATTACCTATTTTTAATACTACTAATAATCTCTACTACCTCTTTTGTCAGCGATGCTATTTTTGAATAATCTTTCTGCTCAAGAAGTGATTTACTTATCAGCTTGCTGCCCATACCTACAGCTCGCACACCTGCCTTAAACCATCCTGAAATATTTTCTTTATCAAGGTCAACACCTCCGGTTGGCATAAACATTAGATTGGGAAATAATTCTTTAATAGCAGACATAAAATCAGGACCAAGAATATTCCCGGGAAACAATTTTATAAACTGGCAACCGTATTGTTCGGCTACAATAATTTCTGTAGGTGTCATACAACCGGGAACATATAACAGACCGGCTTTATTTGCCTCATCAGCGGCTTCTTTTACAAAGCCCGGGCTTATTATATAATCGGCGCCTGCCTCAATAAAGTTTCTTGCCTGTTCACCATTTTTAATAGTTCCAATACCTAACATCATTTCAGGCATTTCCTTATCGCGCACTTCTTTCATTTGTTTAAAATTTACAAAAGCCGCTTCTCCCCTGTTCGTATATTCAAGGGCTCTTATACCACCTTCATAAAGAGCTCTCATTACCTCTATACTTACTTCGGCATCTTTATGAAAAAATAGAGGCAGTACTCCTTGCCTTGGAACTAATTCTAAAATTTGTGCTTTTTTATCCATGTTTTTTAAATATTAAAGTGAAAAATTTATTTAGGTGCGTTAAGAGAGAAATGGTAAAATATCATATTTCGGTATAAGCAGAAATTTTATAAAAGTGGGCAAATAGAACCCTATTCTGCTGGTTTAACTGTTGACCACTAAATTTAAATCCAACTTTGACTCAACAAATTAAAATTCTATACAGCGAGAAAAAAGTCAAAATTGTTGAAACAAATATCTTACTATTTTTTAAATTCAATAGGGTAATAATAATTTTGTTATTTATATATTTGGCCTCCGCTTAATAATTATTTTAAAATTTAATACTAAAACCTAACAATTCCCAATGCCTAAAAAAGTTGTAACTCTCGGAGAAATTATGTTAAGATTATCTACTCCGGATTTCAAAAAATTTGTACAAGCTGATAGCTTTGACGTAACTTATGGTGGTGGTGAAGCTAACGTGGCAGCAGCCATATGTAATTACGGTGAAAATGGAACATTTGTAACGAAAGTTCCTAAAAACCCGATAGGACAAGCTGCAATAAACCATTTGCGCAGATATGGTGTAGACACCCAATACATTGTAAGAGGCGGAGACAGGCTAGGTATTTATTTCTTGGAAACAGGTGCTTCTATGAGGGCTTCGCAGGTTGTTTATGACCGTGCAGGTGCTTCAATTGCAGATGTTGATATAAGTGAATTTGACTTTGATAAAATTTTAGAAGGTGCTGATTGGTTTCATACTACAGGAATTACACCTGCTTTAAGTGATAAAGCTGCTGCCTTAACTGAAGCCGCTTTGAAAACTGCAAAGGCCAAAGGTATTACCACAAGTATAGATCTTAACTACCGTAAAAAATTATGGAGTAAAGAAAAAGCACGGCACATAATGACAAACCTTTGCCAATATGTAGATGTATGTATTGGTAACGAAGAAGATGCTGATACAACTTTAGGATTTAAAGCCGCCAACACCGACATTACAAAAGGGGAATTAAATCTCGAAGGATATAAAGATGTATTTAAGCAAATGGAAGAAAAGTTTGGTTTTAAATACATAGCTTCTACCCTGAGAGAAAGCCACAGCGCTTCTGATAACGGATGGAGCGCTTTGGTGTATGATGGTAACGAATTCTATCACACGAGGCAATATGAAGTCCGCATTGTTGACCGTGTAGGCAGCGGAGATTCATTTGCAAGTGGTTTCATTTACGGTCTTGTTACTGGCATGCCTTTAAATGATGCAGCAGAATTTGGAGTTGCTGCTTCTGCAATAAAGCATACTATTCCAGGTGACCTTAACCATGCCACTCTGGATGAAGTAAAAGGCCTTATGAAAGGTGATGCTTCAGGACGTGTTCAGAGGTAACTCTTAGCCCCAGCCCTAAAGGGAGAAAATAGCAACGATGATGCTATGAAAAATAATCCCCGGTTTCGCCATTTTTTTAACAATAAATTCGCAAACAAAAGGCGAAACAGATTTATTTTATTTCTTTCTCCCTTTAGGGCTGGGGCTACGTCGCAATCACTTTATCTTCATATCTTTTATTAACAAAAGAAATCCATCATACACTAAATAATATTTGCTTTATGATTATCGATTCATTGTCCAATTCAGATAAATACATTAACCTTCATCCACGCTTTCAAAAAGCATTTGAATTTATTAAAGACCAGAGTTTAGAAACAATTGAAGTTGGTAAGTTTCCAATTGATGGGCCCGAACTTCATGCAGCAGTTTCTGAAAAAGACGGTTATAGCAGGGAAGAAGCAAAATTCGAATGCCATAATTACTGGCTTGATATACAGGTTTGCCCAACTGGAAAAGAACAAATCGGGTGGAGTGCAAGAGAAAGAGTTTCTTCTCCTAAAGGAGAATATAATGCAGATAAAGATGTTACTTTCTATAATGACAAACCTGATACTTATTTCACTTTACAAGGCGGCCAGTTTGCCATTTTTTATCCTGAAGATGTGCATGCGCCTCAAATTGGCGAAGGACCAATTAAGAAACTGGTTGTTAAGATTAAACTTTAAAAAATTAAGATAATATCGTAGTTAAAGGTAGAAAGAAAACGAAAGTTTTAAATTAACTTATGAATTTTTGAGTTATTATTGTAAATTGTAAGAAAAAAAGCAATGGCGCATAAAAGAGATATATTTATTGACATAAATAAAAACGGTGTCAAATGGGGTTTTTTTGCTCACCATATAAAAGAAGGTGAAATGGTTTCCACCTTTATACCAGCTTTCGATCTTTACTATTCTTCACCTAATAAGGATGAAGCAAATAAGAGAGCTAAAATAATGGTCAAGTCCTTTTTTAATTTTTGGATACAGCAACAAGGATTTAGAGCGTTTGTTTTACAAATGCTAAAATTAGGTTTTAAAGCACCTGATGCAACAGCATTAAAACAATTACTTGATAGGAAGAATATTAATGCGAAATTAAGTGCCTCAAACACTAATATACCAGATGAATTTTTAGAAGCGGAAACATTTTTACAAGAAGACCAAATGGAGGTAGCTGTTTAAAATCAATTTGGAATTTATGTTTGAGACCATAGATACACATTTATTTTTAGATATTATACAAAGTGAAGGGGTGAGTTTTTTATATAGGGAAAAAATAGAGGATGTGCATATTGAATATTATCATGGTTTGAATGGGAAAAAAGTGCAAATATGTTCTTCGGACGAATACATTACCAGCAGAACAGCTAAAGCTTATCTAAGACAATTAGGATTAGACGACTTAATAGATAGATTATTTAATAATATAACAGGCGCGTAACTATTATACGTGCTTTTTGTATTTAGGATGCTTCTTCATCATTAAAAGTAAAGACCTTTAAAACATCCGGTAAAAATTATTCCAATTTTTACGCATGCTTTTGCTAATGTGATTAAAGCAAATAAATGCTCTTGTAATTCTAGTACTCCTATTTCTTCTGTAAGTCATGAATAATGTATACCTTTTCTTCTTCCTGTTTCTTTGTCTACCATCAGTTTATGTTCCCTTAACTCCTCAATTACTAAAAGGGCTAATCAATTGTAAATAAATCGTTACTATACCTCCTACAAATTGAGTTTCTTTATGCTTGCATAATTCCATGTCCACCACCCTTTCAAATCAAATAATAACTCAAAAAAAAGTGATCAAAAAATCTTTAAATCTTTTAACCCATTTAGATACTTACTTTTGCTAAGAAAGTATCTAAAAAGTCTTGTAACGCATTTCTCGGCCTTACTTCATGGTATAACTAACATTACCAAAATTAATAAGAAACAAAGGTGAGGAAGGAATTTCGATTACTCCCCTTCCGAAATTATGTAAATGCCTAAGCTTGCTCTTTTCTTATTCTTTTTACTGTAAGCACATCATGACTGGTTGCATCTCCGACCTCCTGCAATTTTCCAAATCCTGCTGCTGTTGCATAATCAAGTAATTCCTGTGGTTGAAGTTCTTTGGTAATACCGTAAATTAATCCTGCCATAAAGCAGTCCCCGCTTCCGGATTTATCAACTACTCCATGGCTGGTAAAGTCTGGCGAGGAATACAATTGACCACCTTTAAACAACGAGGTATAGTAGACGATATCATTTTGATCACTGTCGAAGCGAAAAGTATTGGCAACAACTTCACACTTCTGAAATTTTTCAATGATTTCTGCTGATGTAGTTTGGGCGTGTTCAAGATAAGCTTCTTTGCTGTTCTTATCATGTATTTGCTCATCTAAGCCTGTACCTAACATGGTATTTGCGGACCATATATTTCCCATTATCACATCAGCATATTCAACCAGTTTCGGCATTACCTCAATTGGTTGTTTTCCATATTTCCATAATGTTGAACGATAATTTAAATCAATAGAAATGGTTATGCCCATTGCTGAAGCGACTTCCAAGGCTTCAAGACAAGCACCAGCAACATTTTCATTCAGTGCCGGGTTTATTGCAGAAAAATGAAACCAGGAAACATCCTGAAAAATTTTATCCCAGGCAATCATTCCTCTTGTAACCTGTGAAAAAGAGGAGTTTTCACGATCGTAAATACTGCTTCCTTTTAAGTCGGCGCCACGTTCAAGATAATATATACCGATTCTGTTACCAGCAAATACAATCGACGAAGTATACATTCCCTGGTATTCCAGGTAATAAATAACATGCTTAGACATAAAGTTATCAGGCAAAACAGTACAGTACTTCACAGGAATATTCCAACCCGCTAATGCAGTGGCAGCATTAGCTTCAGATCCTCCTACAAAAACAAGCATAGGATTTTCTGCCAGATCTTCATTTGCAGCCGGAGAAATTCTTAATAATAATTCGCCAAAGCATAGTACTTTTTTCATCAGAAGATAAATCTTGTACTTAAAAAGTTAGAATCTTCATGCCTGACCATTTCATTCAGAAGATGCTTGTTATTTTCATTAAGCTTTGTTGCTACCAGAGAACGAATGGAGAATGACCGCAATGCATCTACTACAGACAAAGTTCCTTCAGCGCTGTCTTTTCTTCCCGTAAATGGAAATACATCAGGTCCCCGCTGACATTGTGCATTAATATTTACCCTGCTAACCTGGTTAACTAAAACATCAATTGAGGAAGCTATTTCATGACTGTCGTTACTGAAAATACTTACCTGTTGGCCATGCGTAGATTCAATAAGATACTCAATCGGCTCTTCCATACTTTCATAAGGAATAACCGGAATAATAGGTCCAAATTGCTCTTCGCGGTACAATTTCATTTTACTATTAACAGGAAAAACAATGGCAGGATAAAAAAAGGATTCTACAATAGTTCCACCATTTTCGTTAATTACAGATGCGCCATTTTGTTTTGCATCTTCAATACACTCTTTTAAGTAGGCTGGCTTATTTGGTTCGGGTAAAGGCGTCAATGAAACCGCTTTTTCCCACGGCATTCCAAATTTTAGTTTTGAAACTTCTTCGGTCAATTGTTTTAAAAACTCTTCTGCAATAGTTTTATGTACAAAAATTATTTTCAATGCAGTACAACGCTGACCATTGAATGATAACGAACCAAGAACTGTTTCCTGTACTGCCAGTTTGATGTCTGCATGCGCTGTAACAATTGCGGCATTTTTTGCATCTAAACCTAAAATAGCTCTAAGCCTGTTTACTTTAGGATGCAGTTTCTTCAATTCATTAGCTACTTTACTTGATCCTATCAACGTAAGCACATTAATTTTTCCTGACTTCATTAGGTCTGGAACAATAGTATTGCCTCTGCCATAAATAGTATTTACCACGCCTTTTGGAAAACTATCACTAAATGCCTGCAATAAAGGGAAATGTAATAAAGTGCCATGTTTAGGAGGTTTAAACAACAAAGTATTACCCATAATAATGGCAGGAATAAGTGTTGTAAAGGTTTCATTGAGAGGGTAATTGAATGGTCCCATACACAATACAACACCTAAAGGCGAACGGCGAATTTGTGCAACAATTCCCTGTTCGATATCAAAACGTGAAGAGTCTCTGTCAATATCTTTAAGGGCGTCAATAGTAGCATAAATATATTCAACAGTTCGATCGAATTCTTTCACTGAGTCTGTGTATGATTTTCCTATCTCCCACATGATCAGTTTAACTACTAAATTTTTTTGCTCAATCATTTTACCGGTAAAATTTTCTACACAGCTAATACGATCGGCAACGCTCATAGTTGGCCACTCACCACGACCATTATCATAGGCAGCCATAGCAGCATTCAACGCCTCCATAGCTTCTGCTTGTGTACATACAGGATAGGTGCCTATAAGCTTTCTTTTCAATCCTTCTGAAGTACGAATACATACGGGTGAATATACTTCATGTACGGCACCATCCCAATGTTTCATTTCCCCATTAGATAGATAGGTTCTTTGATGTACTTCAAAAGGCAGTTTAAATTCTTCAGGTATTTCTTCTTCGGTTATAAAGATTTTTTCAAGCTGTTCAGAAAAGTTCATTTGATGCAGTCAGTGTTTTATAAATTAAAGTAAACTAAATTCTTTTGAAACATTACGCTCCAAAATGCAGTGAAGACAAGTTAAAAAAACTTTTTCTTAGTCTTTTGCTGTTTTATCTATTTGTTGCCAGTTAAAGTAGTTTTTAGCATTGTAAAAACAAATGTCCTTAATTATTTTACCTATCCAGTCAATGTCGCCGGGCAATTCGCCGTTCTCAACTTCTTCACCAAAAAGATTGCATAAAATTCTGCGAAAATACTCATGCCTTGGAAAAGAAAGAAAACTTCTGCTGTCGGTAAGCATACCAACGAAACGGCTCAAAAGTCCCATATTTGACAAGGTATTTATCTGTTTTACCATTCCATCTTTCTGATCGAGAAACCACCATGCAGAGCCCCATTGTATTTTACCGGGAACAGATCCGTCATTGAAGTTTCCAATCATCGTAGCCATTAATTCATTATCAGCAGGATTTAAATTGTAAAGAATAGTTTTTGTGAGTTGATTATTACTGTCAAGCCTGCTTAAAAATTTTGAAAGAGATTTTGCCTGGCGAAAACCTCCAATGGAGTCCCAGCCTGTATCAGGCCCTAATTCCCTGTATTTCCTTATGTTATTATTTCTTAAAGCACCGAGGTGATACTGCTGTACCCAACCCTTCTCCCAATCCCATTCTGCAAATTGAATAAGCAGGGCAGATTTAAATTTTCGTTTCTCAAGGTCTTTCAATTCTTTTCCTGAACGTATTGTATTAAAAATTGCTTCGATTTCTATATCAGCATATTCTTCTGCATATATCTCTTCGAGACCATGATCAGAAACACCGCATCCGTTAGAAGCAAAAAAATCATGTCTTGCTTTTAAAGCATCCAGATAATTCGAAAAGGAAGCAATGGAGATATTAGATGAACTTTCAAGGCGCTGAAGATAGTTATTAAAATTTACGGAATTATCAACATTCATTGCATTATCAGGCCTGAAAGCAGGAAGTACAGGAATTTCAAAACCATCAGTTTTTAATTGTTGATGGAACTCTAAACTATCTGCAGGATCATCTGTTGTGCAAACCAATTTCACCTTCATTTTACTGAGAAGATTACGAACAGAAAATGCAGGTGTTTGCAGTTTGGCTGTACATTCTTCAAAAATTCTTTGTGCAGAGTTTTCATCTAATATTTCATATACATCAAAATATCGCTGCAACTCCAAATGAGTCCAATGATATAATGGGTTCCGCAAAGTGTAAGGAACAGTTTCTGCCCATTTTAAAAATTTCTCATAATCGGGTTTATTTCCAGTGCAATAACTTTCATTAACGCCATTTGCCCGCATCGCCCGCCACTTATAGTGATCGCCATACAGCCATATTTGTGTAAGATTTTCAAATTGGAGGTCTTCTGCAATTTGTGCGGGAGGAAGGTGGCAATGATAATCGATGATGGGCATCTCACTGGCAAATTCATGATAGAGCTGCTGCCCGGTTTTACTATTCAGCAAAAAGTTTTCGTCGAGGAATTTTTTCATTTAATACACTTTTAATAAACTTTGGCTATCTGCCAGACAATATTCAATTTCCATAGTAAATGAAATAATTACACTAATAGTTTGCATATTCCCGGTAGACAAAATAAACCTTTAGGTAATTATATAGACCATTCAGCGTGTCCCAAACTATAGCCTTACTTAAAATCTTTCTTTTGCAAAATCTATCCCAATAATTTATCGATGACTTATCAGCTTCAGGAGTGAAAAAACTACCCATGAAAGGTGTAGGTGTAAATTCTCCAAACAAAGCACCCTTATCAGTAGCATAAAAGTCTATTCTGCAAAATATTCCACAAGCCTTACTTAATTCTTTAGCCTTTTCTGCCATTTCTTTCAAGCCTTCAGGAGGCGGTTGATAAGCACCTTTACTATAATAAATATTTACGTTTTCGATTAGCTGCCAATTCTCATCGTAACAACTTGTGAAGCCTTTACAAGGTCCTAATCTATCTATTACCTGGATAGCTGCTACTTCTCCATCGGACATATAAAACTAATATCACCCGGTATTTGGTATTCTCCTTCTTCGGTTCTTAAAAACTCTTCAATCAGACACTCTAACGTAATATTTTGATCTAAAGCCATTGTCAGCATTTCCCTAATATCTTCTTTTGAATATGTTTGCCATCCATTAAATTGAACGGAGTTATCCAAACCAAACTTGAAGAGTGCCTCTTTGTGGTCTTATACAATATGGTTTAGGAAGATTATCAAAATCACTAATTTTACTTTTTTAAACCAAGTATTATAAACTTACTCCGCGCTTCCAGGGTATAAAATCGTCCTGTCCGTTTTTAACTGCTTTAGCAACTATTTCACCACTTGCAACTTTTATCACATAATCGAGAACCCTCTCTCCTGCCTGTTCAATTGTCTCTTCACCTTCTATAATAGTTCCTGTATCTATATCAATAATATCCTGCATTTTCTGGTACAGCCTCGTGTTGCTTGATAATTTAATAACAGGGGCAATGGGGTTTCCTGTTGGCGTTCCAAGACCTGTGGTAAAGAGCACAACGTTAGCACCTGCAGCAACTTCGGCAGTCGTGGATTCTACGTCATTACCGGGAGTGCATAACAAATTTAAGCCAGGCCTTGTAACCTTTTCAGGATAATCCAACACATCTGCAACAGGAGATGTACCACCTTTTTTTGCCGCCCCTGCTGATTTAATAGCATCCGTTATCAAACCATCTTTTATATTCCCGGGTGATGGATTCATATCAAAGCCGGAGCCTGCATTTTGTGCAGATTTACTATAACTACGCATAATATTAATAAAGCGAACAGCATTATTTTCATCTACACACCTGTCACTCAACTCCTGCTCTACCCCGCACAATTCCGGAAACTCTGAAAGAATAACAGAACCACCACAGGCAACCAGCAAATCGCTGGCATAACCAATTGCCGGGTTAGCAGAAATACCTGAAAATCCATCTGAACCGCCACACTCAAGACCAATACAGAGCCTACTTATTGGCGCTGGTTGTCTTTGGAGTTGATTAGCTATCATTAAACCTGCAAAAGTTTTTTTCAGGGCCTGTGAAATCAGGTCTGTTTCTAAACCTATTTTTTGTTGTTCTAAAATATATAAGGGTTTATCAAAAAAGGGAGAACGTTTAGAAATTTCTTCTTCAAGTATAGCTACCTGTGCGTTTTGGCAACCGAGACTTAAGACTGTAGCCCCTGCAACATTTGGATGGGTGATATAACCCGCAAGAAGTCCGCATAACGCCTGGGCATCCTGCCGGGTACCGCCACATCCGCCTTCGTGGGAAATAAATTTTACACCGTCAATATTTTGAAATAACCGCTCACTTTTGACAAGATTCTCATCTTCCCGGAATTGAACATCCAATATTTCCTGCACTGAACGACCGGAAGAATACAATTGCTTTAACTGCTGAGCAAACATGTTGTATTTTTTTGGCCGTGCAAAGCCAAGCTCATCTAATAAACTCTCTTTCAACACCTCCACATTCCTGTTCTCACAAAAAACCATCGGTATCACAAGCCAATGGTTTGCAGTACCCACGCTGCCATCACTACGGCGATAACCCATAAAAGTTCGCTCAGCAAACTTTGATACATCGGGTATATGCCACTCAGTTTTCCGTCTTCCTAATTCAAATCCCGTAGATGCGTGTTTTACATTGGCGGTTGATATCCTTGTTCCGGCAGGAATATTATATTGAGCTTTACCTACCAAAACACCATACATCGTTATATCATTTCCTGCTGCCAGATCATGTTCAGTAAACTTATGTTTTGCGGCAATATCCTCTGCTACAATATAACTTTTGCCATTCATTGCCACCTCTTCACCTTTAGCCAGGTCTCGCAGCGCTACGATTACATTATCTGCCGTGTGTACTTTTAAAATACTTTTCTTCATAGATTAATTTTTGTAATCCTCGTTTTTGGTGCCTCTCCTACTTAATCATTTTGTAAAGCTACAATTATGGCTTTACTTAATCCTTATATCATATCCTTTTTTTCAACCACAATATCTACTTCTTTTTCTGTGTAATACCTACTAAAGACAAAGTAATTGAAATACTTTATCCGGGGAAAAGTACCTGGAGGTACATTGCAAGATTGATTCAACATTTGGGTTTAATATTTAGGTATTAGCTGCTGATGGCGTACATCCGGCGAAACAGGACATTGGACCGTGCAATACAAATTCTCTTGTAATATTTAAGTTTCAAAGATACTGCCCATTCTTCTGGCATAACAGAGAATCTTGCAGCAGCACCTAAGGGTTTGCAAATTTTTAAGCTGGTTGAACAATGCAGATAATGATAAAACATGCCTGGCTTAACTGCCTCAAAATCTATACGCCCCTATATACCTGTTGAATAACCTTTACAATAACAGGATTAGTCGCTTTTATGGAAAAATGTTGCAACTAAAGAAGGAGTTTGTCCTGCAGACCATTATCCTTTTGAAAAGCAGTCGAAAAAAACATTGGCGAACCATAGCATTTGGCTATTTATTGCTTAATATATATTTCATTTACAGAAAAATTTGTAATATCTTGAGAACTTCTAAGTATATCCCTCTTTGTTAATATATATATAGTACAATTTAAAAACCTTGATCCCTCAACATAAGTATATGTTAAACATTACCCATTCTAAGTATAATCTTAATGCAGTACCTGGCAGCTTATATTACTCAATATGCCTTTTAGTTTTCGTTACGTTTTCAATTGCAGCTACGCCTGTTAAAGCACAGACATTACCTGCGGGATTTAGCCAGGTACTTGTTACAAATGGAATCACCAATCCTACAAACATGTCGTTTGCTCCTGATGGTCGTTTGTTTGTTGCACAACAAAACGGGCAATTACGTGTTATTAAAAACGGAGTTCTTCTTGCACAACCCTTTATTACACTTAATGTAAATTCATCTGGTGAGCGGGGCTTACTTGGCATTGCCTTCGATCCGGCTTTCAGCACAAATCATTATGTCTATCTTTATTATACGCTGTCTTCGGCAGCTAATAATCGCATCAGCCGTTTCACTGCAAATGGCGATATTGTAGTGCCAGGGAGCGAAGTAATCGTTCTAAATCTTGATCCGTTAAGCAGCGCTACAAATCACAATGGCGGCTCAATGCGCTTTGGAACAGACGGTAAACTTTATGTCGCAGTGGGTGAAAATGCAAACTCTGCCAATGCACAAAATCTGGATACTTATCTAGGAAAAATTCTCCGCATAAACTCTAACGGCAGCGTACCCACGGGCAATCCTTTTACAACAGGAAGTGAACAACGAAAAAGGGTATGGGAGTATGGCATGAGAAATCCATTTACTTTTGATATTCAACCGGTAACCGGTCGTATTTTTGTAAATGATGTAGGGCAAAATACATGGGAAGAGGTGAACGATTGCACTTCCGGCGGACATAACTATGGATGGCCCAATGCAGAAGGTATAAGCTCAAATTCTCTTTATACTAATCCTGTTTATACGTATAAGCACGGCAGCGGTGTAGGTTTGGGTTGTGCAATTAACGGGGGAACTTTCTTTAATCCAAGTGCTACAAATTATCCTTCTTCTTATGTAGGCAAATATTTTTTCCTCGATTACTGTAATAATTGGATTGATATGCTCACACTGAGCGGCAGTACAGCAACACGGGCAAATTTTGCTTCTTCCATTGCAGCAAGTCCTGTTAGTATGGCTACCGGTCCTGATGGGAATCTTTATTTTCTTTCAAGAAATAACGGTGCTGTTTATAAAATTACATATACCACTTCTTCTGCACCTGTAATTACAAATCAGCCGAAGAGCATTACTGCAGCACAAGGAAACGCTGCATCATTCTCTGTTACTGCTACAGGTACAGCTCCGTTAAGTTACCAATGGAGAAAAAATAGTGTTAATATAAGCGGAGCCACCAATTCAACATATACTATTTCATCGGTATCAACTGCCGATGCAGGAACATATTCGGTTGGGGTAGGCAATGCATCAGGAAGTGTAATAAGTAATAATGCAACATTAACAGTAACTGATCCTAATCAATCACCCAATGCAACAATTACTGCACCTGCAATAGGAGCGACATATGCAGGTGGGAATATAATTAATTTTTCGGGAAGCGGAACCGATCCTGAAGATGGAACATTAAGCGCTGCTGCATTTAATTGGTTTGTAATATTTCATCATGACTCGCATACACATCCCGGGCCAGCTGTGCCTTCAGGTGTAGAAAGTGGTTCATTAACTATTCCCAATACCGGTGAAACAGCAGCTAATGTTTTTTACCGTTTGTATTTGATCGTGACAGATTCGAAAGGTGCAAAGGATACTTCATTTACAGATATATTGCCAAGAACATCTGCTATAACACTTAACACAAGTCCGCAGGGTTTGCAAATTACCTTAGACGGACAACCATTCACAGCCCCTGTAACGATTACGAGTGTAGAAGGAGTATTGAGAACTATTGGAGCAGTAACTCCGCAGGGAAATTATACTTTCAATAACTGGAGCCAGGGAGGAAACGCCATGCAAACGTTTGCCACTCCGGTTGATGACGTTACATACACTGCTAATTATAATTCAACAACAAGTGTTACGCTTACACCAATTGCTGATGCTTATGTACGTGCAGGTTCTTATTCAAATAATAATTTCGGATCAAGCTCTATATTGTATTCGAAAAAGTCATCGTCTCCAGATTTTACACGTGAGATGTTTATAAAATTTGATATTTCATCTTTTACAGCAGGTGTTTCTTCTGCCAGGCTTCGCTTATATGGAAGTTTAAATAGTACGGAAAATGCCTCTGTTCCTGTTGCAATGTATGATGTAACTAACATTTGGTGGCTTGAAAGTTCCATAACATGGAATAATAAACCGGCTGCACAAACAACTGTTCTGGCAACAAATACCATTACAGGCACTGCAAAACAATATTACGAATGGGATTTAACACAACACATTAATAGTTTAAAAAATGCAGGGATAAATTTTGTAACACTAAAACTTCTTAATACCAACAATACATTAAGCGGCGTTGAATTTAATTCAAAAGAAGCTACAGAAAATAAGCCTCAGTTAGTTGTTCGGCAGGCGTCGGCACGATTTGCTGACAATAATAAAATTAATTTGCCTGAGAAATTGAGTAAAGAATTAAACTTGTCGATTTACCCTAATCCTGCGAAGGGTAATTTTAATGTTGTAATTGATAATTATGCAGGTGCCGGCGTAGTCAGGATTCATGATCTAAATGGGAGACTTGTAAGGGAATACTTCATTACCAGTAATAATACGAAGCAAGTTCATATTAGTAATTTGAAAACCGGTGTGTATACCGTAAGTGTCGAAAATGGAAAAAGTATTAAATCAAAAAAAATAATTATAGCAAAGTAATTTCACATTATACTTTAGTAGCTGTAAAATTCAAGTCTATTCTCCACTTGATCTTCAATGCTTCATCTATAAAAAATAGATCATTTTTGTTCCAGGTAATGCTTAGGTAAAACTATTAATTTATTGAGGCAGGAATCTCCTATCTCCATCAAAATTTAATGAGGTGAAGTTGTATGCAAGAAACACCTATCCTGTTTCCAATAGCTCCCGTGGAATTTTGGAAACAAATCAGAAACTACTATTGAAGAAGTAGTCAATGAAAAATTAAACCAACAAGCTTTTCAGGTCCCACACTTTCATCTACTTGATAAAGCCGCCTGAAATATTTCTACTGTGATAACAGGAAGGCTTACAGGCTGAAACTGGATAGTGCCTGGAGTAAAAGACAAGGATTTCCTAAAACACGCAGTTTCGCATTAAAAAGCTGCTAACCAAAAATTAGGTTACGAGCCTTACAAAGAAACATAACCTTTTTTTACCGACCATTTTCTTCCATGTGGCAATAACACGCTGTTACACTAATCAGACCACCTGAAAAACAATTATCGGCGATTATATTAAATATCCTTAAAACTCTAAATTCCCAAAATGAAGCATCTCTCACACTAAGTCTTTCTTAAAATTTAAGACGTACATATAAAATTTTGTCAAATTCTTTTTCATAAGAAGCAACATAAATATCAAAAAAATTAATCTATTGGCCCAATAGTTGCTGATTCATGCACTATCTTTTTAGTGCTTTCTGATATATCCTATCACTACATATTATATATGATAAAAAGAATTAATAGACCCATAGGGGGAGAAACGGGCATGAATTCCTACATTAATATTAGTTCTGACAGGGTATATATTAAGGGCAAGTTTTTATATTGCAAAAACGAAAAAATGTACATTAAGGGAGTTACCTACGGTACATTTAAGCCTCTAAACGGTATTCAATATCCGGAAATAGCGGTTATAGAAAAGGATTTTGAAATGATGGCAGTAAATGGGATGAACTGCGTTAGAACTTATACTGTTCCGCCTTCCTACCTGTTTAATATCGCTCTAAAAAATAATTTAAAAGTGATGGTAGGCCTTCCCTGGGAGCAGCATATTACTTTTCTTGATACAGAGGAACGCCGTACAGACATTATACGAAGAGTAAAGGAAGATGTAATTGGTTGCCAAAAACATCCTGCTGTTTTATGTTATACAGTCGGGAACGAAATACCTGCTCCTATCGTGAGGTGGTACGGGAAAAAGAAGATTGAGAATTTTTTGAAGAAGTTATATAACGCTGTAAAAAAAGCAGACCCCGAAGGATTGGTAACATATGTAAATTATCCCACTACAGAATATCTTGATCTTTCTTTTTTAGATTTTGATTGTTTTAATGTTTACCTGGAAACGCCGGAAAAATTAAGTATATATGTTTCACGATTGCATAATTTGTCAGGAGACAGGCCTTTGGTATTAGCGGAAATAGGATTAGACAGCAAAAGAAACGGAGAAGAAAAACAAAGTGAAGTTTTAAAATGGCAAATAGAAACAATATTCGGAAAAGGGTGTGCCGGTATGTTTGTATTTGCATGGACTGATGAATGGTGGCGCGGGGGTTTTGAAATTCAAGATTGGGATTTTGGTTTGGTAAATCGCAGTCGCGATCCTAAGCCTGCAGTAGAAACAGTTAAAGCAGCAATGAAAGCAGCACCTTTCTCTTCTGAAAAAGCCCTGCCGTTTATTTCTGTTGTTGTTTGCAGTTATAATGGCGCTGAAACTATAAGAGACACAATGGAAGGGCTTATGCGTTTGCCTTATCCTTCTTTTGAAGTTATTGTTGTAAATGATGGTTCTACCGATAACCTTGCTGAAATGGTTAGTGAGTATCCTTTTAAACTAATTAGTACTTCAAACAGGGGATTGAGTATTGCACGAAACACGGGTTTATACAAAGCGAAAGGAGAGATTATAGCATATCTCGATGATGACGCATATCCTGATGAACACTGGCTCCATTACCTTGCTTATGCATATATGAACAGTAGTCATGCTGCTATGGGGGGGCCTAACATTATACCTTTGGAAGATGGACCAATTGCTACCTGTGTTGCCAATGCACCGGGAGGCCCTGTTCATGTATTGGAGACTGATGAAATTGCCGAACACATTCCCGGCTGCAATTTATCCGTAAGAAGGGATGTACTGATGGAAATTGGAGGATTTGATCCTGTTTACCGTGCTGCAGGAGATGATGTAGATGTTTGCTGGCGAATACAGGAAGCGGGTTATACCATTGGGTTTCATCCTTCAGCTTTAGTATGGCACCATCGTCGTAATTCGTTACAAGCTTATTGGAAACAACAATACGGCTATGGAAAAGCTGAAGCATTGCTCGAATCAAAATGGCCGGAGAAATATAACGGTTTCGGACATCTTACCTGGGGTGGCCGTATTTATGGAAATGGCTTTACACTTCCTATTAATATAAAGAAGGGAAAAGTGTTTCATGGCTCATGGGGAACAGCTTTGTTTCAATCGGTTTATCAGCCTGCCGGCGGTTTTCTAAATACTATCCCTTTAATGCCAGAATGGTATTTAATTTCAGCCTCAGTTGGTGCAATAGCGCTACTAGGCTTTTTATGGTCGCCTTTACTTGTATTATGGCCACTTTTTATTATATCTGTTGCAGTAATCATTATTCAGGCTTTTATCAGCGCCGCTAAAAACACCTCACTTAGTAAGCCCCAGCAAAAAAATTGGAAATACAGAACACTTATTATTTTGCTTCATATAATTCAGCCTATTGCCAGATTAAGAGGTAGAATTGCACATGGATTAACACCCTGGAGAATGAGGGGTGCACGTGCAAAATTGAAGAATCTAACTTTTTTCAGGCCTAAAATCCTGAACTACTGGAGTGAAGAAACCTGGAAAGCAACTGAAACATGGCTGGAAGAAATTGAGAAAAATATTATTACTTTAAAAGCAAGAGTAAAAAGAGGGGGTGATTTTGACAAGTGGGATATTGAAACAAGAAATGGTTTATTCTCCACCTCAAAAGGTATAATTACTATTGAAGAGCATGGTTCAAATAAGCAATATGTTAAGCTGAAGTATTGGGTTAATTATTCAGTTCAGGGCTTTATTCTTATTTTGATAGGAGCCGCAATTTCTGTTTTTGCAGCTTTAGATAAAAGTTGGGCTACAGCTTCAGTTCTTGTTTTTTTAACCTTTGGGTTAATTGGTAAATATGTTTTTGACTCTGCCAGTGTAGCTAATTGTATTATAATAGCGTTTAACAACCTTTCTTCCACTGTTGAAAAGGAAAGTAAGCTTACACCGGTAAAGGTTGCAGAAGTTAATGAAGAAGTACTTCTTCCTCCTACTTTGCCTAAAGAAGAAATTAAGAATTTCGAAATAACAGCAAAGTAAAAATTAGCGGAAGATTAAATAAGAATGAAATGAGTAAAACAACAGTTCTCTTAAGATTAATAAAGTTTACAGCCAATTATAAAGCGCAAATTTTGCTTTTAATATTTTTAGGGTTCATCAGTGTCGGATTTAGTGTACTACAGCCCCTTCCAATTAAATATATAATTGATAACGTCCTTTCTAATCATCCTTTATCCGAAAGCCTCATATCTATTTTTGAGAATTTTGGCGGTGTTCCGGATCGTAAAGGGCTATTATTAGTATTTGTGGCGGCATCAATTGTAATGGTAATAGGAACATCCTTATTGTCCTATATTTCCACGAATGTTACTACAAAAGTTTGTCAGAAGTTAGTGTATGACTTCTCGGTTGTTCTGTTTGATAAATTACAAAAGTTATCCCTGGCCTTCTATTCGAAAAATAATGTGGGAGACCTGATGCAAAGACTATCCGGAGATACTTATGTAATCTATTCTGTAGTAGGAGGAATTATTTTACCAACCTTGCTTTCTATTGCTTCACTAGGCTCTATGTTTTACGTAATGTACAGTATTAACTCAGGCCTGGCACTTATGGCAATATCCATTGTTCCAATTTTCGCGGTTTTGTTGTTTGCATTCAACAAGCCAATGACTAACTCTACTGTTTATCAATATGAAGTGTCAGGTAAGCTGTGGTCATTCATACAACAAAGTTTATCAGCGGTTAAGATTATACAGGCATATTCAAAAGAAAATTTTACAAGAGACCAATTTAGACAGCAAAGCTTACATTACAATAATGCGTCACTTGCCTCAACAAAAATCTCAATGGTCTATAACGGACTTATTGGGATTGTATCAGGTATTGCAACTGCGGTTGTAGTTGGTATTGGGGCCTATAAAGGTTTAACAGGCGTTATTACTACAGGCGAGCTTTTTCTTTTTATAAGTTATATAGGGAGCTTATTTGGTCCTGTTAATTCATTGGCCGGAATTATTGCTTCTTCTTTCACTATTACTGCAAGGGCAAGGCGCATATTTGAAATACTGGATTCTGAAGAAGTGGTATATGAAAAACCAGATGCTATTGAATTGATAAACGTGCAAGGACAAGTGGAGTTGAAACATGTCTTTTTCGGATACGGAAAGCAGGAGTCTTCTGCTTCAATACTAAAGGATTTTAATCTTAAAGTTGAAGCTGGAAAAATTGTTGCAGTTGTAGGTCCAACAGGTGCAGGTAAAACTTCAATGATCTCATTATTGCTGCGCTTTTATGATCCCTGGGAGGGTCAAATTTTAATTGATGGAAAAAATATTAGAGATGTAAAACTTGCCTCTCTTAGAAATAATATTTCGTTGGTTTTGCAAGACTCATTAATATTTCCCATAAGCCTTGCAGATAATATTGCTTTTGGCAACCCTGCGTCATCTCGCGACGAAATTATCTCAGCAGCAAAAGCAGCCCAGGCTCATGATTTTATTTCAAAGCTTCCTAATGGGTACGATACCATTGCAAGTGAAGGTGGTGTTTCGTTATCGGGCGGAGAGAAACAAAGGATATCATTAGCAAGAGCTTTTTTACGCAGTACCCCAATATTAATTTTGGATGAACCAACTTCCGCTATGGATGTACAAACAGAAGCGAAAATCTTTAAAGCATTAGCCACGTATTCTGCCGGAAGAACTGTCTTTATCATTTCTCATAGGCTATCTACTATCAGGCACGCAGACCTTATTATAAGTATTAAAGATGGAGAAATTGCAGAAATAGGAACGCATGAAAGTTTATTAAAAGAGGGTAAAGTGTATGCTGAATTACATAAGTTTCAACATATGGCATCATAACATAACTTCCTAAACCTCTAAAAGTTGCCCAATACTTTCATCCTATTACTTTGTACAACGCTATACAAGTAGTGAAAGGTATTTAGATTATCGAATTATTATTATGACAAATGCACCACATAGACTATTACAACAATTAAAGCCAGGTAAACCTTTAGAAGGTGACTGGTGTAATTTCCCAATTCCTCAAAATATTGAAGTGGGAGAAAATTCGTTAATTGATTCTTCTTCCTGTTTTAAAAAATTTTTTTCTAAGTTACCCATAGGATTAAAACTTGGGAGTAACATCACGTTACAAAGTCCGGCTCTTGCTACAGAAGAAAAAGGATACATTGAAATTGGTGATTTTAGTTTTATTTCCAGTGCCGCAATTATCGCTTCCAATAAAATTATCATTGGCAAATATGTGTTTATTGCTGGTGGAGTTACCATTGTTGATACCGACTTTCACCCACTTGATGCGGCAGCAAGAATTGTAGACACTATTGCCATTTCAACAGTAGGGGACAAATCGAAAAGAGCAATGTTTGACTCTTTGCCTGTTGTTATTGAAGATGATGTTTGGATTGGATTTAATGCCACTATTTTAAAGGGTGTAACTGTAGGGAAAGGTTCCATAGTTCATCCCGGGGCGGTTGTTTTAAAAAATGTGCCGGCAGGGGCGGTTGTATCGGGTAATCCTGCACAAATAGAAATGGGTAAATATGCATAAGCACTTAGCACAAAATATAGTTGAGAATACCACTGGTGAAGCATTTATTGAAGGTGATTGGTTTCCTAATCCTCTTCCTGAAAATATTTTTCTTGATGAGATGGCTTACCCTGACACTTCCTATTCCTTCACAACTTTTTTTTCAGAAAAAGCGGTTGGCTTTTCATTAGGATATGCAAGTGGCAATTATGGACATGGAATATTTTCAACAGGCAAAAATGGTGAAATTAAAATAGGAAAATTTGTTGTGCTCCAATGCACCCGAATTATCAGCAACCTTTCTATAACTATAAAAGATCATTGCATGTTTTCGTGGGGATCGGTAATAACTGATAGCTGGGTAGCCGCTGATACTATATCACCTTCTGTAAGAAGACTCATGCTTGAAAATGCGTCAGGTTCTAATACACGACATCTTGAATTTGTTGATCCTAAACCTGTGCTGATAGAGGAAAATGTATGGGTTGGTTTTGAAGCTATTATTTTACCAGGAGTAAAAATAGGCAGGGGAGCAATAATTGGTTGTAAAACCGTCATAGCTGAAGATGTGCCTCCCTATGCTGTTGTTGTTGGCAACCCCGGTAAAATAGTAAAATTTATAGAGCCTACTGATACCCCGGAAAGCAAACAAAAAGCAATTAAGGAAATTATAAAATAAGCATAGTCTCTATATAAGCTGAAACGTAAATAGCTTTTAAATAAATGGAAAAATTAAAAATTATAGTTGGGGGTTTTATTGGATTGTTTCCAACAGGTGGAGCTACATGGGATTACCTTCAGTATCCGTTAGGATTAAAACTGCTCGGTCACGATGTCTATTATATTGAAGATACCATGCTTTATCCTGTATACCAGGCCACAGCAGAAAGCTGGGATGATTGCACTTTTGGTGTGGAGTATTTAAGAAAAGCTATGCAAGAAGTTGGGCTTGAAGATAACTGGGCCTACCGTGATGTTGCTTCGGGAAAGATATTTGGAATGTCGGAAACAAAACTTAAAAGTATATGTGCAACAGCCCATGTTTTTATCAATGTTTCTTCATCTACGTTTTTGCGCGACGAGTACATTAATATCCCGGTTAAAATATTAATTGATACCGATCCAATGTTTACACAGTATCAATATTTTTTAAAGCAGGAAGCTGGAGGCGCTGAAGCTCAAACTGCAAAAGAATACATGAAGTCACATGATCTGTTTTTCACTTTTGGTTTAAATGTAGGACAACCGGATTGCAGAATCCCACAATTTGATTTCAATTGGTTAACAACAAAAAAGCCAATTTGCTTATCATTTTGGGATCAACCCTTTTCTTACAAAACAAAATACGGATTTACCTCCATTATGAACTGGACGGAAAGGCCGGATTTTGTTTATGAGAATGAATCATGGGGGCAAAAAAATAAAGAATTTCAAAAGTTTTTTGAACTCCCGGTTACTTCAGGAGAGAAGTTTGAAATAATAATTAACCGGCCGAAAGATGAGAAAACTTCTCAATCTATGGATCATCTTACTAAATGCGGATGGAATGTACTAAGCCCGGATCATTTGATAGCTGATAAAGAACATTATAAAAGCTTTGTTCAATCGTCGTTTGCTGAATTTTCCGTTACAAAAGAAACTTATATAAAATCAAATAGCGGCTGGTTTTCGGGAAGATCTGCAGTTTACTTAGCATCAGGCAAACCAGTTCTTACCCAGGATACCCATTGGTCAAAATATATTCCTTCAGGTATGGGTTTATTGGCAATCAGTAACCTTGAAACGGCAGCACATGCAGTAAAAGAAGTAACCGGAAATTACGAACGTCACTCGCAGGCAGCTAAGGAAATTGCACATGAATATTTTGATAGTAATAAAATTCTGTCTGATATACTGGATCATATATAGTCTGTCTATAGCCGTCATTTAAAACAATACTTCAATACAAGATCCGCTCTTCTATAAACATGGCTACAATTATTTTGGGTTCATACATGGTACGTTATCCTCTGGGAGGTAATCTTTCCTGGGCTCTTCAATACCTGTTTGGGTTTAAAGAACTGGGACATGATATTTACTTTGTTGAAAAATATGTTCATTCCGACTCTTGCTATGATCCTGCGAAACAAGTACTAAGCGATGATTGCTCTTATGGGGTTAAAGTTGTGTCAGATTTGCTAACCCACTATGGAATGGAAAATAAATGGTGTTATGTTGAGCAAGGTGAGATATATCATGGACTATCAAAAAAAGAAATAAACGACGTTTTCAAACGTGCTGACATATACATTGAAAACGGGGCGCACGGGGCATGGGATGAAGAATCTACTTCTTCTTCAGCATTGAGGATATATATTGATGTTGACCCTGCGTATACACAAATCAGGTTTGATTACGCATCTACACACGGTATTTCTATACCTGATTATGATCGTTATTACACTAATGGTTTAAATGTCGGAAAGGCGGGTAATATAATACCAACAGCGGGCATCAATTGGGCATATATTTTTAATCCTGTTAACACCGGTTTATTTAACCGTACAACTCCTCCTATAAAGGCACCTTATTCCACTATCATGAATTGGAAATCTTATGAAAGTATAGAATATAAAGGCATCACGTACGGACAGAAAGATGTTGAATTTGAAAAATTTATTTCTTTACCTAAATTAGTAAATGTGCCTGTAGAGGTTGCGGTTTCTGGTTTACATATAGCTAAGGAAAATGAATTACGGGAAAAAGGTTGGTCAATAAACAGTGCTCAAAAAGTTACGTTCTCGTTCAATTCTTTTCGCAAATATTTATCTAATTGTAAAGGTGAGTTCAGTGTTTGTAAAAACATGTATACAGCAACTTGTTCCGGATGGTTTAGTGATAAAAGCGCGGCCTATATGGCGAATGGAAGACCAGTTGTAGTGCAAGACACCGGATTTAGCAAATATCTTCCGGTAGGCGAAGGGCTTTTTGCGGTCGCCGATGTAAATGAAGCAAAAAATGCCATAGAAATTATTGAAAGTGATTATGACTGGCATTGTAAAAAAGCGTGGGAAATAGGATGCGAATATTTGGACGCGAAGAAAGTCTTAAGAAAGTTTTTAAACGAATTAGGAGTCTGATATATAAATGCTTCTATTACAACATGAAAGGTGATTTACTCTTTTGATAGAGAATTCAGGAATGCCTGTATAAATAAGATTACTGTTTAAAAATTAAAAGGATGCAAGAGCAATTTGAAGGCAAAATATCTTATTCTCAGGAAGGAGAAGATGTTCTTTTGGAGAGAATTCTTGGAGATATAGATTATAAAGGATCTTATATAGATATAGGTGCTCATCACCCTATCAGATTTTCTAATACTTATAAATTCTACCAGGCTGGCTGGCGGGGTATTAATATTGAAGCTACCCCCGGAAGCAGCGAAGTATTTTATGAGATACGTCCATTAGATATCAATATTGAAATTCCTGTTTCTGATAAAGAAGAAGAGTTAACATTTTATGTATTTAATCATCCCGAACTGAATACATTTTCAGAAGAGCATGCCTTGCACTGGGATAGCCGGGCAGATAATAGAATAATAGACAGGCTAAAGCTGAAAACAACAACAATAGGTGCTATTTTAAGAGAGCATGCTCAGGAGAAAAAGAATTTCGATTTTCTATCCATAGATGTTGAAGGACTTGATTTAAGAATATTAAAAACACTTGACTTTGATGAGTACTCCTTTAATTTCATCATTGTGGAAGATTCCCCCGAAATATTAGATATAACTGATGGACAATTATATGAATTCTTAGGAAGTAAAGGATATAAATTTCTTTCAAAGTTATTTTATTCAAGTATTTATTATATAGATTATTCAAGTGACAATGGCCGAAAGATTTTTGAGCAGCTAAGCATTCGTATTGATCCCAAAATCCTTAACAGGAGTCCCTTTGTCTGCCGTATGATTGAGTGCGCTAATGAAATTAAAAATTCCGTTCCAGATAATGAAAGTTTTATTTTCATTGACGCAGATCAGTTTCAAACATCAGGAGAATTTGCCGGGCGGTCTGCCATTCCTTTTCTTGAGAAAAACGGAGTTTACTGGGGGCCGCCTATAGATGATGCTACGGCCATCGAAGAGATTAAACGCCAACGTGAAAAGGGGACTACTTTTATAATCTTCGTATGGCCAGGGTTTTGGCTGCTTGATTTTTACAAAGGCATGTACGAGTATATTAAAACAAATTCGGAGTGCTTACTGCAAAATGATCATATTGTCATCTTCAATTTTAATAAAAGCTAATAATAGTAACATTTATAGTTTAGGTTAACAATATGCCATGCAGAACATGAATAAAAGTTATCGGGTAAGTGTTATAGTTAATAATTATAACTATGGCCGATTCTTAAGATATGCAATTGACAGTGCGGTTAATCAAACTTATTCTCATACAGAAGTTATTGTTGTTGATGATGGTTCAACAGACGAATCTGCTGAAATCATAGCTGATTATGGTAATAACATACTTGCTATATTAAAAGAAAATGGAGGCCAGGCTTCAGCATTCAATGCCGGCTATGAGGTAAGCAATGGTGATATTATTATCTTTTTGGATGCAGATGATATATTACTTCCCACAGCCGCAGCCAAAGTAGTGGAATTCTTTAAGGATCAGACTGCCTCAAAGGTGCATTGGCCTTTATGGGAAATTAACGAGAATGGCCAGAAAAAAGGAGGAGTATTTCCAAGTGGCATTCTGGGTGAGGGAAATTTGCTGTATAAGATGAGTAAATATGGGCCTAATGGCTATATCAGTTCACCTACTTCCGGAAATGCATGGTCGAGGAAGTTTCTTGAGAAAGTATTGCCAATGCCAACAGATGCTTTCAAAATATCCGCTGATGGGTATTTATTTATGTTAGCTCCCCTCTTTGGTACAGTGGGACTAATTAAAGAACCGCAGAGCTTTTACCGTATTCATGGTAAGAATAATTATAAAGGGAAAACTTTACAAGAGGAACCATTAAGGTTTATAATATCCCATTATGATCAGTCTTGTATTATTTTAAAAAATTTTTTAGGCAAACTTGGAGTAGTAGCAAGTACCCAAAGCTGGACAGATAACTCTTGGTTTTACAAACTGCGTAATTCTATAAATGACATTAAAAGTATAATTCCCGCAGATGAAACTTTCATTCTTGTTGATGAAGATCAATGGGAAGCAGCAGGAAATGTGGCTGGCCGCAAAGTAATTCCATTTTTGGAGCGTGATGAAGAGTACTGGGGCCCTCCAGGTGATGATGCAACTGCCATTATAGAAATTGAACGGCATTGCAACAATGGCGCTACTTTTATAATCTTTGCATGGCCGGCATTCTGGTGGCTTGACTATTACTCAGAAATGCACAACCACCTAAAGTTTAATTACAAATGCGTTTTGAATAATGAGCGTTTGATAGGCTTTAGTTTGCAGAAAACTTCGTTGTAGAAAATGAAAGATGTTTTTATGCAATCTTAATGTTTGCAGCTTGGATTAATGGTTATTCCGAAGCCAGTTTAAATGGTAATCAGTTAACATCACCACATAGAAAAACTCTTAGTAGCGATTTAAAACTGAAAGATCATTAAGATAAGGTAGAATGTTTTTTTTGGAAAAAATACTTCTAAAAACTATTCAGATACCCTTTCCAGTAATCTAAGCCCCAGTGCAACATCTGTTGAAAAAGAATAGAAGTTGTAAAAAGAATTAAACTCGGCTTGTTTCCTTTTACTTCTCACTCTTCTTATTCAGACTTAATTGACATTAATATGAGGCAAAAGATTCTGTGAAAAAATGGGAACGAAACAACCGGGTAAAGACAAATGGAACTACTGGATATTTAATGTAGGATAAAGCATCTTATATGCTTTCTGCAATAATTGTATTATCCAAATCATCTAAATATGTCATTGTTTGCAATTCTGTCTTATGCCCCAAAGCTTACTGAAATAATAGCAAGATTAACATTCTTATGTCTAAGGATTGTAGCAAAAGAATGTCTTGCAACATAAGATGTAAGGTGTTTTTCAAGACCTAATACTTTTTCCATTTGCTAAGATCTTCATTCAAATCTTTTAAAGCACTATCAATTCTTGCATCAATTTTTTTAGGAGTATCATGAAAAGATTGGAGAATAGAAATATATATTCGTTGTCACTTTGCAAAGGATAACTAAGAAACGTTTTAACAACATTAAGGGCTTTAGGCTGTAATTGATACTAATACCTTCGTTATTATTCATCAAAAAAATTATTGTCTATAAATTTTTTCATCCAGAATGCTTTAGTCTGTTATTGCTCATTTTTTTAAAGTCTTTTACACTTGCATGTTTTGCAAAACTGCCGTTGAAAGCTTATTTCTTTAAATCATATCCTTTAATTTCTCAACCACAATATCTATTTCTTCTCTTGTATTAAACTTACTAAAAGAAAAACGAACTGTTACGATGTTGGGGTTATCATTTATGGCACGCATCACATGGCTACCTGCATCGGCTCCGCTGCTGCAGGCGCTTCCCCCACTGGTGCAAATGTTATTAATATCCATATTAAAAAGAATCATTTCGCTTTTGTCAGTCTTAGGAAAATTTACACTTAATACAGTATATAAAGACCAGCCTCGGGGATTTCCGTTGAAGGTTATTCCTTTTATATTTTGCTGTAACTGCTCCATCATATAGAGCTTAAGATTCCTTATATAACTGCTGTCAGCTTCATAATTTGCAGTTGCAATTTCAAGTGCTTTTGCAAATCCTACTATTCCATATAAGTTTTCTGTTCCGGCACGCATATTTCTTTCCTGGCTTCCTCCGTAAAGAAAAGGACTAATCTTACTATTTTCATTAATATAAAGTATACCCGATCCTTTAGGGCCATGAAACTTATGGCCTGAACCGGTAATAAAATCTACCGGAGTTTTTCTAAGATCAAAGGGGAAATGTCCTACAGTCTGAACTGTATCACTATGAAATATTGCATTATACTTTTTACATAATTCACCCGTTTTGTGCAGGTCAATCATATTTCCCGTTTCGTTGTTGGCATGCATTAAAGTCACGAGTGATTTTTCCTTACTTTCCTTCAATAGCTGCTCAAGATGATGCATATTTATATCCCCGTCAGAAAGAATTTTTACATAACTAACAGAAGCTTGCTCCGATCGTTTCAGAAATTCAACAGTATGTAAAGTAGCATGATGTTCAATTTCTGAAGTAATAATATGTTTACACCCAAGGTCCCTTACTGCTCCTGCAATAGCCGTATTACTGCTTTCTGTACCACCACTGGTAAAAAAAATCTCAGCAGGATGAGCATTTAAAACTTTAGCTGCTGTTTTACGTGCATTCTCGATCGCGAGCCGGCTTTCTCTGCCATAACTGTATATGGAAGATGGATTACCATAATAAGTGGTGAGATAAGGTATCATTGCCTCAAGTACGTGAGGGTCAAGCGCAGTAGTGGCTGCGTTATCCATATAAATACGATCAGCCATTAGTATCTGAAATTACTTTAGATTATTTTTTAAATAAAGGCAAATTGATAAATCCTGTTTCATTTTTCAGGATTAATTCATTCGGCCAAAAAAGGTACAGTGTAGGTTCATTTAATATTAATATTAATGCAGAAACCCGAAAAAAAACAATCCGCTCTCACAGTTTCTATTCAAATCATGTTCCTTCAACAACAAAAATAAACTTTTGTAAAAGAGAAAATGAAAAAGCATAATGAAAAAGAAATCAGGAAATAACAACAATTTGAATCGAAACTGTTTAGAAAGATTGATGTTCAGATAACTACTGAAAAATAAAATAAGTAAAAAAAGTTAAACAAATATTGTTTTAAATTAAACGTTTATTTAATTTTGCCGCTGAATTTCAACAAATGGAATATAATGATAAACAAAAACAAATAATATCTACTGCAGAACGGCTCTTTTCTATTAAAGGTTTCGACGGTACTTCAGTTCGTGATATTGCAGATGATGCCGGAGTAAATATTGCCATGATCTCATATTATTTTGGTTCCAAGGAAAAACTGATGGAAGCGTTATTTCAACAAAGAACCACAAATATTAAAGTGAAAGTAGAAACGCTGCTTAATGATGAGAATAGCACACCTTTTGAAAAAGTCGAACTACTTGCTGAAGACATGATTAACAGGATTATGAATAAGCAGCAATTTTTCAAAATTATGATGTGCGAACAGGTTATTAATAAAAACCCGGTCATCCTGAACCTCGTTTATGATCTGAAAAAAAAGAATTTGGAAGAATTCAGCAAAATTATAAAAGACGGACAGCAAAAAGGGTTATTCAAAAAAGATATAGACGTTTTGCTATTGATGAACATTATCATTGGTACAATATCACAAATGATGTCAACTGTTAATTTGTACCGCGAATTGAATGAGCAAACAAATGTACCGGACGATCAGGTTTATAACCATATGAAATCGAGATTTGGTAAAAATATTAAGGTCTTATTTAAAGCACTGTTAAGTTATGAAGCATAAATTTTCATTAGCATTGGTAATATTAGTGGCAGCACTGGCAACAGTTCAGACAAAGTCATTTGGACAAGTTATCAGGCAGTTAACCATTAAGGAAGCAATTGATTTAAGCATTAGAAACAGTAAGCAACTAAAAAACAGCAACGCCCGGATTGAAGAAGCAACCGCAGCACTGCGGGAAGCTGTACAAAACAGGCTCCCTACAGTTGCAATTTCAGGTTCATATCTTCGTTTAAACAATCCTCATATTAATTTAAAAACTAAAACTAATGATTCGGGCGGAACAGGAGGTAACACGCAAAGCACGGGAAATCCTTCTTCGGCTTTATATGGTATAGCCAATGTTTCATTGCCAATATACTCAGGTTTGAGAATAAAATATGGAATAGAATCCTCAAAATATCTGGCGGAAGCAGCACGCCTTGATGCAGACAATGACCGGGAAGCATTGATATTAAATACAATTCACGCTTATAATAATTTATACAAATCAAAAGCGGCAGTTGATTTGGTAAAAGAAAACCTGGAAAGTAACCGCCAAAGGGTAAAAGACTTTTCTAATCTTGAAAAGAATGGTTTGATGGCAAGAAATGATCTATTGAAAGCCCAGTTGCAGGAGTCTAATACAGAATTGTCGCTTTTAGATGCAGAAAACAACTGGAAATTGGCGAATGTAAATATGAATCTAATGCTTGGCCTGTCTGATAGTACATTGTTATCTGCTAACGGGAATGATTTACAACCAGCATCTGTGCAATTAAAAGGCGTAGAAGATTATGTACAGTGGGGGCTGCAAAACAGAAAAGATGTATCTGCTCTTTCATTAAGAAAAAAAGCAGCAAATACCGGGGTCAAAATTGCAAAAGGAGCAATATATCCCTCAGTTGCACTTACAGGTGGTTATGTCGCAGCCAATGTGCCTAACATATTAACTGTTACTAATGCAGTAAACATCGGGGTGGGAGTACAATATAATTTAAATTTAGGTAAAAACAATTCGCAGGTTCAGCAGGCAAAAGCCAGGGAAAAACAGGTTGAGGCTAACCAGGAAATGCTTGCTGATGAAATTCAGTTAGAGATTAACCAGGCGTACCAGAATTATCTTGTAAGCCAAAAGAAAATAGAAGTGTATGAAAAAGCAGTAGCGCAGGCTCAGGAAAATTATAAAATTGTAAAAAACAAATTTGAGAATGCTTTGGCAACTACAACTGATTTGTTAGATGCAGATGTAGCCCAACTACAGGCAAGATTGGAGGCAGCATTCTCAAAAGCAGATGCCTCAGTCGCATATAACAAGCTATTACAAACCGCAGGATTATTAGATAATACAAGAGAAAAATAAAAGCTAACTTAAATAAAGAATTTTTTATGGAAACACGATCAACTGAAAAAAGAGAAACAATTGCAAAAGATGTTGTTCAAAAACCGAAACGAAACAAAATTTTTCCAATTATTTTATTACTCCTGATTATTGCAGGGGCATGGTTTGGGATAAGTAAATATATCCATGGCAAGCACCATGAAGAAACAGATGATGCACAGGTGGAAGCAAATATAAGCCCCGTTATACCGCGCGTTTCCGGGTATGTAGCAGAAGTGCGTGTAAAAGACAATCAAAGGGTGCATAAGGGAGATACACTTCTTATTTTAGATCAAAGAGATTTAAGTTTAAAACTTGAGCAGGCACAAGCTGCATTCGCCACTGCCCAAAGTAATCTTGGTGTAGCAAAAACAACGACCACTGCGGCAAGGTCAAACATTGCAACTTCTCAGGCATCTATTGGCGCAATAAATGCACAAATCGAAGCTGCAAAAATTAACCTGTGGAGAGCTAGCCAGGATTATGAGCGTTATGCTAACCTTATTAAAGACCACTCAATCACTCAACAACAATATGAGCAGGCATTAGCTGCAAAACAAACATCAGAGCAGCAGCTAAGAATATTACAGGAACAAAAAAACCAGGCGACATCACAGATAAGTTCAGTAACCAGTCAAAGTGGTGCTACTGCTTCACAAATACTTGTTGCAGGTTCGGTTATTAAACAGCGCCAGGTAGAGGTAGACGAAGCGCGCCTTAACCTTTCATATGCAATCATCACAGCTCCTGCAGATGGATTGGTTTCTAAAGTAAATGTACAGGCGGGTCAGTTTTTACAGGCGGGTCAATCCTTATTTAGTATCGTTCTTAATGATAATTTGTGGGTTGTGGCAAATTTTAAGGAAACACAGTTTGACAAAATGAAAGCAGGTCAGAAAGTAATTGTACATGCTGATGCTTTTCCAGGTCATGATTTCGAAGCAACACTGGCTTCGTTCTCCCCTGCTACCGGTGCACGTTTTGCTTTATTGCCTCCGGATAATGCTTCTGGAAATTTTGTAAAAGTTGTTCAGAGGCTTCCGGTGCGTATAGAATTTACCAAAGCAGATGATCAACTGGTAAAACAATTGAGACCCGGAATGAATGTAGATGTGGATGTAAATTTATAGAAACGGTCAATAAGTTATCGGGTCAGTAAGTCTGGGGCATTAAGTCATTAGGGAATACGCAGGGAACTGTAATGTTAGAGTTTTATGAAGAAGAATTTTTGGTTTTGGACATTAAATCTTTATTCATCTCCGGTTGTGTCACTCACTGCATCTTCAGGTAATTTTATTGCGCTGAATTTGAGCCACGGAGACAAAAAGAGCACTAAGAATCACAAAGCCTTAATGCAACTTCATGCTCTTCGTGCCTCAGCCGTTAAAAAAACAAATAACAAAGAGAATCTTTATAATAATATTTTATGCAGCAGGCTAATTCATTAGTTGAGTACGGTGCAAGGAGAACGATCATAACAATTACCGCTATTTTATGTGCTTTGCTCGAGATTGTTGATACTACCATTGTAAATGTGGCTTTAAATGATATGCGGGGCAATCTGGGCGCCACTATGACTGAAGTCGGATGGGTAATTACGGCCTATGCTATTGGTAATGTTATCATAGTACCAATGACAAGCTGGCTTTCACAGCAGTTTGGCCGTAGCAATTATTTTGCAGCCTCTATAATGCTTTTCACCATCTGCTCTTTTCTTTGCGGAAATGCTAATGGCATTTGGGAACTGGTTGCTTTCCGTTTTCTGCAGGGATTAGGAGGCGGTGCGCTCCTGGTTACTTCACAAACAATTATTACCGAGAGTTATCCTGTAGAAAAGCGAGGTATGGCACAATCAATTTACGGTCTGGGGGTAATCATCGGGCCTACATTAGGACCGCCGTTAGGAGGCTATATTACTGATCATTTCTCATGGCCTTACATCTTTTATATTAATATTCCTATTGGTATCATTGCAACTCTGCTCACGCTTCAATTTGTCAGAAGTCCTAACTATGGTGAAAAGAGCATTGCAAAAGATGTAGATTGGCTAGGAATTGCACTTCTTGCTATCGCTGTTGGCTCACTGCAATACGTATTGGAACGCGGGCAAGATGATGACTGGTTTGAAAGCATTGGTATTGTAGCCTTTTCTGTTACTGCCGTATTCGGCTTATTCTTTTTTATCTGGCGCGAACTTTCTTTCAGAAATCCTATTGTAGAATTAAGAGTATTACGAAACGGAAATTTAAGAGTAGGAACTGTTTTGTCTTTTATATTAGGTTTTGGCCTTTATGGTTCTACATTCATAATTCCTTTGTATACCCAGGCTACTTTAGGTTGGACCGCTACTCAATCAGGAATGCTGATGATACCTGCCGCATTAACCACAGCTTTTATGATGCCGATAATAGGGCAACTGCTACAGCGGGGAGTGCCTCAGCAATATCTTGTAGCATTGGGAATGCTGTTGTTCTTTATTTATAGTTTCTGGGGATATAAAATAATAACACCTGATACAGGCAAAGATGCCTTCTTCTGGATGCTGATTGTTCGTGGCATCGGAATGGGAATGTTGTTTATACCTATTACGACTCTGTCACTATCTACATTGAAAGGGCAAGAGATTGGCCAGGGGGCATCGTTTACAGGCATGATGCGACAACTGGGAGGTTCATTTGGAGTAGCAACAATCACTACTTTTTTAGCCCGGCAAAATATGGACCATCGCAGTGACCTTGTAAGTAAGTTAGATATAAACGATCCTGATGTACAACAAAGAGTTATGGGGATGCAACATAGCTTTATGAGTAAAGGTATTTCATCTGACCACGCCTTACAAAGCGCTTACAGGTCCCTCGATTATATGGTAACAAAACAAGCTTCAGTTTTATCTTATATGGATGCATTTCTTTACTTAGGAGTGATGTTTCTGGTATGTATTCCTTTTGTACTTATGGTAAAAGGAAATAAAGGTAAAAAAATAGATATAGCAGAAGCAATGCACTAAGTTTTGATAACAATTGTAAAAAGCTCTTTTTAGCTGAAGAGCTTTTGGTTTAATATTTAAAAAATCATTTTTTGAAAACTGAACAAGTGTTAATAGAGAAGGGAGCCAGCAATACCTCTTTTTGCTATAAGCTTCAATAGAATTTCTTTTAACCGTTTTAGCAATATGCATGTTAGCAGTCCACCGTTCTTGTCTGGCTATATAGTTAAGGTCTTTTTATTGTCCGTGTTGACTGACTTCTTTTGGATATTTATCCGCAATTAAATTCAAATTAATATTATGTTCTAAATATGCCTTTAGTCCGTCTAATACAGTGGTGAAACCGCCTGTGTTATCCTTAATTGCGTCAATTAGTTCATCGCCCGTCAGGTTAAGCCATAATTTCTGATAACAACATATGTTGTGTCGTCAGTCAATGATGTAAATTCAAACTCAACTGTTGTCACCGGTTCGCTCCATTCAATTATTATTTTCTCGTTTTTTACGATTTCCTTTACAAGCACTTTTGTTGACACTCCATACATTTCCCATTCCCACGTTACGATATTACCATCGTCCAATTTGCCGCTTGCTTTTGTAAACCAAAAATTTGTCGTTATTGCCGGGTCAATAAACGCTTGAAAAACCATTTGGGCAGGTTTTCTTATAAGCATTTGTGCCTCTACAACAGGTGAATTACCGTTTGCCAATTTCTTGTGCTTTTACTTTGATTGTTTTAGTTACGATATGTCCTTTTACAATGACCGCTGACTATCTTATCAGCTGGTTGTAGTCTTACTTTGCGTTTTCGTCAACCTCAAATATTCCAAAAGTGTTGTTGTCCAAATCAACAAAATAGCCCTGCCAACACCTGTTTGGAATAGCAAATTTTGGTAAAGCAATTTGTCCCCCATTTCTTAGTATTAGGTCACTTGTATTGTCAAAATTGTCAACTTGAATTGAGCAAACAAAGGCGTTAGTTCCACTTTCTGTTGGTGGTACTTTTGCAGGTCGCATTAACAGTCCACCGTTGATACTGTTAGTTTCTATTCTGTAATACTCAATTGGCACAAATTCTTCTTTGATAAATTTCCAACCAAAAATTGTTTTGTAAAATTTTATGTCTCTTTTTGTGTCCGAAGATTGTATTTCAAAATATCCAATTGTGTTCATATAGCTTAATTGTTTTTAAAGTTTAATCCATTTTCTTTTAAGGCGTTTAAAAGGTTTAGTATTCTGATTAACCTTTTATGACGTGGCGATAATGCAGCCCTGATTTATTAGTCTTTATATCAACCTTATGAATTAATTTTTTCATTTACTGCACTTTTCTTTTTCGTTTCTGGTGTAAGAATTCATAGTCATGCTGTTAGCGCCCCTTTACGATTTTAGTTCCACATCTCGTTTATTTCTGTTAAAATAATTGGTTTCCCGTCTGTTACTATAATTGTGTGCTCATGTTGAGCTACAAAACCACCTTTGTTTCCAACTGCCGTCCAACCATCTGATGTAGTGTTAGCAATTGTTGAAATTGTCGAAATAAAAGTTTCTACTGCTACTACAGAGTTTTTCCTGAATCTTAATAAGTTTGATGAGTCAAAATAATTAGCAATATTATGTGGTTCTTCATGAAGGCTTCTACCAATACCGTGACCGGTCAAATTCTTAATAACCTTGTAACCGGACTTTTTTGCCTCGGTTTCAATTAGTCTTCCAACTTCTGAAATACGAATTCCCCCTTTTATACTATGTATTGCTTTTAATAAAATCCGTTTTGAAGCATCAACAAGATTTTGAAGATTGTTTATATCTTCTCCAAGCACAAAAGAGCTACCATTGTCTGACCAGAATCCATCAAGTTCGGCTGAAACATCAATGTTTACCAGGTCTCCTTCTTTAAGTATTTTTTTTGAAGAAGGTACGCCATGTGCGATTTCATTATTTATACTGATACAGGTCCAGCCCGGAAATCCATATGCCAACCGTGGTGCAGATTTAGCTCCTAAATCATGGAGGATTTGTCTCCCAAAGTCATCTAATTGCTTAGACGTCATTCCTGGTCTTGAGTAATTTCTTATTTCTTTAAGTGTTGTTCCAACGGCTTCACTTACTTTTTTCATTCCGGAAAGTTCGGGTTCGCTTGTTATTGACATACTTATTTCTTTTGTTGTTTTTTTAAAAATTTGTGCTAATACTTTCGGACTTTCAAAGGTTGGGTATTTTAAAACAGAAACTTCACTTACCTATACAGCTTATTACGGATTTATTGTTTAAATATAGTTCGTCAAGCCCAACTTTTGCAAGCGGTTTGTTATTTCGACTACATTAATCTTTGAACAAAATTCCCACCGACGAATAGTAAACAAGGAAAACGTTAAAACAAAAGTATGAAGTGGTTTCCTGATTATGTTGTAAGATAATATGTGTAAAAGTCATTGTTACATAATTGTTAGTTTACTTAACACCCAGCCTTAGCAACAATTGATCTTTTTTTGCTTCATAAGTGACGGTTTTTTTGTTAACCTATTTTAGGCATGCACACTTTTTGCCTTTTACAATTTGCCTTTTACAATTTGCTTTTTACCTGTTACAGTTTGTGTTTTCATTTGTTGTTTTGTTTCTTTGCAGAAATTTAAAAATATGCCTGTTGAAATTGTAGCAGCCGGGGGGATAGTAGAGAATGAAGAAGGAAAAATATTATTGCAATTCCGGAGAGGAAAATGGGATTTGCCTAAGGGTAAGCTTGATGAAGGCGAAACTATTGAAGAATGTGCACTAAGGGAAGTCGAAGAAGAGACAGGCTTGAACAGTATTGAGTTAGGCGGGTTAGCAGGCATTACAAATCACCAGTATACAGAAAAAGGAGAGAATATAAATAAGCAAACATATTGGTTTGCTATGAAGGTTTCAGGCAGCCAAAAGCTAACGCCGCAAACAGAAGAAGATATTTTAGAGTTACGATGGGTAGCTGAGAATGAATTGGAGTATTATTTATCAAATACCTTTCCAAACATCATAGAAATAATAGAGAAGTATTTTGATAATCATAACCAGGTAAATTGAGGTTTCGTACTTTACCCAGTACCGTGGACGTATTATTACAAGTTTGAGTCGGGACAAAAGAGCAAAGATGTACCATTGTCATCGGGGACTACGGTATAATTATCTGGATTAGAAATTTCTTTTTACCGCCAATGTGCATAAATCATAATCTGGTATATCTTCCTCCGTGATTTACTTGCAGCATAAAATGTTTTTCTATGAGACAAAACAATATTTATATACAAGATAAAACGACAGACACTACAAATAGCTTAATTATTACAAAGCAGGAAAAACAAGTGCTTAGTAAACAACAACAAACATTCAACAGGCTGGTTAAAAAAATTGAAAAATTAAGGCAGGAACTTGAGCAGACGAATGATATCCTGTGCAAAAAATTAGACTTTTACGCAAAATATATTTATCCTTCAGAGCAACAACTAACATCTCTGCAAAAAGAAGTTGTTAGAGTACTTTACTCATATTTTAATAACAGGAAGCTGTTTTCTAATAAACAAAAAGAAGCCTTGCGTGAAGTAATCATTACACAACTTTCAAATATTTTAAAATTTGACGGTGGCGAACCAGACAATGAATTGAAGGAGATATTTAAAGCGGTAGAAGGCATAAGCTACGAAGAAGCTGCAGAGGAAGATTTTGACACCATGAAAAATGAAATGGCAGAAATGTTTGAAGAGCATGGGTTTGACATGGATCTTGATGATATGCACCGCAATATGACACAGGAAGAAATAATAAAAAAGATGCTCGAAATGCAAGACCAGATAAAGCAGCAGGCGGAGGCAAAACAGCATAAACAATCTTCATATAAGAAAACAAAAAAGCAATTTGAGAAGGAAGAAAGGGAAAGATTATTAGAAGAAGCAAGAACAAAAAATATCAGCAGCATTTACAGGCAGTTGGCTAAAGCATTTCATCCGGATCTGGAACAGGACGAAGAACTGAAACTTGAAAAGGAGCACCTGATGAAACAACTAACTGCCGCATACGAAAAAAACGACCTTCATACACTGCTCCGGCTGGAAATTTCCTGGATTCAAAAAGAAGAAAACAACCCCGATAAACTGAGTGATGAGAAGCTAAAAATATATAATGAAGCACTGAAAGAGCAGGTACAGGAACTGGAAGATGAAATACACATGCTTTTTGAACATCCGCGGTACCAGCCATTGCAAAAATTTTCCATGTTTCCTCACCAACTTAAAAGCATTAATCTTGACAAGGAAAAGCTACAGACAGAAGCTATAATAAGGGATATAACTAAAAGCATCGGGAGATTAAAAGGAAATGAGAAAGAAGCTCTCGCAGAGGTAAAGCAAATTATTGAAGTGCAACAACATTACAGCAAGTATAATAATGATTTTACCGGTTTCTATATCTGATATTTAAACAATATTTTTATATGCTGATCTAAGCTTTTAGAATTAGGCGTTTTGTTAGAAACAGCCTTATCCTGAAAGCTTTAATGATTTCTACAAAAGCATCTGCTATTAAATCGGCCTAAGATTAAAAAGCAGATTGCAGAATTAAAGAAGGCAGACGTGCTATTGAGTATAGTGCAACTGTTGTCTATAATCTATCTTCATTTTCTTAATTGATTTACGAACAACATCCGGTAAAAACTGGCCTACATCTCCACCATTTCTTATTACATCTCTTACGAGGGTTGAGGCAACAGAAGTAAATTTTGGAAGGCAGGTGAGAAAGATAGTTTCAATAGAAGAGTCAAGACTTCGGTTCATATCAGCAATTGCTTTTTCGTACTCAAAATCGTTCACATAACGGATGCCTCTTAAAATAAACCTTGCCCCTACCCTTTTACAACATTCCGCAGTTAAACCTTCGTAAACCAATGCTTCGACTTTTGGTTCATCTTTATAAATTTCTTTCAGCCACTCCAGCCTTTTTTCTTCAGAATACATTGAGACCTTGTTTGTATTCTTTCCTATTCCTATTACCACTTTATCAAATAAATCTAAAGAACGGTTAATGATGTCAACATGCCCTAAGGTTACAGGGTCAAAGGTTCCGGGAAAAAGACAAATTCGGGACATAATCATAAGTTATAAGAGGTGAGGCGAAGTAACAGGAAAATTGTTTATGTATTTAAATTTATTTACCCGGTTCTGCAATACGAAGGCAGAGCTTCCGCTAAACCAATCTCAATGGGAGTCGATGCAGAAGGCAATTATATTGCAAATAATACTCCCGTAGCTATTCATATTGTTTTTAAATTTTTAGAAGCCGAATGTTTAAATATTTCCGCTTTTAACTTCTAAAATTATCCCAACCAAAATCATGGCTGAATTATTGAAAGCATTACCTGTTAAGCAAGTATAGAACATTTACACTTCTCAAACTGTTATTATGTGTCGGTTTTGTATACCATTTTCAGGAGACCCCGATAGCTTAATGAAAAGAGCCAGGCAGGAAATAGAAAGAGCGGGTGGAGCATTCAATGGCGATTCTGCACAAGGTGGCTTTCAGGCTAAAACTCCCCTGGGTTCCATTCACGGTTCTTATCAGATCACCGGACAGGAGATATCTTTCGAAATAATAAAAAAGCCCTTTCTCCTTTCGTGTAAACGAATAGAAAAAGAGCTGGCAAGCGTAATGCATTAATTATTTTTTTACCTGACTCCCGTATCTTTTAACCTCCAATAGTTATGTTTATCTATGCCCCAATCTTTTAATCCTGCCTGTATCTTGTTCCGAGCATGATTTATGAAAATTATCGGGAGTAGGAGCAGCAATGCACTCGCAAGACAGGAATATAAAAAAAGCAAGTTCTCTTTTCAGAGAACTCACCGTATATGCTAAAAAATCAAAAGATTATCAGGTTTTTAAACTACCTTCTTAACAGCTACGGCATTTTTTCCTTTAACACCCATTTCCACTTCAAACGTAACTTTGTCATGCTCCTTAATCCGGTCAACCAAAGAATTAATATGTACAAACACACTTTCCTGTGTTTTACTGTCTTTTATAAAACCATAACCCTTGTCATCTTTAAACATTGTAACAACACCAGTTCTTATTAATTCAGCTTCATCCACCGGTGCCTGCTTTGCCACACCTATACGTATGTCTTCTACATTCGTAACTATTCTTTTGCGTGGATCAGGTGGAGTTGACGAAATATTTCCGTTCTCATCCATATACGCAAGCATACTTTCAAGGTTATTACCGTTTCTTGCGTTTGCCTGGCGCTCCACTTTCTTTTCTTCTTTATCCTGTCTTTTCTTTAATCTCTGTTTTTCTTTTTCTTTTTTACTAAAAGTTTCCTGTGATTTACCCATTATTTTGTTTTAAGGTGATACATGTACCGGTTGGTACTTCCTGTATATAAATTTTGAACAATAAAGGTACGAAAAATAAAGTTATTTCAAGGTGAACAGGTATAACTATTTTGTATTATGAGGTCAGCAGAACTTTTTTATTCAACTTCTCTTGCGTCGCACACTGCAACTGTTTATCTTTAATCAACCTTTCTTACCCAGACTATCAGCCCGAAAGAGACAGCAACAAACTGCAAAGTTTGTAGTTTGATTAAAGGTAGTTTTAGTAAAAAAAATCACTTTTTTAATATCCAATCAAATTCGCATAATTATCAAATTATGATCAGTGTTATTATTCCTGTTTATAATGAAGAAAGTTATATAACGGCAACTATTAAACAGTTGTGGGAAAATGATGAGGATAATCTGATGAAAGAAATTATCATAGTTGACGGAGGCAGCACAGATAAGACAACAGAAAAAGCAAAATCAGAAGGTGTTACTGTAGTGAGCAGTCTAAAAAAAGGAAGGGCTGCCCAGATGAACTATGGGGCATCACTAGCCAACGGCGAAATTCTATATTTTTTGCATGCCGATACAATTCCGCCAAAGGGTTTTTCCAATGATATACTTACCGCATTTAATAAAGGATATTCAGCCGGATGTTACAGGTTATCCTTCGATCACGACCATTGGTTCTTAAAAGCCAATTGCTGGGTTACACGTTATAATGTGGATTTCATTCGATTTGGAGATCAAAGCCTTTTTGTGACAAAAAGTAAATTCGTTGAGGTGGGTGGCTTTTGTGAAAAGCATATTGTACTTGAAGACCAGGACATCATTAAACGATTAAAAAAAATAGCACGGTTTACTGTAATTAAGAAACCGGTGTTAACCTCTGCACGAAAGTATTTGGAGAACGGAATTTATAAAACGCAGGGGATCTTTTTCATTATCTACTTCATGTATCGTTTAGGCTTTTCGCAACAAAAGCTATTGGCCACTTACCGCAAACTCATAAGGCAGGATAAATTGTAAGAATAAGATGTATTGTATTTAAGATTTTTAAAAAAGATTATTGCTGCAAAAGAGAATAATTCTTATGCCGGAGCATATAACCAAAGCTTTAAAAGATAGACTGTAAAACCTTCAGCCGGTAACAATATGTTTACTCACTATTCAACAAAACAAACAGCAGGTACCTTAAATAATCAATATTCTAAAGTATTTCAATTTCAGCAAAAACGGGTACATGGTCAGAAATTAATCGCGCGTCTGAGAGATTTTGTAGCTGCAGGTAGAAGGGTATTATACCACTCTTTTTAACGCTGCATTTTTCTCTGTTAAAAAACATATTGTCAAACGCTGAAGCCAGGCAATCATTACTGATACACTTTTGCCGCAAGCTGGTTTTTTGATTTAGTAATAATGGCTGGTAACCCATCTTTTTTATAGGGTTAAACACTGAATGAGATTGAGGAAGATTAAAATCTCCAACAAAAATCAATGTTTGATTGGGATAAGAAGCAGGTAAAAACTTAAAGTACTTCACTTCGGTTTCCGGTTGCCTGTTTTTTGTGATAGCATGAAAATTGACTAAAGTAAACGTTTTACCGGCTACTTGTAAAGCCAGGTAATAAGGCTCACGGTCAATTTGAACGTGGTACTTTTTTTCGAGCCATGCACTGCCCTTTTTAGTTACTTTAGCAGTCTTCCAGATATAGGCATATCTTTCGGTCTTATAAGCGCTGCTGCTTGTAGGCTCACTAATAGTGTAGTCCCATTTACTGCCTTTTGTATTAAGTTCATTAACCAGCCTTGCAACAGCTTGCGAACCTCCAAATCCTGCTACAACCTCTTGTATAGCTACAACATCATAATTTTTTAAAACATCCGCAATAAAGGCAATTTCAGCAGCAGATTTACTTTTCCCAAAGTCTTTTAGGTTCCAGGTGCAAATGGAGATACCAGCGCAAGAACCTGCTATAGAAAAAACAAATAAAAGTATGGTTACAAAAAAAGTTTTCAAAGTAGAATCTGGTCAAAATTTAATCAGGTGCTTTCTTGCTCAATTTAATTTTTAAAATGAGAAACACTGCCTTGGTAAATTTACGTGTCTTACCGCGCCTGGGTTTAAGGCACCAACAGCATACAATAGAATGATGGCAACACAAAAACGGTAAAAACTTAGCATGCGATGCTGTAGCGAGTTTGAACTACCCCACTTTGATAAGTTTTGCTCTCTGTCAATTTCAGCCAGGTCCTGTTTTCTATTCCATTAAATAAGGCTTTCCCCTCTCCTAAAATAACGGGGTGAATAGCTAAAAGAAATTCATCAATAAACCCGGCTTTTATAAGAGAGGTTGTAAGGCTTGCACCACCAAACAGCCAGATATCTTTCCCTTCTTCTTTCTTTAGTTCCATCACCTTTGTTTTTATATCGCCACTTAGTAAAATAGCATCTGTAGACAAACTTTGCAAAGTATTACTGAAAATATAGTGCTTTTTATCATTCCACATATGAGAGAAAGAGGCAGCATATAATTCATAGCTTTTTCTCCCAAAAAAGATAGTATCAATGTTAGCAAGAAACTCTGACATTCCATAATCGCCATCAGTAAAGCACCAGTCATATTCACCATTAGGGCCTTCAATAAAACCATCTAAACTAACAGCAACATTTAAAATAATCTTCCGCATATACTTCAGGTTTTAGCTATCACTAGCTTTATATTAATAAACAGATTAAAAAAAGCTTCATTAATCAACCAAACCGGTTTTTATTGGTATCTGTATCGAGACCTATAAAGAGTCTTTGGAAATTGTAAGGAGAAAAGGATTAACTGTTTATATATCTTTCATAGTTATCTTTTTATTTGAGCTTGTTTTACTTTCTTATACCTCCAATACCAAACTGATCTCCTGCCCTTACAGCCTTGTTCCCTTCAAAATCTATTTCCACCATTTTCTCGCTTGCTACATTATTGTAAAACTCATCCTGAAATGTTGTTAGGATTTTACGGGTTTCAACCTCAATTACCTCCCCGCTTGATGGATAAACATATTTTCCATCTATACTAAAAGTAATCCATCCCGGCATGTCCTGTACAGGAATAGTGGTTAGTTGCTGCCACGGCTCCATCGCACTGAAAACATGCACACGCATGTTATGTCCGTCGGCTACCCATAATTCCTTCTCATCAGGTGTAAGACCAATGCCATGGCTGGGATTACCATGTCTTCTTACCGCACCCATATTCCATCCTTCTACATCAATCCGTGCAAGTTTTTTGCCTGTTTTGAGATCTCCTACTTCAAAGCCAAGAAGGCTGTCAACAGTCGCATAAACAAGGGTTTCTTTACCATTAATAGTAAAGGGGCGAACGAAGTTTCCAAAGGGGCCAACCTTATTAACAAGTGTGTGGTTTTTTGCATCTGATACATACAACCATGGTGATGCTATATCATCGAGGTAAACATGGGCTCCTGAAGGGCCATAAATTGTATTATGTGCCCTTTTAAAAACATCAATCTTTTTAATAATATCGCCGGTATTGCAATCAATCACATTCCAAAAGCCTTTTTCTAAAGAAGGAAGATACATTGTTTTACCATCAGGCGAGACGGACATGCGGTCACATCCTCCTTCAAAAGGTTTCTCCCATACAACTTTTTCTGTTGTCAGATCTATACGTTGCAATGACTCAAGGGTGCTAATATAAATGCTGTTAAGAGGCAGGCTTACAGCAATGCCTTTAACATTCGATGGAGTTTTATCCGGATGAAGCCCTCCGGTAGGAATTCGCTTTACGAACCGGTGATTATTATCTATATCAAAGACAAGGATGCCATGACCGCCATATCCCAAGTAATCCCTAATTCCCGGCACTGCTACGTACAAATATCTTTTTGCAGCGGCAGGAGGAGTAAAAGCTGAAGCAGGATTATGATTGACGCCAGGTACTTCTGCTGATATAAACAACATAGCCAAAGACGATAGCAAAAGAAAAATAGCCGGTTTTGTTTTCATAAATTATATTTTTTTTGTCCAATGCTTCTTCAAATTTACCTTATAAATCCTTTAAAAATGGTTGTTGAAACTGTGGCGGTTTTTAAATTCCGAATTAAGGGAAGTTATGGTAATTTGTTTAAAGTCAATGTAAGCTATCTAAACAGGTTTCTCCATCATCTTAATTAACGATATTGTTAGATAAATTTCACCCTATTTTTATTTTTCTATTCTTCACTTTTTTTAAAAAATTTTTTCTGTTCGACTTATAATTCTACATTTAGAAATTGTTCTGATCTCTAACTACTTAGCAGCAAAATAATGAGCGATATACAAATTAAAAAACCATCAAAAATTTACGATGCAGTAATTGTCGGCTCTGGTGCGGGAGGAGGCATGTCTGCACTTGTTTTAGCCAATGCCGGGGCAAAAGTTTTGTTATTAGAAGCCGGTCCTTTTTTCGATCCGGTAAAACATTCGCATCAATTAAAGTTTCCATATGAGTCACCCAGAAGAGGTGCCAGCACTAAATTCAGGGGCGGCGGGGACTTTGATGCAGCTTTTGGTGGCTGGGAACTAGAGGGTGAACCTTACACCCGGAAAGAAAGTACCGAGTTTTATTGGTTCCGTTCCAGGATGTTGGGGGGCCGCACAAATCATTGGGGTAGAATATCTTTACGGTTTGGTCCAAAAGATTTTCAACCTAATGACGGTTACAGCGAAAACTGGCCCGTTACATACGACGAGGTAAAGCCTTATTACGATAAGGTAGATACGTTAATTGGTGTATATGGTACTAAAGAGGGATTGGAGAATGACCCGGATGGAATTTTTCTTCCACCTCCCAAGCTGCGCCTAAATGAAATGTTTATTAAAAAAGGAGCAGAGAGCGTAGGGGTAAAGGTAATCCCGGGAAGAGGCTCTGTTTTAACCAAAGCCCTGACTAACAATAAAGATCGCGGAGCTTGTTTCTTCTGCGGGCAGTGCAACCGAAGTTGTAAAGTCTATGCTGATTTTTCAGCTTCATCCTGCCTGGTTATTCCAGCTTTAAAAACAGGCAACCTCGAAGTTATTTCCAACGCCATGGTTCGTGAAGTACTTACCGATAATAAGGGTCTTGCAACCGGCGTTTCCTATGTAAGCAAAGAAGATCTGCAGGAATACCAGGTGAAGGGAAAAACCGTTATTCTTGGTGCAAGCCCGTGCGAGACGGCAAGAATAATGCTTAACTCAAAATCTCAAACGCATCCAAATGGTATTGGCAACAGCAGCAACCTTGTAGGCAAATATTTACAGGACTCTACGGGTGCTTCTTTGTCTGGTATATTGCCGCAGTTGGTTGATCGTAAACGTTATAATGAAGATGGCGTTGGCAGCATTCACTTGTTGGGCCCCTGGGTCTATGATAATAAGAAACTTGATTTTCCACGGGGATATCATATAGAATTTGGTGGAGGAATGGGTATGCCGGGTTATGGGTTTGGTGGAGATGTACCAAAAGTAAACGGCCAGGTACCGGGAATTGATGGAAAGATGAAAGAAGGGGGTGGTTTCGGGGCTTCATTAAAAAATGATTATCGCCGCTTTTACGGTACTGGTGTTGGTATGTCCGGCCGTGGTGTGGGAATGGCAAGAATTGATAATTATTGCGAAATTGACCCAAATATGGTAGATAGGTTTGGCATACCTGTACTGCGCTTTCATTATAAATGGAACAATGATGAAATAAACCAGGCTAAGCATATGCAGCAGACATTTCAAAGCATTATGCATGCTATGGGCGCTATTATTACATCTTCTGAAAACAATGCAGAAAATAATTGGGGTTTAGCAGCTCCGGGAAGAATAATACACGAAGTAGGCACAGCAAGAATGGGTAATGATCCGAAAAAATCGGTATTGAACAAGTGGTGCCAGGCGCACGATTGCAAAAATTTATTTGTAGTGGATGGGGCATCACAGGTGCAGCAATCAGACAAAAACGCTACGTGGACCATCCTTGCTTTTTCGATGAGAGCAGCAGAATATATACTTGAACAGAATAAAAAGCAGAATATTTAATATTACTTTTTACAACTTGTTTGTTTGATAAATTTATTATATGAATTTATGTTTCCATAGCAACTCCGGTTGTGTCACTTCCCGATAATTAGGGGGGATACTGCATCTTTTCAGGCAGCAAGATTGTGAATAATCGTTATGTCTTAAACAATAGAAAGCTATTTAATATTTGATAAAAGTTGAATTAATAACTCTTTAAACAAATTTTATGAACAGGCGGGATTCATTAAAAGCATTAACTATAGGTACCCTTTCCACAGAGGTTCTATTAAAAGCATGTAAAACAAAAGATCAAAATGTTGAAGCATCTAAAGATAAAACTGCAGAATCAGACCGGCCACAGGAAGAATTAGATAGAAATGAAAAAATAAATGCTGAAAAATTTTTTACACCGCATGAGATGGCTACCATAACTGTGTTGGGAGACATTATCATTCCAAAAGATGACAAGTCAGGCAGTGCATCGGATGCAAAGGTTCCTGAATTTATAGAGTTTATAGTAAAGGATATACCAGATCACCAGTTACCAATGAGAGGTGGATTACGCTGGTTAGATCTTCAGATGCTTAACCGTTATAATAATCCATTTACAGATTGCACTGCTGATCAGCAACTTCAAATGGTTACCGAGATAGCCTATCCTGCTAAAGCAAAACCTGAAATGCAGCCGGGAGTAGCATTTTTTAATAGAATGAGAGGTCTTACAGCTACCGGTTTTTTTACAAGCAAAATGGGTTTAGATGACATTGGGTATGTAGGCAACAGGCCAAACCAATGGAACGGTGTACCTGATGATGTCTTAAAACAATACGGACTTGCATATACTGAGAAGGAATTAGCAGAAAGTGTTAGTTTTTAAAGGCTTGTCGGTTTCTACTCATAGGTACTATAAAGAAGGGGCATAGCTGTTCTCGCCTCAGTCTCTATCTATCATATCCTTAAATTCGTCAATGTTCATGAATATTCTAATGCAAGGAAAGGTTTTGTTGCCCGGAAAGGAATTTTAGATGAAAGATTGATTTAAGTTCTATAATAAAATTATAAAATATTTGTAATCTCCATCCTACTTATTCAATATTATTAGGCGTAATGGACAAAAAGTAGGTTTTTTTTAAGACGATTGTTTCAAGTGGACAAAAAGTAGGCTGTTTATTTTAGAGTGTTTAATAATTGCTTAATTTACTTTTTTGCCTTCGCTGCATCAAGCGAAACGGAAGCGGGCTCTGCTGGAGAGCAACCGGCCAGGGATAGCCTGATGTCGTCGAAATAAAATAAATGGCTGTGGCTTTTTTAGCGATAGCCATTTATTTTGATGACATTATGCCTTCAAAAACTCATCTATAAATTTCTTCTTCGTTACACGAAGGTTGCAAACTCTACGATTGCAAAGTATTTAAATTCTTTTTAAATGTAGCTTTTACAGTTTAAGTTGTAGTTGTTGCTATTTGTTAGCCTCTACTTCATTATCAAGAGTATGCCAAAAAGTAATCATCTGAACAAAGGTTTTAATAGTAATTTCTAAAAAAAGATGTTCGATGATGATACAATTTGTGTTTATTTTTTCGCCTTTGCAGATATCTCTCTGGCTATAACGTCTCTAAACTAATACAACTCAATGCTAACCACAAAAGGGAGTCTTTTTTAACTCACTACAATGCATGAAGATTTGTTGATGAAGAATACCAATAAAGGAGAAAATTATTAAAAATTTATAGCTCAAGGTTTTTATGTAAATCATTAGGATTTCTGCGATTGTCCATATCCCAACAATAATAATGTGGCTGGAAGTAATCTTATAAAATATAGTAAAATGATTGACTAACGTACCACGAACTTCATCAAAGTCAGTAGGCTTACCGATGTAGCTTTGCGATTTCAGAAGTTCAATCTTTTGTTTAAATAGATTGGACAACTTTCGGAGTATGTTTTCGAACGGTTGTGTGTAATCCGATATTCAAATTTTTTCACGCCTTGCGCTCCTGGCCGTTTGATCCAAAACTACTCTTTTAACCATTGCTCTTCTTCTTCGTTAACATCCTCATCTGATATTAAGTTTTTATTTAAAATATCCTGTTCACAGTTTATAAGCATTTGCCTTTGTGCATCACTTACTTTTATTTGTGTTTCTTCCAAATCAATATCTCCGAAGGTCGTTTACTTTTTCTAATAAGCCCTTGTCGCTCACTGAAATCAGTTTATCCAGGATGCTATATTTTAAATTGTCAACCTGCATGCTTCTTTTTGTTATAAAGATAAGCATTTTTTAAAGTTACGTTTATACAGTAAAGCTAAGTTAAGTGGTTAACCTTCCATAGAATGCCGGAAGCCCCTTGCCATTAAATACAAGGGCTTTAAGGAGACCCGGCAGGTCGAGAAATATTAATGAACCAACTTTTGATTTTTTAAATCATTAGCAAACCGCCTTTGAAACTCTGCCGCATCTCTTTTAATTAACGGAAGTAAACGATTTGCAGGCACTGGCTGCTGAATGCTAAAGCCAGGATAATTTGAAAATAACCATTCTGTATTGTCCCGTATAAAAGCGTATAATTTTACACGGCTATGTGGCAGGTTGTAAATTGTTATAGCACCCTTAGATGTATCTCCAATACTTCGCTGAATAACGTTAAGATCATTTGATATTTCTTTATTAGCAAGTGATGCTATATGCCATCTGTTATTGTCTTTGCCCACTTCTATGATAGTCGCTACAATACGATTGTCAACTAAAGGCACCATCGTTGAAATTTCATTTTGCTGCAGATTGTTTAAACCACCTGTTGAGTCTGCGGTAAGAAGGTTATCGAAAGTAATCTGAAATTGTTTAATTGGATCTGCTGGCTTAGACCTTTCTACAGCCGCAGCATCTAAACCAAGGTTTATACCTTTTCCTGAACGAATTACTTCAAGCAAATCGCTTTTTGCTTTAATAGCAGCAGCTTCAGATGTAGCAAAAGTTTTTTGTTGATTATCACCATCTCCTTTGTTATCACCAGATACTCGTTTTCTATTGCATGCTATAGTAACAAATGTAGCAAGCGTAAATACCATATAAATAAGAATGTATTTCATGTTTTAAATTTTAAGAGTGAATTATTTTTTTTCAATATTATACCAGGTGTTCCAATGTGTAGAGGAGCCGGAGGGGTCGGTATATTCGGAATAAGTAAGCAGACGCTCCTGTGCGGTGCATGGAGACCAGGGATCGTTCAAAATTACATAATTAGTTCCCGCAACAGTAATGTAACCTTTTATAATTACTACATGCCCAACCACTCCAGGCGTGCCATAAGCATAGCCCATAGGTTTCTTGGTACAATAAATTTGCTTCTGTGCACTTTCCCATGACAGAGCAGTAGATGACTCCGCTGATTTGGCACCTGCAAAATCAAGGTCAACCCAACCGGGAGTATCACAATCTGATGTTTTAGGGCATGAACTCCCTGCGTTTTGATTGTTGCAACAATTTGTTTTTCCGAAACGATGATTTGCAAGGGCACATTGTGTAATAGAGAGCCCTAAATGTTGTGATAGCATTTGTGTTACAGCAGCCCAGCACCAATTATTGGTTTCTTGAGGTCTTAAAGTGTTAGGAACGTTTCCACTAATCTCCGGCTTACAACAGCCAGTTAAATAAAAGACAATTAGAAAGATTAAGAGCCTAAAAAGAAGGTTTTGTTTCATTTTAATATTTTTTAAAATTTAAAAAGAGAATAAGCCATTACAATTGGCTTACTAAAGAATTAGTCGTTAAGTTGTAACCGAGGTAAACAAAAAATAAAAAATTATTAATTGTTTTTAATCATTTATTATCCGATCATCTTTAAAATGCGTTTGAGACACGGTAAGGAGAGGACTTTATGGTAAACAAGCGACGCATTACTACATTTTCGCCTTTAAGGCACGTGTTCTTCACCTGCAAATCTATCTTGTCATTAAACCTCTAATGAATACAAATCAATACTGACAACTAATGGGATTTACACTAGAAAAAATATTAATTTCCGCTATGCTTTTTAGTGAATACTATCCTGATTATTTTACTGCCACAATTTTAGAATGGAAGCATTTATTAAACAAGATAAATACAAAGAGATAATTACCTTAAGCTTAGAATTTTTAGTAAAAGAGAAAAGAATAAAAGTATATGCCTTTGCAATTATGAGCAATCATATTCATATTATCTGTCAGGTCCAACCGGGTTTTCTACCAAAAGACATCCAGCTTTCGTTTATGAAGTACACTGCACAGATAATAATAAAAGATTTAAGAAATAATCACCAAGAGGACTAGAAATGTTTAAGGTCAAAGCATCAGACAGAAAATATCAAATATGGGAAAGAAATCCATTAAGTGTTTCATTATGGTCACAACCTGTATTTAAACAAAAAAGTTGATTATAATCATTCAAATCCTGTGATTGCAGGTATTTGTAAATGATGCATAAAGATCTGTTGGTGAAGAATACCACCAAAGACAAACTGCAATCTAACCTTTAGAGAATGATAGCAACATTCCATAGTTTTGAGCCTCGGTAAAAATTTGGAAATTATGAAGCTTACATTATTTATTGTATTGGTTATCTCCTTTGCGGGAGCTTTGGCACAACCTGACAAAGAATCAGCACCCAAAGATGTAAGTGCAAAAGAACAGCTAAAAATTGAAGAAGGTAAAAATGTCTGGATGCTCACTTACTTTCGTCAACGTTATCCCACCCGTATTGAGATTGATGCGAAAGGAAATACCGTTGAGATACCCTTGCCAAACCCCATCCTGATAGCAAAGTTGCATATAGCCTTATCAACAGACGGACGGCATTGGACTCCTTTAAACGACAATAAACCTGTATGGGAGCAGTTTATGCGTGATCCTTTCGTTCATTGCAGACCGGATGGGCTTTGGCGAATATTGTCAACAGGTGGGGGAAGAGGTAACGACCGTGAGAAGGTAGGACCCAGTTGTCTCTATGTAACTTCTAAGGATCTGATTCATTGGCAGCTTGAAGGTCCTTTGCCCTTAATGAAAGACGTGCGGAATGATTCGGGAGCGTTAGCCGGAAATATTTGGGCACCGGAATGGTTTTATAATGATAAAACAAGTGACTATATCTTATTCTGGTCTTCATCATTTAAAGATGCCGGATGGAAAGAAAGCAGGCTTTGGTATTGTAAGACACATGACTGGAAAACATTTACAACTGCAAAAGAACTTTTTCATCCTCCTTATTCCGCAATAGACGGAACATTACTGGAACATAAAGGAATCTATTATCTCTTTCACAAAGAAGAAGAATTTGGTGCTAAAACCGGTGAAAGAAGAGCGATCCGGGTGGCCACATCTAAGAGCCCTGAAGGGCCGTACAGCATTATTAAAGGGCATTTCAATAATGGTCAGATTGCTCCGGTAATTACCGAAGGCCCGACAGTAATGAAAGACCCGGTGAAACCAGGATGGTTATTGCTGTACGATTTTCCTATGGCTAACGGTTTTGGTGCTTCTTACTCGGCGGATTTGATTCACTGGACAGTTGAAGAGGACGTAAGTTTCCCGCCTGACGCCCGTCATGGTTCTGTTTCGCTATTAACTCCTGCGGAAGCCAAGACTTTAATAAGCACTTATTCGAGTAAAAATTGAGATAAGTGGCAATTGAATAAAAATAAGAATCAAGTTATTTAAAATAGATTTTAATTGCATGCTGTTAGTTAAATACAGCATTTTTTAAATTTTGTACATTATTGTAAAAAAAATTTTAATGGTTGTTGATATAACGAAAAGAAAAGAGCTTGAGACCCTGCTTAACAATCTTGCTGAAACTGTAGAGGCACGGTGGGGATTGCTGAAACCCCAGCACATGATAGAACACTTGGCTGTCTCCATCCAAATCTCAAATGGTAAAAAACCGTTGGAACAACGAGTTACAGACGAACAAGCTAAAATAGCAAAAGCAGCATATGTTTATACGGATGTGGAAATGGAGAAAGGATTAAAAACACCGATGTTACCTGAAATTCCCGGTGCATTTGAATTTCCTGCGATGGATGCGGCAAAAAAGGAATTAATGATGCAGTTAGATGATTTTGAGAATTACTTTAGCCCTCATCCAAACGCAACTTTCATTCACCCCAGGTTCGGACATTTAGATTATAAGGAATGGGTGATTGTTCATAACAAACATTTTACGCATCATTTTAAGCAATTCGGGTTAATATAGGAATGCAACGAGATTTATAAAATGGAAACTTTGTAAGGTACAAAAATCGAGTTATAGGCATTAGACAGAAATTATCAGGTTTGTGAAAAAAAGCCTCTAAATTATTCATAATAGACTGAATCAGTATTTATTAAAAATCCTGTCGTTGCAGTTATTTATAAATTTCCTAAATGAACATAAATACATGTGCATCTTTTTATATTAAAGCCTATTCTAAATAGTTTTCTTTAACGCATTATTATTCTTGAAGATTTGTTGATGATAGAACACCAACAAAGACGAAAAATAGCCAAGTTGTATCTAATCCATCAAAAATTAATATCTTACCCCGTGAATAAGAATAATATTATTTGAAAATAATAAAGAGTAATATTAAGGCTAAATTCCAAAAAATTTTCTACCCTCCTGAGTTATGCTCATATGTGGCCATTCATCCCTATAATAATCTCCAATAGTTAAATGACGTAATATTATAAAATCCCAAATTATTTGCCTAATTCTAGCAATATCGGCTCTTTCGAGTACGGGCTTATAAGTTGTATCACTTTCTAATACAAAGCCTATTTTTTTACTAATAAGCGTTTCTCCTATATTGTTAGTTATATTGTTAAACTCAAATCCTGAAGGATTATGCTTAGAAACAGCTTCTATTACAACTTTGTTAAGGTCTTCATCACTTAAGGATAACCGGGGCAATTCAGTAACACAAGCAGCGTATCCTATAAAAGTTAAACTATTCCTATTCCAGTGAAGTTCTTCACAATATTTTGGTAATTCAGTTTTGAAACTCTCAAACCTATTAGCAATATACTCCCCACTGGCTATACTCTTCCTTCTTGAATTATTATAAAGGAAATCTCTAATATAGGCAATTGCTGCTTGCGATGAATTACTATGACTAATAATATCTTGGCCACTTAAATCCGAAATAAATTTTTGATATCGATATTGCTCCATATCCATAATTAAAGACTTCTTTTCTTTGTTATGATCTTTTTTATGCGCATAACGTTGAGCACCCATAAATAATCCCAACTCCAAAGGCATGTTAAATCTGGCCAAGTTTGTACTTAAGTCTAAATCAGCCTTAGATATATCATGGATACCAAATTTACAGTCATCAATAATTTTCATAATCTTAATAATTCTTACGTTACCTGAATCATCTTCTTCCCTCGCACATCTTGCAATAAATCCACAATCATGGATAGAAAATATGATTGCCTCAAATAAATGGTTGTAAGTAGGATCAAAGGGACAGTTAATGAAAACATTATTGTAGTAGTTTTCAGGTAAAATGCTCATTTCTTGCTGCTTTTCTTAAGTGCTGCACTTACCCTTTTCGCTAAGCCTAACGGTATTTTTGGATTACTTTTAACGGTTCTCTTTAAAGCCGTTTTTTGGTCAGGTGTAGTTAAGTTTGGTTTAGTGGGTTTCGGTTTTCTGTTTGTTACTTCTGCTCCCTCTTTTCTTAATGTGCCTAATTTTTTATTACTTCTTGCGTCTGAGCCGTCAGGATTTCTTATAGCACCAGGTTTCAACCCCAGTTTTTTTTCTAGATTGCCAATTTTAATATCCGATCTGATTTTCCTGGCCATAGACTTGTTAAATATACAATGTAGTCCTTTTAATTTACATTTAAAAAAAACATTTTTATTAATTTGAGTCGTAATATCTTATTGAAAATTGTAAGAATGATCCTAGCAAATAGATATCCTTTAATATAAGACTTGCTTCCTCCTCATAGCTTCCGCAATTGCTTTCTCAGCCAATGGTTCCATTATTTTATAGTCTGCAAGAGTTGGGTGAACACCATCGTGGGATAAATTTGCAGGTAAACCATTTCGTTCATCTTTCATTGCATTAAAATAATCGAGATATACAACGTTGTTTTTAGCTGCATAATTTTTAAGCATCGCATTGAGCTTTATTACTTTGTTTGCAGACGGCATACTAGGTTACCTTGGAAAATCGTAAGCAGGCAAAACAGATGAAATAATAACCTTTATTATTCGCCTTTGCAAGCTGTACCACGGAAGCAATGTTGCCAAATGTAGTTCTACCCATTCTTTTCGTAAATTTGTAAAAAGAGCAACTATGGAAACTATTTTAGTTGAGGCTGAAAATGAGGAGCAAGTAAAACTCGTACACGCATTCCTTGAACAACACAAATTAAAAAGTTGTATTTTAACTGATGACGACAAAGAAGATATTGTGCTTGGAAGATTGATGGAGGAAACAGATTATACCGAAGTTATTAATACTGACACTTTCCTCAATAAGCTCCGTCAATAATGGAGATGCCGCTCTTTTTCCGCGCCATTTTTCTTAGACAAATTCATGAATTTGAGATATGGAAATGAAAGTACAAGTTCCCTTTCAGCAACTACTAAATATCATCAAGAGCCTGAGCCCTGAACAGAAAGCTATACTGCGCCAGGAACTTGATGAAGAAAAATTGTTTCAGAAAGACAAAGACGACTTCATTGAATATCTGCTGAACGGTCCTGTTTATTCTCACAAAGAAATTAAGGTGATAGAGGAAAATAGAAAAAGCATTGCGGCATGGCGGACAAAAAGCTTTCGCCTTTGCAGGTGTTCTTCACCTGCAAATAAATGCGCCTAATAATTCAACTTGCCATAGCACAAACCCCTCACTTCCGCTTCAAAGCTTCTGCAATGGCTTTCTCAGCCAGTGGTTCCATTATTTTATATCCTTCAAGAGTTGGATGCACTCCATCTTTAGATAAGTTGGCAGGTAAACCGTTTCGTTCATCTTTCATTGCCGAGAAATAATCGAGATAGATTATGTTGTTTTTGGCTGCAAATGCTTTAAGCATGGCATTAAGCTTTATTACTTTTTCTGCGGGCTGCATACCGGGACGCCATGGAAAATCGTAAGCAGGCAAAACAGATGAAATAACAACCTTTATGTTACTTGCCTTTGCAAGCTGTGACATGGAAACAATATTGCCAAATGTTTCTTCAAGCGTCATGATACCGGTGTTGCCGGCAATATCGTTTATACCGGCAAGAATAACAACAACTGCCGGTTTCAGGTCAATTACATCAGGACGAAAACGTATGAGCATCTGTGGCGTTGTTTGTCCGCTGATGCCTCTGTCTATGTAATTTTTTCCAACAAAAAAAGAAGAGTCTGCCCTAATCCATCCATCGGTTATGGAGTTACCCATGAAGACTACACGAGGCTTCGAAGATTGGGTTTCAGTAAGCTCGGCATTTGCCTTCCTGTATCGTGCAAGATTTTGCCAATCACCGTTTTTCTTCACATCCTCAATCTGCCAATCTGCCAACTTACTTGCCCACTCAGGAGGATGCAACAACTTAAGATAATTATTTACCCTGAGCCAATCTCCAAAACGTTCGATCCATGTGTCAGAAGGAGAATGCTGCACACGCATACCGAAACCATGACTGCCTTTTGAATACATGTGCAGCTCTGCGGGATGTTTTGCAGTGAGCCATTGCTGGTAAAGATTTACACTGTGAGGAGCAAGGTTTAAAGCGTCATCGGTTGCAGCAGCAACAAACAAAGGCGGTGCATCTGGAGCAATTTTAGTCACCATTTCAGGAGGAAAGAAAGGATAAACCGGGGCGACAAAATCGGGCCGGTTCTCTGCAGTAAAATTAAATGCAGCAGACGCAGCAACGGTGCCACCTGCGGAGAAACCTACAATGCCAATTTTGTGAGGGTCTACACCATATTCGCCCGCATGTGCCCGCACATATACAATAGCTGCTTTTCCATCTGCAACCGCGAGTGGAATGTCCGCTTTGAGAGCTTCATTAAATTCCGGTTTGCCCCATTTAGCATTCATTTCAGCAACGGGATCTGCGGTTACACTGTGAGCCAGTCTGTACTTTAAAACAAAACAGGTGACGCCTTTTCTTACGAGCCACCTCGCGACATCATACCCTTCGCTATTGATAGACAAAGCGTGAAAAGCACCGCCGGGGGCAATAATAACAGCAGTGCCTGTTGAAGTCATTGAGTCCGGAGTAAAAACAGTAAGCGTTGGATGCGAAACATTATACACTGCTTTTGTATTCCATGCATTGCTGTCGCTTTCCGCTTCGTTCCAGGTCCAGTTTTCGGAGCCCGGTGCTGCACCTTTATACAGTTGAATAACTTTTTGTTGTGCATTTAAAAGGCCGGCAGAAAACAATATTGCCGACAAGAGAAATAAAAATTTATTCATTGACAAGTTTTTTATAAATGGATAAATGTATAAAATATTTCAGAACCTGAATTTAATAACTTCGTTCCCCACGTTTTAGTTAATTCTACTATGACCACTTACTTCTGCTATTTCGGAATGGAGGCATTTACTTACACCAGATATCTGAAGATGGAAGAAAGGTGTCAAAAAACTAAAAATAAAAACAACCGCACAAAAGATAGATTGTGATTCGGTTCTCTCTGATGACTTTAAGTTTATCGGTGGAGATATGACAAAGACAACCCCGGTTGTCGGCAATTCGGCATACATTGAAGTCATTAAAAGATTCTCTCAATTATTTACAACAATGAGAGTAAAAGAAATGATTGTAGATGGTAATAATGCTCGTGTGATTGAAAACTACGACTATGTATTTCCCAATGGTAAAAGTATCAATGCGGATGTTGCTGAACTATGGAAAGTAAAAAACGGAAAGCTTGATTTACTTACCATATTTTTTGATATCTTGACTTTTAGCGTTAATCTAAAATAATTGAATAAAGTGTTATGGCCTACAACGAAAAACTTGCAGACCGAATCCGGGCAGCCCTTGCACATCTTCCTACAGTAGAGGAAAAGAAAATGTTTCGTGGCTTAACCTTTATGGTTAACGGAAAAATGTGTGTAAGTGTAAGTGGTGATGAATTGATGTGTCGCTTTGACCCTGCATTACAAGAAACGGTAGTTGAGAAAAAGGGTTTTCGAATAATGATTATGAAAGGCAGACTATACAAAGGATTTGGTTACATAAGCGAGGCAGGAATTGAATCAAAAAAAGATTTAGATTATTGGGTAGGTCTTTCACTTGACTTTAATAAAAGAGCGAAAGCATCAAAGAAAAGTAAGAAGTAAAAATGAAACGACACTTCTTGGTAAACGCAGTAACACGAATTATAACACCTAAGTCCCTTCTTTTTCGCCCAAAAAAGATTTCCGAAGCTAACGCTAGAGGAAAGATCTGATAGAATGAGCAAAGAATGAGTAATGAAATTTGGCAGCTTATTAAACGTTGGTCGCAAGCTAACCCAAGTAGGATTGATCCTATGTTATGTGCAGCAACTTGCTTTTTTCTAGTGTCCACCCGTGGTTAGTTCTTTTGTTTTATTAATTATTTTTCTTTGAATTCCTGTTGATAGTTTTCAGTCCTTTATATACTGCATTATGTAAGATGGAAGCATGATTCTCATTGATAAAATATTCATAATTTACCGTAATATTTTTTCTTTGCCCCTGCCTCAAAATATTTACTAGTCTTTTCGTGTCATGCTCCATTGTTTTGCCTTCTTTTCCCACCGCAACAAAAACAGAAATTGGGTTAATAAAATTTGATTTTAATACATTTGGTTGATACGATAATAAACTTTCCTTATCCCACCATAAACCTGGGCTCACAATTATGTAGTTAGTAAATAGCTTCCGTAAAAAAGTCTGCCTGTTCTAATTAAAATGTTCATACGATTTGTTTTATAAATTTTAGGATTACGCCTATCACACTGTGATGTTTTTAGTATCTATACAGAACTCTTTCTTTCGAATTTTGAAAATAAAAAGAATTTTTATTCTCTCAAAGATATTTCAACCACCACTGTTTATGTTTTGCTTTATAATGACCAAACCACTGGCAAGGCTTATATAAAAGGGCTACACCAATAATCCATAGCAAGTAAATTTCCCCAAGAGGTAAGCCACTCTGTAACCCTTTTGGTCTTCCAAAAGTGCCGGAAGCAAAGTCCATTTGCGACCAATGGAAACCTTGCAAAAACAGGATACCCAGCAGTATAAAATGGATAAAGAAAAAGTGAACAAGAAAATAAAATAAGGAAACTTTACCATACACAGATACAATATCTATTAACTTACCTTTTGCCCCTTCTGCTAAGCCAAGAATTAAAAACATTATTCCAAGAGTTACTAAGCAAAAAACAAGTGAGGGAGGATACTTAGTAACGTTCATAAAGGATAAGAATGTAAACGCCGCATTTTTTTGTGAAGACCATGGAACTGTATCCCCATATATATTTATGAAGCGCACAATAAGAAATAGTAAAATAGCGATACATCCAATTTTAATAAATAGTTCTTTTCTTCTCACTTCAGGTAATTCAAAAAACCTTCCCGATGCAAAGCCTGCCAGCATAATGCCTAACCAGGGAATAGGAGGATAACCCATAATAAATACTTTATTTGAAAACGGAAATGCTCCGGGTGCAAAGAAGGGCATCAATATTTTTTTTAATAAGGATGTTTCAGCTAAAGGAATAATAGAAGCCATATTATGGCAACAAATTATGACCAGTCCGATAATGCCAATTGTTCGTGGTGATAGTTTTAGCAATAAGGAAAGAATGATAAAGCCAAAACCGATGGTTGCAATTACCTCAAAAAGAAACGTATGAAAACCAAAATCAAAAAACAACCCAAAGTTGACAACAACAAATTCGAGCAATACCAGGTATAGGCCACGCTTTAAGAGAAAACTCTTGCTTTTTGCCAAATTATTATTTCTCTGAAAAGACAGGTACGCAGACGTGCCGGCAAGAAAAACGAAGGTCGGTGCACATAGATAAGTAATCCAACGGGTGAAGAATAAACCAGGTGTGGTAGTGGCTAAATTTGTAGGGCTTTGGGTAACAGAGTCGGCATGTATCAGGTCACGAACATGGTCGAGCGCCATTATGATCATCACAATGCCCCTTGTAAAATCTATACTGTAAATTCGTTTCATAAATTATTAATTAAGAAATTGCTTGAAAAAGCGCCATCGATCAGTTCAAGTGATTTAGGTACTTTTCCTCTATGGCTTTAAAATGCCAAATTTGATGACCAACAAGACAAAACCCAAATCCGAGCACATTCATTTCATATTTCCAGTTGCGACCCGTGCGCAACAGAATCTCCTGATCAAATGAGTGGAACAAGGCGATAGTTGATTGCCGTTCAATAATTAATTGTTCAATAATATCTTTCAAAGGTTTTTCATTTGCTTTTGAGTTATCAGAAATAAATTTTTCATTAAACTCCGGCGTTACTGACTGGTCGTTTCTTGCAATGAGAAGGGCGCGGTAGCATAATATTCTTTCTACATCAGCAAGATGTTGAAAGATTTCGTTTATCGTCCATTTATCAAAGGCATAAGTTCTATTGCCAATCTTTTTCAATTCATTTACATCGTAATCTTTTACATCGCTTAAACTATTTTGCAGTGCCTCCATAAGAGGTATATCTTTTACAAGATTTATGTACTTATCAAAATATTCGGGTATTGGTTTTATATCACTGCGTTTCATATTGTATCACAATTTTAATTTGGCTCATTATTCCAACTGTAATAGTTATGTTCATTATATAGTCTAAACCCGGTCTTAGTATATAGATTGTTTCCAACCGTGTTTTCTTTGGAGGTTTCTAAGATCAATCCGCAAGCATTTGTCAATTTGCAGAGTTCTTTTGCCTTATCAATCAATTTAATAGAATAACCCTCGCCTCTGTGATGCTTGTCTATATACAAATCATTTAATAGCCACAGTTTTTGCATGCGGGTTGAAGAAAACAAAGGGTATAACTGAACAAATCCCACAGCCATATTCTCATTATTAACACAAATAAATATTTCAGCATCGTTATTGGTGAAACGATCAGAGATAAATTTCCTAGCCTTTTCTATGTCCGAAGGTTTTTTATAAAATATCCGGTACTTATCAAATAATTGCACTAAAGAGTCCAAATCTCCTATTGAGGCTTTTTTTATTTCGACCATCGTATTAATCTTTCTTTTTTAATGCTTTAATTCGCTTTTCCTTTGTCATTATCCGGTTTCAAAAAAATCACCCAGGTTAAAAAGTCGTCTGTAAACTCCTCAAACCTGTGGAACTTTACCTGCAGGTACAAAAAAGAAATCATTGGCCTCAAATTCATATTTTATTTCTTCTAAGTAAAAATTACCGGAACCTGATGCAATAATATAAACCTCATCCCTTTCATGCGGTTTCTGATGATCCTCGTTTATAGGCTTATATAATTCTACGCTTATACTGTGATTACTAAACAATTCAAAAAAAGTATCTTTTACATTATTAAGATTTGCTAAAGCTTCTTTAATTCTAATTTGCATTTAGTCAGTATTTTCAATTTTTAATTCTTATTATTCTTTTACCCTCATATCAGCAGCTCATCCGGTTTACCTCCCAGGCTTTGCACCAACGTCCGAAAATGGTCGCTCAAAACGAATAGAATTCTGGGTGATTTTACTTTCCAGGCAACGAAAAAGATTTTTCTGTTGGATAAACAATCAGTGTGTTTTTTAACGTAACTAAATCTGCCATGTCACTTTTTTGTTCATCATTCATTTTGGAATCAACCACTTTCATTTTGGTTTGATATTCTGATTCATCTTTATAAAAAGTTATTTGAACTAATAAATTTTTATCTTGAAAAACAGGCAAACCAGCAAAATCATTAGGGGTTGTTTCACTTACCCAGAACGATGTCTTTTCAATACCAGTATTGCTTAAAATTGCAGTATACTGTTTCTTAACAAACTCAACCAATCTATCCAGTTTGGTGTTAGAAATATAGAAATCAATAACCCCAATACCTTTTTGTTTTCCAAACCAATTTGTATTAAACCTCACCTCATTTTTATTTGTACTGCCTTTAATGTTTAAAGGCTTCAATAGGTATACGTTATCGTTGTTAACTATCATGGAGTTCGCCTCACTTCTGTTTTGTTTCCACGTTATCCCATAGTAAAACTCATTCAATGCCTTGTTTCTTGAGGCCATATCCTTAAAACCTCGAATCCAAAAGAAGTTATTTTCAGCACCTTTTACCTTGTATTGGCCGAGTGTATAACTACCAACTTGCTGTTGTGGATTGATAAACTTCGCTTCAAACAGATTGATAAAATTCTCCCTCTGCCCTGGCTTCAAGAGATAATTACGCAGTTCAATAACCTTTATATTTTGGTTCGCACTTAGATTTTGTAAGATTTGAGCAAATGTGATGAATGGGTAAATAATTAGCAAGAAAGAAATAGTATATTTCCAAATCTTCATTCGTATTTGATTTTTTTATGTATTAATAACGCGATTTAAGCTTGTTTAATAAGGGTTAAAGCTATTAGCATTTTCGATTTTTATCGCTTTAAATTTTATGTTTTTTATGCCCATTTGCCTTACTTTCAATGTATTTTATGCCAAAAGAACTTTTAAATAAAGGTTTGGATGAATTCAACTGGAAAATCATCCAGGAATTGCAAATGAATGCACGGATTACAATTGTAGAAATTGGAAAAAGAATTGGCTTGTCTGCACCTGCTGTAGCGGAACGGATTAAAAAATTAGAAGAAGAGGGATATATTAAAGGCTACCGAACTGTTGTTGATTATGATAAGCTGGGCTTAAGTGTGCCTGTGTTTATAAATTATAAAGCCACAAAAATCTCTCACGGAGACATGATTAAAATGGTAGATAAAATGCCGGAAGTGACGGAATGGTACGGCATTACAGGTGCACATTGTTCACTGCTAAAAGTAATTGTAGCCTCAACAAAAGAATTGGAAACCATTATAGAAAAATTGCAGGAATTTGGAGAAACAAGCACTTCAATTATTCTATCCAGCAATTCCGCGCCTAAAGTAGTAGGAAAGAAATAATTATCCTGTGGCTGCTATTCAATTTGCTAACATTTTTTTATGACGATCCTTAACCCTGTTCGGAACTGATTTTCTTAATGACAGGAACAGGGAGAGCAAGAATATGCCATGAAAATGACAGCAGTACTCAACTTATTTTTTATTCTTTCATCACTGGTAGACTAATATAACTGGCATACTGTTTATTGCAATAAATGGTGTGGGTTGCTTTTATAAAATCACTTTCTTCTGCTTCAAAAATGTTTGGAACATATTTCTGCGGATTGCGGTCAATAACGGGAAACCAGGTGCTCTGCACCTGTATCATCAAGCGATGGCCTTTTAAAAATGTGTGGTTAATATCATGCAGGTCAATAACAAATTCTTCTGTTTTACCTGGCACTAATGGCGATGGCTTTTCAAAACTTTTACGAAAGCGGCCTCTTATAACTTCCATCGCAACCGGCAATTGATAACCACTCATCTTTCTGCTGGCAGTATCAATAGCAGGATACACATCAATAAGCTTTACTGCAAAATCTGCATCTGTGCCAGTGGTAGAAGCAAAGAGATGCGCTATTACTTTGCCGGTAATGGTAAGATCTTGTGTGAGGCTGTCCATCATAAAACTTATAACATCGGGTCGGGTAGTTACAAAGCGCTGGTCTTCCACATGCCAGGTAAACCATCTGCTGCCCTCGCTATAGGTGGCTTCAATAGGTAAAGTCCGGTAAGGCACAGGGCTGGCAGGGTCACTTACATAGCTTACAGAACCTGTCGCAAACGTAGGTTTTGTAAAGCTGGCTTTATGATCTGCGACAGCATATAATTGTTTCAGTACAGCATTTTTAGGGGGCCATGAGTCGTAGTGCTTCCATGTGTTACTGCCGGTTTGAAAACAATTAGCTTCAGCGAACTTGCCATCGCCAATACCTTTTAACCAATAATCGAACCATCGCTTTTCCAATGCCTGGAACCAAACTGATGTATTACTGCCGAAACTTATCTGCCCGAGACTGTCTCCCTTACGACCTTCCCATCCTCCGTGATTCCAAGGTCCTAATACAATAAAATTGCGGTTAAAAGTATCTTTCTTTTCAAGATGTCGGTACATGATCTGCGGGCCGTTCATATCCTCCTGGTCGAAATAACCGCCAACATGCATAATAGGTATCTGCGGCTTTTGTATGTAAGTAAGCGTAGATGATTGTTTCCAGTAGTCATCATAGTCAGGATGTTTTGTAAAATCGTTCCATGCTGCAAGGCGGCCTTTGTAATATTTGTCGTTTACGTTTTGCAGAGAGCCTAATTTTAAATACCAGTTATAGAGATCATATTCCGGAAAAGGAAAATTACTGTTAGACCCTTTATCATTCTCAACAAGATAACTATATTCAAAACCATAGCTTAAGCGAAATGCACCATTATGATGAAAATCGTCCCCCAAGAACATATCAGCAGGTGAAGCTTGCGGCGAGCTTGCTTTAAGAGCCGGATGCGGGTCAACAGCCGCATCCAATGCAAGGTAGCCAGGATAAGAAACGCCGTTAATACCCGCTTTGCCATTATTATTTTTAATATTTTTTACGAGCCAATCAATCGCATCGTAAGCATCCGTACTTTCATCAGTTTTTGTTTTATCAATTAAATGATAGAGCGGCCTTGTCATTTCAAAAGTGCCTTCGCTTTTAAATTTCCCCCGCATATCCTGGAATACAAAAATATAACCCTCTTTAGCCATAGGCTGAAAAGGTCCCAATTCTTTTACCGGTATCGTTGAGTCTTCAGGTACAGGAAAGTCTGCACCATATGGCGTTCGTTGTATCAGGAATGGGGATGGGTTTGTTTGTTGGGCAGGAGTGAGCACTACAGTAAAAAGCTTTATTCCATCACGCATGGCGATCATGTATGTATTCTTCTTATAAGATGAGATACTATCTGACTGGGCATAGACACTATAAAAAAGCGAATGAATTAAAAGGATTAAAAAAAGCTTTTTTTTCATACTAAAAATTTTCTTATACAATTGTTTATTCCGAAACCTGGTTATACAGGAGTTTCAAGGATATAGCAGGCAGAGTTGCGGGAAAGAAACACATTGTGGTAACCCGCATTTTAAAACCAGCAGCTAAATTGTAAACTTTTGATGAAGATAACAACTAAAAGCTACATACTAACGTTTGCTGAAAGTTCTGCTGCATCTGATTGCTTTGCCTCGTGTTGGTATTTTAAAAGATGTTTTATGAAAAAAGGTATTGACGAGTCTCGATTCTTAACAAACCATTTAGGATGCCTTCTGCTTATAAACTTTCGGTTACCTGCCCTTCAGTTGCAGGTGATAACACCCTGCAACGGCCAGGCTTCAAAGAACACCGGCAAGGGCAAGGACCTGTTATTTATCACCTCCAAGGCTGGTATCAATGCGCATCGGGGGTCTGTATTTTAAATTATAAGTAGCCATTCCTGCGCATCTTTGGGGCCGGCTTATCTGTACGTGCAAAGGTTGTCCACAATTCAGAATCGGGCACGTCCAGTATTTTCTTCCAGTTATTAACCGATCATTCAAATCTCTTCATAATTGAAAAGTGTTTGCATGTGCGGTTTCTTTACCCATCATTCGCACTCCCGGACCACTTTCAATGGAAGCTTTATTGAAGTACTGTGCGGCCGTAGGCATTGCATAGAGGCAGGATGTTTTCGCACACCCCCAGAATCACCGCAAATCATGAATATATTTATTAACAAGGCTATATTATTGAGTTTGAAAAACACAACTCCATAAATTAGTCTGCGAATAATGCTGCAATATTTCTGTATTTAATGATTTTCCCCTGTCTGTATTATACCATTGGTGTAAAGCGTATTTTATTGCTTCGGAATCCGTATTGGCTGCACTTAAGTGATCTCTAAAGGCTTGCGCTTCTCCAGGTCTTGGTCCCCAAATAAATAAATCATTATTGTATTCATCACGAACAATCATTTTCGGAATTCCTTTTGCTCCATTGGTCAGATAAGAGGATATTAAAAACGGTTCCCTATCCCTTAGCTGAAGGTCGTATGAAATGAAATCGCTTTCTTCTGCCATCTTTATTAAAAACGGTACTAAATGGGCTGCCTCCATACACCAGGGTTCTGTAATTATAATCCAATGCTGTTTTTTATTCATCCTTTGCAGTTGATCCAGAAGTTCTTCTGACAACCGCAACGTTTTATCCCATCGTTTCATGCGTACCTGGTTCATTTTTACGTATTCCAGGTATTGCTTGTTATCATAGGGAGTAGAGGGAACTGATTGATTTAAAATCTCATCAAATAGGTCCTGGTACTGTTTATAATTCATCGTTTATAATTTATATAGTAACTGGTTAATATATTTAGTATTCTGCGCTGAAGATTGTTCGTTTACGATTTAGAGTGATAAATAAAATCGTGAAGGGTAACCTGCATAGTACCATCTCTTTTTTTAAAGCTGAGTTTTGTTGGATAATATCCGTCTTTACCCCATTTAGATGGCTGCGGAATATCGCGGGTGAAAGAAGTAGTTGTTGTTAGAAAATCCAGTGTTGCCATCGGTTCATAAAAAGTAACGTTGCCTTTGTAAGAACCATATATAAAAGTTTGGGTAAAAGGCTGTGGGTTAACAGGATTTAGCTCCGGTGATGTACCATCTGCCCAATGCTTGCCCATCTGAGGCTCGCCACCAGGAAAAGGAAAGTAAGTAGCTGGTAAATAAGCAGCGCCAGGATACTGCTGGAAGCCGGTGGAGTCTTCTCCATATGCCGGTAGCTGCAAACGGTCTGCTTCATCCATCAAATAAAAGTGCAGGTCGAAATGCGGCTTGTCATAGATGTTAGTAGGCGGATGTCCGAAAGGATTCCAATCCACAACGATGTGGTTAAAAGGAGTAACTATTTTTTCTAAAGGCAGCGTTGGCTCATACTCATATTCTATGGTATGATCGTTGCCGGAAGGAAGATTGGTAAAAGCGTCTTCCTCGAAAGTAATACCTAATGTCCTGGGTTGTCCGTGAGTGCCAATTTCTATCCACGACCAGGCGCTTCCGTTGCCCATCCTAACAGGCGTTCCTTTGAAGATTTTGGAATTCGCTGGTGAATCATCTTTTTTACACGATTGAAAAAGGAATAAAAAAAGCATGGACGTAAGGAAAATCTGTTTCATGATGTTGTTTGTTTTTGTTTTAATTGTTTGATTTTTGTACGGGCAAAGGATTGACACGATGCAGATTTTGCTTTTCTGCATTCACCTTATACCAACATATTCTGACTAAAGGGAGCTAATGGTTTTGAACTTGCGAAGGGGTATTGTTTTTCAATGCTGTTGCAAAAATAAAAACATGGTTTTGTGTGTAATAGAAGAAATGCGACAACTTTTATTTTACTCCTCTTTTTTTTGCTTCGCTATGCATTGTTGGATTGCCTGGCTCATTCTTTTCATCAGCATATACACGGTTGTATTTCTTTTCCTGCCTTCTGTCCTTGCTACTTTGGAAGGATATATAACAGCTTCGTTTGCACCGATCAAAGAAAACCAGGTGGGAGCGGGGAGATGGGCCTGTAAAAACTGCATCCACTTTACTTTGTCTTTTTTATTGACAGCAGGCACAAGCTGATAGTTTTGCGTAATCCATTCGGCGGTTGTGAATGAACCTGCAAGGCAATGCTCAATGCCTTCCAACTCTTTTACAAAGCATAACTGTTTTGCTTTGGCAGCAATGATTGTTTCGCAGTGATTCATATGAAGCAATGTATGCGCCACGTAACCATGAAAGCGATAGTAAAGAATGGCTCCTATCTGCAGCCGTTGTTTGGCGTCATTTTTTGCTATCCATCTTTGTGTGTTGTTCTGCATCTCATCACATAGTTCCCGGATGGTATGATTGCCTGCCTTAACCTTAGCTAACAGAAAAGGATTATTTCCTGGCGCGGCATATAAGCTTTTTTCTACAGCTTGATGAACGCCCGTCCATTGTGTTAGTTCATCAGAAAGACGAGTGATAACAGATGCGCTGTGAGCAGATGCAAAATCACTGTATTGAAGGCTGGCAAACATACGGCACATGCCATAACGCATGCTTTTATGAAGGAGAAAAAAGATCGGTAAATCTTGCATTGGAAATTTTTTATACCGCCACTATTCGTCTTTCGATAACCTGGCTTTAATCATTTATGTCGCGACACCGAATGGGCATAGCGCCTTGGTGTGTCTTTAGGACAAATGATATCGGACAAACGTGCTGGAGATGCATATAAATTTTAATGAAAGAAACGAAAATGACTCCCGGCTTTAAGCCATCATGCCTGCCCATTCTGCCAAGCCATAAACATGACTTTTGTTAGATAGCAGCTCCGTTGGTATAAAACCTGTAAACTCTTTAAAATCGCGGATCAAATGAGCCTGGTCGGCATAGCCAAGGTCGTAAGACAATCCGGCCCAGCCGCCTACCGTCTGCAGACTTCGCATATCCCGGTACACATTGCGGAAGCGGATCAAGCGCTGGTAAGCTTTTGGGCTTAAGCCCATCTCCTTCTGAAAGCTGCGTTGCAATTGGCGAGGACTCACGTATACAGATTTGCATATTGTGTCAACGGAAATACTGCCTTTGGAAGACCGTATCAATTTCACAGCTTCAATCAGGTAATTATGTTCTTGTTTGTGTTTGTTTAGTTGCGACTGCAAAAAAGCGTCCGTACAAGAAATGAGCGTCGATGCATCAGGAGCTTCTGCCAGCTGTTCTACAAATCGTTTAGCGTTGTTGCCAACGATGTTTTCGAAATCAGTGAAATCAGTGTACAATACGGACGACGGCGCTTTGAACAATATGTGCAAAGTTTCAGGCTTCAGTCGTATACCAAATTTACGTGTTGTACCTGTAGCCCGCCATACCACTTTATCATTATAAACACCACACATAAGCATATCTGGCAACGGGAACCATTGCCCGTTTGCCTGGATATCGTAGTCGCCATCGTCTATCGTTATCACAATTTCAGCCATACCTATAGGGATGCAATACTGGTCGGGTGAGTACTCGCCGGCGCCACCTTCAAATGATAGTAGCCAGTACGTATCTACATAAGGTTGCAGGATAGCAGATGGCTTGAATTCCTGATATGTAATTTTCATACGTAATGGTTTGCGATATAAATGTACCGTTTATGATTCATATTCAGTCACTTAAAGTTAGGATAATTGAAGGGCAGTAAACCGTTCTGCAGGAAGTTCTTCTGCCGCCATCTGCAGAAAAGAATTGAACACGAAGTCAGGTGCACTCATTTTTACTCCACCAAGCCATTCCTGTATCTCAAGATTACTGATGCTGCGCATCATCCAGCGGCTTTCTTCCATCAGTATCTCCGGGTTGATACTAGCGATAATGTTATCCTGCATACCTAGTATTTCCGCATCGCTAAAATGCTTCCATAGCAGTGGTAGCAGTATCGTTTCTTCCTTATTCATATGATAAAGGTTGAAAGCAATAAATTCATTCAGCGCATAGAAAACAGATTCGGTAGCGGCTTCTTTAGCTTCATCTGAAGTTGCGTCTTTCCACTTGTTAAGCAAACCTCTTAACTTTTGGCTCAATTCGTGGTCCACAACATGGTCTTCTTCAAGAGCAGCAGCTATCTGAGGCTCCTGTTGGATAATCTTTGAAAGGATAAACTTGTCTTCATGGTCGGCATGTTCATCATAATAATAGAGAACAGTTTCCAAGTTGGCTACCATGCTTGCCGCTTCCGGAGATGTAAAATCAGTTTGTTGCCATTTCATTTGAATACTAAAAAGCATTGCACGCAAGCCTTTGTGGATGTTGTTGAATACATTGTAGCGTTTTGTATTGTTCATGATGATTTCAAATTTCTACAAATCTACTGTTCGCTTTAGCACTGGTATTGAAGAAATGCGACAAAAAAGAGACAGCCATACTTCAATAGGAATTAATTTCAATATACATGATACCCACAGTATACAGAGTGAAACAAACAGGGTATAGGATAAATAATCGGTAGTACGTTCGTGTGCTGCGTTCATCCTTATGCCCTAGGATCTTCTGAACTTTTTTATAGGTATATCAAGCTCCGCCATCAGTCCACCCATTGTATACCCTCCTTTATAGGCCGTGAGGTCGATTTCAATGATAGAAACATTTTTTGTGTCCAAAGCGGGAGCCCGGTAGACTTAGTCCTAGCTGGCTGCGTTTGTGTTCGCCAGCTTTCAGCTAGCTTCCGCATTATGTTGAAGCTGCTACTTCCAATGGCGTTGTTTGCCTTCCCATCACTTTGCAGCAATTGAAGTCGCTGTTCGGTTCTTGCATTGGTTGCAGCATTCAGCCAGGGCAGCGTACCTATTATTATCAGTGCTTGCCTTTTTAGCCCTTCAGGGGTTTTTTTTGACACTCCCTGTTTGTTAGTTGTATCACTTATATGCTGCTTTAAGTTTCTACATTTGCTTGACGACAATCTATTGGACAATATGGAAAAGAAAGTATTCAGTCTACAAGACTTTGCAAAGTATCTGAATGTTTCCAGAGTAAAAGATGACGATTTCCACATAGTTCATTATGCAAATGAAGAAGGACAATTGCTCAAATCTGACGTAGTCAATATTGACTTCTATATGTTGAGCATAAAGCCCATCCTCCATAAAAATTTAATCAGACAGGATCTTTGGGACGATCCGTCCAGTTCTTACATATACTTTGATTGCCCCAATAATTCGATAGAATGGGATATTGACCATCTACCGGCTATACTTTAATGGTTAGCAGCAGCTACTTGAACAAATTAGCTAATAATTATAGTTTTTTACACTACAAAAGCCTTCGCGAAGCTCTTTTTCTTAGAAGAGAGGAAGCGGACTTAGTATGGGATTTGTATAAAAAGACTTACGACGAATTTCAAAAGATAAATTATTCGAAGGAGATCCTTTCGCCTTTGCAGGTATTCTTCACCTGCAAATATCAGCACTAAAGGCAAGTATAAGAAAAATAAACGGTTCTAAAATAATAATTTCACTAAAAAAAAGGCTTAATTTATATTATGCTGTTTTAATGAATTTTATCCTGATTACTTTTAATTCTTAGAATGGAAGCATTTGCTTAAACCTATTTGTCTCAAACTGCCATAATACAAACAGCTATTTGCGCTTCTGCGATTGCTTTCTCAGCCAGTGGTTCCATTATTTTATACCCTGTAAGATTTGTATGAACACGTCTAGAATAATTTGGCAGGTAAACCATTTCGTTCATCTTTCATTGCATCGAAATAATATAGATACAATGCTATTTTTGGCTGCATACGCTGCAAGCATAGCATAGAGCATTATTACTTTTTCTGCCCACTGCAGATTTGCCCAATATGAAAACTATTTCTTTTCCAAAATTGATTTAAGATTTTGCAGGCCCTGGTTAAGTTGTTTACCTAATATATTTTTAAAAATGGGTGCAAATAAAGACATCGGAAATTTTGTCGGGCTTTGAAATGTCCACGTAACAGACGTTGTATTGTCGTTAATTTTATTTAAAACAAAGCTTGCGGTGGCAGTGTTTTGCATTGGACGTATAAATCTCATCGCATAGTCAATCCTGCTTCCTTCATTGATGTTTGTAATTTCCTGCGAACCGGCACCAACATTTTTGTCTTTACTGTCCCACGAATAAACAAAACCTTTCGTTCCATCAACACCTAAATAATTTTTCTTCATATCCGGGTCTTTCATATTCCATACACTGAACCTGTCCTGGTTTTTTGTTTCTTTCAAAAACGCAAATACTTCACTGATACTTTTATTGATTGAAACATTCTTTTCAATAATCATTTCTTTTGCCATAGTACATTTTCTTTAATTGTTTAGGAATGAGGACTGCATACAATTGCTTAAAGTTAAGTTTTTTTACCATTTGCAGGTCGTGTTATCAATAAGAAGTTTCAGGTTGCACCTTTCGTAATTGTTCATAAAACCAAAACAAACAATGAAAATCTTTATCCATCTTATTGCAATGAGCACCCTGCTATTTGCATGCAACAGTAATAAACAACAGGAAACATCAAAAGCAAAAAGTCGTTCCATATAGGGAACATGGAAACTGCTATCAGGCACTACGGTGGAAAAAAATGATACTGCAGTTACAGATTATTCGAAGGGCAAATCAGATAGGAGGAACAATCAGCGATTTTCTTAATTATAAAGCTTCGCCTTTACAGGTGTTCTTCACCTGCAAATAACTGCCCTCTAAGCAAGTATAAAAAAAAGTAAACCATTTCACTTTGCAGGAGTTCTTCACCTGCAACAACTGTTCTTAAAGCGAGTATAAAAAAATAAACAATTTTAATATAACAGCTATTTATTAGAGCAAAATGTTTAATTTCCATTATGCTTTTTAGTGAATACTATCCTGATTACTTTACTGCCACAATCCTGGAATGGAAGCATCTATTAAAGCAAGACAAATACAAGATATAATTATATCAAGCTTAGAATTTTTAGTAAAAGAGAACAGATTAAAAGTATACGCTTTTGCAATTATGAGTAATCATATTCATGTTATCTGGCAGGTGCAATCAGATTTTCAGGCAAAAGACAATCAGATTTCGTTTATGAAGTGTACCGCACAGATGATAATAAAAGATTTAAGAAATAATCATCAAGAGGTATTAGAAATATAAGGTCAAGCATCAGACAGAAAATATCAAATATGTGAAAGAAATCCGTTGGGCGTTTCATTGTGGTCGCAACCTGTTTTTAAACAAAAAGTTGATTACATTCATCTAAATCCTGTCGTTGCAGGTATTTGTAAATTTTCTGAAGAATATAAGTATTCCTCTGCATCTTTTTATCTTAAAGCAGATTCTAGATGGTCTTTTCTAACTCACTATAATGCGTGAAGATTTGGATTTGTTGGTGAAGAACACGAACAAAGGCTAAAAAGTCATCCCAAGTTAAAGTTTTTTCTTCCTGAAATGCTTTTATAACTGATTGTTTTGTGATTCCTGGCATATAATTCCAAACTTCTATTTTACTATTGCTTCGATTGCCTGCGAAATAGCTTTTAGCAATTCAAAATCAATTTGGTTACTTCCTAATTTTTCCGGGTCTACTATGGCTCTATAATTTCTCTCTTCATCTGGTTCAAATAAAATATCCTGACCATTTACATCAACGTGTATTTTGTGAGTGTAGCCAAGCTTCAACAGTTTAGCTGGAAAAGATAATTCTTTGCCTTTATAAATAACTGGTATTTCAAAAGGTTCATACATGAATGCGAAAGCATGAGAAACTAAAAAAGGTTTTGACCCGGTCAAAATATAGCTGGCACTACAATAATCTTAAGTACCTTTCCAATATAGTGAAAGCTATTATTTTAAGAAGACCTGGTGGTGTTTCTACACTGCCCTTTTTATGTGGATTTTTAAAGGTTACTTATTTTGGATTTTTTTAGTGACATCAGTTATTAGTCTCATTGCTTCAAAATCAGGAAAACTGTTTTTAATATCTGCGTCATCAATTTTTCCTGGGCGGATCTGTGGTCCTCTATCGATCAAATCAGCAATCATTTCAATGGATAATTTAAATCTTTCTAGTGTTTGAGGATTGTCTTGAGAAAAAATAAAAATTGCTTCATCCCCGATGTTCTTCTTTATAAATTCTTTTTGTGCTTCAATTATCGATTCGATTATGTCATTTTTTAATCCAATCGTTCTTGACTGCTCATCATGCCATTTCATTTCAGCATTTGCTTTTGCTATTCTCAATCCAGCTGAAACTAAACCACTTAACAATCGTAAGCCTGCTACTGTTGTTACAATTGTTAGCCATATTGATCCCTCTTCTGCCTTCTCTATAATTAAATCTTCTTTTATTTCATGTAAAGGAATGTCGATTGATAGCTTAAATTCATTTGCAACTTTTGATAAATCTTCAAAAGTTTTCAAAGGGGGTAACTTTATAAGTAATGAATTATTTAATAAAGGCTTTCTCTTTTCGACGAAATCTAATAACATGTTTGCGGCAATTTTCAGCTCCTTTAGATTTCTTAAAATTTGATTAAATGAAGAATCCGCAATAGAAATGAGCAAAGCTCTTTCATTTTGAGCAACAACTTCATTTTCTAAAAATTCTGTTGTGTAAGGCTTAATAAACTCTATTTGGGCTAAAGCCTTAACGGCTGAAATTACAATATTAAAATTTTGAACTTGGCTGCTTCCTAGCGATTTGTTGTTAACATACTGGAAATTGAGTTCTGGCAAATATTTTTTAAGAATATCAATTGATTATCAATATACTTATCCTTTCTGTAGCGGAGAGTTAGGCTCCTGAACCTTTCCTAAAACTCGTTGTATTTCAATACTTTTTAATCAGGTTGTATTCTTAGTCACCGAATCACTCACCATTCTGTCTTAAACTTTAGCTGCATTGCTATGTGCAAGTTTACAAATAGTAATTCAATTAAGAAAAAAAATGCCGGGAGAATAAACAAAAATTATGAAAGCAGTTTTAGTGTAAATATTAAAAATAAGAAATTATTCGATTAACGCATAATTTAAGTTAGAAGAAGCATACGGAGTAAAAATTTATTCAGGACTTTTATTCTGAATAAATTACAATTGCTTTATTGACTTTCATTTCACTGTTAAAACTCATCATCTCTACAGATTTTTTGTTTGACGATGTATTGAATAAATAAAGTCCCAGCCTGTTTACTCCGACAAGTACATCTAAAATTTCAAATCTTAAATTTGGACTTTTTTCCAGTCCTATTGTCCAATATTTTCTGAGGAAGGTTATACCAATCCAATCTGTTTAAAGCTTTTTTTACGCCAATGCTTTCTGTTTCATCATATACAACAGTAGAATTTTTATCAGTGCATTCGCTCGTTGCAATGATGCAGTTAACGGCCACGCTTGAAAAAGCTAAATAGCAGTAATAATAAAATGAGTTCCCAAAATGCAATGCTTGTTAACCTTGCCATATCAAGTATTTTGCGAAGCCCTTGTTCGTTTTCTCCTGTATGCATGAGCGACGCTTCTTAAGAGTTGTTTGAGATGTTTTTACTCTTTTTCTTTTTTCTTTCTTTTGATCGGTGAGGTACATAATTAGTAGGTTGTATTAAATCGTCTACTGTCTTGCCAATATTTGAAGCCCCTAACAGGTCTTTTAATGAAGCTTGTGAACTATAATTTTGATGCTCGAGCAACGTTTCTAAATGTTGGTCTTGCGCAACCTTATTTTGTTACGGCTGGTCGTCTTGATTGCCTCCATCCTATATACCTTTTGCGCTGATAATTTGCGCCTGAAATGCACTCTGCCTTGTCCTCCTTAAGCTTGTTTTCGTTGTAGTTTAGGATAGGATTTATAGAAGGTACTGTCTTAATCACTGCAACCATTTTTTGGACATTTTTTGGATATTTTTTTTATTTCATCAACCTTATTTAATAGAATTTTCTTGTCCAGTTCATGCGCTATTATCCAGTTTCTGAACTCTGGAATTTGCTGCAGCATATGGAGCTTTTTTACTGCCCGATTGAGGTAGTTTCCAATGTTGTTCAACTCATTTCTTAACGGTATTGCCTCTGTCATAAGTCAGCGCAAGATGGGTTGCTATGGGTAGTGACAATGGGCTTTTCAAAAATGATGCGCCTCACATAGTCGCTTAGTTTACGGCACGTGCTGGCCTCCCATCTCTTCTCTACTTGCTGGTATTCTTTTGTTGTAAGCCTTAAGCCAATAATGCGGCTTCTGTAAATTTTCCTGGTTCATAACTCACATTTTTCGTGCTTACAAGCGGTTTTTGCCTTACAGTTTCCCCGCCCACGACTTCGGAATTAGGGCGGCAAGATTTCGGTTGTTTAACAACCGGACATCTTGGGGGGGCGATTGCAGGAAGGTGGCAATCTTATCAGCTTTTCGACGTCTTTATGAATTTTCATAATCTGCTGTAATCTCTTTTAAAGCCTCTGGTTTTGATTTTCCATGCAGTTGGTAGCAGTCTTGTTGAAATGAAAATATAGACAACGCTATGGCCTTAAACAGGTTCTTCCGGGCCTCTCCCGTATTCATCACCCAATCGTTTAAGTCCTTATAGTTTTCATACAAATGACTTTCATCTTTGTATTTGTTTGAAAGGGACATTGCATAACGGCGGTAATTTTGTCAGCTTTTATCCCGGCCTAAATATAGTTTGATAATGCTGTGTTGCTCCAAAAAATTGTCTATTTTTTCAAGGAATGAAAGAGAGTTTAAGACTACAAAATCAACGTCCTTTTTGAGTTGATTTTTCTGTATGGTGATGAAAGAAAGGAAGTCAAAAAAGCCCTCAAAAACTACCGCATCATTCGCTCCAATTGAGAATGTTTTTATGTCTTTTCCAGCACTGCTTGACTTGCATTCAAGGCCTATATCTAATAGTTCTTTCACTTAAAATTTTTATTTTTCTGGCGATGTTTTCCTGATGTTGCAGAAGCAAATTAGCAGGCTGGTGAAGGAAAAAATTATTGTTTATTTTTTTTCAAAAAATCATCAACTGTACAGCCCCGATAAGGAGTAGGGAATAACTCAAACTTCCACCTTTGCCAATGCCGTGATAATACCAGCAATTAAGCTCCCTATTAATCTTGAAAGAGGGTGTTTTTTCTTTACGTAAAGGAGATAAATACCAGTAATCAGAGTTGCTGATTCTTGAAGGCAAATGAGCTAAAGAGGACACATCATCTGCCATATCAAATTGCCTTGCTTCATCAAATGATATTCTCGATTGTATATTATTCAAAGCGCTGCGTTTTCCTGTTTACCATTCAGTTGATAAACGAAATTATACAGGCTTAATCACTGACGTATCCTGGCTATATTTTAAACAGGATACTATAAGACCATGTGATATTTGTCACATAGCCGCTGCGATTAAAGAATAACTTCGCAACCATTATGGACATCAACAAACTGAAACAACTATTCCCTACCCTCGAAGAAGGTTTGTACGAGGAAATAATTAAGCATGGAACGATAAAAGAAGTAAAGGCAGGTGAAGCATTATTACGTGTAGGGCAAACCATTCGCTCAACTATGCTTGTAATAGATGGCCTGGTAAAGTTGTACAGGGAAGATGAAGAAGGCAAAGAATTTTTCATTTACCATCTTGATGCCGGTCAGGCTTGCTCTCTTTCAATGGTATGTGCAGCAAAACACGAAACAAGTGAGGTATTGGCAAAAGCCCTTACTGATGCAACAATCTTAGCCATCCCTTTAGAGTTTATGGACCAGTGGATGGGCAAATACAAAAGCTGGTACCAGTTTGTAATAACATCATATCGTAATCGCTTTGAAGAACTGTTAAAAACAATTGATGCAATAGCCTTCACAAGTATGGATGAAAGACTGGAATACTACCTGAAGAAGGAGGTTGAGAAAATGGGTAACAATTTAAAAATTACTCATCAGGAAATTGCGAACGACCTTAATTCATCAAGAGAGGTTATTAGCAGGTTACTGAAAAAAATGGAAGCAAAGCAATGGCTTATCATTCATAGAAATTCAATTGAATGGACAAGGAAAGATTAATGTAGCTGTGTGACTTATATCACCATTGAAGAGATTAAATGACTTCAAATTTGTAATATAATTATGGAAGTCATGGGATATATAGCAGCTTTGTTTATTGGTATTTCACTGGGTTTAATTGGTGGCGGTGGTTCAATCTTAACCGTACCTGTTTTGGTTTATTTATTTGGCATTAACTCCGTTCTTTCTACCTCGTATTCTTTGTTCGTTGTCGGTTCTACAAGCCTCGTTGGTGCTTTTAATAATTATTCAAAAGGACTTGTACGGATAAAGACAGCACTTCTGTTTGGCTTATCCTCTATTACAACCGTATTTCTCACACGAAAGTTTTTAATCCCCTTAATTCCCGAGCACATTGCTACCATTGGTGGTTTCAACATTACTGAACCCATCGTTACTATGGTGCTGTTTGCCATTTTAATGATGGTTGCATCTCTGTCAATGATTAAGAGCAGGCAGAATAAAACGAATGAAACGGTTGCAGATAATAAAAAAGTAGACCTGCCTAAACTATTGTTATATGGAGTTGCAATAGGTATTGCTACCGGACTTTTAGGAGCAGGAGGAGGTTTTTTACTAATACCGACATTGGTGTTGTTGGTTAAATTACCAATGAAAGAAGCGGTGGGAACTTCCTTGCTAATTATTGCCTTAAATTCTTTAATTGGCTTTACCGGCGACCTCGGTCATTTTACCATGAACTGGTTTTTTCTTTTTAAAGTAACCGCCGTTGCCATTGCCGGAACTTTTGTAGGTTCACTGATAAGCAAAAAGATAGCAGGAGATAAATTGAAAAAAGGCTTTGGATGGTTTGTATTGATTATGGGAATTTACATACTTGTCAAAGAAATCCTTTTCTAAATCTTGTGTAACTATTATAGCTGTTTAAAAGAAGAATTAGTTGAAATTTACATACAAAAACAAAAGCTTTTAATTATGATGGAATTTTTAAAACAGCCGTGGGCGTGGTATGTAGCGGGTCCTTTAATAGGGTTAACCGTTCCGGCATTATTGATATTAGGGAATAAAACTTTGGGTATATCCTCTTCGTTACGGCATGTGTGTGCTATGTGTATGCCAGCTAAAATTCCCTTCTTTAGCTACGATTGGAAAAAGGAAGCATGGAACTTGTTTTTTGTCGCTGGTATTGTTCTCGGAGCTTTTATCGTTGCTTCTTTTTTGAGCAATCCTAACCCTGTTGCGATAGACCCAAAGCTTGTAGCTGAATTAAATAGCTATGGGATAACCGACCAGCGTTCATTACTTCCCGAGCAATTATTTAACTGGCATCAACTGCTTACAATAAAGGGTTTATTCTTTATGGTGTTTGGCGGTTTTTTGGTTGGCTTTGGTACCCGTTATGCGGGTGGTTGTACATCGGGTCATGCAGTTATGGGTTTATCTAATTTGCAGTTACCTTCTTTGATAGCTACCATTAGCTTTATGGTCGGTGGTTTTATCATGGCTAACCTTATCCTTCCGTTTATTTTAAAATTATAATCATGCAAACTCAAACGATAAAACGGCAACAAACAAATACAGATTTTGAAGTTCGTTCCTTAGATACGTTAAATGCCGAGCAGCCAAAGAAGGAAACGGTCTTGTCTTATCTGAAGTATTTGTTTATCGGAATGTTTTTCGGAATCATCCTGGTTAAATCAGAGGTGATTTCATGGTACCGTATTCAGGAAATGTTCAGGCTGCAAAGCTTTCACATGTATGGGGTAATCGGTTCAGCAGTGGTGACAGGTATTATCTCTGTATGGCTGATAAAGAAATTCAATATCAAAACAATCAACGGAGAAAAGATTGAATTGCCGACAAAAAAATTCAACAAGGGTCAGATTTATGGCGGGTTAATTTTTGGCTTTGGATGGGCAATTACCGGAGCGTGTCCGGGACCTTTGTTCGCACAAATAGGTACAGGCTTTAGCGTAATCATTGTAACACTATTAAGTGCGATTGCAGGAACGTGGACCTATGGGTACTTCAGAGACAAACTACCTCATTAAACGAAGTTCATTATACTTGTCACTGTCTTGATTGTTTATGCTATTTCTTTGGAGCCCGGCTTTATTGCTGCTATAACACATACTAGCGTCGCACTCTTGTAATATTTAAACAATACGAGGCAAAGCACAACCCTAAGCCCGCACTGTAACGCCTAACTAAGTTCTTACCTTTCACTATCAAACAACATAAAAAAATGCAGGACACTAAACAGCAGGGAAACCCAAGTGACCACCTGGCAAATGAACGCACATTTCTTGCATGGATACGAACAAGTATAGGCATCATGGCTTTTGGATTTGTGGTAGTGAAGTTCTCATTGTTCGTTAAACAAATATCAATGATATTTGGTAAAGGAAATGCCATCGAAAACAGGGGTTATTCAGCCATTGTAGGAATAATTTTAGTAGCGGTAGGCACGGTTACATCTGTATTGTCGTACATGCGTTACCGGCAAACCGCTAAGCAATTAAAGCAAGGAGATTACACACATTCGTCCCTGCTTATTACAGTGCTTACCGCATTTATCTTTTTAGTCAGCGCACTACTGATAGCTTACCTTATTGAAAGCACTTAATAAAAATACTTAGGCTGCTTTTTCTCCTTCGCTCAAAGTATTTACTCCGGCTCCACTTGTACTTGTAGTAGTTGTTTCGGCACATTCGAGCAGATATTCTTTAATAGGCTTTTATTTCACGCCGATCGATATGTCTTCGACTATGGATGTAAATATCAGTCAAGATTGCATCTGGAATTGAAAGAGAACGTTTTAACAATGAGCAGTGGCTGAATAGAATTCAGCAGTAGACTTTCAAATACCAGACGCAAGCCGCGTTTTCATTTGCCTCCCCAGTTGTGCTGCGGAACACTACGGAGAGCTGGGGGATTAAAGCAATTTCAATTGTTCCCTTAGTTTCATCTTAATAAATTTTGCTAGCTCTGTACCTTTCAGAAGTTCAGAAGAAGAAAGTTGCCTAATATATAAATCCTCTGAATTTTTTCCTTCGTCATCTTTAAAAAGAAACACTTCTTCATGACTTGGATCAACAGTAACAATCAACACATCACCCTCTGGAAAACCCAGAAATTCTCGATGTAATAAAGAAGAGAAGCTTTCTCCGAAATATGTTTTAATCGCATCATCAAATCTTTTGCCGAATCCATCTCTATCCTTTTGTTCCAAAGAATTATAATCGATTTCTAATCCAGTAATTTGTTTATCATCAGTTACACCAATTAATAAAGTTCCGCCAGATGAATTTGCAAATGCTGCTAATGTTTTCAAAGAACTATGCATTATTTTTTTTACAGCTAAGTCTCCTTTTATAAGATCGATTTTTCTTTTAATTTCTTCTGTTTGTTTTGGTAGGTTTTTCAGTATTTCCAATTCCTTTTGTTTTTTGGAGTCTGGAACGGGTGTCAAGAAAGTTGCTTTAAATTCCAGTGTTTCACTTTCATCTTCTAATATTTTATCTCTCCAATATTTTATTTTTTCATTCAATTCTCTTTGTAGTCTATCGGACTCATTTTCCTTTAAAGAAAAAACACCATTCTCTAAATATGAATTGATGTGTTTTAAATTTTTTAATGAAAAGTCTGAAGCATCATCGGTTTCAGAGACCATTAAATTATTTGACAGAGTTATTTTGGCAATTGTTTTTAAAGTCTCTTTATTTTTTTCTTTACTGTATTTATTAATGTATTCATAGAGCTTTCCGTTTTTTTCTTCATTCTTTTCATTGAAAAGACTAATTATATCTAAAAAGTAAATTAATTTCTCTGAATCAGGAAAAGCTTCAATTGTTTTATGATCAATCCTGGTTTTTATTTTTTCAACTTCATCTTTGACAATTTGTAATCGTTCTTGAGAGTATGTTTTTATTGTCTCCTTTAACAATAAGAGTACCCGAAAGTAATCTGTATAGATATTAATTAAATAAGATCGGGCATTGCCTATTGTGGAATAAAATTGCTTTGCTAATTGCAATGACTGAATTTTTAAATCTAACCTAATTTGTAGTAAGGCATACTGCTCAAAACAAAAGGCTTTTTCTAATTGAATGTAAGAATTGACATCAAAAGAAGTTTCTTCTTTTACGATTTCTGTTACGTCTATTTCGCTTTCAATTTGGTTTAAATCATCAAGATCGACCTTATCTAAGAAGTTTTCAAATTCAGCCGAATAATCAGTATAAAATAGTTGGATTAAACTTAAGTCAATTCTATTATCCGATCCTTCACTCATTGCAACACATTTTATTTTTTCATCTTTTTTAAAATGTTTTTCAAGTCTGGAAATGGTCCAAGAGTGATTTGAAATATTGTTTATGTGCAATAGACCATCACCATATTTTGTGGCTATAAAAACTCCATAGTCTTGAATTTTTTTTACTACCCCATGAACAATATCTCCTTTGGTTAATTTAATTCCCTTGAAATTATTTGTAGATACATAATTTGGATCCTTCGTGTCTAATTGTTGAACAACAAACACATTGAATTCTTTACTTATTGAAATTACGTAAGCCGTGATAGTAAAATCGATTTCATCAACTTGGTAGTTTTTAAGTGCTCTATCTGAAATATAATTAGTGGGTAGAAAGCCTTCGATACCATTAAAACTTACAATACATCCGGAACTAACCTTTCTGCATACATCAACCACAATATTGGTTTTGCCACCATAAGACTTGATAATATTTTCCCACGGTTCGTTATTTTCATTTAGGGTGTTAGGGTTATCTTTTAATTTTGAGAAGTCAATTTTTAATTGATTATAAAACTTTAATGGAGACGAAATATTTTTGTTTAAGGAATTATTCAATATAAAGAAAGAATTGAAAAGGACTTTCTCCTTAAGACTAAAATCTTCTACCACATAAAAATAATGTCTAAGAATTCGCCCTAATAGTAGGTTTCCTTTCTGGATGTTCCCAATTTTTGTGTTTAAAATATATTGACAATATGACCAATTAAAGTACTTGTTTTGATAATCTTCATTTTTAAATTGCGGGTAAGAATTGTCAAACAAATTGACATTATTATTAGTAGGGTTTAAGAACAATTTCTTCTTTGTTGAAACTTGTTCTTCAAATGCAATTAAATAATAATTTTCGGTTGAACTAAAATTATCCCTTGATATTTCTTTTTCAATCCTTTGAATTAAAGGAATTTCATTCAGTGTGGTTAAATCTGAAAAGCGAAATATAAAATATATCTCATCAAATTTTAGTTGTTCATTATGGAAATTGAGATTATAAGATAATAATCTATCAAGAGCTTTATTGATTGCGTTGCATTTTTCAATTTGTAGTTCAGCTTTCGCTTTTGTTTTCTTTTTTAGACTTTCGTTAGTAAAAGATCTGATTATGCCTTTATTTACAATCCATTCTTCGGATATTAATATTAGGTGGTTAACTTCTTTAGCTGCTTTATAATCATATCGTGAGATACAATTTTTAAATACTTCCGGTAAATGTTTATTACAAAATGTAAAAATCCAAAATGCACTTTTAGAATTGTATTGTTCTACTAACTTGTTTGCGTTATGTAAGTTCAAGTCATAAGTGCAACAGGGAGTTTCACCCCCCTTTGAGCGGGCTAGCCCGCTCAAAGGGGGGTGAAACTGAAAACCTAATTTTGTGTTGCGATGACAAAAAAATATTTCCAGCT